>Ga0157367_1000813_pt1 | contig 14368 bp, 14 predicted proteins | sample AttbisABBM2_FD_113142 | JGI IMG/M metagenome (GOLD analysis project Ga0157367, IMG submission 113142) | Fungus gardens microbial communities from leaf cutter ant in Botucatu, State of São Paulo, Brazil - Atta bisphaerica ABBM2 | ecosystem: Host-associated > Fungi > Mycelium > Unclassified ...
CTTCAAGAAGGGCGACAAGATCACGGGCGCAATCAAGTCGATCACCGACTTCGGCGTGTTCATCGGTCTGCCGGGCGGCATCGACGGCCTGGTCCACCTGTCGGACCTGTCGTGGAGCGAAGCTGGCGAGGAAGCCGTCCGCAAGTACAAGAAGGGCGACGAAGTGGAAGCGATCGTGCTCGGCATCGACGTCGAGAAGGAACGCATTTCGCTGGGCATCAAGCAGCTCGAAGGCGACCCGTTCAGCAACTACGTTGCAATGAACGACAAGGGTTCGATCGTCGACGGCGTGGTGAAGTCGGTCGATGCGAAGGGTGCCGTGGTCACGCTGACCGGCGACGTCGAAGGCTACCTGCGCGCGTCGGAAATCTCGCAAGACCGCGTGGAAGACGCTCGCAACGTGCTGAAGGAAGGCGACAAGGTCAACGCGATGGTGATCAACATCGATCGCAAGTCGCGCGGCATCAACCTGTCGATCAAGGCGAAGGATTCGGCCGAGCAGCAAGAGGCGATCCGTGGCCTGCAGTCCGACAGCAGCGCAGCGGCAACCGGCACGACGAACCTCGGCGCGCTGCTGAAGGCCAAGCTCGACGGCCAGAACCAGTAAGCCTTACGAGGTCTGCTGAAGTATGACCAAATCCGAGTTGGTCGCACAGCTGGCATCGCGATTTCCGCAACTTGTTCTCAAGGATGCGGATTTCGCGGTGAAAACGATGCTCGATGCGATGTCCGAAGCTCTGTCCAAAGGGCATCGCATCGAAATTCGGGGCTTCGGCAGCTTCGGCCTCAACCGTCGCCCGGCGCGCGTCGGGCGCAACCCGAAGTCGGGGGAGAAAGTGCAGGTGCCCGAGAAGTTCGTGCCGCACTTCAAGCCCGGCAAGGAATTGCGCGAACGCGTCGACGGCCGGGCCGGCGAACCGTTGAAGCCCGAGGACCCGGACGACGATCGTTGAACGTCATCCGGCCTGCCTGGAACCCATCCAGCAAAGGCTGAAGAAGAGCGCCCCCTCGCGGGGCGCTTTTTTGTTTTCGCGGCAAGCATTCGATGCGTGCCGGCGCACGCGCGAAACGGATGCGCTGTCGCAGAAACGCATCCTTTACAATACGGGTCGATTCGGCGTGGCGAGGGGGAGTCGCGTGCGCCGCGGTGAAATCTCAATCAAGAGAGGGCTTCATGAAATTTATCGTCTGGCTGATCCGGGTATTGGTGTTCGTGCTGTTGCTGGTGCTCGCACTGGCCAATACGCAAACCGCGACGCTGAATTTCCTCGCCGGGTACGCCTGGCAAGCTCCGTTGATCCTGATCGGTCTCGCCTTCTTCGCGGTCGGCCTGGCGGCCGGCCTGCTGTCCGCGCTGCCCTCGATCTTCCGCATGCGCCTCGAGAACGGGCGCCTGAAGCGCGACTTGCGCACGGCGCGCGAAACCCCGGCCATCGTCGACCAACCGCCGATGCCGCCGGTCATTTAACGACCCTGTGAGCCGCGCGAAACGCCGCGCGGTTTTCGTTTCCGCTTCGATATTTCGCATGGATCTGGATTTCTGGTGGTTGCTCGCGATTCCGGTCGCTTTCGCGCTTGGCTGGGCCGCATCGCGCTATGACCTGAAGAATCTGCTGTCGGAGAGCGCCAATCTGCCGCGCTCGTATTTCCGCGGCCTGAATTTTCTGTTGAACGAACAACCCGACAAGGCGATCGACGCGTTCATCGAGGTCGCGAAGCTCGACCCCGAGACGGTCGAACTGCACTTCGCGCTCGGCAACCTGTTCCGCCGCCGCGGCGAGACGGATCGCGCGATCCGCGTGCATCAGAACCTGCTGAGCCGCACCGACCTGCCCGTCAACGAGCGCGATCACGCGCTGTACGAACTCGGCCAGGATTTCCTGAAGGCCGGCCTGCTCGATCGCGCGGAAGAAACCTTCCACATGCTGGCCGACGGCGACCGCGCGCTCGGCGCGCAGCGTGCGCTGCTGACGATCTACGAGATCGAGAAGGACTGGAACAAGTCGATCGACACCGCGAAGCGCATCGAGTCGATGGGCGGGGGGCAACTCGGCACCGAAATCGCGCAGTTCCATTGCGAGCTCGCGCAGGAGGCGCTGCAGCGCAAGAACGCCGCGGCTGCCGCGGAGCAGCTGCGGCTCGCGCTGGTCGCGAATCCGCAGAACGTCCGCGCGACGATCCTGTCCGGCGATGCGGCGGCGGCGGCGGGCGACCACGCGGGCGCGATCGGGCACTGGAAGCGCGTCGAGGCGCAGAACCCGGCCTACCTGCCGCTCGTCGCCGACAAGCTGATGAAGGCTTTCATCGCGCTCGACCGGGCCGGCGAAGGCGCGGAGCTGCTGATGGGCTACGTCGACCGCTATGCGTCGAACGACCTGCTCGAGATCGCGTACCAGCACATCGCCGCATTGCGCGGGCAAGATGCCGCGCACATGCTCGCGCGCACGCAGATGGAGAAGTCGCCGAATCTGTCGGGCATGCTGCACCTGCTCGATGCGCAGATCGCGGCGGCCGACGAACCGCGCCGTAAGGAGCTTGAAATGATGCGTGCGCTGATCAAGCAGCGCACCAAAAATCTGCCACGGTATACGTGCCAGAATTGCGGTTTCCGGGCACGGCTCTTTTACTGGCAGTGCCCCGGTTGCAGCGGTTGGGAAACCTATGCGCCGCGCCGCGTCGAACCTGCCGTGCCGAACTGATCGGCACGGGCGGGACGAACGCGATGCGGATGCCGCCGGGCCCGGCCCGGCGGCCAAGTCAGTCAATCACCGGGAACCCTTACCGGAACATCTATGAAAATCACCATCATCGGCACCGGGTACGTCGGTCTCGTCACGGGCTCCTGTCTCGCGGAAATCGGTCATGACGTCTTCTGTCTCGACGTCGATCCGCGCAAGATCGACATCCTGAACAACGGCGGCATGCCGATTCACGAGCCAGGGCTGCTCGACATCATCGCGCGCAACCGCGCGGCGGGGCGCCTGCGCTTCTCGACCGATGTCGAGGCGAGCGTCGCGCACGGCGAGATCCAGTTCATCGCGGTCGGCACGCCGCCCGACGAAGACGGCTCCGCCGACCTGCAATACGTGCTCGAGGCGGCACGCAACATCGGCCGCCACATGACCGGCTTCAAGGTGATCGTCGACAAGTCGACCGTGCCGGTCGGCACCGCGCAGCGCGTGCGCGGCGTGGTCGACGAGGCGCTGGCCGCGCGCGGCCTCGCGGGCAGCGTCGCGCACCGCTTCTCGGTCGTGTCGAATCCCGAATTCCTGAAGGAAGGCGCGGCGGTCGAGGACTTCATGCGCCCGGACCGGATCATCATCGGCGTCGATGACGACGAGGTGGGCGTGATCGCGCGCGAGAAGATGAAGAAGCTGTACGCGCCGTTCAACCGCAATCACGAGCGCACGATCTACATGGACGTGCGTTCCGCGGAATTCTCGAAGTACGCGGCGAATGCAATGCTCGCGACGCGCATCTCGTTCATGAACGAGATGTCGAACCTGGCCGACAAGGTCGGCGCCGACATCGAGGCCGTGCGGCGCGGGATCGGCTCCGATCCGCGCATCGGCTATCACTTCCTGTATGCGGGCGTCGGCTACGGCGGCTCGTGCTTTCCGAAGGACGTGCAGGCGCTGATCCGCACCGCGGGCGAGAACGGCCAGCCGCTGCACATCCTCGAGGCGGTCGAGGCGGCCAATCACGCGCAGAAGAGCGTGCTGATCGGCAAGATCGAGCAGCGCTTCGGCGCGGATCTGAGCGGCCGCGAGTTCGCGGTCTGGGGCCTCGCATTCAAGCCGAACACCGACGACATGCGCGAGGCGCCGAGCCGCCGCCTGATCGCCGCGCTGCTCGAGCGCGGCGCGGCGGTGCGCGCGTACGACCCGGTCGCGATCGAAGAGGCGCGGCGCGTGTTCGCGCTGGATCTCGGCGCGGACCCCGATGCGCTGTCGCGCCTGCATTTCGTCGACACGCAGGACGTCGCGGTGACCGGTGCGGATGCGCTCGTGATCGTCACCGAGTGGAAGGAATTCAGGAGCCCCGATTTCGCGCGCCTGAAGGCGGAACTGAAAGCGCCGGTGATCTTCGACGGGCGCAACCTGTACGAGCCGGATGCGATGGCCGAGCTCGGCATCGACTACTACGCGATCGGGCGTCCGCATGTCGATCCCCAGACCGTTTCCCGTGGATGACCGGACGATGAACGCCCCTCGTGAAATCGGCCCGGTGCCGCGCGAGCAGATCGCGCGTTCGCGCGTGCTCGTCGTCGGCGACGTGATGCTCGATCGCTACTGGTTCGGCAATGTCGACCGCATCTCGCCGGAAGCGCCGGTGCCCGTCGTGCACGTGCAGCGCCAGGAAGAGCGCCTCGGCGGCGCGGCGAACGTCGCGCGCAACGCGGTGACGCTCGGCGGCCAGGCCGGGCTGCTGTGCGTCGTCGGCTGCGACGAGCCGGGCGAGCGGATCGTCGAGCTGCTCGGCACGAGCGGCGTGACGCCGCACCTCGAGCGCGATCCGTCGTTGCCGACGACGATCAAGCTGCGCGTGCTTGCGCGCCAGCAGCAACTGCTGCGCGTCGACTTCGAGGCGACGCCGACGCATGAGGTGCTGCTTGCCGGGCTCGCGCGCTTCGACGCGCTGCTGCCGCAGCACGACGTGATCCTGATGTCGGATTACGCGAAGGGCGGCCTCACGCACGTGACGACGATGATCGCGAAGGCGCGCGCGGCCGGCAGGCCCGTGCTCGTCGATCCGAAGGGCGACGACTGGGAGCGCTATCGCGGCGCGTCGTTGATCACGCCGAACCGCGCGGAGCTGCGCGAGGTCGTCGGGCAATGGAAATCGGAAGACGATCTGCGCGGGCGGGTCGCGAAGCTGCGCGCGTCGCTCGACATCGACGCGCTGCTGCTCACGCGCTCGGAGGAGGGCATGACGCTGTTCTCCGGCGCGGGCGAGCTGCATGCGCCGGCGCTGGCGCGCGAAGTGTTCGACGTGTCCGGCGCGGGCGACACGGTGATCGCGACGGTCGCGACGATGCTCGGCGCGGGCGTGCCGCTCGTCGACGCGGTCGTGCTTGCGAATCGCGCGGCGGGGATCGTGGTCGGCAAGCTCGGCACCGCCACGGTAGACTACGACGAACTGTTTCACTGAGCGCATGCGCGCGGCGCGCTCGTTGCGCCGCGCGCTGCCTCGCCACTTTTTCAGACAGGACGACCATGACCCTCATCGTCACCGGCGCGGCCGGTTTCATCGGCGCGAACATCGTCAAGGCGCTCAACGAGCGCGGCGAGACGCGCATCATTGCGGTCGACAATCTGACGCGCGCGGACAAGTTCAAGAACCTCGTCGATTGCGAGATCGACGACTACCTCGACAAGACCGAATTCGCCGAGCGCTTCGCACGCGGCGATTTCGGCAAGGTGCGTGCGGTGTTCCACGAAGGCGCGTGTTCGGACACGATGGAACACGACGGCCGCTACATGATGGACAACAACTTCCGCTACAGCCGCGGCGTGCTCGACGCGTGCCTCGCACAGGGCGCGCAGTTCCTGTACGCGTCGTCGGCAGCGACCTACGGCGGCTCGACGCGCTTCGTCGAGGAGCGCGAGGTCGAGGCGCCGCTCAACATCTACGGCTATTCGAAGTTCCTGTTCGACCAGGTGATCCGCCGCGTGCTGCCGAGCGCGAAGAGCCAGATCGCCGGCTTCCGTTACTTCAACGTGTATGGCCCGCGCGAGACGCACAAGGGCCGCATGGCGTCGGTCGCGTTCCACAACTTCAACCAGTTCCGCGCGGAAGGCAAGGTCAAGCTGTTCGGCGAATACAACGGCTACGCGCCGGGCGAGCAGACGCGCGATTTCGTGTCGGTCGAGGACGTCGTGAAGGTGAACCTGTTCTTCTTCGATCATCCGGAGAAGTCGGGCATCTTCAACCTCGGCACCGGCCGCGCGCAGCCGTTCAACGACGTCGCGACGTCGGTGGTCAACACGCTGCGCGCGCTCGACAACCTGCCGCCGCTGACCCTCGCGCAGCAGGTCGAGCAGGGGCTGATCGAATACGTGCCGTTCCCGGACGCGCTGCGCGGCAAATACCAGTGCTTCACGCAGGCGGACCAGACGAAGCTGCGCGCGGCCGGCTACGATGCGCCGTTCCTGACGGTGCAGGAAGGCGTCGACCGTTACGTACGTTGGCTGTCCGGCCAGGTTTAAGCCGGCGCGCCGATTCCTTAGACTGGGTCTCACGGTCGGCGGCCGCCGGCCGTTTTCACTTGGAGATCCGGAACATGATCAAGAAATGGTTCGCTGCGGCAGCCCTGTTCGGCGCGATCGCGTCGGCGTGGGCGGCCGTCGACGTCAATGCCGCGAGCGAGGATGCGCTCCTCGGCATCAAGGGCATCGGGCCCGCGAGGGCCAAGGCGATTCTCGACGAACGCAATGCGCGGGGGCCGTTCAAGAATGCGGACGACCTCGCGGCACGCGTGAAGGGGATGGGCGGTCACACCGTCGAGCGCCTGCAGCGCGAAGGGCTGACGGTTGGCGCGGCGCCGCCGGCTGCCGCGGCGAAATCCGCTGCCGCACCGACTGCCCCGGCCGCGGCGACTGCGCCGGCCAAGCCCGGCGCGGCGCGCACCGCACAGAAATAGCGTTCGAGCGATCGCGTACGCGAGCCGGACGAACAGGCTCCTTCAGCCGTCGTCATTGCGACGGTTTCCCGCGGCATGCCGCGGGTTTTTTGCGTGGCGATGCCGCGCGCATGCCGTCGCCGGGTGCGGGTATTCCATCGCGGCGAAGGGGGTAGAACGCGTGTGCTGCGTCGCTGGTTTACAATCGACCGATTGATCAGCCTCGTACTCACGGTATCTCCATGGCTTACAAAACTATCGAAGACACGATCGGCAACACGCCGCTCGTGCAACTGGTCCGCCTGCCGGATGACGAGATTCGCGCGCGCAACAACGTGATTCTCGCGAAACTCGAAGGCAACAATCCGGCGGGGTCCGTGAAGGATCGTCCGGCGCTGTCGATGATCCGCAAGGCCGAGCAGCGTGGCCGCATCAAGCCGGGCGATACGCTGATCGAGGCGACGAGCGGCAACACCGGCATCGCGCTCGCGATGGCCGCGGCGATCCGCGGCTACAAGATGGTGCTGATCATGCCGGAGGATCTGTCGGTCGAGCGCCGCCAGAGCATGGCCGCATACGGCGCGGAAATCATCCTCACGCCGGTGAAGGGCGGGATGGAGCTGGCGCGCGATCTCGCGGAGCAGATGCAGCGCGAAGGCAAGGGCGTGATCCTCGACCAGTTCGCGAACCTCGACAACCCGCTCGCGCACTACGAAGCGACGGGGCCGGAAATCTGGCGCGACACGGACGGCCGCATCACGCACTTCGTGTCGGCGATGGGCACGACCGGCACGATCATGGGCGTGTCGCAGTACCTGAAGGAGCGCAACGAGAAGATCGAGATCGTCGGCGCGCAACCGGAAGAGGGCTCGCGCATCCCGGGCATCCGCAAGTGGCCGGAAGCCTACCTGCCGAAGATTTTCGATCGCAGCCGGGTCGACCGCGTCGAGAGCGTGAGCCAGGCGGCCTCCGAAGCGATGGCGCGCAAGCTCGCGGCCGTCGAAGGGATCTTCGCGGGCATCTCGTCGGGCGGCGCGTGCGAAGTCGCGATGCGCATCGCGCGGCAGGTCGAGAACGCGACGATCGTGTTCATCATCTGCGACCGCGGCGACCGCTACCTGTCGACGGGTGTATTTCCCGCGTAAGCGTTATCGTTCGCACGCAATAAAAAAAACGCCGCGATGCGGCGTTTTTTGTTGTCCGTGCGTGATGCTTTACTGCGGTGCCTGCGTATTCGAGTCGGCGGGCGCGAGCGCACCGTTCGCTTCCATCTGCGCCTTCACGCTTTCGCCGAGCTCGTAGACCGCGAGCGCGTAGAAGAAGCTGCGGTTGTAGCGCGTCAGCACGTAGAAATTCTTGAGCCCGAGCATGTATTCGGTCGCGCGCCCCGGCGACGGCAGATCGACGACGGTCACCGGCGTGTCTGCCTCGCCGGCCACGTTGATCGTCGGCTCGTTGAGCGTCAGGCCCGCGCGCAGCAGTTGCGACAGTGCCCAGTGCGGCTCCGGCTGCCCGTCCGCCGCGGCTTGCGCGATGCCCTGGCTGCCCGTGTCGGGCGCGATCTGCCAGACCACCGGCCGGTTGGTTTCCCAACCGTGCTGCTTCAGGTAGTTCGCGACGCTGCCGATCGCATCGGCCGGGCTGTTGCGCAGGTCGACGTGGCCGTTGCCTTCGAAATCGACCGCATATTCGCGGATGCTGCTCGGCAGGAACTGCGGGATGCCGATCGCGCCCGTGTACGAGCCGAGCACGGTCGTCGGGTCGAGCCGGCTGTCGCGCGTCCAGACGAGGAAATCCTCGAGGTTCTTGCGGAACGTCGCCTGGCGGCTGTCGCGGTTCGGCGTGTCCGGATAGTCGAAGGTGAGCGTCGTCAGCGCGTCGAGCACGCGGAAGTTGCCCATGTAGCGGCCGTAGATCGTCTCGACGCCGATGATGCCGACGATCACCTCCGGCGGCACGCCGAATTGCTCCGACGCGCGCTGCAGCGTCGCCTGGTTCGCTTTCCAGAACTTCACGCCCGCATTGATGCGGATCGGCTCGATGAAGCGCGAGCGATACAGGCGCCAGTTCTTGACCGACGGCGTCGGCGCGGGCTTCACGAGCTTGACCGCGGTCGCCGAGTAGCTCACGCGTGAAAACAGCGTGCGCAGGCTCGCCTGATCGAAGCCGTGGCGGCTCGCCATCTCGTCGATGAATGAATCCACCTGCGTATTGTTCGCGTAGCGCTGCGGGACGATCTCTTCCTCGAAGGCTTGCCCTTGCTGCGCCGCCTGTTGCGGCTGGGCCTGCGCGACGAGCTTGCCGGCGGGCTTCGCCGTCTTCGTCTGCGCGCCGGCCGGCGCGGCACAGAACGCGGCGGCGAGGACGGCGGCAATGAACGGGAGACGGAGGCGGGACAGCGCGGCGGGAGATGCGGCAGGCTTGTTGTAATTCATGACGAACCGGGTCGGACAGGGCGAATGTGTTCGGCGCAGTATACCCGACGCATCTGGCACATCGGGGCGGTTCGGCCTTCCGTTGTGGTAAGTTAGCGGCGAATTCGCGACAGACGATGGACCTTATCGATGGAGACCTGCGGCGCCGGCGCGCCGCGGACGACGCTTATGGCAACCGCCTTTTATACGCACCCCGACTGCATGCTGCACGAGATGGGGGAATGGCATCCGGAATGCCCGGCCCGGCTGTCGGCGATCCAGGACCAGCTGATTGCCAGCCGCATCGACGACCTGATCGCGCACGAGACCGCGCCGTTCGCGAGCGAAGTGGCGCTCGCGCGCGTGCATACGCAGGCGCATATCGACTATATCCGAAGCATGACGCCGGTCGACGGCTACGTCGAGATCGATCCCGATACGCTGATGAACCGCGATACGTGGCGCGCGGCGCTGCGCGCGGCCGGCGCCGCGATCGCGGCGACCGACGCGGTGATCGAGGGGCGCTACGACAATGCGTTCTGCAGCGTGCGGCCGCCCGGCCATCACGCGGAGCCGGCGCGCGCGATGGGCTTCTGCTTCTTCAACAACGTCGCGATCGCGGCGCGGCATGCGCTCGACGTGCACGGGCTCGAGCGCGTCGCGATCGTCGACTTCGACGTGCATCACGGCAACGGCACCGAAGCGGCGTTCGCGAACGACGAGCGCGTGCTGATGTGCAGCTTCTTCCAGCATCCGCTGTATCCGTTCTCGGGCGCCGAGCATCAGGCGCCCAACATGGTCAACCTGCCGATGCCCGCGCGCAGCAACGGGATGGCGATCCGCGAGGCGGTCGACATGTTCTGGCTGCCGCGCCTCGAAGCGTTCAAGCCGCAGATGCTGTTCGTGTCGGCGGGCTTCGACGCGCACCGCGAGGACGATATCGGCGGCCTCGGCCTTGTCGAGGCGGACTTCGAATGGCTGACCGCGCAGGTCGTGGACGTCGCGCGCCGTCACGCGCAGGGCCGCATCGTCAGCTGCCTCGAGGGCGGTTACAACCTGTCCGCGCTCGGGCGCAGCGTCGTCGCGCATCTGCGCGCGCTGGCCGGCATCTGACGCCGCGCCGCCGCGCTCAGCGCGCCGGCGCGCGCGCGTGAATCCACGCGATCAGCGCGCCGATCACGCGCTCGCGGTCGAGATCGTTCATCGTCTCGTGGAAGCCGCCCTCGTATAGCGTGAGCGTGCGGTCGGGCGAGCCGACGCGCGCGCCGAACGCGCGGCTGCCGTCGGGCTCGGTCAGCTTGTCGTCGGTGCCGTGATAGACGAGCACCGGCACGCGCAGCGCGCCGCGGCCGCGTTCGATGCGCGCCATCGCATCGAGGATCTCCGCGCCGGTGCGCGCGGGCACGGCCGCGTGATGCACGAGCGGGTCGGTGCGGTTGGCCTCGACCACCGCCGGATCGCGCGACAGCAGCGCCGGATCGATCCGGATCGCCGGAAAGGTCGGCCACACGCGGCTGATCACGCGGCTGACCGCGAGCATCCAGCGCGGCACGTCGCGGCCCGGCGCCAGCGCGGGGCTCGACAACACAAGGCCCGCAAGCGTGCGGCCGCGTGCCGCCGCGCGCTCGATCGCATACAGTGCGGCGACCGCACCGCCCATGCTGTGCCCCATCAGGAACAGCGGCGCGCCGCCGCGCGCGGCCTCGTCGACGAGCGCATCCGCGTCGTTCAGGTAGCCGTCGAAGCGCTCGACCCACGCGCGCTCGCCCGGCGACTGGCCATGCCCGCGCAGGTCGACGGCGAGCACGTCGATGCCGGCCGCGTTCAGACGCGCGGCGAGCGCGGCGTAGCGTCCCGCATGCTCGGCGAGGCCGTGCACGAGCGCAACCGTCGCGCGCGGCGCGGTGGCGCCTTCGCCGGCCAGCCAGCGGTACGACGCCAGCTCGAGCCCGTCGGCAGTGCGCAGCCGCCCCATGCGCGGCGGGTGCGACGCGGGCGGGGCGGAGGCGGGTGCGGCGGCCGGGCTCGGGGTGGCAGTCATCTGGCGTGTCTCCTTCGTTCGTTGGCATTCGCGCTCCCGATCATAGACGCCGCGCCGTCGCCACGCGCCAGCACTGCCCTCTAATTTCGATCAGTTATGAAAAGATCGAAATCGATTATTAAGGGGAATTAGTGGATTGCGGTAGAATCGCCGGCTATTCCAGATGCATCGGCGGCCGACTGGCGGGGCCTGCACAGGCAGCTCCACAGCCGTCCGCCGTTTTGTTTACATGATCGAATTACGTAATCTGTCGCAGCGCTTCCTGGGGCCGAATGGATGGGTCGAGGCGCTGCACAACGTCAATCTGACGGTTCCCCAGGGCGAGGTGTTCGGCATCATCGGCCGCAGCGGCGCCGGCAAGAGCACGCTCGTGCGCACCATCAACCTGCTGACCCGGCCGACCGAAGGCAATGTCGTCGTCGGCGGGCGCGACCTGACGCTGCTGCCCGCGCGTGCGCTGCGTGAAGCGCGCCGCGAAATCGGCATGATCTTCCAGCACTTCAACCTGCTGTCGTCGCGCACGGTGTTCGACAACGTCGCGCTGCCGCTCGAGCTGGCCGGTGCGAGCCGCGCCGACATCGAGGCCGCGGTGCTGCCGCTGCTCGACCTCGTCGGGCTGTCCGCGCAGAAGGACCGCTATCCGGCGCAGATCAGCGGCGGCCAGAAGCAGCGGGTCGGCATCGCGCGCGCGCTCGCGAGCGAGCCGAAGGTGCTGCTGTCGGACGAAGCGACGTCGGCGCTCGACCCGGAAACGACCCGCGCGATCCTCGACCTGCTGAAGCGCATCAACCGCGAGCTCGGCCTGACGATCGTGCTGATCACGCACCAGATGGAAGTGATCAAGCAGGTCTGCGACCGCGTCGCGGTGCTCGATGCCGGGCGCGTGGTCGAGGAAGGCAAGGTCATCGACGTGTTCCTGCAGCCGCACCACGAAGTGACGCGCGCGCTGATCGGCGACGTGATCGCGCAGGAGCTGCCGCCTGCGCTGAAGGCGCGCGTGGCCGAGCGGCTCAAGACCGGCAGCGGCCACCTGCTGCGCCTCGCGTTCACGGGTTCGGGCGTCGACCAGCCGATCCTGTCGGAGACGATCCGCCGCTACGAGCTCGATTTCAACATCCTGCACGGCCAGATCGACGAGATCCAGGGCCAGGCATTCGGTTCGCTCGCGGTGCTCGCGGGCGGCGAGCCGGGCAAGGTCGGACAGGCGCTCGCGTTCCTGCGCGAGCAAGGCGTGGTGGTGGAGGAGCTTTCGTATGTTGAGTGAAATGTTCGACATGTTCGTGCAGTCGTTCTGGGAGACGCTGATCATGGTCGGCATCTCGGGCGTGGTCGGCGCGCTCGTCGGGCTGCCGCTCGGCGTGCTGCTGTACCTGACCGACCGCCAGGGCGTGCTGCAGAACCTTGCGGTGAACCGCGTGCTCGGCGGTATCGTGAACGCGGTGCGTTCGACGCCGTTCATCATCCTGCTGGTCGCGGTGATTCCGTTCACGCGGCTCGTCACCGGTTCGTCGATCGGCACCGCCGCGGCAGTCGTGCCGCTGACGCTCGCGGCCGCGCCGTTCATCGCGCGGCTCGTCGAGACCGCGCTGCGCGAAGTGGACCGCGGGCTGATCGAGGCCGCGCAATCGATGGGCGCGACGACCTCGCAGATCGTCTTCAAGGTGCTGCTGCCGGAATCGCTGCCGGGCGTCGTCGCCGGGCTGACGATCACGTTCGTGTCGCTCGTCGGCTATTCGGCGATGGCGGGCGCGATCGGCGGCGGCGGGCTCGGCGACCTCGGCATCCGTTACGGCTACCAGCGTTACCTGCCGGAAGTGATGTGGACGGTGGTCGCGATCCTGATCGTGTTCGTGCAGCTGGTGCAGTCGTTCGGCGACTGGCTCGTGCGACGGCTCAGCCACAAATAAGACAGACGACATCCTTGCGCTTGGGGGAAAGACGATGCAACGACGATTCATGCTGAAGCTGGCGGCGGCGCTCGGCGCGGCCACACTGTTCGCGGCGGGCGCAACGGCCCGCGCGGAGACCATCAAGGTCGGCGTCACGGGCGGCCCGCACGCGCAGGTGATGGAGGCGGTGAAGAAGGTCGCGGCAAAGAGCAGCCTCGACATCCGGATCATCGAGTTCTCCGACTATGTGCAGCCGAACGCGGCGCTCGCCGCCGGCGACCTCGACGCGAACAGCTACCAGCACGATCCGTATCTGCAGGCGCAGGTGAAGGACCGTGGCTACAAGCTGATCAAGGTGGCCGAGACCGTGACGTTCCCGATGGGCGTCTATTCGAAGCGCGTGAAGTCGCTGGCCGAGCTGAATCCCGGCGCGCGTGTCGCGATCCCCAACGATCCGACGAATGGCGGCCGCGCGCTGCTGTTGCTGCAGAAGCAGGGCGTGCTGAAACTGCGTGCGGATGCGGGGCTGAAGGCGACGCCGCTCGACATCGTCGACAATCCGAGGAAGCTGAAGATCGTCGAGCTCGATGCGGCGCAGATTCCGCGCTCGCTCGGCGACGTCGACGCGGCCGTGATCAACACCAACTTCGCGATGGAAGCGGGGTTGAAGCCCAAACAGGACGCGATCGCGATCGAGGGTCCGAACGGCCCGTACGCGAACATCATCGCGATCCGCGAGGCGGACCGGAACAAGCCGTGGGTCGCGCAGCTGGTCGCGGCCTATCATTCGGCCGAGGTGAAGCAGTTCATCGAAGGCAAGTTCGGCGGCGCGGTCGTCGCCGCCTGGTAACGTGCGGTGCACGGGGCGCCCGGCGGCGATTAGAGTCGATGATCGAAAACCCGGGCTTTGCGTCCGGGTTTTTTCTCTTTTAAAATAGAACGACCGTTCGATATCATTGGCGCGTCGCCAAGAAGCGGTATCCTCGACATCCACGATGGATGGGTCCGCTTGGCCGCGCAGTCACGAGGCCTCGCTATAAAATGGCCTCTGGTCGTATTCGTAACTTTGGAGCGTGTGCATGAAAATCCTGGTGCCAGTGAAAAGAGTGGTCGATTACAACGTGAAGGTCCGCGTGAAGTCGGACAACACGGGCGTCGACATTGCGAACGTGAAGATGTCGATGAACCCGTTCGACGAAATCGCGGTTGAGGAAGCGGTGCGCCTGAAGGAAGCGGGCGTGGCGACCGAAGTGATCGCGGTGTCGGTTGGCGTGACGCAAGCGCAGGAAACGCTGCGCACGGCGCTCGCGATCGGCGCGGATCGCGCGATCCTCGTCGAGTCGAACGACGGCGTCGAGCCGCTGGCCGTCGCGAAGATCCTGAAGGCGCTGGTCGACAAGGA
>Ga0157367_1000815_pt1 | contig 14344 bp, 11 predicted proteins | sample AttbisABBM2_FD_113142 | JGI IMG/M metagenome (GOLD analysis project Ga0157367, IMG submission 113142) | Fungus gardens microbial communities from leaf cutter ant in Botucatu, State of São Paulo, Brazil - Atta bisphaerica ABBM2 | ecosystem: Host-associated > Fungi > Mycelium > Unclassified ...
CCATATACATATAAAATGACAGCAATGGAATCCCAATCCCCCGCTTTTATTTGTAAAGTTTCTATTCCTCGGTGATCGAAGCCCAAAGATCTATGAACCACGTCATGTTTGACTAGCCAATTAAATAACCAACCCTGCTGCATTGTCTTGATCTCTCCCCCTTTGTATAAATATTTCACATTTCGAATGCAAGTTTGAAAGATTGCCCTGCTCTTTCTTTTTCTGCACAAAAGAACCCTTCCTAATTCACTAATTTGTAGGAAGATACTGGACTTTTGGATTTTCAAAAAGTTTCAGAAGATATGTCTAAAGTAGACGGTGATTGATAGAGCAATTCTTGCTCGTAAGTTCCAGTATGAGTACTGCGCCGAACATAAAGCTTGTGACTGGTAGTATCGATTTTTCTTTTGAGATAGAGTTCGATCCCCAACTATTTCTCGCGATATCTTCTTACGAAGTTTTGTTAGGGCATCTATAACCGCCCCCGGTTTAGGTGGACAGCCCGGCAAGTAGACATCCACAGGAATTAACTTATCGACTCCCCGAACAGTACTATAGGAATCCGTACTGAACATTCCCCCTGTAATACTACAAGCTCCCATAGCAATGACGTATTTTGGTTCAGGCATTTGCTCATATAATCTCACTAAAGAAGGAGCCATTTTCATTGTTACCGTACCGGCTGTTAAAATTAGGTCCGCTTGCCTAGGACTTGATCTTCTTGGTACCAATCCATAATGATCAAAGTCGAATCGCGAGCCTGAAGCAAATTCAATGAAACAACAACAGGTACCATATAGAATAGAAGGGGCCATAAACAGGAGAGTCTTGACCAATTCGAAAGATCATTTGGTGTAGTTGAAATAACGGAATTGGAAGTTGTTCGGTCAAGTATAGGAAATTAATATAAGAATGAATAACTTTCTCAATGGTTTTTTTTTCGTCTTTTATTTATCTTAATATTCATTCCATTCAGGCCATTCCAATGCTCGCAAGCAAGCACGAAAAAGCTTCTATTTCTAAACGGAAACGCCCAATACATCGAAACTCATTACCCATGGATAAAGCCAGAAAAAAAAGAAAACAAACATGGTTTAGCGGATTCGGAATTGTAACCAAGCATCCTGGGTTCTATACCCGATTCAACACTAGAGCATGCAGCCGATCCTAGATACAGAACTATAGAAAGTGTGCAGTGAGGGATCTTTATTGGTAGCCAGTCTTTCACTTCCGCCTCTCCACTCCCATGCCTTTCTTGGTCGGACCAACCCAACCGGCGATTTCCGACAAGTCTTTCTGCTTAGAGCAAGAAGCGGAACAAAAATAAAGCTTTCTTTATTTTCATTTATGGATAACCAATCCATTTTCAAATATAGTTGGGAGATTTTACCCAAGAAATGGGTACATAAAATGAAAAGATCGGAACATGGGAATAGATCTTATACCAATACTGACTACCCATTTCCATTGTTGTGCTTTCTAAAATGGCATACCTATACAAGGGTTCAAGTTTCGATCGATATTTGCGGAGTGGATCATCCCTCTCGAAAACGAAGATTTGAAGTTGTCCATAATTTACTGAGTACTCGGTATAACTCACGCATTCGTGTACAAACAAGTGCGGACGAAGTAACACGAATATCTCCGGTAGTCAGTCCATTTCCATCAGCCGGCCGGTGGGAGCGAGAAGTATGGGATATGTCTGGTGTTTCTTCCATCAATCATCCGGATTTACGCCGTATATCAACAGATTATGGTTTCGAGGGTCATCCATTACGAAAAGACTTTCCTCTGAGTGGATATGTGGAAGTACGCTATGATGACCCAGAGAAACGTGTGGTTTCTGAACCCATTGAGATGACCCAAGAATTTCGCTATTTTGATTTTGCTAGTCCTTGGGAACAGCGTAGCGACGGATAATTCCGAATCTACATAGGTCTAGTCCAGGGGACAAATCAATAGGAAATGCTATTTGCTTCTTAAGTTAAGAAGAAGAACTTTTTTGAAATGAAAGAGACGGGCGTCGGATATCATTTCTTCAAATAAGGAAGAAGTGTTATCGAAGGATTTCCTTCCATTCTTCCTAGTATGGAAGAAGTCAAGAAAAAGTACTGCGTCTCGATCTATACGAAAGGGCACAGGTTTTTTCTTTCGGTTTCATCGATAGCAGAAGAGTACGCTAGCTAGCGGAGCCTGAGCTTGCTTGCGCCCCACCCCTACGGAAACTATTGCCTATGCTTGCTGCTCGCTCAGTGTCAGTAGAAGGGAAGAAAAGATGGTCACTCCTTTTAGTTTAGGAACATGGCGAGCCTTACTTACGACTGTTGCACTTCACTCGCAGCTCGCACTTGCTCATGAACTCGCTGCTTCGCCAGAAGCGACTAGTCGCCTCCTTTCCTCCGCCGAAAGATGCTTAGCCAGAAGCGACGAAGGAGGGGAGCTGGGGAAGGCCGACGATGGCAATGAGGGGGAAGCTGTCGTAGAAGCTTTGCCCCTTGCTTTACAGAAATTGTTATGAACTTACTAAATGACCTTATTTATTCTCCCGGAACGCTAGCAAATCTAATAGTTCCATCTGCTCTTCTTAACTTAAGAACGAAGGCCGCCATCCTTCTTATTCAGGAACCCTTTGTTTGAGGAGGGCGTATCCCCGGGAAGGGGAGAGTGGCCGAGCGGTCAAAAGCGACAGACTGTAAATCTGTTGAAGGTTTTCTACGTAGGTTCGAATCCTGCCTCTCCCACTTGTTGTAGACTTAAGAGAAGAGAAAGTAGGCGGAAGCCTAGGAGGGCCAACCGAGCGAAGCTCTTTCTTTTTTTGGCCGTGCCGTGAAGTGCAATTTTCTCGTATGCGTTTTAGAGAGGTTGTCGAAAAAAGACGATCTATAGAGATTCCCCATCTATATCCAATCGAGAATAGAAGCGAGTCGCTTCCGGCGCCGGCTTGTAGTCTCTACTGTCGGCACACGCACGCCGCCCGCCATCATGCCTCCTTGGTTCGGGACGAAGCCAAGCGAGACATACGATAGACGAAGGAAGCGCCCACCCAGCTGGAGGGCTAAAACCTTTAGTTTTTAAGTTGCAAACTCCAGCTTCGAAGCTGGAGTGCTTTAGCCCTTTAGTTTTGAAGCAAGAATCACCGTCTTGAGCGCCTTGCGCGCTCAAGAACAAGCAAGGGATGAGCGCTTTGTTGCGCCTGCGGATACGTTTTCTTGCTGGGGAAGGCTAGTTTGATCGAGGATTGGAGAGGAGAGGTGGAATAAAAAGCTCGGGATGGGATGGATTTTGGAGTCTTTGTGCGAGCCGTATGCGGTGAGAGTCGCACGTACGGTAAGGAGGGGGGTTCGCGTCTATACGTGTAGTGTGGTGGTTGGGCCTACCCACCCTATTTGTTCCATGATCTACGGGTCTACTGGAGCTACCCACTTCGATCAATTAGCCAAGATTTTGACCGGATACGAAATCACTGGTGCTCGATCTAGTGGTATTTTTATGGGGATTCTTTTTATCGCTGTGGGATCCCTATTCAAGATTACTGCAGTTCCTTTTCGGGCGGCTGTAGGACGGACGGCCCCCTATAGGTAGTAGGGTAGGATGGGTGGTACCGCTCAGATAGCGGCCAATCCTCCTAACTGCGCGCGGGCCGGGCTTAGAGCGCGTGAAACTCATCACTACCTCGTAAGGGCGTTGAGACCATAGCATGTTACACAAAAGCGCCGCTTTCTCTGGAGTGTTGTCACACAGCTGCCCGACTAGAAGAGCTACTCGCTCTGTAGTGTTGTCACACAAGATAAGCACGCCGCCCGCCTGCTGGCCGGGCGAATCGAAGTTATCTTCCGGTCAACTGTCCGCCCAGTCAAGTGCAAAAAACACAGTGGAATCACGCAACGCACGCAGCTGGTGTGCTTCCTGCCCACGAGGAAAGAAGAGCGACAAGGTTCAGATTTTACTGTTTGCAGCATGGGAGCTGATTACCCAAAAAATCCCTGGGAAAAAAGAAAAGATATCTCGGTAACGAAAACCATAGGAGGCTGTATTGGCGAGATCCAAGGGTTCACAGCAGCCCAAAAGAAAAACCGCCTGGAAGTCCGAGGACCTTTAGTACCGTACCGAACCAGCAGCCTTCGCGTCAAGCGACGACCGCCCTTGTCCCTTTCCTTTTTCCATTCAGCCTACTTCTTAGCTTTGTTCCGTCAGTCTAAGGCAAAGTCCGTGACGAAGATCTTTCTATCAATAGATAGGAATGAGTGTTCGTTATAGGGGATAGGATCCATCTGCTCTCTCTCTCTATTTTCTTTGATGCAATTTAGAGAGAAAGAGCAGTGCGAACTAAAAAGAAAAAGATAATCGGGAGATGATTAAAAAAAAGATACATTTACATCTAAAGTAAAGGGATGTATATATTATTCCTATATATATCATCTATCTATGAAAAAAGTAAACAGAGTTCGTTTTTGGGTTCCCCGAAGCCCCGAATGGATTGGATCGTTTCTGCTTCTGCCAACGAAATGAAGGCCTCGCCCCTTCCGAATGCTTCTCCGATCCTGAAGTTCTCGCGAAGAGAATAAGATGCTGCTCCCCCTCCCTCTGTCTTTTTCCGCTTTGCTAATCTTCCCCTCTAACGCGGGCCGGGCCGGGCTTAGGCGGGCGCGGGAGGAAGAAAGAAAGTCGAAGAGCGTCTTCTCCTTTGTCCTTTTTTCAGTGCAACACAGGAAAGCACCCTCTTTTTGTAATCTCTGCAGCTTCCCAGAGGCTTTTTTTTGTATTGAACGCATGGCGTAGCTAGGACCCCCCCAATCATGTTTGAGCCTATGTTCACCCGGGGCTCAAAAAGGAGAATTCCGGAATGCCTGCCGACGTTCAGATAAGGTGCATATCCCTTACCACTAAAGGAAAGGCTCGACGAAGGGGGGGATATTTGCAGGGTAAGGAAAACGCTTTCGGAGATTGAGATGTCGATTTGTTTTTCATCGAAAAGGAAGAAGGCCGAGGGGATAGCTGCCTTCCTTCGGGCTTTGCCTGCCGACGTTCTAATAAAGAATTCCGGCTCGGCCCGGGAAAGCGCTGGCAACAACATAAAGAAAGGGGTCCATGTAGCTGCTGCGCCCGCCCACTGAGCAGCAGGTTCGGCATCTACTACAAAAGAAAAGAGAGAATCCACTTCAGATAACCACGTCTCTGCTAGGCAGCGTGTGGAATGGCCGAGAGCGGACCAAATGGATATATAATCCAAGCCGAGAGTGGAGTTACGTGAACAGCCGTCTGATGGAAAACTATCTAGCACGGTTCAGAGAGCACTTTTTTCGTTGAGAATAAGTCCTTCCCTTTTGTGTGAATTCCCCAGCGGCGAATTAACAACTTGTGGGGCCCTATCTATTCAATCTCTCGAGCCCCAAGAAAACCCCCCTCTCCCTCGGACTCAATCTCTCTTTTGACTCTATATATGTGGGCACCTGATATCTATGAGGGTTCACCCACCCCGGTGACAGCATTCCTTTCTATTGCGCCTAAAATCTCTATTTCTGCAAATATGTCACGTGTTTCTATTGTTGCTTCCTATGGGGGTACATTACAACAAATCTTCTTTTTCTGCAGCATTGCTTCTATGATCTTAGGAGCACTGGCCGCCATGGCCCAAACGAAAGTCAAAAGACCTTTAGCTCATAGTTCGATTGGACATGTAGGTTATATTCGTACTGGTTTCTCATGCGGAACCATAGAAGGAATTCAATCACTACTAATTGGTATATTTATTTATGCATCAATGACGATAGATGCATTCGCCATAGTTCCAGCATTACGGCAAACCCGTGTCAAATATATAGCGGATTTGGGCGCTCTAGCCAAAACGAATCCTATTTTGGCTATGACCTTCTCCATTACAATGTTCTCATACGCAGGAATACCCCCGTTAGCCGGCTTTTGTAGCAAATTCTATTTGTTCTTCGCCGCTTTGGGTTGTGGGGCTTACTTCCTAGCCCCAGTGGGAGTAGTGACTAGCGTTATAGGTCGTTGGGCGGCCGGAAGGTTGCCATGAGTAAGGTTGGGAGACCGAAGGCTGTTTTCCGTGCACCGGACACGTAGCTTACCGAATCAGTTGCAACACAGATGGGAATGCATGCTACGAAAGACAGGGTCGAGTCTGATACATCAACCGTCGACTCCATATCCTTGTACGAGTCCACAATCACTACACGAGATGAACCTGGGTTTGGTGAATGGAAGTTGGCCTTAGGTGTAATAGGACTCCCAGTTACTGCGCGCGATCGTATACTGAGGTGCTCCCCGTCGGTTGTTGGAACGACGCGAGCCGGGCCGGGCCTCGATTCCTTTCATAAAGATGAAGGGACAGAGGTGACTAATTCCCCATCTCATTTGGGGCGGAAAACGAATCGACATCTCGATGTGATACAGCCCTTTCCATTTTCGTTGGGAAAGAACGGCGAAGTCCATCCGAACCCTCCAATGAAGAAATAAGAGGAGAGCAAAGCGCCAATGGCGCGCGAAGCGCATGCGGAAGGGGCACGGAGAAATAAAGAAGTGTGGAGGAGAAGCAGCCGAGCTCATTCCCTTCGCTTCCTGGGCCCAAAGCAGTGCTTTGTTTCCTGGCCAAATCAAGGATTTGGGGCTGATTGCAAAAGATATCTGAATAGAAAGATAGATCCATCCATCTATCCAGATATCTAAAAAAGAATCGATTTTGATTTCATGAAACCTTTGATTCAAAGAACTGCGCTTAGCCCCCCCGCTCATGAAACGGCTCTGCTGCAATGGATGGCAGAGGGTCCGTAGTACCCGAAGCACTGGAGTGATCCAGTAGCCGGGAAGGGGCCTAGAAGTGCCTACTACTACACCACACTACACTTGGCTCTACACATTTACAGAGCTTACCCCTGTCCAGTGTCTGGCAGAACGTTGGGGGCTTCAATCGTCGACTCGTTATCCCCATCTCAGCCCAGGCTAACGGAGCCTGACTTATTCAGGGGAGAGAGTGGAGCCTATCGAAGCACTCTTGAGAGTAAGATCCTTGGCTCCTCTTCATTCTCTACAGGGGTCTCTGCCCACATGGAAGCGGGGCAGAGATGGAGAAGATCAAACACGGGAATAAGAAGCATTTTAAATGCCTTTTTGATCATTTTGATAGAGGGGGATGGATAAAGTGGGCAAAACAGACTCACATTTTTCAATCGAAAAGATGGGTTCCTTTTTCGTCTCGACAAAGAAAGAATCATCTTGAGCTCCTAACCCCTTCGCAGGGCCGTGTATAGTAAGTGATCCGAACCTGCCCGGAGCGAGCCCCCCTTAGAGGCAAGTGAAGTTGGTGAGCCGTATGATGGGCAACTATCTCCTGCGGTTCGGAGAGGACTCAGCTGTTAGTTAGTACCCCCTTGGTTTCGGGGTGGACCCTTTCACTCTATTTTATTATATACGCTTAGCGAAAAGAATGTTTTTTGATAGACCTAGGACATGGATTCTATATGAACCAATGGATCGTGACAAGTCGTTACTACTAGCAATGACTTCCTCTTTCATTACTTCATCCTTTCCATATCCCTCTCCCTTGTTCGATCTTACTCATCAAATGGCACTCAGTTCATATCTGTAAATTCGATCATTTACAAGGTTCAAAGAAAGGGTGGACTGCAGGTAAGCACTAATTCTCTGCATTTCCGTGATTCAAAAACAAGGGCGTACGTAGCCCATTGTAGATTCCAGCCGAGAAGATTAAGGAATTGTGACAGCAACCATGTTACTTGCTAAATTGTGCCTATATCTACTCCAAAACTGGAGGCATTCATCTATTCATTCAAATACTACATATAGTGAGGTTAGCCATGTTATACGCTGCTTACTAAAAGGGGGTTACACCTTCTCTCGCAGGCGTTGGTCAATACGGGATCCTACCAAGCCAGATAAATTACGGCCGATAGGCGCTTTGGATGCTGTCATAGTCGAGGCAATGGCCCGCTTGCTTTGTTTGGAAATGGACTCGATATACCATATAAATTCCAGAGAGTATGGGGTAGCGAGGGGTGCTAGGTCTTTCTTCGCAAGCGTTTCCCGATGGCCTGAGATGGCTTGGATGGTGAAGTTTTCAATCGTTGAGTGCAGATCCGGGATAGATCACCACCTACTGGGTAATTTTCTTAGAGAGCATGTTGGTGAGGAAAACTCTGGGTTTGTGGGTTTGGTTCTGAGATTTTTGGTGCGGGGAAAAAAATACAGATGCCAATCTATAGGTATACCGCAAGACACCTCTATCTCCCAAGTTCTAATCCAATGTTATCTTCACCAGCTTGACAAGATCTTAAAAGAGGTGTGGTACTTCTCCCAAGAGGGAGAACACCCTTTGAAGGTGTACTATGCTAGGTATGCGGACACAATCTTGTTAGGCATTCCACGAATTCCAAATTTGTTTAATGCCGCTAGAGCTAAAGAGCATGCGCGAACCATACTCCAAAATTCTTGCGATAAGTTAGACCTCGGTGTCAGCTGGGAGGAGATTACCTCTGAGAAACTTCTCATTTTTCTTGGTGGGAAAAAAAAGTTTGACGTTCTAGGGTTGCTTGTCTCTTTTACAGATAGTGGGGGCATCAAAGTTAGGATTCCTTTAAAGATGTGGGGGAAAAGTAATAGCACTGGTAGACTGGTCCAGGAGTTTAGGGGTGGCCTTAACCGTCTCACAATGGCAAACTTCCTCAAGCTACTCAATGAACACGTTGAGGCCTACCTACGCACTTCTTTCCAATATCCTCTATCTAAAAATCAAGTCGTTACGCTTTTCCGCTTCTTTCATAGGCTGGTCATTTCAAGAAGCCGCAACTTTGTTCGTCTGACTGGATGTTCGGAAAGTGGGGTACCTGGACTAAACATTAGCCAAGTCCAGGAAAATGAGATTCACTCACTCATAGACAAATTCCAGAGAATCGAGAAAGATAGTAAAAAAGTAAATGAATTCGCCTAAGGATCGATGGAAAGATCAAGGTCCCCGTGAAAAGTAGATACTAGATCGATATGATACTCTCATCTCAGAAGTCACTTCTTCCATTATGCTGATCTCTAGGTCCGTTCCATCATCATCGTAATAGTATGGTCCCAGGTGTCCGAGCTATGGATCAAGATCATATTTAGTCACATTTCTACCGGTGCACTTCTCATGAAATAATTCCCTTTCCAAGGAAAGGAAAACAAGAACTCGAATACTCGTAATAGCGATCCCGATCCACCTACTTTTTTTGATTCTTTTATTCGAAACGTGCTACAATTTTGATGCATGGGGCATAAGAGTGGACAATCTATGTTATCGAAGGAAGTAAATAACAACACTTCAGCGTTTCGGTCTACCCACCCTCATTCAGTAAACCAATAGGATTGCGGCATTGGAATTAGAGTTGGCCAGGTCCTCTAAAAAGAAAAGAAGAAACTACTTAGATTAGAATAGGTAAATGCCATTGGTTTGATCGTACTACGATCTTTTTTGTTTTGTTTTTGGCCATGATTGTGCTGCTCCTGTGAAGGCTAGTGGGAAAGCTCACCGTTCGTTGTGATGAGTGGGGGCCTTGTATCTGTATTCGGATCAGCTCCTTAACATAGTTTCCTGCTTGAACCCTGGCTGGGAGCTGGGAGAGGTTTCCCACTACAGGTGAAAATAAACCATTTGACCTTTCAGGGGAAAGGAAACAAACCACTCAATAATCGGTAGAAATTCCTCCTACTGAACTGAGCCAATCTCTCTCCTTTTGTCTAGTTAGCCGGTTCTGCAGCTTCCTATTTTCCTATTATTGTTTCTCTTCCATCGAGAAGCCATTCTTCATAAGTCAATAACTGGGAGCCAGTGTCATTAAGTGGCCTATCAGAATACAGGTAGCAACCATACGCACTTGGCTGAGAAATCCTGCTCATAAGCCGGGTCTGTGTGCCGAGTACAGCCGTTGCCTCAGGGGAAGCGAACAAAGTCATTGGAATAGTTTATTTATTGGGTGGGTCCTTCTCTTCTCATTTCAAGATCGATCATCTCGAGTCTCGGGCTGAATAACCTACTCTTCCTCCGATCTGTAAAGATTAATTTCCATACCTTGTTCTTATATGAGTTTCATGAGTACGATCTAGACTATACTTATTTTATCAGGTTTTTTTCGCATAGCGAGTAGAGGAATAGTTTATAGTTTTGGAACCACCTGAACAGGAATCGCTGATCCACCTTCACTTGTTTCCTCTGGCTTCGATTCTTTTATTGTATAGTGGACGACTTAGGAGCTTTAAAGCCGCACTGACCCTCGTGAAGAGCTGGGACCCACCTACTATAGATGGGCCTCGTTCCTTTATAATACGATCTAGCTTGTGAATAAAAAATCCATCATCCTCAAATTATGATAACTGCCTTCTAGCCGCAGCCGGAGCTACTTCTAATCCGGAATCCAAAGGAGTCGAGCTTTTCGTACTACCATCGCCCGGGCATCGCTTTCTTCCCACTGCTTTCGTCCTGTTTTATTGCGCCTCCTCTCAACTTATTGTTCTTGTGAATACCGTACGTAGTAGTTCTTGTGAATATCAATCTAGGCGTAGGGCTAGGCTGGCTTGCAAGATTCGCTTCGTGCCGTTGGCAAAACACTGGTATATGCTTCGCCCTTCTCTTCCTTTAAGTTTAAGGGGACAAAGATACCGTCTTCTAAACTGAGGAGAGTTAAGTATCGCCATAGCTTATCTGCTGCCTTGTTTTACGAATCTGACTTCACCCGAAAGAACAATAAGAAGTCAATGGGTTTGGTTTCTGACCGCACTTCTCTACAGGCATCCTATCCGTCCTCTTCCTCCAGCAGCTCAAGGTACGCACAGGAAACCACATCTTGAACCACGGAATTCGCCGTGATAGGTTTCTTCTTCCGCTCGGTACTCATCTACCTAATCTTCTAGAAGCTTGTGCTTTTATAAGAGAAAGAGATTCTGATTCAAACCCATTCCAGTAGTGCGAAAATCTGCTGCACTGTCTTCACTGCCAAGCTCTAGTAATAGAAAATGAAATCAACTATCTAATCGAGCATCAATCCTAGGAATTTTCTCCTCAAGGAGAGAGATCAGAAAGCTTGGCACCGGATTCCGAAGTACCAGTACCGAAGAAAGCAAAAGCTTTCGAGAAAACCCGAGCAGCGACTCCAATGTTTGGTAAAGGGAATGACCCTAGATACTCTGTGGCTGGAAAAACAAATCCATTTGCTCGATTTAACGAAAAAGCGCACAAGTCGCGCTCGCCTGTTAGAAGTGATTTTAGGAGGAAGTTGGATTGGTATTTTCTACTGGATTTGTGCCTATAGACCAAAGATAAAGTCTCTCTCTCGCATAGCCGGAAAAGTCAGTACATAGTGTAGAGAGAAAGAAATAGAATCAAGTGTCGACTTGGAAGTCAATAGTAAATCACAGGCTGTATGCCCTATTTTAAAACATGCAATGAGGGTACGAGCAACACTCCCCAAACTTGGCATGACTCATCGCCATCTTGTATTCATGATCTTACCTCGCCTTGGTCACAAATGCATAGCATAGGATCGAGTGGATCGGCACCCAATAGGCCAGATTTTCCTATCTTTGATGAAGCTTGCGAGTTCTCAAGTGGCGAGATAAAGCTTTGTATAGCTGCTGTCTTTTTCATATATACATATGTAGAAAGGGCTATAGCTGAGGAGTTTTGAATTCGAAGAGCAGGCATATTGAGAATAAGCGAGTAGTTTTATTTCTTACCTCACTACTGTTTCAATTTTGCCTTCTAGCGAGTGTGAGTTCCCCCTAGGTAGGGCTATAGACTAAAAGATATCTGTCAATGATAGAGCAGTAGATTTCTTTCTTTTAAGAGTTCTCTTGCTTGTACTATAAGTTAACATCTTCATTACTCGATGGATTCTCCTACTCTGGTGGAGTGTAGCCCCGAGAACATAGCTAGCCCAGAAAGATTGAAGTGAGAGATTTGCCTGGAAAAGAAAGGTTTAGCGCTGCCTGGGTTGAGCCATTCCTAACAACTCATCCAGCTTGACTAGCTTGCATTAAGAGTAGTTCATTTCCTATAAAGTGTAGCGAGTTTTCTACCTTTTCACATAACCGAGAAAAAAGGTAAAGTTACCCTACTACATGTATTAGCTAGTTTTGTCTAGTCAACATCTAACGCTCATTTCACTATGGGATTTATTTACTCCGATTGCTTCTACTCTCTTACAGCTGAGTGCGCCTATAAGGAAGACTTTTCATAGATTGACTTTGGACAGGCAAGTTGAACTATCTGGCTTCACTAACACAAGTCAGAACAAGTAGAAAACTCCGTATTAAGGGCTGACTTTCCTTTTGACCTAGTTCTTCGCACTAGTGATTAGCACAAAGGAGGAGAGAAAAAAGGATTGAATAAGCGAGCACCAGCATTGACTTTCTTGCTTTAACTAACCTGACGCTAGGCCCTTTTGCTCTAGGCTCTACTCCTTGTCATTGATTTCTAGCTAGCTTTCCCACTCGCATAAAAGGAATGAATCGAGGGTATTTACTTGCATTTCTTTGTCCTACTTGGGCTTTAAGAAGAGAGGATTTATTAGCACGACGAGCATCGCATGCTAACCTGGGGATTGAATAGGATATCATAGAATGTAGCATATTGTCTGAACTTATAGGGTCTTTCCTATAATACTTTCCTTACACTAACTATACTCTTTTCTGCTCTTCAAGTAGGTGGCGTGGACGGTGTGTCCCTTGCCTATTCTTAAGTGACTTTGTTTGGATTCAGTTTATGTGTTTTTCTAGAATTGGTATGTTGCACTCGTGTTCTGTAAAGTGTGCTAAAGTGGTATGTATGTGCCTTATGTTCTGTGCATTGCGGGCTTTAATTGTGTGATAGTTTGTTTCTCAGACAGATAACTAGTAAACAGCTTCAAAAAGAGAGGAAAAAAAGGGCAAATAAACTGAAGCAGATGAACGGACAACCAATCGACTACAAGAAGAAATGAGAACTGTTTTTTCTATTTGGAACTCCAAAGTCAAAGAATGGTTTTTCACCGCCGCCTCTTTGAATCAAAAGGGTCTTCTTCAACACAAGCAATAGCGTCAATAGCAAGCTTTCTTCCCACCCTCTCTCTAAATGCAACAGAGTCCTACCACGTTAAGGTCAAGCGCCCTACTTGCTTGTTGACACGTGAGAGGAAATAGGAGTAAGAAGTGCCAGGATTTACCACTTTCTAAGAAGTACCGATCTCAAAGAACTGTCCGGCCCACTTTCTGGTTATGAAGGGAAGGCTCTCGTTGAGAACAAAAGATGTAGTTTCTTTCCATGTGGGTGCTGGCTAGTTGTAGTTGTTGGCGTGCCTTTCCTTTCATCTTGAATATTCAAAAATATTTTTAGAAATTACTTTAGAATAAGAAGTTCATGTTTTATAGACAAGCAAGATAACTAGCAAGTTAAGCAATACGAATCCATACTAGGAAAATGTGAGTCCTAGGCACTGGAATTGGTATAGATAGCTACAGTAGCAGTTGTAAAGAGTTTTTTCTCTTTCATTCTCCACTTGATGGTTCAACGTGAACCCGATTTCTCTCAATTGTTTTCATCTTTTCCGATCGCCTTTGCTTGCAAGGTGCGAAGCAAAACCTAATTCAGGAAAAGAATGAAACCCGAGAATTGGAACGAACCTATCGGAATGATAAGTCAAAGAAAAACGATAGAAGTATTCCGATCGCTATCGACTTGAATCTGAATTGTAAGTAATAATAAGGCCGCCCTTATTTGGAATAGCCAGGGGATTTACCTATTCTTATTCTCTTTCTCCCTGAAAGACAGATAGTTCAATCAAATCGTATGAAATAGCAAAGTCTTGTCTCGCTGGCTGCTCCTACTGATTATTGACAAAAGCCAGTTTCTTTCATTTAGCTTGGTACACCAGTCATTGGCTGCCCGGTTGGTACAGTAGTTTTACTTTCTACTACTGCTTATCCGAAGTAGACCCCTTACACGGGCTGAAGATACTTGTCTTTACGCGAGATCTTGGCATTCAAAAGTTCCAGAGGCGGGGATGCGATTCAACAGTTGCTTTTGAAAAAGCAGTTTCCGTCTTCCTATTCTATACTCAATTACGGGAGCGGCAGCACATACATATTACGAGGTGCAAAGGACGGATGTGCCAGTTAGCAGTTATATACAAAATTTGCTGGGCCCTAGTAAGCCTGCCAGCGGTCTTTGATTGAAATAGTGCGGTACTTATTTTATTTTATTTTATTTTATTTTATTTTATTTTATTTTATTTTATTTTATTTTATTTTATTTTATTTTATTTTATTTTATTTTATTTTATTTTATTTTATTTTATTTTATTTTATTTTA
>Ga0157367_1000817_pt1 | contig 14333 bp, 10 predicted proteins | sample AttbisABBM2_FD_113142 | JGI IMG/M metagenome (GOLD analysis project Ga0157367, IMG submission 113142) | Fungus gardens microbial communities from leaf cutter ant in Botucatu, State of São Paulo, Brazil - Atta bisphaerica ABBM2 | ecosystem: Host-associated > Fungi > Mycelium > Unclassified ...
CGTCGCGTACAGCTTGCGCAGGTCGTCGGGGTTGATCTTCGGCGAATACTTCGCGAACGCCTTCGCGGCTTCGTTCGGGTTGTCGTGCGTGTACTCGGTGGCCTGCACGATCGAGCGCGCGAGTGCGGCGGCCGCCGGCCGGTCGTTGCGCACGAGGTCGCCGCGCGCGCCGATCACGCAGCACACCTTGCGCGCGTATTCGCCGGACAGGTTCGTCGCGAGTTCGGTATACGCGCCGTTGCTGCGCTTCTCGAGCAGATAGAGGTTCGGGTCGCCGTCGGCGATGGCCTGGATCTCGCCCTTGTCGACCGCGACGCCGAGCAGGTCGGCCGGATACTGCCGCCATGTGATGTCGCGTTCGGGATCGATGCCGTTCTTCGCGAGCAGGATCGAGAAGAAATGCTTGCCGGGCGCCGCGAGATCGCTGACGCCGACCGTCTTGCCCTTCAGTGCCTGCAGGGTCGTCACGCCCGCTGTCTTCGACCCGAGCAGCCGCACGCAGCCGCCGTGCGAGCTGCCGATGATCTTCACGTCGAAGCCGGCTTCGAGCGGCTTCAGCCAGCGGTGGATCATCCCGACCGCGGCATCGGCCTTGCCGGTCGCGATCGATTCGAGCAGTTGGTCGGTCGATCCGCTGTAGTTGATCAGCTCGACCTTCAGTCCGTTCTTCTCGAAGAAGCCGTTCTCCTGCGCGACGACGATCGGCGTCAGGCAGAACGCGTTCTGGTTCCACGCGAAGGTCAGCTTCTTCAGCGGCGCAGCGGACCACGCGCGGCGGCCGAGCGTGAGCGCGGGGGCCGCCAGCGCGGCTGCGCCCGCCGCGCGCAGCAGGCGGCGCCGTTGGGTGTCGTGCGCGCCGGGCGCGGGAGCGGTGGGGCGAGTCATCGTCAGGTCTCCGAGAGATTTCCGTGAAGCAGGGCAATGCGTGCGAGTGGTCAATCGAGCAGGTCGGGTTCGTCGGCGACGATGCGCGCGTACAGGCTGTCGAATGCGTGCAGCGCGCCTTCGGGGCCGCCGATCTGCCCGTGCGTATGGCGCGCGGTGGCCGGATCGATCGGCTGCGGCGTGCCGGCCGCTTCGGCGAGCAGCTGCGTATGCGCGGCGTTGTCGAGCGCGATGTACCACCACGCGGCCGCCTCGACGGACGGGCCGGCCGTGAGGATGCCGTGGTTCTTCAGGATCACGCCCTTGTGCGTGCCGCCGCCGGGCCGCGCGAGCGCCTGCGCGATCCGCACGCCTTCGCTCGTGTCGACCACCATCCCGGTGAAGTCGTCGAACAGCGCGTGATCCTCGTAGAACACGCACGCGTCCTGCGTCAGCGGATCGAGCGGGCGGCCGAGCGTCGACCACGCCTTGCCGTAGGTCGAATGCGTGTGCGCGGCCGCGACGACGTGCGGATGCGCGTCATGGATCGCCGCGTGGATCGCGAACGCAGCCTTGTTCAGCGGCCGCTCGCCGATCGCGGTTTCGCCGCGCGCGTTGACGAGCAGCAGGTCGGACACCTTGATCTGCGAGAAATGCACGCCGAGCGGATTCACCCAGAAGTGATCGGGCAGTTCCGGGTCGCGCGCGGTGATGTGGCCGGCGAGGCCGGACGCGAAGCCGAAGCGCGCGAACAGGCGGAACGCGGCCGCGAGGCGCGCCTGGCGATGACGCCGCTCGGCGGCGGCGTCCGCGCGCGGCGCGGGCGGGTCGAACCAGAAGTGCTGGCGCGGCGACGCGGCGAGCGCGAGGCCGGACGCGGTGCGCACGGGCTGAGGCAGGACGGTGGACATGCGTGCGTCTCCGTTCCGGGTCAGGCCGCGCGGCGGGCCGCATCGCGTGCGGCGACGGCGGCGCGCACGCGTGGGATCAGCTCGCGGCCGTAGTCGATCGCGTCGTCGAGCGGATCGAAGCCGCGAATCAGGAACGTCGTCACGCCGAGGTCGTAGTAGTCGAGCAGCGCGTCGGCGACCTGCTCGGGCGTGCCGACCAGCGCCGTCGAGTTCGAGCGCGCGCCGGTCAGCTTCGCGATCTCGGTCCACAGCCGCTTGTCGACGCGGGAACCGCGCTCGGCGGCGGCGAGCAGGCGGCGCGCGCCTTCGCTCTGCAACGGGGTGCCCGCGCCGAGGCCCGCGGCGTCGCGCAGCCGGCGCGTTTCGTCGAGGATCCGGTGCGCGCGCGCCCATGCGTCGTCCTCGGTCGCCGCGAGGATCGGGCGGAACGACACCGAGAAGCGCACCTGCCGGCCATGCTTGGCCGCCTCGGCGCGCACGCGCGTGGTCAGGTCGCGCACCTGGTCGAGCGATTCGCCCCACAGCGCGTAGACGTCCGCATGCTTGCCGGCCACCGCGAGCGCGGCGTCCGACGCGCCGCCGAAGTAGATCGGCACATGCGGCTGCTGATACGGCTTCACCTCGGAGAAGCCCTGGCGGAAGCGGTAATGCGCGCCTTCATGATCGAACGGCCGCGCCTCGGTCCAGATCCGGCGCAGGATGCCGACGTATTCGTCGGTGCGCGCGTAGCGGGCGTCGTGGTCGAGGAAATCGCCGTCGGCCTGCTGCTCGCGATCGGAGCCGCCGGAGATGATGTGCACCGCGAGCCGGCCGCGGCTGAACTGGTCGAGCGTCGCGATCTGGCGCGCGGCGAGCGTCGGCACGGTGAAGCCGGGGCGATGCGCGAGCATGAAGTGGATCCGCTCGGTCGCGGCGGCCGCGTAGGCGATCGTCAGCGTCGCCGACGGCCCGGTGGAATGGTGCGGCACGAGGATGCGGTCGAAGCCGGCCGTCTCGTGCGCGCGGGTGAAGTCGCGCACGTAATCGGGGTCGACCGTCTGGCCGGACGGCGGGTGGATCTCCGACTGCTTCTGGCTCTGGATCATGCCGATGAATTCGACGCTCATCTGGGGCTCCGGTGCAAGGACGGCCCGGCACGCGGGCCGGGTGGGACTGGAGCGCAGATTACTGCCGAGATCATGCGAAACGGAAATAATCAATACGGAATTGAATATCAGATTTGCATGGTTTGATCGGCCTGGCCACGCGCCTACGCTGTGGGCTCGCGATCGATCGGGATCGCTGTCGGATGCATGTCTTGCGGGTGTTTCGCGCGTGAGTGCCGGGGCTTCCGGCAGGGCGCCGCGTCGGGCATGCACGTCGGCCCCGCGTCAGCGCCGTACCGGTCGATCTCCGCTTTCGCCCGACCGATGGAATCCGTCCCGATGCCTGCCAGCCTTGCCGTTTCCCCGCCGCCATCGCAGCCGCAGACGCTGCGTCACCTGCCGGCCGACGACGCACGCGTCGCCGCGCTGCTCGAACGCATCGCGCCCGAACTGGCTGCCGACGCCGCCCGCAACGACCTGCACGGCCGCTTCCCGCACGAGAACTTCGCGCGCCTGCACCGAGCGGGGCTGATTGCGCAGGTCGTGCCGCGCGAGCATGGCGGCGCGGGCGCGACGCTCGCGCAGGCGAGCCGGATCGTCGCGGCGATCGCACAGGCCGATCCGGCGACCGCGCTGGTCCTGACGATGACGTACCTGCAGCACCGCGCGCTTGGCCGCGCGGACAGCCGCTGGCCCGAGCCGCTGCGGCGCGCGGTGTTCGACAGCGCGGTGGCCGACGGCGCGCTGATCAACGCGCTGCGGGTCGAGCCGGCGCTCGGCTCGCCCGCGCGCGGCGGGCTGCCGGACACGGTGGCGCGCCGCGACGGCGACGGCTGGCGGCTGTCCGGCCACAAGCTGTACAGCACCGGCATCCCGGCGCTGCGCTGGCTCGCCGTGTGGGCGCGTACCGACGAGCCCGAGCCGCGCGTCGGCGTGTTTCTCGTGCCGCGTGATCCGGACGGCGGCGACGCGGGCATTCGCGTGATCGAAAGCTGGGACCATCTCGGCCTGCGCGCGTCGGGCAGCCATGAAGTCGTGTTCGACGACGTCCGGCTGCCGGCCGGGCACGCGGCGGACCTGCGCGCGCCCGACGCGTGGGCCGTGTCGGCGGCGAGCCACGCGGATCTCGACGCGCACGCGGACCAGCAGGCGTGGATGGTCGTGCTGCTCGGCAGCCTGTACGACGCGATCGCGCGGGCGGCGCGCGACTGGCTGATCGGGTTCGTCGCGACGCGTGCGCCGAGCGGGCTCGGCGCGCCGCTGGCGACGCTGCCGCGCGTGCAGGAGGCGGTCGGCGAGATCGAAGGCTGGCTGCACGCGAACCGCGTGCTGCTCGACGACGCGATTTCGCGCACCGACGCCGGCGCACCGCCCGCGGTGACGACGAGCGGGCTCGTCAAGCGAACCGTGATCGACCACGCGATCCGCACCGTCGAACAGGCATTGAAGCTGTCGGGCAATCACGGGCTGAGCCGCGGCAACCCGCTGGAACGCTACTACCGCGACGTGCTGTGCGGCCGCGTGCATACGCCGCAGGACGATGCGATCGCCGTCGCGGCGGGGCGGGCGGCGCTCGACGCGGCGCGCGGCGATGGTGCGTGAGCCGCGCGGCGCGGCCGGCGGCACGGCCGGGCCGCGCAGGCCCGGCGGATCGTCGCCGTCGCCGCTGCCGTCATGCGGCGGCGGCGTCGCTCCCGCGCGCCGGCGGGTCGAACGCCGCGCGCGCGTGCCCGGCGATCGCCGCCAGCGGCGCGGCGAACCGTGCCGCGTCGTGCCGCCTGAGCAGCCACAGGTCGATCTGCGGCTTGAAATCGGCGAGCGGCACGATGTCGAGCGCGTCGCGCAGCGGGCTCTGCTCGACGAGCGGCAGCGGCATGAGCCCGAGCCCGACGCCGTTCGCGACGCTCTGCAACTGCAGGTCGCGGCCGAACGTGTCGAGCGTGACGCGCAGCGGCAGCCCGTGCGTGTCGAGCGCGCGCCGCAGGCCCGCGCGGAAGCCGCAGCCGTCCGGGTTGAGCACCCAGCCGCGCGCGTGGCAGTCGGCGAGCCGGTAGCTGCGGCGCGGCCAGTCGCCGCGGCGGCTGACCGCGACGAGCCGCGTGGTCAGCAGCCGCTCGCCTTCGACCTGCGGCGGCAGCCCCATCTCGCGCGCAAGGAACACGAGCGCCGCATCGAGCTCGCGCCGCGCGACCCGCTCGACGAGCGCGCCGCCCCATGCGGTCGTGACCAGCGGCGCGAGCGCGGGCCAGTGTTCGCCGAGCTGCGCGATCAGGCCCGGCAGCATCAGCTCGCCGAGGCCCTGCGTGAGACCGATGCGGAATTCGCCGGCCGGCGGCAGCTGGCCGGCGGTCAGCTCGCGCAGCGCGTCGACTTCGCGCAGGATCGTGCGGCATTGCTCGAACACCTGGCGGCCGATGTCGGTCGGGCGCGGCGGTTTCGTGTTGCGGTCGAGCAGCACGACGCCGAGCGCCTCCTCGAGGTTCTGCACGCGCCGCGTGATCGCCGGCTGCGTCATGCCCAGCTCGGCGGCCGCCTGGCTGAGCGTCTGGCAGCGGACGACCGCTGCAAAAGCGTCGATATCGCTAATTTTCATGTTTGTTCTGCATGGATTTTCAGTTGCATCATGACGATCCATCATAATCGCGATGAATCATATTCGAAGAGGCGACCGATGAATACGGCTACCTTGCGGCAATCGCCGCTGCACCCGTTCGTCGACGCGCTGGGCGCGCTGCTTGCGTCCGGCGCGGACGAGGCGCGCATCCTGGACGAGGGCGGCGCGTTGCTGGCCGCGCTCGTCACGCACGACGACTGGCTGCCCGACGCGTTCGCGCAGCCCGATCCCGAGCGCTACCGGCAGTACCTGCTGCATCTCGATCCGGACGCGCGGTTCTCCGTCGTCAGCTTCGTGTGGGGGCCCGGGCAGGCCACGCCGATCCACGACCACACGGTGTGGGGGCTGATCGGCATGCTGCGCGGCGGCGAGTTCTCGCAGCCGTACCGGCTCGACGCGGCCGGGCGGCCGGTGCCGGCAGGCGACGCGGTGCGGCTGCGGCCGGGGCAGGTCGAGGCCGTGTCGCCGCGCATCGGCGACATCCATCGCGTGAGCAACGCATTCGCCGACCAGGTGTCGATCAGCATCCACGTGTACGGCGCGAACATCGGCCAGGTCGAGCGCGCCGTGTATCTCGAGGACGGCACCGTGAAGCCGTTCGTGTCGGGCTATTCGAATGCGTGACGCCCGGCGCCGGATTCCATCCACTTCCACCCATCGACTTCATCGGACATCGTGACGCAACCCGCTGATTCCACCCAACGCTTCGCCGCCGCGTCGTATCACGACGTGCGCGCCCGCCTGCTCGCCGGCGACGAGATCGCGCTGCTCGACGTGCGCGAGGAAGACCCATACGCGCACGGCCATCCGCTGTGGGCCGCCAACTTTCCGCTGTCGAAGCTCGAGCTCGACGCGTGGACGCGGATTCCGCGCCGCGACACGCCGATCGTCGTGTATGGCGATGCCGGCGGCGAGGATCTCGCGCCGCGCGCGGCCGCGACGCTCGCGCGGCTCGGCTACACGGACGTGCGGCTGCTCGACGGCGGCCTCGCGGGCTGGCGCGACGCGGGCGGCGAGCTGTTCATCGACGTCAACGTGCCGAGCAAGTCGTTCGGCGAATGGGTCGAGGCCGAACGGCATACGCCTTCGTTGTCGGCGCAGGAAGTCAAGGCGCTGATCGATGCGCGCGCGGACGTCGTGATCGTCGACGCGCGCCGCTTCGACGAATACCAGACGATGAACATCCCGACCTCGACCAGCGTGCCGGGCGCGGAGCTCGTGCTGCGCGTGCGCGCGCTCGCGCCGGACCCCGCGACGCAGGTGATCGTCAATTGCGCGGGCCGCACGCGCAGCATCATCGGCACGCAGTCGCTGGTCAACGCGGGCCTGCCGAACCCGGTCGCGGCGCTGCGCAACGGCACGATCGGCTGGACGCTCGCGGGGCAGACGCTCGAACACGGCGCGGCGCGCCGTTTCCCCGGCGAGATCGACGCGGCGCAGCGCGCCGACGCGCGCCGCGCGGCGCGGGCCGTGGCCGAGCGCGCGGGCGTGCCGCGCATCGCGCTCGCCGACGTGGCGGCGCTCGCGGCGCCGGGCCGCACGCTGTACCGCTTCGACGTGCGCACCCCCGACGAATATGCGGACGGCCATCTGCCGGGCTTCCTGAGCACGCCGGGCGGCCAGCTCGTGCAGGAGACCGACCATCACGCGCCGGTGCGCGGCGCGCGGATCGTGCTCGCGGACGACGACGGCGTACGCGCCGACATGACTGCGTCGTGGCTCGCGCAGATGGGCTGGGACGTGCGGGTGGTCGAGCCGGACGGCGCGCATGCGTTCGACGAGACCGGCGAGCCGCCGCGCGACGTGCCGGCGGCGCCCGAGGTCGCGGACGTGTCGCCCGCGACGCTGGCGGGCTGGCTGCGCGACGCGGCGCCGGATTCACTCGCGATCGTCGACGTGACGGCCAGCGCGAACTACGTGAAGCGCCACATCCCGGGCGCGTGGTTCGCGGTGCGCGCGCAACTGCGCGACGCGCTCGCGACGATTCCGGCCGCGCAGCGCTACGTGTTCACCTGCGGCTCGAGCCAGCTCGCACGGTTCGCGGCGGCGGATGCGCGCGGCCTGCTGCCGGCGTCGGCGCAGATCGCGGTGCTGGCCGGCGGCACCGCCGCGTGGATCGCCGCGGGCCTGCCGCTCGAAACGGGCGAGACGCGGCTCGCGTCGCCGCGCGTCGACCGCTACCGGCGGCCGTACGAAGGCACCGACAACGCGGCGGCCGCGATGCAGGCGTACCTCGATTGGGAGTTCGGGCTCGTCGATCAGCTGAAGCGGGACGGCACGCACCACTTCCGCGTGATCTGACGCGCGGCGGCGCGCGCCGCGCGTCGACGCGTGAAGCTCAGCGCTTGAAGGTATCGACCGCCGTGCGGCCGACCGCCGGATCGTCGGTGAAGAAGCCGTCGATCCCCGCGCGCAGGTACGCCTGAATCTCGCGCACCGAGCCGGCGGTATTGCGCGCGCTCGCCGCGCCGCCGTCCTTCAGCGATGCCGGCAGGAAGTTGTTTTCCGGCCGGAACGTGTACGGATGCACGACGAGGCCGGCCTCGTGCGCGTAGCGCACGTACTGCGTCGGCTGCTGCAGCGTGCCGTCGGCGTTCACCGCGATGATCGACGTCTTGTACGGCCCGACGCCGTTCGCGTAGGTCGCGACCTCGCGCATGCCGTCGCGCGTCGACAGGTCGCCGTACGTGCGCTTGTCGTTCGCCTTCACGAAGTCGTACGGGCGCTGCGCGGCGTCGTCCATCAGCTGCACGAGCTTCCAGTTCGGCTGGCTCGCGCGGATCCGGTTGCGGATCGTCTTCAGGTTCGCGACCTCGAACGACTGGATGTAGATGGTCGCGGTGGTCGCCGTGTACGCATCCTTGAGCAGCGCGTCGACGAGGCGATCCTCGAGCGGCAGGCCGATCGACTGGAAGTAGGTCGGGTGCTTGGTTTCCGGATACAGGTGGATCGTGCGGCCGACCTGCGCGGACATCTGCTTCGCGAGCGCGACGATCTCGTCGAACGTCGGGATCTCGAACTGGTCGTTGTACGCGGTGTTCGCCGGACGGATCTGCGGAATGCGCTCGCGGGCGCGCAGCGTCTTCAGCTCGGCGAGCGTGAAGTCCTCGGTGAACCAGCCGGTCAGCTGCACGCCGTCGATCGTCTTGGTCGTCTTGCGGCTCGCGAACTGCGGCAGCGCCGATACGTTGGTTGTGCCGGAAATCTCGTTCTCGTGGCGCGCGACGAGCACGCCGTCGCGCGTGGAAACCAGGTCGGGCTCGATCACGTCCGCGCCGTCCTCGATTGCCTTGCGGTACGACGCCAGTGTGTGCTCGGGGCGCAGCGCGCTCGCGCCGCGGTGGCCGACCACCTGCACCCTGGCGGCAATCGGCTGCGTGGGGTCCGACGTGACGTCGTCGCCGCCGCAGCCGGCGAGCAGGAACGTGGCGGCACAGGCGAGCGGGACGCAGCGGTGGGCGAACGGGCGCTTGAAGAACATGTCGATGAACCTTCGGAACGGGTTGGGGTGGAATGGGAGCGTTTCGGGATGGCCCGCGCGCTTTTGGCGCGGGCATGTAAACGATCCCGAATGGGACGGGATCGTCTCATCGGATCATTACACATGTATTACTCGATGCTTTCCGGTTGATTCGACGGGCGAGGGCGGCTTCCGGCCGCTGCCGCGACGCTGTCCTTGGCCGGGTCTTGCGCCGGATGCACTAAACTTGCGGGACTTTTGCATCGCCGGGCGGGGGCGGGCGCAGGATGCCGTGCGCGTCCGGCGCGCGGTCCCGCCGAATTTCCCGGACCCATGACGACCCAAACCGATCCCGCCTACCTGCTCGGCGAACTCCTCAAGAACGTTTCCCGCTCCTTCTACCTGACGCTGCGCGTGCTGCCGGACGGCATGCGCAACCCGGTCGGCCTCGCGTACCTGCTCGCGCGCGCGGCCGACACGATCGCGGACACCGCGCTCGTCGCGCCGGACCGCCGCGCGGCGCTGCTGACGCAATTGCGCGAGAACGTCGAGCAGCTCGACGACGGCATCGCGCTGTCCCGCGCGCTGGAAGACGTGACGCGGATGCAGACGGATTCCCACGAACACGTGCTGCTCGGCTCGATGCCGCCGATGCTCGCGCTGCTGCGCGCGCAGACGGACGCCGACAGCGCGGCGATCCGCAAGGTCGTCGCGACGCTGACGTCGGGGATGGAGTTCGACCTGCGCACGTTCCCGGACGAGCAGGCGGGGCAGGTGGCCGCGCTGCCGTCGCGCGACGCGCTCGACCGCTATACGTACCTCGTCGCCGGCTGCGTCGGCGAGTTCTGGACCGACATGACCGGCATGCACACGCGCGCCGCGCGGCGCTGGAACCTGCCGGACATGCGCGAGAAGGGCATCCGCTTCGGCAAGGCGCTGCAGATGACCAACATCCTGCGCGACTGCGCGAAGGACTTGCGGATCGGCCGCTGCTACCTGCCGCAGGAGGTGCTGGACGCACACGGGCTCGGCGTGGCCGACCTGCTGCGGCCGGACGCGTCGCCGCGCGTGCGCGGCGTGCTGGTCGACCTGCTGCGCGTCGCGCTTGCGCAGTATCGCGACGCGTGCCGGTACACCGTCGCGATTCCGCGCCGCTTCGTGCGGCTGCGCCTCGCATGCCTGTGGCCGATCCTGATCGGCCTCGAGACGTTCGAGCTGCTGGCCGGCCACGACGCGTGGCTCGACCCGGCGCGGCCGGCCAAGGTGCCGCGCAAGCGCATCTACCGGATCATGGCGTCGTCGCTCGCGATCGTCGGTTCGAACGCGGCGATCGAGGCGCGGGTGGAGCGGCTGATCGAATCCGTCGATTCATTGATTCGGGTCAATGCGCCGGTTGCGCACTGAGGCCCGGACGAGGGCGCCCGTTCGATATCCCAAGCGATTGTTTCGCTGCATGCAGCAACACCGGTGCAACGATTCGGTTGCCGAAATACCACCGTCATATCCGTCCTGCATCCTCCGCGGTCGCGGCGTAAGGAAGCCATCGCCCGGGCGCGGATTCATCCATGAAATCCATCGCGCGGGCATATGACGACCCCGGATGGAAACGGTTGCACGCGTAAAAATGTAAAGCTAGGGTTTTCACTGGGAAATGCCTGAAACCCGCGCCGGCTATGCCGCTGCGGGCCGCGCGTAACTGTTTAGTGAACCTTCGCGTTGCGTCGATCATACGATGACCGACCCGGCAGGTTGGGAAACAATCGGCAATCCGTCAGAATTGCGTCCGCATGTACTCGCACATGTGTCAGAACCACACCAGATAAGAATTCATTCTTTGAGGACGGAGAATCAATGAAAAAGCGCGTCGCTTTCGCCATGACGGCAGCTGGCCTTGCAGCCGCCACCGCCGCCCACGCTCAGAGCAGCGTGACCCTGTACGGTATCGTCGATAACGGCCTTGCCTACCAGAACAATGCGGCACCGTCGACCGGCGCGACGAGCGGCGGTCACTCGAAATTCTCGATGTCCAGCGGCGTGTGGGCGGGCAGCCGCTTCGGCCTGAAGGGCGCTGAAGACCTCGGCGGCGGCACGAAGGCGATCTTCCAGCTGGAAGCAGGCGTGAACAGCGCGACCGGCGCGTCGCAATGGACGGGCGGCATCTTCACCCGCCAGGCATGGGTTGGCCTGACCAACGCCGCGTACGGTACGCTGACGGCCGGCCGCCAGTACACCGCGTACTACACGCTGCTGTCGCCGTACAGCCCGACGACGTGGCTGACGGGCGCATACGGCGCGCATCCGGGTGATATCGACTCGCTGGATACGAGCTATCGCTCGAACAACTCCCTCGTCTACATGTCGCCGAAGTTCTATGGCTTCACGGTCGGCGGCTCGTACTCGTTCGGCGGCGTGGCGGGCAGCGTGAACCGCGGCTCGACGTGGAGCGCGGCGATCCAGTACCTGAACGGCCCGGCAGGCATCGCGGTCGGCTTCCAGCGCGTCAACAACTCGACGCTCGGCGGCGGCGTGTGGGGCGACAACTCGACGGTCACGAGCGGCGGCCAGCCGGCCGTGTCGGCGATCAACAAGGGCTATGAGACGGCGCAAGCGCAGCAGCGCCTTGGCGTGACGGCCGGCTACCAGTTCACGCCGGCGTGGGACGTCTCGGTGTCGTACACGAACGTCCAGTACATCCCGGGCGTGGGCTCGACGTTCCACAACACGGCGATCTTCAACACGGCAGGCGCCGTGCTGCACTGGAAGGCATCGCCGCAGTGGGACTTCGCGGCCGGCTATGCGTACACGCGTGCGACCCAGTCGAACGGCATCTCGAGCTCGGCCAAGTACCACCAGGTCACGCTGTCGCAGTACTACAGCCTGTCGAAGCGCACGGGCCTGTACGCACTCGAGGCTTACCAGCACGCCAGCGGCAACACGCTGAGCAAGGCAGGCGGCATCATCTCCGCGACGACGCAGATCGGCGACGGCGTGGCAGCAGGCGCTGGCCAGAACCAGATCGGCGTTGGCGTCGGTATCATCCACCGCTTCTGATTCCGCGCGGCGCGCGAGCGCCGCTTGCAGCATGCGGTATGAAAGCCGGCCTTCGGGCCGGTTTTTTTTCGTCCGCGTTTGCCGCTCGACGTGGCCCGATCCATCTTTCCCGGGCCGAGCGCGTGACGTCCGGTCCATTCAAGCGACCGTCCGACCTCGCTACGCTTCTCCTTGACGATACCGACGGAGAAGCCAGCGCAATTCCCCCTCTCCATGCGGCAATCTCCGAGCCGCGTATCGCCGGCATGTCTTTCGTGGCTCCGCTGCCCGGCCCGGCGGGGCCATCTTTTTCATGCCGGTTCACTACGCGCGTCACGGCGCCATCCAGCTTCCCCCCAACGCCTGAAACAGCGCCGCCGTATCGGCGAGCCGATCCGCCTGCGCACGCGTGCGATCGAGCGCCGTCTGCAGCGCCTGCCGCTGCGCGTCGAGCAGCCCGAATTCGCCAAGCCCGCCGGCCGCGTAACGCGCCGCGGAAATCGTGTTGCTCGCGTCCGCTTCGCGCGCCGCTTCGTCGCGCGACCGCAGCGTTTCCGCGTCCTGTTCGACCGCGCGCATCGCATCCGCGACCTGCTGCAGCGCCAGCAGCACGGTCTGCCGGTAATCGGCGAACGCCGCGTCGTATGCGGCCTCGGCAGCGTGTTTTTTCGCGCGCAATTCGCCGCCGTGGAACAGCGGCTGCGTCAGGTTCAGGCCGATGTTCCAGATATTCAGGCCGTTCACGATATCCGCGATGCGCGTGCGCTCCGAACCCGCGCCGGCCGAGATCGCGAAGCGCGGATACAGGTTCGCGGTCGCCACGCCGACGTTCGCGCTCGCCTGATGCAGTACCGCCTCGGCCGCGCGAATGTCCGGCCGCTCGCGCGCGAGCGTGGACGGCAACGTGACCGGCAGCGCACCGGGCAGCGCGAGCGCGTCGAGCGGCACGTCCGGCAGGTCCGCTTCCGCGGGCGGCATGCCGATCAGGATCGCGAGCCGGTGATCGGCCTGCGCGCGCTGCGCCGCGAGCGGTGGCAGCGACGCCTGCGTCTGCGCGAGCAGCGTGCGCTGCGCGTGCACGTCCGCCGTCGACACGCCGCCCGCCGCATGACGCGCTTCGACGATGCGCAACTGGCGCGCCTGCGCATCGGCGAGCTGCTGCGTCAGCGCGAGCTGCCGCGCGAGCGACGCGCGCCGGACGACGGTCGCGACGACGTTGCCCGCCAGCGTTAGCCGCGCTGCCTCGAGTTCGTACGACTGGTAGTCGACCTGCGCGCGCAGCGCTTCGAGCGCGCGCCGATTGCCGCCGAATACGTCGAGCACGTACGACACGCTGACCGACGCGTTGTACAGCGTGAACGGCCCCGGGTTCGGCACGTTGGCCGGCAGCCCGAACGCGGCGGTGTTGACTTTCTCGCGCGTGCCGGACAGCTTCGCGTCGACGCTCGGCCACTGCGTCGCGCCGGCCTGCGCGACATAGTTCTGCCGCGCTTCGTCGAGCTTCGCGCGCGCCGCGTCGACGGTGGGGCTGTGCTTCAGCGCGTCGTCGACGAGCCGGTTCAGCGGCTCGCAGCCGAACTGCGTCCACCAGCGCGGCAGCGCGTGCCCGGCGGTGGCGAAGGTTTGCGGGTTTCCGGCCGCGCCGCCGGCCGACGCCGTCGTTGCGGGCGGCGCGCCGCGCGTGTAGCGCTGCGTCGGCGGCGCCGCAGGCGTGCCGAAGTCCGGCCCGACCGCGCAGCCGGACACGAGCGCCGCGACGGACGCGACGCGGGCGGCAACGCGAACACGGCGGCGGACGAATGACATCGCGGCGCTCCTAGTCCAGCGTGCGCCGGTAGAAGCGCAGCGCGACGGCCATCACGACCACGGTGAACACGGCGACCGGCCACACCGACGGCCACAGGTCGACCCAGCCGTTGCCCTTGAGCAGGATGCCGCGCACGAGGCGGTTGAAGTAGGTGAGCGGCAGCAGGTTGCCGATGAACTGCGCCCATTTCGGCATGCCCGCGAACGGGAACATGAAGCCCGACAGCAGGATGTTCGGCAGGAAGTAGAACACCGCGAGCTGCATCGCCTGCAACTGGTTCTGCGCGAGCGACGACAGCGTGATGCCGACTGTGAGGTTCGCGGCGATGAAGAGCAGCGCGGACAGGTAGATCGCGAACACGCCGCCGACGAACGGCACCTCGAACACGTACCGCGCGGCCGCGAGAATGATCGACACCTGGATCAGCCCGATGAACACGTACGGGACGATCTTGCCCGTCATCACCTCAAGCGGCCGCACGGGTGTCGCGAGCAGGTTTTCCATCGTGCCGCGCTCGCGTTCGCGGGTGATCGCGAGGCCGGTCATCATCACCATCGTCATC
>Ga0157367_1000818_pt1 | contig 14331 bp, 18 predicted proteins | sample AttbisABBM2_FD_113142 | JGI IMG/M metagenome (GOLD analysis project Ga0157367, IMG submission 113142) | Fungus gardens microbial communities from leaf cutter ant in Botucatu, State of São Paulo, Brazil - Atta bisphaerica ABBM2 | ecosystem: Host-associated > Fungi > Mycelium > Unclassified ...
CCAAAGGTTTAGTAGGAACTTTAGTGGTGAATTCCTCTTTGATCATGTCATGGAAAGATTTGTTGCTGCTACCAGCTTTTAATACATTCCAATCTCCTTTGAAAATAGAGGTAATGAATTCAAAGGCAACCTGCCTGAATCCTTTTAAACATAGAATATTACCTTTCCTGTTATTTTTGATATGACAATTGGCAATAAAATATGACATTCTTGACAAGAATATTTTGATATTATCAATATCAATGTCTTGAGTACCGTGTTTTCCAAAGATGGAGATTAGCTGAGTATGACCTTCCTATAAGTTAAGGTTATCTGGCTGAATTTTTTCATAAGGCAAGGATGATATATTAAAACTACTTTGAGTCAAATTGGGGAATATAGTGTTAGCATAGTCTACGTATGTGGTAGAACCATAGGAATTGTTGTCTGCTGACATTTGAATGCTGCTTTTCCCTCTCTTGGGAATAGCATATGATAGGTAAAAATTCTCTGCCTTGGTCTGATTAGCCCAGTTGGGATCATCATTTTGGACCTCCATGCAATCATGATATTCCATAGAAGATACTTTGGACAGCACAGACAAGTCTCTTGAAGAATTTGTGCTTGCTATGGTAGTTCTGTCTCTAAGGGCATCCATGTTAATGTCCTCTGATACACCATTGATATCACAGAGGTTAGACATAGCTGAAGTGGGAGCAAAAAGATTTGTATTCACAATTTCTCTGTTAGACACTACCATACAAGATGGTGGTATGAAAGAGAGAAGTAATGGTCCATTATACTGTTAACTAGCTGTAATTGAATGGATCTATTTTATAAATATTAGAAATAGAAAATAAGAATAGAAATTCTATTCATTATACATCTGCTAACATTCTTAATCCTTATCTCACTTTGGAAACTGCAAATTGTCAGAAGTTAATTTGATACTAAGGCCTATCACCCAACAAGCAAATATTTGCATAGTGAATAGAGAGAAGAAAAAGTATTATAAGTGATGTTATTACCAAGACTGCACCTTGATATCTATCATGTATTCCTTATGGTTGATAGGTATCTTTTGCCTCGGTTGCAAACTAAGCTGAGCTCATGAATATAACAGAGACAGCTAAGAAAATACTATAGGGGCTAACTCTCAGTGATATGACAACAGAGTCCAGGAAACAAGTCACCAGACAGTGAAGCATGGATCTGTGTGATCTATAGTAGAAGAGCATGCAGATGTGGAATAGCATCTAGAATTTTATGTTATAAAACCCCAAAGTCTAGTGTTTGTAACAATTAAGTTTATTGACCAGAATAAGAGTACTACTACAGTACAAGTTTGTTACAGTGTGAGTCATAGGTGCTGCAACAACTCCAGATAGAAATCTTCAAGACCAATTAAGGAAAACAGGGTGTTATAACAATTATAAGCTATGTGTGCTCCAGTATGAAGAAAGGTTCCATGGATTGTATATTTCAGTACATAACCCCAGTGTTTACCCTTTGAAACTCTCTTCCCTATTTCATAAATCACTGATAAAAAAACTCCCAGTCCCAGTCAATGGACTAGCTATGGAATACACGTGATGTCTGATAATAGTAGCACCTATACTGGTTCTTTCTCTAACCTTTCCTAATAATGATTATTCCTCCGTATCATTGGACTTATCAGGATAAACATTAATTCCAACATCACTTCGATACAGTTCATGTCATATGAATCCTCGTTCGCGCACAATCTCTCGTCCAAGTCCCCCAGTTACTGGAATTCCAACGACGTCACCTGGCTCACGTCTTGTTATTCCTCCGCTGAAGCCATCGCCCTCACTGTCGAACTTGCACATTCACAGTCACAATACTGTAGCCCCACAAGACGAACCTGACTATTCTACTCTGCTGCCCTTGCTGCGCGAGGGTGCACTAGGGAGCTCAGCTTCATCCATCATCAACGTGGATTTGAACGAGGGCATATTGACCCAGGACACAGATACAGACACGGATATCGCTGAGGAAGACTCTGCAGAGGCATTCCAACCTGTAACGACCACTAGCGATGAGTCGAAAAGATTCCTGCGGGAACAGCTGAGGAAAACTCTTTCAGGCAGACAGGTACAGAAAGGTTAGGTTTCTCGCTTCAGTTTATAGTTCCCTCAAATGGCTGAACAGCTGGAAAGAAAGTGAGAGTTCAACATCTAGATACAAACAACACGAAGTCAATCTACAAGAGCTTCCCTTCATATCTGGTTCGTAACCCGGCTATGTTATTGCAACGCTCTTTTTGAGTTGCATCTCAGAAACTAGATTTTTGCCTCGGGAATATTTCGTATTGACTGACGCAGGAAAGCCCGTGTTTGTCAGGTATTTGCTAACAACAATCATGAGAATGTCTTGAAGATCAATTCCCTTAGTCGACCAGGAAACCCTGATCCTGGTAACATGGCATCGACGATCGGAATCATGCAGGCATTGATATCTGTTTTCATCGATGACGCTGATAAAATACGCTGTATTAATGCTGGACAGTCGAGGATAACGTTTCTGCTTCGCCCTCCCCTTTATTATGTTTGCATCTCATCCTGGGGCGAACCAGAGTCCGTTGTAAGTTTTTCTGAAAAAGGTTAGAACACGAGAATTGATCTTTCTTTCAGTCGAGAGCGCACTTGGAATATCTTCACCTGCAGATTATAAGCATAGTCACCGCTTCTCAGCTCAGGCGCATATTTGAACGGCGGACAAATTTTGATCTTCGACGGTTACTTGGTGGTACGTTTGGCTTCATTGTTAGGTTGATGTTTGTCTGATACCCCTTTCTAGGAGCCGAATCTTTCCTGACCTCTCTGATTGACGTGCTTGAACTTGATATCGCGATCAGCAGTTCATCCTTGAATTGCCTGAAGTTGGATCCCAGTCTCAGGAAGAAGATAGCTGAAGCTTTGGTACCAAAGGTTCCGTCTGGAAAAACCAAAGTTCGTCCGTTTCCAGTGGAGCTATTCAATATAGTGAAATCGGTCTTAGGAATTGCTATACATCATTCTTGTTGTTGGGGACAGAGTTGTTACTCTTATCCGTCCGAGAAAGCATTCGATTCACCCTGCAGGCATGTCAAATTAGGCTTTTTTGCGCCAGGGTGATAATCGTCTCTCAGATATTCACATACTTCTCAACACCATCAAGTCACCCTCTATAATGAATTCACAAGCCTCCGCTTCCTGGATACCTGTTTGCCTTCCCAAGTTCTATCCTTCTGGATTCGTTAATGCCTATATCTCATTTCTTCCCCGAGACACTTCACAGGGGAATTCAAGTCCCCCGTCTCCTTCTACAACCTCCACACCATCAGGAGAGAATGGAATGGACGAAGTGCAGGAATCAAACATCAGTCTGATTTGTGTCAGCAGTACTGGAGATTTCGAGCACGTCAAGAATTGGTGTGAAACAGCGACGAAAGTAGAGCTATCCTCAACTCAACTGTCGATCTTCTGACATGAAAATAGAAACTTTCTGTTGATGGTTTGCTGCGAGCGCTAACAAAAGCTGTTCTATCGCGGCAATGTGTTTATACTGTTGCGGAGGTCGGTGTTCCTGGACTTCGGCATTTCGTATACAAGTCTCGGTCTCAAGTCCAAATCACACTTCCTACTTTCGAAGATCCTTATAACGGGATGAACGAAAAGCGCAGGTGAGCACTTTGAGGCGAGGCATTCTATTCGATGCGATCCCATCTTTTAGACTAATCACTCTGTATCAAACACTGCATGATTCAATTCATGCCAAATCTGGTCAGTCCCAATTATTGAAGCTCCAATATATTCGCACAGATACAGAAAGTGTAATGGGTTGGGTACGTGATCTCCGATTGCACTTCACTCCCACCAACCTTCAGCCAGATAACTCAGCCCTTCGAGTTATACATTGCTGTTTCCTCCCGTTTGCCCAAGAGTGCTGTGATTGGAGCTGCAAACGCAGTTGTCCGTTGGGTGAAGAAAGAAGAAGTAAGATTGTTCCTACGTGATGCACCTATCTTCTAGTGTTGGAGAAAAAGGGATGGAATGCAACGATAGGGTGCAGTTATCATTATTCACTTTGACTAGTTGGAAGTCACCCTAGAAATAACATGCTCTAGCCCTGCAGATGGGAATTCCCAGCACATCAGATCATCTTATTAATAAATTAGCTTGAAAATCGGAAAAAGTAACCACGTGACTGCTAAATCTCTTCACTTATTTCGCAAAGCATCACAATACACCATGCCACTGGGCTTCGGTCCCTGTCTAGGCGCAATGGCGCCTAGGCTCACACGCACTCTTGTCAACAGGGCTGCTCTTCGTGAGGTACCAAAACCTCGTGTTTTCCCTCCTGTTGCCACAAACCCAGCTTGGCAAATCAGCACACCCCGCGAATTCCTGACTGTTATTGGTCGCTCATGCCAGGAGAAGATAGAGCCCGAGTCCTGGGATGCTTTCTGGCGAACTACCCGACACGATATGAAAAAAGCTGGCTTAGGGGCTAAAGAAAGGAGGTACTGCTCGCATCTCACCAGTTTAGCCATTTCGGGTGCTCTGACATCTGGATAACAACAGGTATATCCTGTGGTGTATGGAGAAATATCGTTCAGGGGACGATCCGCGGGAGTTTGCCCACGAACGGAAGCCTGCAAAAGTTATTCGAGGGTACGATATTTTCTACTCTAGTCGATTCTTTTCGGTATGAACGGGGCCTTTTGTTTATAGCTGGGGTCCTGCAGTTCAGGGCGGCAAACGGATACGTTCAAGGCGTTAATCCTACAATTACATTTATTATACAAGCGTTATTGATCTCTTACTTTAAAGATACACCAGTGCTACTGGGCGTGCATGGTCATGAAATAAGTGGAAGTAACGGGCTGATATTAGAGGGCGAAGCATAATCAATCCAATGTCGCCTTGTATGACCAACCAACACATAGCACATTGACATTGTCCAGATGTCTTTTCAGCGCATCCTGACGACTGAAACTTTGCTGACAACCACCTATGCGCTCTTGTCCCAAGAATATGAAGGACTCAGCACCTTTCGGAATGTCGAATCTATGAGCATCCTCGAGAGGTACGCCTTTACACCACCAACCCTTGGATTGGTCGCCTTCGTCTGGTCGAGTATGGGTGCGGAGATGACGTTTAAAATCAGGAAGTCGTTTATTCACCTGTTTCCACCCGCATTCGGGACAGACAAAGTTGAGATCGATGCTGTTGCAAGTTTCAATTTCTATGATAGAAGTTGCCTGTTTATTACGGGGAGGAAAGGAACCAGATGGGCGTTTCTTGGAGTTCGATAAGGAAGATTTAATCAGATTTGGAGGGGAGGATCGACGAGCGGGGGGACGAGATGATATACGCCGGCGTTTTGGACCAGAAGAACGAGGGGTTGGAACGTAATCATCGTCGGTATCTTTATCAATTTCATCACCTGCATCCTCGTCACAGGAGTCCTCTCGGGGAGCTCTATATTTCCGTGTCCTCTTTCGGCTAGTAGGTAACTCCGGTTCCAAGGCTTTAGAACCTGAAGTTGAGGGAGAGCTTAAGGAAATCGCTAATTGACGGGTGGTTGAACGAGTGGAGGACATGGGATGGCAAACTTTACATGATTGATCAAAGGATCTACAAGGATATCAGAATTGAATCTTGAAAAACATGTTAACTTATACCTGATCCTTTCAAGGTCTTTCGAAGGTGGGTGCTGTGGGGACGATGTTTCAGCGTCTGATAATTCTGCCTTAACATTGTCTTGAGCAATCGAAGGACTCCTACTAGAGTCCGAACTGTCAGAGGACCCAAAGCCATCGGATGCCGGAGGAATCATTTGAATAGGGTGGTAATCATCTTTAAGTCCTTTCTCGTCGAGCCCAAAGATATCGGCGTATCGCGCTACGTGGGTATCGAAATCGTAGTCCAATGAGTTGTCAGAGCAGAATTCAAGCTGGAAAAAGTCGAGATACTCGTAGGAAAACATAGTGATGGAAGGACCAGGTTGAAGAGGGTAGTTTTCTTTCAATATCATTTTCTGGTTTTATATATAGTAAGTTAAGTCCAATGACAGAAGGCTCGGTGATGGTCCAAAGAGCGTATAGCCCCAGAACCTATAACTCCGCAAAGGTGCTACATACCCTTGTCTATTGTTGCCTCGTTGCCAACCGAATCCGGTAGGTAGTTGCTTCAAAAACGGCATTTGCGTGTTTACGCCCCGGCTCGGCAAGAAAAAAACGTTGTTATGGTGCTTGTTCTGTAGTCCATTTGTTAGATAAGTTGATTGACGAGACCCTTCATTGTCCTTAAAATCGTGATCAGAACCAAAACCTGCAAATTATCAATTGTCCTTGAGGGGTTTTGTTTGTGGAAAAATTATCACAGCAATAAGCAACGGTGCTTTGTTTGGCTGATTGAGAACAATCAACTCAGTCTCTGTAATGGAATGAGAAGCGATGACACACTGTAGTGGTGTTTGGCAGGCGCCCTAGGCCCTGTGACGGCGCGAGGTGGCAACATTTGATATCACCGTGACATACATGCCTTTGTGGAACAAAGCTGGCTCCAGTGCATTTTAGAGACATGCGACACAAGATCGGTCAATTAGTGAGACGTATCGCAACAATCGTGCAAACGAGTTCATGGGTGATGCTTTTTCTAAAGGCACAGCAAAGATGTAAGTATTAAGAAGTAGCTTCCTCATTCAATAAAACATATTCCCGGTTCGAGAGACCGAACTTAATCACTGAGAGAGGAAGGATCAGTCTTATCGCGTGATTGAAATGCCGGAAACAGCAAACCATCTCCAGCCACGAGCTCATAGAAGCGAGCTGCCGGTACCTTCTCACCATTAACCAGGGTGCCGTTGGTTGACTCCAAATCTATGATAAATGGCCTAGAACAGCATGATGGGAGATAAGGCATGACTTCACATCAAGATAGCTGTGATATTCACTTTACAACACCTTTCGATCCACCTTTCTCTTGGATGTATCGATCTAGAAAGGCCTTGAGATAGGTAACTCAGGACTGACAATCGAAGCCTACACTGTATAGCTGCATGTTGTTTCGAGCAGGAGGGATGGTCCACAGCAATGTCAGAGACAAGCCGGTCACGTCCAATCAGATATGCACTCTGCCGTTGGATATGAAGAAGTTCTAATAAAGGATGAGATTTGATCAGCGATTAAGTTTGGGGCTTACCCATTTGCTCACTGCCCTTGAAAACATAAAGCCTCCAGCTCAAGGTTGGCTTTCGTGCTTCTGGAGGTTCGTTATATTTCAAAACAGTACTCGTCCCATCTGCTGCCTTCACAGTATTGGTTTCTGCAGCGAGTAGTCCCGACTGAGAAAAGTTAGGCTTGCCCTTGTCGGGTTTGGGAGAACGGGACTCAGAAGAAGACCGGGGCCTCAAGGAACGCGACCTTGGTGAAGCTGACCGGTGATGATTTCGTGATGATTGATCTGCATATCTTCCTCCTCGTTCTCTGTCGTACCGTTCCCTATCTCTCTGCCGTTCCTTTTCTCTGTCACGCTCTTGATACTCACGACGCTCACGATTGGACTCCTGGTATCTCCGTCTGTCCCTTGTATGCCTATCGTCTGTTTCTTCATAGTATCTCCCTCTATTGTTCGACTCGTCACGCCCAGGGTACTTATCCGCTCGAGCTGTGCCTGAACTTTTTCTTGGAGTTCTCTGGTGGGACATCTGACTCCTATAAGCGTCCTAACAAGGGTTGGTATAGCAAGTAGTTACCACGAATTACTGACAGGTAGGATGTTGGCACGTGATATCTATGAGATAGCTAGAGATAGCTATATATAACAAGAGCAACTAGCCATGCCCAGGTTACTGCAATGGGCTTGTTGAAAGGCTTTGAATCAGATGTGAACATAGTGGGTGGACTAGACAAGTGCTCTGTGCTCAAGTATGCACCGAGAACACATCACCAGGTGTAGACGTACCTCAGTCACTTGTGTACTAGTCACCATCAAGATCAAGGTAGTCTATCGTAGTTGAAAATCTCCTTTCTATTCTTATTCCTGTATCGTTCTTCTAGCGGTATATATATGTGGCCCTCTGTAGACGATCATTTTGGTTCTTGTCTTTATTGTGAGTGACTGAATCTCTGTTTCATTATTTTGTGTTTCATATTTACTGTATCTTGTGTAAAATCTTTCTTGGAATTTTACTGGTTGAATGAATGTGAATGAGGTGTGTGTCAGGGCCTAGGTCTCAAAACTAGGATTCTGAGTACCAGCAGTAGGTTTACTGGCTACTCAACTCACCCCTGGACCAACATATGATCTCACTAATGAGTGATAGATATAGATGCATGTGAAAGATTTGTAATCTGAAGTTCACGATAGGAAAGGAGTGAATTCCAATAGACTAACTCGATATGATGACTCAGCGGTATTTACTACTACGTACTACAATGGTGATCATCACCTATACATATAAGGTTGAATGTCATGCTCTCGATTAAGTTGCACTGTGAAATTAGACCATATTCAGTCAACATTTCACAAGAACATAAGCCAGTGGTATATCTGCGGAATGGGAGCAATCTCAAGCAAAATGGTGAAGAATTCATATTTTCTCGATACTTTCAATTGTGATTTGTGGCAATTGTATAGAAGTTGTAAGATATTTACATATTTACATATTTGAGTGGGTGTCAAGTGACTGATAATATAATGTGACCGCTTGTGTTGTCGCCAGAGTCTTCATGCTTTCATTATTTCGCTCTCTATTACTGCTGGTGTATTGAGATCCGGTTCTCGCTCATGTCCACTGGCATCACATCGAGGATCTGCCCTCACTCTCAGTCAAATTCCTCTCAAAAACCTGCGGACCGCGTTTTGCCCATGCAGAATGCTCTTACTTCCCCTCGGAATTGTCCTTTGGTCTCTGGAAAGGACTTAGCACGTTCTACAATCCATCTTCTCCCTCGTTCAAATCATCAGCCTTCCAAAGACAATGTCGACCGCACATCTGAGAATAATACGCGGAACATGCCAGGGCCCGAATCATCTCCTCCGTCGAGCATATTTCGTAAACAAAGCTTTGGGGACATTACGTACCCTGTGCTCTCTCTTGGGGCAGGTATTTTGGCGAGTGAGGGTCGATCTGCACTGTCACCCGGAGAATCTACCTCTACAATCTCCAGCTTCTCAAGTACTTCAACTGAGTCTGGAAGCAGCACAAATACAGCTATCCCTCCTAAAGTATCCACTTCAAAACCCAAAAAAAGCAGAGAAAAATCTCGTATCGAGCTTGCTCCCGATCAGCCTCCAACTACTCAGGGGAGGCCAAGGGCCAGGGTCTACGTAGCTTGCCTGCAATGGTGAGTGATCTGCCCTCTTCCGATGAAATTGACGCTGACACCAACTTACTGCCAAGTCGAATTAGAAAGATTCGTTGCGATGGTGCCAAACCCGTCTGTCACAGTTGCAGCCATCGGACTACTGATAGGAACGAATGCAATTATGATCCGGCGCCCAAGCGGCGTGGACCAGATAAAATGCCTGGTGCCCGTCAACGAATGGCTCGAGAAGTAAGAGATCAGTTGAACAATTCGTTTCTCGAAAGTAGACGTAGGTGTCGGGCCCAAGATGCTCCTCCAGACAATCCAAGCACCGCTGGCTATCACCATGGTCCGCTTCCAATACCTGTTTCTTTGTCATCAGATGAAACCGCAATCGATTTAACATCTATGCTCATGATCCCACCTGCGGTTATATCTGACGTCAGTTTCTTGGATGATGCTTCTCCAACAAGTCAGCCCCAATCCAATATTGTTTGTGCTTGTCATGGAAGGCCGTCCTGTCTTGGCCCGGTGAGTACGTCAAACCTGTTCGATTCTCCGAAGGCGAGTAGCTTAGCCACACTGTGATGTACGAATTATTAACCGACTGTTCCAGTTTCCTCCACATAGCTGCGATTCATCAAACATTGACACTGCTTCATTTGGATACTTGCAGACAGCAGACTACGACTATATCAGCGAGCTGGGTGACGACGGAAATGAGAGAACGGAAGGCTTCCCAGAAATGGTCCGTCAACCATCCATCTCATTTGCCCGAGATATGTGGTGGGAGTCCCTGCTCCTCCTTTATATGTCACCCATTTCGATGGGGGTTCGGTCTTTGTCGCCAGGTCAAAGAGAAGTAGCCGCACAAGCTATTACGTCGGACCTTCGCTTTGTTTTTAAGGCTTCAAATTATTGGTTCTCATTCTTTCACATCCCGACATTTTTTGGAAATTTCTTTGAGCCCACACGGAGGAAGGACATGCAGCCTTCTCTGGTCCTTGCTCTCCTTGCAATGTCCACTTTTTGGCAGAGCTCCGAGGTAGGTATTGGACATACGGGAAGGGAGCGGGCACTGCGCTTCAGAGACGAGGCACAGGGTGCCCTAGAGGCCAGTGTCAACGCAGGATGGCTGGATGAAACACTTGCACAAGCGGCCTGGGTGAGTCAAGTTTTCTACAATAGCTCTGGAAAGCTTACCAGTTGAATCATCTAGTTACTTGCCCTTTTTGAAGTTTGTGCTCACCCCTGGCATTCCTCCGAACGTTGTGTCTCAGCTCTAGTCATGCTTGATTCTATTATTCGCACTCTATCACTGACGCTTGTAGACGCTGATGACCCCAATGCAACAATGTTTCCTCCGGGTGCTGTTCCAGTTGTTCCCCGAAATCAAGAGATATCTTGGTTCGGTTATCAGCCACTTTATCAATCTCAATCAATTCCGCAACAGATAAATTCTTTTCAGACCTACTTCCCTTCTAACCAGCATCTTATCACCGAGGTGGGTTGCTCATGCAGAGGGCTCACGCTCGGGAAATACTGGCCTTCCACAAGTGAATATGCACCGATGTGGGCGCTAACGCCTGCTTGGAACAATGCATGGTCCGAGTGCGACATTCGCAAGGAGAGCATTCGTCGTCTATGTTGGAGTGCCATGGTTACCGCCGCCGGCCATATATCGTATACTACAGCCCATCGAATTCATGCTCCGAATTTGTTTATTGCCGATCCTGCCAACGTGAGTAGTCGCTCTATCCCCTTGAATTTGACACTCACAAGAAGCACAGTATGCTCTACTGTTTTCTGGTGAGTCAATCGCAAACTCACCTTCTTTGTCAACTTCGTCCAAGGATACTGTATGGGCGTTGCAAGACCGGTGTTTCCTGTTATGGCATGCCTGTATACGTATGAGAACAGACCCCACTGCCGGCGTTGCGATCAAGGCACAATTCGCCACCAAGGCTTGGCTTGAAGCAGATGCGCTTGAAGCAGCACTAAGCAAACACACCTGCTCAATCGAACGTGCTTTTATCTACCAGGCACGGGAGTACATCTTCAAGTAAGTGTGGTATTGTTCATGACTATGGACGTGAACTAACACAACTGCAGCACCCGTATGAGTATATCGTATGAGTTTCAGAGGTACATCCCTCTCGTCACCGCGTAAGAGCGATATGGAACTTTGAATCGAGTCCCTTCTGACGACCTTTCCATAGAGACATCAATGGTTTGTTCCATCGGCGCAAGGCTGAAGAATGGCGTAAGTCTTGTCTGTGCAGAGGCTCTCATGATTGTAGTTGTTCATGCAATCTCAGTTCGACATCAAGCCACAGTGGCGGAGCGTTTTATGCAAGGCCTGCACTTAATCACCGGAAATGTCAACAATATTCTTGCAAGACGTCCGTTCTTCGTGTTTTGGCTCATGGGTCAAATATCGAGATCTCTCACGTTATGGGAATGCGACAATTCACTACTAATCGCACTTGATGTCTGCAAAGCACTTCTGCCTGCGATCGACTAGTGAGTATCCGATTGCTTCTTCTCTGTCTTCGGGAACGGCTCACATTGAAATGATGAAATCTAGTCTCTCAGCACTTTGGCCTTGTCTAGGTAATTTGGTAATGTCTCCTTATTTGCGGCTAATGGATCTCATGTAATAGAGCAACGTCACCGATACAATGTACTCCGTAAACGACTCAACAACGCCTGTTGTGTTGCAGGTGTTGGCCTACCTCCTCCCCCTAACTTCTCTCTTCCTGCTCAGCCATCTCATGAAAGTTTGGTATGATTGACCTTTGACCCCGAAAGTGTTGAGTAATTTCACAGTATTTAACTTGCGCGACTCCAACTCTGTACTTGTGTTGTATACTATTCTTATCGGATTTTTGTATGATTTGTGTTGTTCGCTCCTTCGTGCGGACCAGGTATTGCCAAAAGAGGAAGCGTGAGTCCACCCCGAGGTCTGCTTATAATATATTAACATTAACTTGGCCTCCGAAACCTATCTGTTACAACTGCTTTCCCTTATCTGTTGCTCATACGTTCCCTCGATGGATACGGGGGAGCTGCCATATGCTGCTGCACAAACTCTATATCACGCATCACCATCACCAATGTCTATCTCCCATTCTTCCAGCATGAACCTGAAGCGAAGGGCACAGTCGCCATTAGAAGAACCTTCGGACGAAGGGAGTCGAAAGAGGCACAAGGAAGATATCAGGGACCAGCAGTGCAAGCAAGGTCTTCCGCAGGCTTCTTGGTTCATGGAGGCAATCGAAGAGGAACTTCAGTGCGGTTGTTGTTCTGCGCTCGTCTACAAACCTGTCCTTGTGATGCCATGTCAGCATTTCTTTTGTGGAAGGTGTGTCCCCTCCTTTCATGACAAGATATAATATATATGTAATTCTTTTCAGCTGCTGCGTCCTTTGGATCCGTGTGAGTATTGTTCACTCTGCATGATCAGACTATTTCCCGGCCCTCGCCAACTGAATGAGTCACATAATGGTTGACTCGATAGGAAGGATGTTGACTCAGTCCACTACAGAACAATGGAACAAATTGTCCTTCGTGTCGGAGTGTATCAACGATCGTGACCCCCTTTCGTGCACTACAGGGGACGATCGACGCTTTCCTACGTGCTGCGCCACACAAGGCTCGAACTGAACGGGAATGCCAGCAAGCTGATGAGATATACTCAGGCAGCAATTTGCGCGTTAGTTATCCCAAATTTTGAAATATATATATATCGCTCATGTTCATTGTATCCCTAGCTACCAGCTCCCCGAGAGCCATCACCAGAGTCTAATATCCTCCCGGAGACAGACTTTTTCCAGCCATGTCCACACTGCTTACGGGGAAATCCCTACGGTTGGGTTTGCCCGCAACCCATTCCTGATCCTAATCTCGACCCTGATCATGCCTGGCCTCTTGACGATGGATTACCACCTGGCCACGGACATTGTGGAAATTGGTAAGAGCAGCTGGATTTCTGTAATCTTATTTGGCTCATGAAGAATCTAGCGAAATTATGCTAGCCCTTCAAGCACCCTCAACGACGAAGTGTGATATATGTTTAGTGCCCTTCTGTGGTATTAATGTTCAGGGGCGTTGTATTGCTACACCACTTGTTGACCAACAGCCGCATGATCTGGGAAAGCTGGATGATCTCATTGAAAGCTCTCGCTTCTTTGAATGCTTCGATGAAAATACTGTCGAGGTCAATTATCTGATTGATTACATGACTGCGCAAAGCTTGACACCAAGGCATATCTATCACGAGGTATGTATGTATCCTTGTCAATTGGGAGTCATCGGTTTATCGTGGTTTGTAGGTTATTACACATCTCCAGTCTCAGCCCACGGGGTTTCGGCAGCTTTCCGACGCCTTTAGCCATCTTCACAGAATGACGGAGTCACCAGAGTCAAATCCAGTTTCTCGCGCTCGTATCTGTCGTTTGTGTGCTGCAGAAGTGTTTTTTTGGGGTCTTAAGGACTGGTGGATTCGAGAACGACAGAAAGGGTTCCTAGAGCCTGATATTACCAGCCGTCCGGACTGTCCGAGGGGCGATGCGTGTGTTCATCAGAAAGACCCTGGTAAGATACCCACAGATATTGGGAGACTACATCACTGACACCTGGCTGTTTTTGTCAGGTCATGCCCGTGAATGTGAGTTTGATGAATGATGCACCTACGGTCGATACTGATACCTTTCTCCCAACCAGACAACCACATCATTGCCCCGTCACCTTCGGATTCAGCGATGAATAGTCTTCCACAACCACCAAGTGCTTCTTCGACATCTTCAATACCTGTTATTCCTGTAACAGCAAATCTTCCTTTTATCGTGGATGTACGTGACGATCCTCGCACGTCATCCCCTACCACAGATGGTTTCTTGTGATCAGTTGATTCCGGTTTTTGATAATATGCAGAGCATATATAATCCAATAACAAAACGACTGATATGACACGCAAGTACAAATGCCAAAAAAACAACAAAAAAACAACAAAAAAACAAAAAAACAAAAAA
>Ga0157367_1000822_pt1 | contig 14291 bp, 5 predicted proteins | sample AttbisABBM2_FD_113142 | JGI IMG/M metagenome (GOLD analysis project Ga0157367, IMG submission 113142) | Fungus gardens microbial communities from leaf cutter ant in Botucatu, State of São Paulo, Brazil - Atta bisphaerica ABBM2 | ecosystem: Host-associated > Fungi > Mycelium > Unclassified ...
GGCGAAATCAACGCGCTTTCGCTTCAGTCCGACAATGGCCGGCTGACTAACCTGGCCGGTGGTAAATTGCTGGCTACAGGTGCGCTGCAACTGGCAAACGATCAGTTTAACAATAGCGGGTTGGTTGCCGCAAAAGGGCTGGGGCTCAATGCCGCAACGCTTGATAACGCAGGCCGCATTCAGGGCAGCGACAGCCTTACTCTTCAGGCCGGTACATTCACTAACCGCCAGGGGGGCGAACTGCTGACTACGGGACAACTCACCCTGAACAGCGGTGACCTGACTAACGCAGGATTAATTCAGGCAGATAAACTGGCTCTGACGGCGGATAACTGGCAAAACAGCGGCAATGCGCTCAGCGCAGGCAATGCCACGCTGAAGGCGAAAACCCTGACCAACAGCGGCAAGATACTGGGTCAGCAAAGCGTTGAGCTGCAGGGAAATACCACAGACAACAGCGGCTGGTTACTGGCAAAAGTGCTGGCCTTCCAGGGCGATTTAATCAACAGCGGCCTGATTCAGGGCGATACGGCGCTGACTCTGAAGGGCGGCAGTCTGAGCAATCAGGCGACGGGCCAGTTGCAGACGGCGGGCAACGCTGACATTACGGCCTCCTCTCTGAACAACCAGGGACAGCTACAGGGCGATAATCTGGCTGTCACAGCACAAAGCTGGCAAAACAGCGGCAGTGCGCAGGCCACAAAAAATATCACCGCCTCTGTGGCTGGGGAGCTTAACAACGGTGGCACCCTGACGGCCCAGCAGGCAATGAACCTGCAGGCTGGCAAAGTAACTAATGCAGGCACGCTTGCTGCGGATCAGCTAACTATTCAGGCTCCCCAGCTCAGTAATGCTGGCCTGATACAGGGCAACAGCGCACTGGCGATAACCAGCGCGCAAATTGCTAACCTGGCGAACGGTCGGCTTGTCAGCGGAAGCGGACTGAGCCTGGCACCTGTCCAGTTGGTAAATGATGGGCTGTTACAGGTGGCGGGCACCTTCAGCATCAACGGCGGCGATTTTACCAATAACGGCCAGGTGAATGCGGACGCGTTGAATACTGCGCTGACCGGCACGCTGAATAATGGCGTAAACGGCAAGCTGCTGGCGCGTCAGCTGGCGCAGGTCCAGGCGCAGTCACTGACTAACGCCGGTAGCGTTGCAGGCCAGCAATTGCAGATAACGGGCGATACGTTACAAAATCAGGGGCTGCTGCAGGGCGATAACGCGCTGACGGCAGGGTTCCGTCAGTTGAATAACCTTGCGGGCGGCCAACTGATTACCGGTGGCGCACTGACGTTGCAGGGTACGGACGCCCGTAACGCAGGAACCTGGCAGGGCAGCCAGCTCAGTTACCGTTTCGGCAGCTTAAAAAACACCGGTACCCTCAACGGCAATCGTGCACTGGACGGGCAAACCACGGGGCTGCTGGATAACAGCGGCAACCTGATTACGGGCGGTAACGCCAGCCTGAATGCCGAGAGCCTGACTAACAGTGGCAAAATCATGGCAAGCGGGCTGACGCTGCGTGCCGGATCGCTGAATAACAGCGGCCTGTGGCAGGGCTCCACCTCCCTTGATGCGCTCAGCACCGGCGATCTCACCCAGTCTTCAACAGGCAGAGCGTTAAGCGGTGGCGATCTGCTGCTTGGCGCGGCGACATTAAACACGGCTGGCACCCTGCAGGGGGTGAATGCCGAGATAACGTCTGGTAGCTGGCAAAACCAGGGCTCGCTGCTGAGCACCGGCGAGCTCACCGCCGCGATTGATAGCAACCTTACGAATGGTGGATCACTCCTCAGTCAGGGCGGGGCGCAACTCAGTGCGCAAAATCTGGTGAATACCGGCTCTGTCCTCGCCGAAAAAGCCATGACGCTTAACGGCGGTTCGCTGAACAACAGTGGCGCCATTCAGGGCGATACGCTGTCGGTTACTCCCGCCAGCGTGACCAACCAGGGCAACCTTATCGGTCTGAAATCCCTGACGCTCGGACCGGCCCCGCAGCGGTTCAGAATGCTGCTGGCGCAGAGCGCTCCGACGCGTGAACTTGTGAATAACGCGGGAGGACAGCTTCTCACGCAGGGCGCGTTAACGATTACGGCCGATAACGTCACCAACAACGGATCGTGGCAGGGGCAACAGATCCTGCTGAATGCGGCAAAACTGGCCAACGGTGGAGCGATTCAAAGTGCCGATGGCCTGCAACTTACCCTGAGCGACAGGCTGGATGCCGCCGCAGGCAGCAAGATCTCTGCCAACGGCACCGCAGCCTTACAGGCGCTGACGCTGGCGAATCAGGGGCAATGGGTTGCTAAAAACCTCACCCTGAAAGGCGACACGCTAAACAATAACGGGGATATTACCGGTGCGGACAGCCTTAGCGTGCAGCTCAACGGCGCGCTGACACAGCAGCAGGACAAGAACCTGCTCAGTGCCGGAAAAATCAGCCTGCAGTCGGCATCGCTGAATAATCTGGGCCGTATTCAGGGGAGCGAACTTCAGATTAACACCGGTGCGTTAGATAACGCGGGCCGCCTGCAGGGTGACAATAACCTGCTGCTCAGCGCCACCGGGCATCTCACCAACGCCGCGAATGGCACCCTTGTTTCTCAGAACGCGCTGACGCTGACCGCACCAGATCTCTATAACTATGGTCTGATTCAGGGCGTTGGTGGCACAGTCAACGCCACCAACTCAGCGACCAACAATGGCAGATTACTGGCTGGCGGCGCGTTGACCTTTACCACACCGCAACTGGTGAATAATGGCTGGCTGCAGGCCGGACAGCTCACGCTTAACGCGTCCGGCTTAACTAACAACGGTACGCTGCTTGCCGATCAACAGGGCACCCTGAACGGCACCAATTTCCAGAACCAGGGCATGGCGCAGGGCGGCAACCTGGCCGTTAATTATCAGAATCTCGGTAACAGCGGCACCGTGCTAGGCACCGGACAACTGAACGTGAATGCCGCGCAGGTCAACCTGACCGGATCGGGACGGCTGTTCAGCGGCGGCGGTTTGACGCTGGTGAGTAACGGCTTTGACCAGTTCGGCCAGGTCGTTGCGCTGGGCGATGTGCTAGTGAATCTGGCGAACAGCTTCGTCAGTCATAACACGCTGGCAGCGGGCAACCGGCTGACGCTCAACAGCAACGGCTCGCTGGAAAACCAGAGCACAATGCAGGGCCAGGGCGTGACGCTGAATGCGGGCGGCGACCTGACCAACAACGGCCAGATCACCACCGGCGGCGCTGACAGCAGCCTGACAGGCAACCGCATCGCCATGAACGGTGCTGGCAGCCTGCAGGGCGGCGGCAACGTTACCCTGAACAGCCGTAGCGATGTCACCCTGGACGGTTTTACCGGCACGCTCGGTAACCTGACCATCAGCACGCCAGGCAGCCTTGTCAACACGGCGCTGCTTTACGCCGGGCAGAATCTCTATTTATTTGCTAACAGCATTCGTAACCAGCGTGGCGATATTCTCGCGGGCAACAGCCTGTGGATGCAGCGCGATGGCGCGGGCAATGCCAACGGGGAAGTGATCAACACCTCTGGGACGATTGAGACGCAGGGTGGGGATATTACGATCCGAACGGGTAACCTTCTTAACCAACGTGATGGCTTAAGAATTGAACAAAGTACACAAAAACCATCAGGATTACCCAAGGAAGTTGGGCAAGCATCTTTTTCTTATTACCTCGGACAGCTCCCAACTGACGAAATTGGTTATTACACTAAGACAATACGTCATGGTGGAAGCGAAGGTAAAGGTAATGGTTCTGAAACCACATATATCTATTCCGCACCTAATCGCAAGGCAGCGGAAAAACGTTTTCTTACTGAAACAACCACATTGACGGCCAGTGCAAATGGCGGCATTGCAAGAATTTCTGCTGGAAATAACTTAGATGTTTTTGCAGGTCAGGCTAATAATCTAGCAAGTATTATGCTGGCAAATGGCGCTATTTCTTTAAGTGGAAATACATTAAATAATCAATCATGGTTTAATGGCGTACAAAAAACATACCTTACTTACAAATATAACGGACCTATTGGCACTGAGGATCTTCCCGAATACGCTGCATATTGTGGGTGCATGAGTGGATCAGAAATCAGTAAAGTTGTTTATAATCTTTCTTCAGCACCCGAACAAGAAACTACCTTGAGCGGTGAAGCTTTACGTTCAGTTATTCAGGCTGGAGGTAATATATCCGCAAACTTTAGCGGTAATATTAGTAATACAGCCTTAACACCAAACGCAGGCAGAACTGGCAACACATTATCGGCACCTCACCTGCAAGGTTTGTCTGCATTAAGCGGGGTCGGCACGCAGCAGCGTCAGCAGCTCGGTGAAACCGATAAGGTCGCGGTAAATTCGCCGCAGTGGCGTGACCAGCTTCAGGGGGCCCTGCAGCAGGTCAATGGTGATAGTTCACTGGATAATAGCACGCCTGATAAGGCCTCGCTCGTTACTCATGTATCAGGCAACTTCAGCCGCGCCGATCTAAGTCAGTCAGGTAGGCTGATTTCCGATCCTGCAGTCAGCACAGCCAATCTACGCAGTTATAAGCCAGCCAGTGTAGATACCAGTGCCTATCCGATTCCGTCTGGCGATAATGGCTATTTTGTTTTTGGTAACAGTAAAAGTCCTTATTTAATCACTCTCAATCCAAAACTTAACGGTCTGGGGCAACTGGATAACAGCCTGTTTGGCGATCTTAACGCATTGCTTGGCAGGCAGCCGGGACAGGCTCCGCAGGAAAGTAGACAGCTTTATACTGATAAAACCACGTTTCTGGGATCGTCTTATCTGCTTGACCGCCTGAGCCTCAAGCCGAACTATGATTACCGTTTCCTTGGCGATGCGGCCTTTGATACGCGCTATGTCAGTAATGTTGTGTTGAATCAGACCGGTAGCCGTTATCTGAATGGCATTGGTTCTGAACTGGATCAGATGCGCTATTTAATGGATAACGCGGCATCTGCGCAGCGTGCGCTAGGGTTGCAGTTTGGCGTGTCATTGTCTGCGCAGCAGGTGGCATCACTTGATAAAAGTATGGTCTGGTGGGAAGCCACAACGATAAATGGCGAGACGGTAATGGTGCCGAAAGTCTATTTATCATCCAAAGACGTGGAAATGCATGACGGCAGCGTAATTGCAGGGAATAACGTGACGCTTTCCGGCGGTGATATCACTAACGATGGCAGCACCATTACCGCAAAAAATAACCTGACGGTTAGTAGTCAGAACAGCGTGAATAACCTCAATGCAGGCATGCTTTATGCGGGCGAAAATCTGCAGCTGACTGCGATAAATAATATCAATAACGTCAGTTCAAATATTAGTGGTAAAAAGGTCGCGCTTGAGAGCGTCAATGGCGATATAAACAACACGACCGCGACAACGTTGTGGCAAATGAATGCCTCATCGAATGAGCGAAATATAGTTACGGCAAAACAGACCTTCGTTGGTCCTACAGCGACTATTACATCGCTGGGCAGCCTCAGCCTTAAATCCGGCAACGATATTAATATTAAAGGTGCCAACCTTAGCGCGGGTGGCGATCTGTTAATAAACGCCTGGCATGACATTGCCATAACGAATAATCAGGTTACGTCAGGACTTGCGTTCCAAAATAGCGGTAATCAAAAAGTCACTAATACCGCCAGCCAGATTTCGGCAGGTCACAATCTGTCGGTTCAATCTGGTCACGATCTGAACGTCACCGCCAGTAACCTTAACGCCGCAAATGATGCCACGCTGAAAGCGGGCAATGATCTGAACCTCAATAGCGCTACTAACACTCAGAATAATAGAAGTGGCAACCAGGAATCCCATTCGACCGGACTGGATCGCACGGCTGTCAGCAGCGGCGGTAATCTCAGCCTGGCTGCCGGTCAGGATATTAACAGTCAGGCCGCCGCCATCGCCGCCACAGGTAATGCCGCGCTGAAAGCGGGCCGTGATATCAACCTGAATGCCGAAGCCACCGGTTCCGGTTACAGCGAGAGAGGCGACAAGAAAACTGTTATCAGTGAAACCGTGCGTCAGCAGGGCACGGAAATTGCCAGTGGTGGCAGTACGACAATGGTTGCCGGTCGAGATATCAATACCGAAGCAACCGATGTGACGGCAAAACAGGATATCGCCCTGCAGGCCGGTCGCGACGTTAACCTGAATACGGCGACCGAAAGCGATTATTACTACAAAGAAGAAACCAAAACTAAAAAAGGCTTCCTGAGTAAAAAGACTACGCACACCATTCAGGAAGACAGTGCAACGAATGAAAAAGGCACCCTGCTGAGCGGCAACAATGTCTCCGTTAAAGCAGGTAATGACCTGCTGGTAAAAGGTTCTCAGGTCGTCGGTGATGGCAATGTGGCACTGGATGCCGGTAACAATGTCGATATTGCTGCCGCAACTAATACCGATTCCACATGGCGTTTTTCGGAAACGAAAAAGAGCGGCCTGATGGGAACGGGCGGCATTGGTATCAGCATCGGTAGCAGTAAATCACTGCAGGAGATGCGCGATAAAGGAACAACACAAAGCCAGAGCATCAGTACCGTCGGCAGCACTAAAGGGAATGTTTCAATTACCGCTGGCAAGCAGTTGCAGGTTAACGGTGCCGATTTGGTGGCGGGCGGTAATATGGCGCTCCAGGGTGATAGCGTTACTGTTACGCCAGGACACGATCTGCGTACCCACGATGAAAGAACGGAGCAACGTACCAGTGGTTTAACGCTGGCGCTGTCTGGTGCGGTAGCGGAAGCCGTGAACAGTGCAGTCGCTGCAGCGCAGTCAGCCAAACAGCAGAGTGATGGTCGTCTGGCCGCGCTTCAGGCGACCAAGGCCGTCTTGTCTGGCGTGCAGGCGAATCAGGCCAGTCAGCTTGCTCAGGTACAGGGTGATCCTAATAACGGCATTGGCATCAGTATTTCACTTTCTACCCAGCAGTCGAAATCGGAGCAGCATCAGCAGTCAGACACGGTTAACGGCTCAACGATCAATGCAGGCCGTAATCTGAGTATCAATGCCACGGGCAAAGGCCAGGGGCGAGACAGCGGCAATCTGGTGATTTCTGGTAGTCAGCTGAAAGCAGGCGGCGATACGACGTTACAGGCGGCAAACGACATCACCCTAACCGGTGCGGCAAACACCCAGCAAACCACAGGTAAAAACAGCAGCAGCGGGGGCGGCATTGGTGTCAGCTTCGGCGTTGGGGCAGGCAGTGCGGGATTAAGCGTCTTTGCCAGCGTCAATGGCGCTAAGGGCAATGAGAAAGGCAACGGCACGGTCTGGAGCGAAACGACCCTGGACAGCGGCGGCAAGGTTGCCATCAGCAGCGGTCGCGATACCACATTGAGTGGCGCTCAGGTCAATGGCAACAGCGTGAAGGCGGATGTGGGTCGGGATCTGACCATTACCAGCCTGCAGGACAGCGACAAATACGATTCTAAGCAGTCCAGTTTTGGTGCAGGCGGCAGTTTTACCTTTGGCTCAATGACCGGGTCCGGGTATATCAACGCCAGCCAGGACAAGATGCACAGCAATTTCGACAGCGTGAAGGAGCAAAGCGGTCTTTATGCTGGCAATGGCGGCTTTGATGTCACGGTGGGCAACCATACACAACTTAACGGTGCGGTCATCGCCAGTCAGGCCGATGCGGATAAAAACCGTCTGGATACCGGTACACTGGGCTTTACCAATCTGCATAACGAGGCCGACTACAAAACCGAGCATCAGGGCATTGGCATGAGCTCGGGTGCCAGCTTCGGCGGTCAGTTTGCCGGGAATATGGCTAACACCATGCTGGCAGGCGCAGGTGGAAAAGGGCATGCTGAAGGGACTACCCAGTCAGCAGTGGCTAACGGTACGATAGTGGTGCGCGATCAGGCTAATCAGAAGCAGGATACCGCCACGCTGAGTCGTGACACGGCGCATGCCAACGACAGCATCAGCCCGATCTTTAACAAAGAGAAAGAACAGCAACGGCTGCAGACCGCGCAGATGATTGGCGAGATTGGCAGTCAGGTGGCAGATATCGCTCGTACGCAGGGCGAGATTTATGCGCTGAAGAAAGCCCAGGAGGTAAAGGGCCCCCCACCCGAAGGCGCATCTGAAAAAGCACGCAATGCCTACATAGAGAGCCTTAAAGCGACCCCTGAGTACAAAAAAGCAATCGCTGACTCTGACTCCGGCACAGGAAGTTCATTACAGCAGGGGATCCAGGCGGCAACTGCGGCTGTTCAGGGACTGGCTGGCGGAGATTTTAAAGCGGCACTGGCTGGCGCATCCGCCCCTTACCTCGCCGAACTGATCCACAAAAATACCACCACAACAGGCCCTGACGGCAAGCCGGTGGTGAATACCGCAGCAAATCTGATGGCACATGCGGTTGTAGGCGCCGTCATTGCACAGGCGCAGGGCAACAGTGCGCTGTCCGGTGCCAGTGGCGCAGCGCTGGGCGAGTTTATCGCTCAGGAGATGTATCCGGGTATCGCGCGGACGGATTTGAGCGAGGAGCAGAAGCAAACTATCAGCGCACTCGGAACGCTGGCAGCGGGGCTTGCTGGCGGTCTGGCAAATGGCAGTGCGTCAGGAGCCATAGCGGGCGCTCAGGCGGGGAAAAATGCGGTTGAAAATAACTCTCTTGCTGATATCGCGCAGGCGCAGTCTGAAGGTAAAACGCTTGAGCAGAAAGCCAATGAGCAGGTTGAAGCCGAAAACGATCGCTATAAAAAGGCCAACTGCGGTGGCATGAGCGCCGAGGCCTGCTCGGTGAAAATGTACCAAGAGCGGCGTGAAGCGCTGAAAGAAACAGTATCGCTGGGTGCGGACTTCGTGCCTATCGTGGGTGATATAAAGAGTTTTGCGGAAGCGCAGTCGGCGGCGGATTATCTCGCAGCCGTAATTGGTATCATCCCAGGGGCAGGTGATGCAGCTGGAAAAATTATTAAGGCCGCTGAAGCAGCGTTGAAGAATGGCGACGTGGCTGAAGCATCGAAGCTGATTAATAAGGCCAGCGAAGAGATTCAGGCAGTTAAACCTTTAGATGTTGGGTCATATAAAGAACTTAAAGATCGCTCAGTCGTTGGCGATGGATTAGAGCATGATCATATTCCGTCATTTGCTGCTATTCGTCAGGCAAAAGAAAATGAGTTGGGAAGAAAGTTAACTCCAACCGAGGAAAAAAATCTATATAATAATGCAACAGCTATTGAAGTACCTAAAGATGTACATCAGGCAGGCCGCACTTATGGTGGTAAAAATACGCCGTCCCAAATAAAACAAGACGCAATAGATCTTTGTGGTGCAGAATGTCGCGATACAGAAGTACATAGAAAAAACATGCTGGATCGAGGATATGATCCTAAAATCGTCGATGACGCAATAATGGAAATCAAGAAAAGAAATTCTCAAACAGGAGTAACAAAATAATGTTGATATGGGATGAATTTGTTAATTTGTTAGGTCGCTCAAAATTCGATGTTAAGTTTGTTAATATTTCAAGTGATTTTCATGAGTTGCCTAATATCGAGGAGAGTGTTTTAGGTGACAGGAAATATTATTCTTTTTTACAATCTGGTGTTTTATTCTTATTGGAAGGTGAAGTAATAGATCAAATTACTTTTTACACAACTAAGGATGAGAGTTTTTCTGAATATAAAGGGGAGTTACCATTATCCACTGATAGTTCGGAGGATGAGGCTATGCAAATACTAGGCCACCCCTTAGATTCAGGTGGTGGAAAAATAGATCCACTTATGGGTCATATTGACCGTTGGATAAGATATGAAAATGAGGGGTATACGCTTCATCTACAATTTAATCAGAATGATAGATTATCCAGAATTACTCTTATGAGATAAATATAAATTCCGATCTTATCCGTAATGCCGATCAGTGAATCAAATTAAAAACAGGGAGTTATTGATTCGGACGGGGGGAGTTAGTATGGCTGGTGGAGGGATTGGTGGTAAGCTTATGGGAAGAAATAGTAATTCCAATGATGGAACTTACTCAAATACTTCTGTTTCCAAAGTTTTCCCTAATCTGTAAGAGTTAACAAATCCAGCCCAAGTGTAAGTACCCCGACAAACCGGACCATTCACCTTTAGAGATCTTCCGGCATACCGCCACGCTGAGTCGTGACGCGGCACATGCCAACGACAGCATCAACCCGATCTTTAACAAAGAGAAAGAACAGCAACGACTGCAAACCGCGCAGATGATTGGCGAGATTGGCAGCCAGGTGGCGGATATTGCTCGTACACAGGGCGAGATTGGTGCGCTGAAGAAAGCCCAGACGCGCACCTGAAGGCGCGTCTGAAAAAGTACGTAATGCCTACATTGCGAGCCTTAAAGCCACAACTGAGTACAAAATAGCAATCGCTGACTCCGGTACCGGAAGTTCATTACAGCGGGGGATTCAGGGGGCCACCGCAGCAGTGCAGGGACTGGCAGGCGGAGATTTTAAAGCGGCACTGGCTGGCGCAACCGCCCCTTACCTCGCCGAACTGATCCACAAAAATACCACCACAACAGGCCCTGACGGCAAGGAAGTGGTGAATACCGCAGCCAATCTGATGGCGCATGCGGTTGTGGGGGCTGTAATCGCACAGGCGCAGGGCAACAGTGCGCTGTCCGGTGCCGGTGGTGCAGCGCTGGGCGAATTTATCGCTCAGGAGATATATCCGGGTATCGCGCGGACGGATTTGAGTGAAGAGCAGAAGCAAACCATCAGCGCACTCGGAACGCTGGCCGCGGGGCTTGCTGGCGGTCTGGCAAACGGCAGCGCGTCAGGAGCCATAGCGGGCTCTCAGGCGGGGAAAAATGCGGTTGAGAATAATGCGCTGGGAGATATTGCGCAGGCGCAGTCTGAAGGCAAGACGGTGGAGCAGAAGGCGGTTGATTACGTTGAGGCTGAAAACGAGCGCTATAAGAAGGCAAACTGCGTCGGAATGAGCGCCGAAGCCTGCTCGGTGAAGATGTACACGGAACGGCGTGAAGCGTTGAAAGATGTGGCGTCAACGGGTGCAGATTTTGTGCCGGTGGTGGGTACGATAAAAAGTGCAGCGGAAGCACAGTCAGCACTGGATTATCTCTACGTGGCCGCTTCCCTGATACCGGGAGAGCGTGTTGCCGCGGGTATGCTGAAAGCGGCAGAGAAAGCGCTTACCAGTGGTGATGTTGCTGAAGCGTCCAAGCTGGTTAACAAAGCCAGCGATGAGATAGCAACGGCTTCACGGCCCAGCCACAGGCAATCAGAAATTGATGTAGGTAAAGATCTTGGCAATGGATGGCGCGAACAAGTCAGCTTCAAAGATGGTAAAGAAGTCCCATATGGGACAAAAGGTGGGGTTCGCCCTGATTGGTGTCAGGGAAATGTTTGTAGTGTTGAAGTGAAAAACTATAATATTACGAATAATCAGAGCGGTCTGATTAGTAATGTGTCTAAGCAAGCGATCCAACGTGCTGAGAATCTACCTGCAGGAATGCAGCAGAGGGTTATTATCGATGTGCGTGGACAAAGTGTGTCATTAGAGCAAGAGAGAGCAATTATTAAAGGAATTGTCCAAAAATCTAATGGTGCTATTGATCCAGCTGCAATTGAATTCAAAAGGTAATTCTTATGAAACACATAGGGTTTTATGGTGGCAGTTCTATAGTTGAACTTGGCTATCCTTCAGATATGATTGAATTTATTTCTATTTTAAATAAAAATGTTCTTGATAAAGAAGATGGGTATTTACTGGAGCAACTTTATCTTAGATATGTTCACCTTAAGGACTTGGATAAAACTCAATCATTAATAAAAAAATTACGAGTCCTTTTACCAAAAGACGTTGAGGAAAGGTTTTTAAAATATTTTGATGGTATTGAGTATTGCATAAAATCTGCGAAAGGGTTTTATGAAGACTGGAATGTTTATAAACCAGTAAAAATAGTTGTGACTGATATGCCAGATTTTATGGGGCATCGAGATCGAGCGGTAGAAGAATATGATGCTTTATCGTCTGGTGATATCCCATTTTGGCTACGTTAAAGTAAGCAATCCCAGCCCGGCTGCTGGGATTTTTTGCCTGTTACCAGGTCAGCCAGCGCTTCGCTTCTGCGGCTTTGTCATGACTTGTGACCTCCACCCTGAAACCTCCCCACCACCCTTTCCCTCAACCACCGATGCCCCAAATCCCGGTGCGATCGCTCATGCCACAGCATCACCAGTTCAAAGCCCGGAATCGCCATCGGGGGCTTCACGGTCATTAATCCCGGCATCATCGCCGCCACTCTCTCCGGCATCAGTGCCACCAGATCGGTCGTGCTCAGCACGCTGCCCATCAACAGAAAGTGGGGCACAGAGAGCACCACTTTCCGGCTCAACCCTCTGGCTTCCAGCACGCTATCCGTCACACCGCGAAAGCCGCCGCCGTCGGGCGATACCACTACATGCTCCAGCGCGCAGAGTGCTTCGGCGGTGATATCAGAATGCAGGGCGGGATGACCCTGACGTCCTGCTACAACATAGCGCTCCTGAAACAGCGGGCGGATATGCAGCCCGTCTGGTACGCCGTCACGCAAATGAAGCACCAGATCGACCGTGCCTTTTTCCAGCTGCTGCGCGATCAACGCGGGTTTCATATCCAGAATGGCGAGCCGGGTGCCCGGTGCTTCCTGACGTAATGCTGCCATCAGGGGAACCAGTGCCGTCTGGGCACCGTAATCCGTGGCGGCCACGCGCCACTCCTGAACGGCGTCGGCAGGGATAAACGGGCCTGGCGCAGCAATCACCTCATCGATCATGCCGCTCAGTTGCTCAAGCGAAAGGCGTAACGCCTCGGCGCGCGCGGTGGGGCGCATGCCATGAGATACCGGGATCAGCAGGGGATCGTTAAACCACTCACGCAGGCGCTCAAGCCGGGCACTGACAGAAGGTTGAGAAAGATTTAGCCGCTGCGCGGTCCGGCTCACGCTGTTTTCCTGTAACAGCACATTCAGAGTCATTAACAGGTTGAGATCGGGTTTCATGGTATCAGTCTTGCCTATAGTGAATATCCATTCATTTACTTTTACTGATAGCACATTCGGATGCAGGCTACATCTCAGATTCCCATCAAAGCAGGTGATTTTATGAATGTGTTAATCGTTGTTGCCCACCCTGAACCCCATTCCCTTAACGGCGCGCTGGCGCGTTTCTCCGTCAGCCACCTGGAGCAGTTGGGTCATCAGGTGCGCGTTTCCGATCTCTATGCCATGAACTGGGAGGCGCGCGTCTCGTCGGCAGACACGCAGCATCGCCAGAATGCAGAACGCTTTGATCCCTCTTTAGAATCCACCCAGGCTTTTGAAGGCGGCTTCCAGAGTGAAGATATTGTGCAGGAACAGGAAAAACTGTTGTGGGCCGATGCGGTGATTTTACAGTTTCCGCTCTGGTGGTTTTCCATGCCGGCAATCATGAAAGGCTGGATCGATCGTGTTTACGCCTGCGGCTTTGCCTATGGCGTGGGGGAGCACTCAGATACGCACTGGGGCGACCGCTATGGCGAAGGAACGCTGGCAGGGAAGCGTGCGATGCTGGTTGTCACGATGGGCGGATGGGAATCCCACTACAGCCCACGCGGCATCAACGGCCATATCGATGACATTCTGTTCCCCATTCAGCATGGCATCTTGTTTTATCCCGGTTTTGACGTGCTGCCGCCTTTTACGCTTTATCGCACCGGCCGCACCGACAGCGCGCGCTTTGCAGCACTGTGTGCAGAGCTGGGCGAGCGTCTGGATAATCTGTTTGTGACCGAACCTGTCGCCTATTATCGGCAAAACGACGGCGATTACAGGATACCGGATCTTACTTTGCGCGACGATCTGGCGGCAGGCGAGCAGGGGCACCACGTGCATATTCGCAAACCGTAACACATGAACGGGCCAGATTTCTGCGCATGACGTTCATCTGGCCCACTCGCAACTATTTTAAAATAACCCTTGCATGCATCAGCAGGATATGACCTAATGAATCGTCGGTTTGATTAACAGACACTATCAAAGTAAGTAACCAAAGCAGTTCTCATCTCTAAGCCTGTCGCGAGACATTCCTTCTTTTTGAGTCTTCTCTTACGTTCTGATTAAAATCTGTTCTCAGGCCATTACGCCGGAAGGCTCTATTATTAAGGAATTAAACATGTCTAACAAAATCCGCGGTACCGTTAAATGGTTCAACGCTGAGAAAGGCTTCGGTTTCATCTCTCCTCAGGACGGCAGCAAAGATGTATTCGTACACTTCTCTGCAA
>Ga0157367_1000823_pt1 | contig 14284 bp, 13 predicted proteins | sample AttbisABBM2_FD_113142 | JGI IMG/M metagenome (GOLD analysis project Ga0157367, IMG submission 113142) | Fungus gardens microbial communities from leaf cutter ant in Botucatu, State of São Paulo, Brazil - Atta bisphaerica ABBM2 | ecosystem: Host-associated > Fungi > Mycelium > Unclassified ...
CTGCATTTCTGCACGGCGCTCGTCGACGACCACAACCGCAAGATGCACTGGGGCTTCGGCTATTCGCTGCACGTGTGCGCGCTGCGGCCGTTCAGTCGCGGCACGGTGGCGCTCGCGAGCGGCGACGCGCGCGACGCGCCGCTGATCGACCCGCGCTTCTTCAGCGATGCGCGCGATCTCGACCTGCTCGTGCGCGGCGCGCACGCGATGCGCAGCATCCTGTCGCAGGCGCCGCTCGCGTCGCAGGGCGGCCGCGAGCTGTACACGCGGCCGGACCAGACCGAAGCCGAGCTGCGCGCGACGATCGTCGCGCATGCCGACACGATCTACCACCCGGTCGGCACCTGCCGGATGGGCACGGACGCGCGCGCGGTGGTCGATACGCAGTTGCGCGTGCGCGGGGTCGAAGGGCTGCGGGTGGTGGATGCGTCGGTGATGCCGACGCTGATCGGCGGGAACACGAATGCGCCGTCGGTGATGATCGGCGAGCGCGCGGCGGATTTCATCGCCGCCGCGCGCAAGGCGGGCGCGCCGGGCGCAGCGGCGGCCGCATTGCACGGCCGCTGAGCGGCGCGTGCGGAAGGTCAGGCGAATGTATCGACGAGGCCGGTGCGGCTGGCGGTCGCGCCGCTCGACGCTGCGGGTGGCGCGGCGTCGGCCGTCGCGTCGCCGGATGACGGTGCGCCGTTCCCGCGCCGCGACGATTGTCCGCCGGCGAACGACTGCTGCGCGTTCTGCTGCTGTTGCTGCGCGAAGCCGCCGTCGCTGACGGACGCGCTGCCGAGGCCGAGGCCGCCCGCCTCCATCGCGTCGCGCAGCTTCGGCAGCGCGGCTTCGACCGCGTCGCGCACCTGCGCGTGCTGGGACACGAACAGCGCGTGCGCATGATTGTCCGCGACCCGCAGCACCACCTGCAGCGGGCCGAGATCCGGCGGGTTGAGCGTCAGCTCGGCGCTCTGCTGGTGCGCATTCGACAGGAACACGACCTTCTGGCTCAGCGCGTCCGTCCAGTCGGCGGTGCCGACGTGCGGTGCGAGCACGTTCGCGTTCGCGGCGGCGACGCCGGGCGCGGCCGGCGCCACCGGCGCATTCGATTGCGCGGCCGCCGCGGCGGCCAGCGCCGCATGGGCCGGGTCGGCGGCATCCTTCGCGGCCGCGAGCGCCTGCGCCACATGGGTCGTCGCGTCGGAATTTGCTGCGAGTTCGGCCTGCGTGGACGGCGTTTGCGCACCCTGCGGCGCGGCGAGCGCGCCCTTCGCGTCGGCCAGCGTCTTGTCGAAGGTTGCGGCTTTCGGGGTCAGCGGCGCGGCGGTCGCGGATGCGGCCGGCTGCGGCGCGGCAGCCGCGCCGGCGGCGGCCGGCATCGCGATCGCGTTCGCGCCGCCGGTGAGCTTTTCGAGCACCGCATGCAGCGCATCGCGGCCGGACGCGGGTTCGGCGGCGTCCGCCGGTTGCGCGGCGTTCTTCGTCGCGTTCGCGGCGGACGCGATCGCAGCCGCTGCCGCGTCGCCGGTGCGCGATAACGCGTCGGCGGCCGCAGCGTCCGTCGCGGCGGGCGTGCCGTCGGGGCGGGCCAGCAGTTGCGCTTGCACGGCGGCCGCGGCGGCGAGCGCGGCCGCTTCCGGGTTGACGGCCGCGTTCGCGTCGTCGCGCGTCTTGTCGTCGGACGGGTTGGAGGAGCCGGACGGCTTGGCGCCGCCGGCCAACGACGACGGCGCACCCGTCGCGGCCGATGGCGCCGCGGCGGCCGACGACGATGCGTCGGCCTGCGCCGATGCGCCTTGCGACGCGACGCTCTGCTGCAGCGTCTGCGCGAACGGCAGCGCGGACGCGTCGCTCGCGGCGGACGTGTCCGGGGTGGCCGCTTTGCGGCCGGCCTTGACGGCGGAGCTGGCGGTGTCGATTAGGGCGCCGAGCAGGGACAGGGAAGGCATGGCGTATCTCTCGTTCGGATGCGTTGAGCGGTTACGTCGATTTCGCCGCGTCGGCCCGCATGCGCAGGATCTTCGCGGCGTGTTCGTCGGCGTCGCGCTGTTCGCGCTTCGCGGTGCGGCGGGCTTCCTGCGCGACGCCGCGCGCCTGCAGGATTTCATACGAACCGACGGTGCGTTTCTGTTGCTGCCAGTGCGGGCGCGCCTCGTCGATGCGGGCCTCGGCGGCGGCCAGCACGCGGCGCTGCTGCGCGATCGCGCCATCGAGCGTGTCGAGGAACGCCTGGAAATTCCGCCAGTTGCCGGCGGGCATGCCGCTCTGCGCGGATTGCGCGAAGCGCACGTGATATTCGTGGCGATAGCGCAGCAGCGCGTCGAGCTGGTCGGCGGCGTCGGTGCGTTCGCGCTGGGCGACGCCGAGCTGCCGGGTCGCCGTGTCGAGATCCTCGTTCGCGCGATCGAGCAGGATCTGCAGGGGAAAGCCTTGTGCCATGAGCGTCAGCCTCCGTGGATGTCGAACAGCGCGTCGAGCCCCTCGAGGCTCGACGCGAACGGCGCGCATTCGCGAAAGCCCTGCTGCAGGAACGATTCGATGCGCGGATAGAGCGCGATCGCGCGGTCGAGCTGCGCGTCGCGGCCGGGCGCGTAGGCGCCCACCGCGATCAGGTCGCGGTTGCGCTGGTAGCGCGACAGCATCTGCTTGAACTGGCGCACGCGGTCGAGGTGCGGCTCGTCGATCAGCGCGGTCATCGCGCGGCTGATCGACGCCTCGATGTCGATCGCCGGATAGTGGCCGGCCTCGGCGAGCGCGCGCGACAGCACGATGTGGCCGTCGAGGATCGCGCGCGCGGAATCGGCGATCGGGTCCTGCTGGTCGTCGCCCTCGGTCAGCACCGTGTAGAACGCGGTGATCGAGCCGCCGCCTTCCGGGCCGTTGCCGGTGCGCTCGACGAGCGCGGGCAGCTTCGCGAACACCGACGGCGGATAGCCCTTGGTCGCGGGCGGCTCGCCGATCGCGAGCGCGATCTCGCGCTGCGCCATCGCGTAGCGGGTCAGCGAATCCATCAGCAGCAGCACGTGCTTGCCCTGGTCGCGGAAATACTCGGCGAGCGCGGTGGCGTACGCGGCGCCCTGCATCCGCAGCAGCGGCGACACGTCGGCGGGCGCCGCGACCACGACCGAGCGCGCGAGGCCGTCCTCGCCGAGGATCTGCTCGATGAATTCCTTCACTTCGCGGCCCCGTTCGCCGATCAGGCCGATCACGATCACCTCGGCGCTCGTGTAGCGCGCCATCGTGCCGAGCAGCACCGACTTGCCGACGCCGGAGCCCGCGAACAGGCCCATCCGCTGGCCGCGCCCGACGGTGAGCAGCGCGTTGATCGCGCGCACGCCGACGTCGAGCACGTGATGGATCGGTTCGCGCTCGAGCGGGTTGATCGACGCCGCGGACAGCGGCGCGTCGACCGTCGACGCCAGCGGGCCGAGGTTGTCGAGCGGGCGGCCGGCCGCGTCGACGACGCGCCCGAGCATGTTCCAGCCGACCGGCAGCCGCTTCGCGCCGGAGAGCGGATCGGCGACCGGCGCGCGTTCGAGCGGCCACACGCGCGCGCCGGGCAGCACGCCCGCGACGTCGGTGGTCGGCATCAGGAACAGGCGGTCGCCGGAGAAGCCGACGACTTCCGCTTCCGCGACCGGCAGCGTGCTGCCGGGCGGCAGTTCGATCGTGCATTCGGCGCCGACCGACAGGCGCAGCCCGATCGCCTCGAGCACGAGGCCCGCGGCGCGGGTCAGGCGGCCGCACGGCCGCAGCGGCAGCGCGCGATGGCTGCGCGTGGCCAGGCCGTTCAGGTGCGCGCGCCAGTGCGACAGATGGGGGTTGTGCGGCGCGCGCGGCGCGTCGCCTGCCAGGGCCGGGGCGGCGTCGTGCGCGGCCTCCGGGCCGAACGACGCCAGCGCGAGTTCGCGTTCGAGCGGCGTCATGCCGTCGTGCGCGAATGACTCGGGCGTGTGCGTCACCATGCGCTCACCTTGCCGATCGCGGCGGCGACGCGCTGCCAGCGGGTCGCGAGCGTCGCGTCGACTTCACCGGTGGCCGCGTGCGCGCGGCAGCCGCCGCGCTCGATCGCCGCATCGGTGCGCACGCTCCAGCCGATCGCGTCGAGTTCTTCCTGCAGGTACGCCTCGACGACCGGCAGGTCGGCCGGATGCACGGCCAGCTGCGGCGCGCCGGACAGCGCCGGCTCGGCCGCGAGCACGTCGCGCACCGCGGCGACGAGGGCGGTCGGGTCGTGCTTCACGTGCTGGCGCACGACCTGCTGCGCGATGTCGAGCGCGAGCTGCGCGACGTCGGCCGCGAGATCGTGCTCGGCGGCGGCCAGCGCCTCCTTGAACGACGCGGCCAGCGCGGCGAGCTGCGCGGCCTGCTCGCGCGCCTCGGCCTGGCCGGCCTCGAAACCCTGCTGGTGGCCCTGTTCGTAGCCGGCCTGGTAGCCGAGCGCCTGGCCCTCGACGTGGCCGGACGACATGCCGTCCGCATGCGCGGCGTCGCGCACGCGCTGCAATTCCTCGGCGAGCGCGGCCGCTGCCGCGGCCGCCGTGTCGGGCGGCGGCGGGGGAGGCGGCGGATCGAACGACGCCATTTCCCACCGCTGGTACGCGGTGACGTCGCCCGTGCGGTCGCTCGCCGGATCAGACATATGCGTCTTCCGCCTTGCCGCCGATCACGATCTGGCCGCCTTCGGCGAGGTTGCGCACGATCTGCAGGATGCGGCGCTGCTGCGTCTCGACCTCGGACACGCGCACCGGGCCGCGCGCGTCGAGATCCTCGGCGAGCAGTTCGGCCGCGCGCTGCGACATGTTCGCGAGGAACTTCTGGCGCAGCGCGGGCGGCGCGCCCTTCAGCGCGATGATCAGCGTCTCCGATTCGACTTCCTTCAGCAGCAGCTGGATCGCGCGATCCTCGAGGTCGAGCAGGTTCTCGAACACGAACATCTGGTCGATGATCTTCTGCGCGAGGTCCTGGTCGTACTGGCGGACGTTCTCGAGTACACCTTCCTCGTGCACCGACGTCATGAAGTTCAGGATCTCGGCCGCGGTGCCGATGCCGCCCATCGGGCTGCGCTTCAGGTTGTCGCTGCCGGACAGCAGGCCCGACAGCACGTCGTCGAGCTCGCGCAGCGCGGCGGGCTGGATGCCGTCGAGCGTCGCGATCCGCAGCATCACGTCATTGCGCAGCCGCTCGGTGAAGCAGGACACGATCTCGGACGCCTGGTCGCGGTCGAGATGCACGAGGATCGTCGCGATGATCTGCGGATGCTCGTTCTTGATCAGCTCGGCCACCGCGCTCGAATCCATCCACTTCAGGCCTTCGATGCCGCTCGTGTCGCTGCCCTGCAGGATGCGGTCGATCAGCACGCCGGCCTTGTCCTCGCCGAGCGCCTTGGTCAGCACCGAGCGGATGTAGTCGTTCGAATCGAGCGACAGCGCGGTGTGCTGCTCGGCCTCCTTCGCGAACTCGTTCAGCACGCGCTCGACCTCTTCGCGCGTGACGTTGCGCAACGCGGCCATCGCGGCGCCGATCTTCTGCACCTCGCGCGGCGCGAGGAATTTGAATACCTGCGCGGCCTCTTCCTCGCCGATCGACATCAGCAGGAGCGCGCTCTTGGTCAAGCCTTCAGCGTTCATCGTTCACCCAGCTCTTCACGACGGTTGCGACGATCTTCGGATCCTGGCGGGCGATCGTGCGCGCGTAGTCGAGGTTGCGCTCGTAGCGGTGCTTCTCGTTTTCGAAGCCGAGCAGCAGCGCGTCGGCGTCTTCGTTCGCGGCGCTCTTCTCCGGCGCGGGCAGGCCGTCCAGCGCGACCGCGTCTTCCGGCGCCGGCAGCGCGGGCGCGGCCGGCTCGGGCGGCGGGTACGCGCGGCGCATCGCCGGGCGCACCACCGCGAAGTACAGCGCCGCCGCGACCCCCAGGATGCCGAGCCACTTCGCGGCTTCCTTCGCCATGTCGATCACGTCCGGCTGGCGGTACCACGGCAGGTCGGCGTACGGGTCGCCGGCGGTCGTGAACGCGCTGTTCACGACGTTCACCGAGTCGCCGCGCTTCGCGTCGTAGCCCATCGCGTCCTTCACGAGCTGTTCGACCTGCGCGAGCTTCGCGGGCGGCAGCGGCTGCATCGTCACGTGGCCCTTCGAATCGGCGACCGGCTGGTAGTTGACGACGACCGCGACCGACAGCCGCTTCACGCTGCCCATCGGCTGCTCGATGTGGCGGATCGTCTTGTCGAGCTCGTAATTGGTGGTGGCATCCTTGCGGTCGCTGACCGGCGTCGTCTGCTGCCCGCTCTGGCCGTTGCCCGCGACGATCGGCGCGGACGCCGGCTGCGGCGGCGTGTTCGACAGCGCGCCCGGCACGCCCGATGCGCCGCCCTGCGCGAGCTCGGTCGCGGTGCTGGTCTGCTGGCTGCGGATCGCGGCCTGCTGCGGCGTGCCGTTCGGGCCGTAGCTTTCCGACGTCTGCTCCTGCTTCGAGAAGTCGAGGTCGGCGCTCACCTGCGAGCGTGCGTTGCCGGTGCCGAAGATCGGCGCGAGGATCGCGTCGATGCGCTTCTGCGTGTTGCGCTCGACCTGCTGCACGTACTTCAGCTGGCTCGCGTCGAGACCGGTGGCCGACGCCTGCTGGGTCAGCAGGTTGCCGTCCTGGTCGACGATCGTGACGTTCTTCGCGGGCATGTCGGGCACGCCGGACGACACCATCCGCGTGATCGCCTGCACCTGGCCCTCGTCGAGCACGCGGCCCGGGTAGAGATCGACGAACACGGACGCGCTCGGCGCTTCCTTGTCGCGCACGAACACCGACGGCTTCGGGATCGCGAGATGCACGCGCGCCGTCTTCACGGCGTTGATCGATTCGATCGTGCGCTGCAGCTCGCCTTCGAGCGCGCGCTGGTAGTTGATCTGCTCGGCGAACTGGCTGATGCCGAATTTCTGGTTGTCCATCAGCTCGAAGCCGACCGAGCCGCCCTTCGGCAGCCCGAGCGCGGCGAGCTTGAGGCGCGTTTCGTGGACCTGGCTCGCCGGCACGAGGATCGCGCCGCCGGCGTCGGCGAACTTGTAGGGAACGTTTGCCTGCTGGAGCGCGGCAATGATCGCGCCGCCGTCGCGGTCGGACAGGTTGCTGTACAGCACGCGGTAGTCGGGCGCCCGGCTCCACAGCACGAGCGCGACGATCACGGCGACGGCGAACGCGGCGGCGATCACGAACGGCAGCTTCGGGTTGCCGCGCATCCGCGCGATGCCCGGAATCCGTTCAGCGAAGCCGCCGAGCCCGAAATCCACGCTCGCGCCGCCCGCGCCCGGCAGCGCCGCGGCGGCGCCGGGAGCCGGGCTGGGGAGGCCCGCGCGGGCGTCGGGGTTGATCAGCGAATTTGCCTGCGAATCCATGCGTCGAGGTTCTCCGGAGCGGGACGACTGAGCCGCTCGGACGAGCGGGCGGACAATGACACGATGCGATTATCGTGACGCCGGCCCCGATCCGATCGGCCGAAAAGAGCCGGGTTTCCCCCGTACTTTCACGGCTTTGCCGGACGGTGCGCTGCTATGCTTTTTCGCGATCCGGCAAGGCGGACGCGCGCGGCATGCGCCGGCGGCCCGCCCGGCCTGGCCCGTACGGGCCCTTTATATTGGATGGGGAAACGGCATGACGACGAGCGTCGGCGGAATCGGTTCGGTGTTGCAACAGATGCAGGCGATGGCGGCGCAGGCGACCGGCGGCACGGCCAGCCCGACCGCGGCGCTCGCGGGCTCGGGCGCGGCGACGGCCGGCACCTTCGCGAGCGCGATGAAGGCGTCGCTCGACAAGATCAGCGGCGACCAGCAGCGCGCGCTCGGCGAGGCGCAGGCGTTCGAGGTCGGCGCGGCGAACGTGTCGCTGAACGACGTGATGGTCGACATGCAGAAGGCCAACATCGGCTTCCAGTTCGGGCTGCAGGTCCGCAACCGGCTCGTCAGCGCGTACAACGAAATCGCGCAAATGCCGGTCTGACGCGGCCGCACGGCCCGTCCGTCCCCATCCGGTTTGCCTAAAGCTTTTAATTTCCTTTCCGATAACTCCGGGAACAGGCCGCGCCGCGCGCGCGGGCTATCCAGATCCACCGCATCAACAAGGAGAAGCGCATGTTTTCCCCAGGACACGCTGGAGCCAATGCGTATGCGCGCGTCGGCGTCGAGACGGGGGTGATGGGCGCGTCACCGCATCGCCTGATCGCGATGCTCTACCAGGGCGCGCGGCAGGCCATCGCGCTTGCGCGCATGCACCTGCAGCAGGGCAACATTCCCGCGCGCGGCGAGGCGATCGGCAAGGCGATCCGGATCGTCGAGAGCGGCCTGCAGACCGCGCTGAACCGTGAGCAGGGCGGCGAGATCGCCGCGCGCCTCGATGCGCTGTACAGCTATATCGGCCGGCGCCTGGTGGAAGCGAACGCGAAGGCCAGCGAGCCGATCCTGGTCGAGGTCGACGGGCTGCTCGCGACGCTCGAGGAAGCGTGGACGGGCATCGCGCCGGAAGTCGCCCGGATGGCCGCCCAACAGGCGGACCAGCCGCGATGAACCGCAAGGACGAATACTTCGCGCGCTATGAGGCGATCGCGGACGTGTCCGACCAGATGCTGCGCGCGGCGCGCGGCGCCGACTGGAGCGCGCTGTCGGCGCTGCAGGAGGTGTACCTGCAGCTCGTCGACGGGCTGAAGGACGCCGGGGTGGGCGTCGCGCTCGACGAGGCCGAACTCGGCCGCAAGCTCGAACTGATCCGCCGCATTCTCGCCGACGACGCCGCGATCCGCGATCTCGCCAGCCCGGAAATCGCGCGGCTGTCCGCGCTGTTCGAGACGCGCCGCTCGACCAAGGTGCTGACCGACCTGTACCGCGCGCGCGGCGGTTGACGGCCCGGCGGCGCGCAATGCGCGCCGCGCGTGGCGTCGGCGGCGACGCAGATTCCCGAATCCGCATCTTCCGGATGCGCATCGATGTTGCTGAGGGGAGCACGCTCCGATCATGACCGGTATCGACTCCGTAGCCGCCGCCTTGCTGGCGAGCCGCCTCGACAGCCTGCTGAACGGCGTCGTGACGCCGCCGGCCGGCGGCGCGGCGACGGCGCAGGTCGGCACGTCGGCCACCGGCGCGCCGCTGGCGCCTGCCACGCCCCCTCCCGCCGCCACACCGCCGCAGGCCTCCGCGCAGACGGCGCTGTCCGAGGTCGGGCTCACGCTCGACGCGATCTCGCGGTTCGGCGGCGACGCCACGCCGGCGGTCGTCGGACGGGCGCCGCTGCTCGCCGACCCGACCGTGCTGCTGACTAATTCGACCCCGGCGACCGCGTCGGGGGGCAGTGTCGCGCCGCAGGACGCGGCGCGCGCGGCGGCGTCGCAGGCCGTGGCCCCCGCGCGCGACGCGACGGCCGCCGCGCCGGTCCTGGCGCTGCGCGCCGCGCTCGCGCAGGCCGTGAGCGAAAGCGGCCTGTTCTACGAATCCCATCTCGCGCAATGGCTGGCCGGCCAGCGGCCGCTCGCCGCGCTCGAGCGCGAGCCGCAGGCGCGCCTGCCGGCCACGCCGACGCCCGCCGCCGCGAACCCGCCGCCCGACAACGCCGACAGCACGCTCGACGCGCTGCTCGACGCCCGCCTGCCGCTGCCGTCGCCGGCGTCTCGCACGGCGGGCCAGCCGGGGCCCGGCACGCCGGCCGGCGCGGCGCCGCACGCGAACGCGGCAGTGCCGGCTCGCGACTTCCTCACGCCCGATGCGCCGCCGCCGCGCGTCGCCGGCGGCACGGGCCCGCACCCGGACACCCCGGAATCGCGCTGGACGCCCGCGCGCGCCGCGCTGGCCGGTGCGGCGTCGGCCGACACGCCGGCATCCGCGCCGCCGCCGGTGCATCCGGCCGCCGTGCCGCTGGTGCGCCAGCAGCTCGACGTGCTCGCGACCGACCAGTTCCGCTGGATCGGCGAAGCGTGGCCCGGCGCGCGGCTCGACTGGACGATCGAGCCCGACGGCTCGGGCGGCCATGCGCCGCGCGACGATGCCGGCGACGGCATCGCGTGGCGGACCCGCCTCACGCTGATGCTGCCGACGCTCGGCACGGTCGATGCGGAACTGGTGCTGAACGGCGGGCAGCTCGTCGCGCGGTTGCGCGCGAACGAGGCCGGCGCGGGCCGCCTGGCCCGAAATGAAGCGGCGCTGCGGCAGCGGCTGGAGGCGTCGGGGCTGCAGCTCGGCGGGCTGTCGATCCGCGCGGTCGACGGCGCGCCGGACGGGTTCGACGCGTTCGCCGTGAAGGCGGCGGCCGCCGCGTATGCACGCGGTGTCGCCGACGAAGTGGTCGACGCAGGCCGCGACGTTGGCGCCGACGAACGGGGGCCGCGATGAGCGGGCCGTCCCGCAAGGGCGCGGCCGCGCTCGTCTACGACGCGAAGGGCGGCGATGCCGCGCCGCGGGTGATCGCGAAGGGCTACGGCGTGCTCGCCGACATGATCGTCGCCCGCGCCCGCGATGCCGGGCTCTACGTGCATACCGCGCCGGAAATGGTGTCGCTGCTGATGCAGGTCGATCTCGACGATCGGATTCCGCCGCAGCTGTATCAGGCGGTGGCCGACCTGCTGGCGTGGCTGTACGCGCTCGAGCGCGCCGATGGCGCGGCGGGCGGCGCCGCGCCGCCGCCGTTTCCGCTCCCGCGGCTGCGCTGAGCGCGCCGGGCGGCGGTGACGCGCCGCCGCGATTGAGCCGGGCTGCAATTTATGTAATGATATCCATTCTCATTTCATGTCCGCCGGGCGGCGCGCGATACCAGCGCGCCGCCCGTTGTTTTGAACGAATGGAATTGCTCGCGTGAACGCGCCCGAAACGATCGACAAGCCCCGTGCGGGCGTTACCGTGCTGCGCCCGGCACGCCATCTCACTGAAGACGAACTGTCCGCGCGCCGCCAGCGTTCGCGCCGCGCGACCTTCATCAAGTGGCTGCGCAAGGTGCACGGCTGGGTGGGCCTGTGGGGCGCGGTGCTCGGGCTGCTGTTCGGCGTGACGGGCGTGGTGCTCAACCATCGCGCGCCGCCGCTGAAGATCCCGACCGGCGAGCCGCAGGTCGAGGAATTGCAGCTCGCGCTGCCGGATCCGGTGCCGGCGACGCCCGCCGCGATTACGAAGTGGCTCGCGCGCGAGCTGCACTTCGACGGCCGCCCGGGCCGGATGCGCAAGGACCCCGCGCAGCCGGTGGCGTGGGGCGACAAGCGCGTGATGCAGCCCGAGCACTGGCAGTTCGGCCTGTTCGGGCCGCAGCAGAACCTGCAGGCCGAATACTGGGTGGGGAATGGCTACGTGTCGGTGAAGCGCACCGGCAATTCGTTCATGACGACGCTGAACAACCTGCACCGCGGCGTCGGGATGAACCTCGGCTGGGTGCTGCTGATGGACACGATCGCCGGCTCGCTGATCCTGCTGTCGCTGACGGGCGTCCTGCTGTGGACCGAGCTGAACAAGCGCCGCACCGTCGGCGTGGTGCTGGTGGCCGGCTCGGTCGCCGCGGCGCTCGCCGCGGGCCTCGCCTGACGCCCCCGGCCCACACATCCGCGGCTCAGACGCCGCAGGCCTCGCCGCCGCGCGCCGCGATCTCGCGCGCGGCCTTCGCGCCCTCGACCTGCAGGATCGTCGGCAGCGACACGTTGTTCTTCGCGGCCGTGACCTCGGCGAGGATCGAGATCGCGATTTCCGGCGGCGTGCGGCTGCCGATGTAGATGCCGGCCGGCCCGTGCAGCCGCGCCAGCTCCGTTTCGTTCAGGTCGAATTCGCGCAGCCGCTCGCGGCGCGCCGCGTTGTTGCGCCGCGAACCGAGCGCGCCGACGTAGAACGCGGGCGTCTTCAGCGCCTCCATCAGCGCGAGATCGTCGAGCTTCGGGTCGTGCGTGAGCGCGATCACCGCCGAGCGCGCGTCGAGCTGCATCTCGAGCACCGTGTCGTCGGGCATCGTGTGCACGACGCGCGTGCCCGGCACGTCCCACGCATCCGTGTATTCCTCGCGCGGATCGCACACCGTCACCTGGTAGTCGAGCCCGACCGCGATCTGGCACAGATAGCGCGACAGCTGCCCCGCGCCGATCACGAGCATCCGGTAGCGCGGGCCGTGGATCGTCACGAGCCGCTCGCCGTCGAACGCGACGCCGTCGGCGGCCTGCGCGGGCGACAGCGACGCGCGGCCGGTCGCGAGCGTCATCGTGCGCGTGACGAGGCGGCCCGCCTCGACCTGCGCGCACAGCGCGGCGATGCCGCTGTCTCGCGTGAGCGGCTCCAGCACGAGCTGGATCGTGCCGCCGCAAGGCAGCCCGAAGCGGTGCGCCTCCTCGGCCGTCACGCCGTACTTCACCGCTTCCGGGCGCGCATCGGCGGCGATGCCGCTCGCGTGCACGCGGGCGATCAGGTCGTCCTCGATGCAGCCGCCCGACACCGAGCCGACGACGAGCCCGTCGTCGCGCACCGCGAGCATCGCGCCTTCGGGGCGCGGCGACGAGCCCCACGTCTTCACGACCGTGACGAGCAGCACGCGGCGGCCTTCGTCGAGCCAGCGCGCGCTGGTTTTCAATACATCGAGATCGACGCTTTCCATCTTCCGTTTCCTGTTGCTGGACGGCCGCGCCGGTGCGGGCCGCCGTTCGATGGCGGAATTATGAACCGCCCGGCGCAAGCATGTCGGCGGCGCGCGGCGGGCCCGTGCAAATCCGGAGGAATGGGCAAATCATCGCGACGATCGGGCAGCTGTCGGCAGCGGCAGCGGCAGCGGGAGAGGGAGAGGGAGAGGGAGAGGGAGAGGGAGAGGGAGAGGGAGCGGCGTAGCGGGCCGCGCCCGGCCGCGCCGCGCATATGCGCGGCGGCCGATGCGGGCGGCGGGAGGGGCGCCGCCCGCGGCCCGTCCCGGCCCTGCGCAGCTTGACGGCGCTGCACCGCCGCGCGCGGCGTGCACGCGCAGCGGCGGGGTCAGTGCGCGTCGTGAGGACCGTGCGCGAGCTTCGAGTGGCGCCGCGAGTACAGGAAGTAGATCACGAGGCCGATCGCGAGCCAGATGCCGAACGCGGCCCACGTGACGGGCTGCAGGTTCAGCATCAGGAACAGGCATGCGCCGACCGCGAGGATCGGCACGACCGGCACGCCGGGGCAGCGGAACGCGCGCGGCAGCTCCGGATGCGTGCGGCGCAGCACGAGCACCGCGATCGACACCATCGAGAACGCGGCGAGCGTGCCGATGTTGATCAGCTCGGCCAGCACGTTGAGCGGCACCAGCGCGGCGATCAGGCCGAAGAACAGGCCGACGAGCCAGGTCGTCAGGAACGGCGTCGCGTAGCGCGGATGCACGCGCGACAGCATCGCCGGCAGCAGGCCGTCGCGCGACATCGCGAAGATGATGCGCGTCTGGCCGTAGCTCATCACGAGGATCACGGTCAGCATGCCGAGCACCGCGCCGAGGTCGATGAAGCCCGCGACCCACTTTTCGCCGGCGATCTGCAGCGCATACGAGATCGGGTGCGAGACGTTCGCGTACTGGGCCGACGGCACGATGCCGGTGGCCACGGCCGCGACCGTCACGTACAGCACCGCGCACACCGCGAGCGACGCGATGATGCCGATCGGCAGGTCGCGCTTCGGATTCTTCACTTCCTCGGCCGCCGACGACACCGCGTCGAAGCCGATGAACGCGAAGAACATCACGGCCGCGGCGCCGAACACGCCGTTCCAGCCGTGCGGCATGAACGGCTGCCAGTTCGCCGGCTTGACGTGGAAGATGCCGACCGCGATCACCAGCAGCACCACCGACACCTTGATGAACACCATGACGTTGTTGATGCGGGTCGATTCGCGGATGCCGATCGACAGCAGCGTCGTGATCACGATCATCACCAGGAACGCCGGCAGGTTGAACCACGTGACGACGCCCGGCACGGCGCCGGGCGCGGCCGTCAGCACGGTCGGCAGCGACACGCCGAAGCCCTGCAGCAGCGACTGCAGGTAGCCCGACCAGCCGACCGACACGGCCGACGCGGCGAGCCCGTATTCGAGCATCAGGTCCCAGCCGATGATCCACGCGACGAGTTCGCCGAGGGTGGCGTACGAATACGTGTAGATCGAGCCGGCGACCGGAATCGTCGACGCGAATTCGGCATACGACAGCGCGGCGAGGCCGCAGGCGATGGCGGCGATCACGAACGACAGCATCAGCGCGGGGCCGGCCTGCACGGCGCCGGTGCCGGTCAGCACGAAGATCCCGGTGCCGATGATGGCGCCGATGCCGAGGAAGGTGAGGTCGATCGCGCCGAGCGCTTTC
>Ga0157367_1000825_pt1 | contig 14262 bp, 16 predicted proteins | sample AttbisABBM2_FD_113142 | JGI IMG/M metagenome (GOLD analysis project Ga0157367, IMG submission 113142) | Fungus gardens microbial communities from leaf cutter ant in Botucatu, State of São Paulo, Brazil - Atta bisphaerica ABBM2 | ecosystem: Host-associated > Fungi > Mycelium > Unclassified ...
AAAGTGGCTGCTATGGAAGGCAGACTTTAATTGTTGGCAAGGAATGTACCACAGAGATGTGTTTTCTAGATGAATGGACTTGGCCTATGACAACAAGTATGTACAGAGTTCTTTATCAAGTTCTCTTGTGTCACTCAATACAAGATTCTTTCTCTTTGACTCACTCTAAGGTCTTTGAGTTATAATAATCAGCCCAGTGTATATAATAGACACTTTGTACTTAAAACTCAATCAAGTTCTCTTGTATTAACCCTAATACAAGGTTCTTTACTCTATAAGTTTTGAATTGTAACACTGGTTCTCTTATAGCTGGTCACTAAGAAGCTTGTTAGGAAGTCTATAGAGATTGTTTATGAAGTAGTCAATGATTGAAATAGATCTTGGACTGGTACATAATATAGTTAGATGTGTACAAACCAACCACTAAAGGTGTCAGTGCATATATAGTACCAGCCAGATATTAAAGCTAAACTTGACATTGCACACTTTTAGTGTAACTGGTTCAGTGGCTGGTCTGTTCCTAACAAAAGGTATATAACTTAGGCTTAAGTTCATAACACTATGTCTTACTTTATCCTCATGTGTATTATGTATTAGTCAGTATCTTTTGTAGTTCCCCTCATTGTTTCCTTGCTGACTTCTTATTGTTTCTTCAAGGATATCTTGTGTTTTCTTTGTAGTCTTTAGGTACTTTTCTGTATCCTTATACTTTATCATTTGATCATCTTTCCTTTTCTTACTCAAGGGTTTGCCTCAGTCACAACCTGAGCCAAGCTTAAGGTCAAAACATTTCTGGCTACTACTAGTAATCTACTCAGCTAACCTGGATGTTATTTCCTTACAAATATTGACCTAATGCTGGTGACTGCTCCAACTATATCTACGACTACTCGGATGTGTTTAACATTGATAGCAAATTGTAGTAACTGATCAAAAATAAATAATTAGTAAGAGCGTAAGGCCTTATATTCTTCAGTTCTATCATTGTTTCGAGGGCATGAAGACAAGTGTGTCAAAAGAATCCTGACATGTTTGATAGAGGTAGGGTATTTAATAGTCAACATACAAAGTTCATTACTCATGTAGAAATGATTTATGAACCAAGATGTCTCTCTCTGATAATAATATGAGTAAAACTCTCCAACCAGAGGCTGAACAACGAACAATGTTTGAATCTGAGCCTGAAGCAGGATCTGTTGCTTCTTGAGGGCTTCAAGCTGAACTACTTGTTTCAGTCTTTCAGAATCTGCTGCAAGGTCTACCGTAGGCGAAGGAGTATCTGTAAATAAATCCCAGAAAAATAATTCATCCAGCTGGGATAGTGAGGATGAATTATCAGCAGAAAATGGATCAAAACCGAAGTTAGCTTTTGCAAGTACTTTATCTGTGCAACCTGAGAGAAAAGTAGTTTGACCACATGAAGAGTTATCAATTTGATCAGTCAAAGTATCCCATAATGATGTTCCGAGTGGAGTTGATGGCAAAGTCTTGTCAGCCACTGACGCCGCAAAACCCTGACACTGACTGTTGTCTTTTACGAGTGATAAGCACGGGTAGTCTTCGAAGCCACAGAGGGCCGCATCAACCACCTCAAAGGTTGTAGGCTGATTACAAGGAACAGGTTCCGGAAGTACAAATGAGAGATTCTCATGCGCTCTGGTAGATTGTATCCTTGAAGCAGTGGGCGGGGAAAAGGAGGATTGAGGGGAGTGGCTGTGAGAGGATCCAGTTCTGCCATGGCTTTGAGATGCCAACTCTCTTGCACTTGGTGAGTCTAAAGGAGGAGAGTCTACGAGACTTGTTGATGACGACATTGGGACCGACAAACTGTGCGATATGTCTGGGTGAGGAATGTAGGCTTCTACTTCAGAGTGAGGAAATCGTGTACGATTTGGCGATGTGGAAAGCGATTGGGAAGTGAGCTGTTTATATGAAAACGCCGAATTTTTAGATTGAATATTCGGTTCAGTAATTTGGGATTGTGACGAGGAAGGTGGTGGATACTGAATCGGGATAATCTCGTTCTCCCACCTTTGGAATGAGGTAAATTAACAGCAGTTCAGTCGAAGCGAAATCAGACCTTGATCGTTTTGAATCATGGTTCAAGTCAGCGTCACAAGATCGCCGACGCTTTCGTGAGTTATCAATGGAAGAGCTGGAACCGGACACCGTGGCTAGTGATATGTTCAATTGAGTCCTATATTGGAAAACAAGAGTGATACGAGGCTTAGAGACGCACCATAACTCCTAGTCCCCCGACAACACGGTCATCTGATATAGATTTTTGAACGAATAGCTTGACCTACCCGAATGGTTCGACAAAAAGTTCATGGACACGCCTTGACATCTGCGTGAATGCAGACTCCAAAGCTGGATTTGACAAACATTGGTGGCTCTCGAAAAATTCTGAGGCTTTCTGAACCGCTCCCGCACGTTTGTTGCTACAAAAATGTTTCTTTATGTCGTTCCAACCCATCCTTCTTCTCGCATCCGTAAACCACGCGTCGACGTCCTTGCGGTTCCAACTCGCCTGTTGAGAGATACGATCACGAACAGCGTTTGATGGATAAGGATTACGGTAATTGCACGCTAGCCAATGAGCAGCAAGGGAGACATCCCGTCTACTGGAAGCGGATGACTTTTCGTTGACGAGATCATGATTCTTGGAGTAGGCATCCGTGACCTGGGACGTCAATTCGTTGCAAGAGTCATTGAAGTGACGAAAGCTTCCAGCTACATGTGCAATTCTAGAAGAGACCGTATAAGCGTACTTGGCAGTTTCTGGATCAACAGAACCCTCTGCACAAGCGCTCTGAAGGTCGTTGCGAAGCAATGAATATTCGTTCTCGAAAGAGGTTATAGCATCTACACCAGAAGCTAGAGCATCAAGGAATGCTGATTCTGCCCTGGTAAATCTCTGGTGTAGTAAGGATAGCATAATGAAGGTAAATCTGACAACAACAGTAAACTCAATTAGATCTTTTTTTAAAAAAATCAACAATTTATTACACGGGACGCGGTAGTAGACCATGGTAACTACAACATAGCTACTTAGATAGCAACAGGAAAAGAAAAAAAGAAAAAAAGAAACAGAAAAAGAAAAGAGAGGAGAAAAAGAAAAGAAACAGAAAATGTAGGCAATGCTAAATTACACTAAGTAAAATGATGACTTCAGTGAAACCGATTACTAAGTGATACCTTCATGGAAGGAAAACACTCCTGGGTTGCACTTGAGGAAAGCAATGATATCTTTCAATGAATCCCTTTTAGGACTCCAATATTTCCTATACTGTTTACATTTAGAATGTGGTTTCTTGATTCAATTGGATAGTCTCCACAAGGACAAGCAAATGATTCTTTGGGGAAAAATCTAAGATGATATTTGCCAATGGGAGCATGGTTTGTAATAGCTCTGGTGATACACATGCACAAAGAATTGGAGTGCCTGAAGTGTTTAAGCCAAGCACCTTCTTTTGAATAAGTGGGCCTAATAGGTATGTTGTCATTGTCATTTAGATCAAGAAAGTTCTTTCCCTAATAATCTGATGCTTGAAAATACATTTGCCATGACTTCAAGATTGTATTGCATTCTTCTTTTTTGCTAAATTCCTATGAAAATTTGCTAGGAAGAATAGGGATCAGCTTGAAACACTTAGTCTCTTTGTTAACTGCTAGGTGAGGAGGCCATTTGTCACTACTGGGGCAATCCCAAAAAGAAATTGTGTTGTTAGAGTTCTTATTAAAGAAGACTCTAAGATTTGGAGACATAGCAATGGAATGCAACTGGAATGGATGTGTGGACAAATTGAAAATACATCTTACAGCTGGTATGGCATCTATGATAACAATGCTTTGATCAATGTTTGGCAGTTGGACAGTCTAATTAATCCCACATCTAATAGAGAAGAGTTTTACTTCAGTAGATATGACATTCATTGCATGATGAACTGTTTTGGCAATAATGTTTTGACCCCTTTAAACATGCAAAATTAAAGTTGCAACTTTATTCTTGACACTAGCATCAGAGATGATGAAGACAGTATTTGGATTTAGAAGGAATTCTTTGTAAATTTTGTTGAGTTTGCTATGCTGAGCAGTTTTAGCATTGACATCTTTGTAGTTCACTGTATGGAAAGAAAAATAATTAGGAAATATATCTACTAAGTGAAATCCAGGAGAAAGTTCTTTGTGAAGTCTATCAAAAGAAGAGAATACTTCATTCAAACAATTATTAGTGTTTACTATTGAACTTTTGATTTTTGATTGCTGTTTACATGTAAAATGAGCCATAGATAAGTGATGGGGTTTGGTCTTCATAGAATGATGCTCATCTAGAAGGGAATTAAGAGCATGTTTGTTATGAACTTAAGACCTTAGGGTTAGTCAAAAGAAAGAACCTTGTATAGGGTTTACACAAGAGAACTCAATAGAAAACTCTGTACAGGATTGTCTACCTTATATACTAATATCTAATGGTCTGTATGAGCTACTTCTAGCCTACCTTAAACGACCATGTGTATGCTATAAGATCAACATATGTTATATATATTGTATGATGTTATTCTTCCAGAACCTTCTATATCCCTCTATGTATCATGTGACTTATGACCATTACTGTGACCATGTCATCTGATGTGACTAATTATGTGTGACAGTGTGATCTTGTCACTTTAACCCTAACCCTAGTTCTAAAAATAGAATAAAGGAAAATAAATGAAAAAGAAAATTAGAGTCCACCACTTTTAGCTTTGACAATGTTGTTGAGGTATAGACATAACTCATAGATGATGCCTCCTACTAATTTTGTCAAAATACAGGTAAATCAGTATAAAACCCACTATGACCTCTACTCTCTATGATAGCAATATATGAAACACACCCATGATTTATAACACTACTCTTCATTACATCTTCTTTAACTCTGTAAGAGACTAAAAGAGAGATACTCCTTTGTAATACCACAACTGGAAGCTGTATAACATAATAGGCATAGTGTAAGTTCTATATAATAGTCATTTGTGTATAGGCAATAACCTCCTAGTGAAATTACCTAATATTTTCATATTCTTAATAGTGAACAGAATTTTGTTTGCATATAAGTGAATATGTTAACAGAAAGATAGTTTCCTGTTGAAAATAAACCTAAGTACTTCCAAGTGTTTTACAGCCACAAAAAAGCTCTTCTAATAGTCTGAGGCTTAGAGAAGGGAATTTAGTATTCTTTGTTGCCTTAGAAAAATAAAAGACTTTCAATTTGTTATGTTTAATTACAAGTCTAAACTGTTTGAAAAGAGAGAAAATGATACTATAACTATAAAATAAATTTACATTTGATTTTTCATAAATTTTTTTCCTGAGAAATAAATAGACCATTGTCAATGAAGAAAAGAATAGAAATAGAAATGGGAGATAAAAGACAATTAGTTCATTTCTCAAAAATATGAAAAATTAAAGCAATGTAAAGTATAGAGGAAAGAGCAGATTATTGTCCCACACTTATATCTGCTCTAAAGAAAGAAGAGGTAAAATTGTTCTATATGTATTGAGTTTGTCTGTTAATTAAATAACTAGAAAAGAAAGTAGTGATTTTTAGGTTGAATCTTGTTTTGTCTAGTATTTTTGAAAGAAGCTGGTGGTTAAGTGATGGAAAGAATTGAGAAATGTCAAATGCTAGTATACTTATGTATAATTCTTTTATCCATTCCATGTATATTAGGTGAGTAAGATATAAATTTATGTCAGTTGTAAGACATTGTTTAATACCCCCTAATTAGTTTAGGTGAACAAAATTTGAGGTGATAGAATAGATTTAAAGTCTTTCACTGATAGCTTTTTCTATGAGTTTTCCTAGAGTGTTTAGGAGGACAATAGAGCAAAATGTTTTAGAAGTGTTATATACTAGTTTATCATGTTTAGAGATGATAATTGACATTGACTTCTTAAAATAGGATAGCCAGTATCCAAGGTTGATATATAAATTAGCTATATTGACAAAGGTTGTGATGTATTTAATATTAGCTATTAAAACCTTAAGATGATTTCAAGAAATATAGTTGAATCTTAGAGTGGACAAATTACTGCATTTTTTATGGCATCAGTAATCTCAGCCTTAGAAAAAGGTGGCCACTCTAATTAGGGTTGTAGAATGATTTAATTAAGTAAACAATAATTAATAGATCTATCTTAAGCTAAATTAAATGTTAGATATAAAGCTTGCCATAAATCATTTAGTTTGTTATATAGATGTCTACTGAAATTGATAGCCTCCATAGTCAGTAACTTGTGTTTTTTGACCTAATTCATAAGGTCCTATAGTCTCTTGTTTTTGAATGTAATTTCTTAGATTTTGTCATTGAAGAATACTCTTTTGGCCCTCTTGACTAATTTCTTGAAGTTATTCTAGTCTGATCTTGATCTGGAGAATCAATACATAAAAAAGTTTCTGCTACACTCCTTATTTTACCATGCTTTAGAGTACTTAGTAATATTAATACATTTCAAATGCTTGAGCCAAAGTTCTTTTGTAATAGACACAAATTCTTGTGTTATTCTTTCTAATGTTTCACAGTCTGGGATGTTGGCTGTATCAATATATCCCACTTTGTTCTTCAGTTTGTTAACAAATTCTTCTTCTTTTATGCTGTTCTTGACAATTGTTTGTCTTTTGTCTTGAATAGATTTCTCCTCAATGATAATATTGATAGATAAAGAAGCATGGTTGGAGGAACTACATAAGTTAGGTGAAATTGTATTGTTTATTGAATTCTTCTATATTGGCACAAAGAAACATTAGGTCAATCACTGAGTTTGACTCTTGAAGCTTATCAGTATATCTTGTAGGAACTTGTATGATAAGTATTAATAAATTTAGATTAAAAGAATTAGCAATTTCACTAAGAGTATCAGTATACATTGAATGATGTGGATATGAAGAATTCCAGTTATTATCTCTGATATTGAAGTTTCCTGTCATAATGAAAATGTTGCTCAAAGTTACCTCTGTATCCTGTAGATACTTCAAGGCAGATTGATGATTATCTAAATAAATGTTAATAATAAAATACATGATGCCACAATTGAAAAATGAAATGAGATTAATATCCCTATAATTAATAAGGTTCTTTCTGAGCAAAAATCATAATTGAATAAGTCTTAAATTAATATAAGTGAGGACTCTTAGATATTTGTTACCATTATTCAATTGCCTTGTGAACATGATCCACAAAGGGTGGTTAGGAGCATCTATGACTTTTTCATCTTCTTTAGATGTCACACTCAGGATGGTCTAGATCATAGGCCAAGTCCATTCATCTAGAAAACACATCTCTGTAGTACATTCCTTGTCAATAATTAAAGCCTGCCTTCCATGGTGGCCACCTTTCTCACAACATACCTTAAGGTGGTGCTGCAACTATCTGGATATTTCATCTTCCATAGCAGAGATACTCCTATTTAACTTGGTCTTCCATGACAGAGTTACTCCTGTCAGTGTCTCAACACTAAAACCCCAAGCATCTCCTATAGTAGAAACTCATATATAAGACTAGTAGTTACACTGTAATTTGCTAGTCTGATAATTGACAAAGATAACTTCTTATTGAACTTGATCTCCAATGTTCAATAGTAACATACCAAATCAGTACTCACTCCTATCTCGGACTTCTCTCTATCATCTGAAGTTGTGACCATGTAGCAGATAGACGGCATAGTACATAAGCTGAAGCTAAGGCTATTCCACAAGTCCACACATCTCCGAGTCTATCTTGTGGACTTCCACCCCTGATGTGAACCACATCTGACAGTATTATCAGACTTCCAAGTCTGCTGTCGCTTCTGAGCAATTCCATTTGCAAAACAACCTTCCCACTTCAAAGTCCAAAATAGCTTTCTTTCACTGTAATTCTTCAACTTCAACTCTGGTCCCACTGCTTGGGACACTCTTTAACACTATTTCTCATTTTAGTGACCATTTGGCTTATCCACCAAATGCTCCATAACACTCAAGATGAATTCACCAAAGAGGCCGCTTATTTCTAAGGTCTCTATCGAGTACTGTCCATTCTAGCTGAACAGTTTTGTCTGTTTCTGGCCCAAGTATTGTTCCTGCAGACAACGATCCTAACTGGGAGGATGTTTCCACTAATCCTATTACTAAGCTAACAGCTAATAGACCTACTTCTTCTACTCACTCACAGTCAAAACCCCATTGGAGCGACAATACTAATGAACAGTTGGCCAATGTACTTGGTTGACTTGCTAACACGCTTAATGCTAATTAGACTCCTAGACCTAATACTAATTCAAGAGAAACTAAAGCTTGCATCCCTGATACTTTCAGCGGCACTGAGCCTGACAAGCTTAATAATTTCTTGTTCCAATATTGCCTTTATTTCTATGCTAACCTGGCATAATTCGACACAAACATTGTGAAAATCAACTTTGCAATGACCTACCTTACTGGAGTAGCCCAGGACTAGTTTGAGGTGAACCTCAACCAGGAAGACCAGGACATCTTTCAAAACTGGCTCTCCAACTGAAACATGTCTGTAGATGAGCTACATCGACATTTTGGTTTCTCAGACCCTATCGGTGAAGCAACTAACATACTGGACAACCTCTGTATGAAGCCCGGCAATAAGATTTCCACTTATAATGTGGACTTCATATGCTATTCCTCTCAACTAGGTTAGAGGAATAGTGTGCTCTGCCATTGCTATTACCAGAGGCTCCCCAATCGGATACAAGACCCTATTTCTATCCAGAAATAAGAAAAACCCACCTTGTTCCAAGACATGTACACTTTAGCAATAACTATCAATTACTGCTACTAGAAATGTGACTGTGAACACCACAATGCAAGGTAGGCAAAAAAAGAGACTCTCAAGTCTCATTCTTGAAAGTAAGAGAAAGCTTCCACCTCTGGTCCTGCAGTAGCCTTCCAGAATAAAGCAAACCCATCTCTGGCAGCCTCATCTGTCAAGACCTCCTCTAAATTATCTTCATCCCCCGCTTCCAAGAAACAACCTAATACTCTATAGATAGACTGTTATGGGATGTTTGAACACTAACAATTTTTATTTTATTTTATTTTATTTTTCTTTTGGATGATGAAGAGGCATGTGACACCGGAGTCACATGACAGATCACATGATGTGATAACATAAGCCTAGAACATGGTGGAAGGATCTGGAAGATGATGTCAAGGCACATGTATACAACATGGTGGCCTTGAGGCGAACATGAGATTGTAGCATGGACAATAGGGCAGGCTTAATTATTGGTAGCACGGACCAGGCATGTTTTGTATAAATAGGACTCTAATTTAGCAAAGACTCCTTGTTGAGTTCTCTTGTGAACTTCCCACTTGATATCTAATTTAAGAGATTTACCACTTGTGTGATCATTTGTCTTTGTGATAAGTGGTTGCCACAACATGGACCTCTCTTCCAAGCTGGCCAGCAATAGCAAGTTGACCAGTGATGAGTGCAAGAAGCATCTCAAAAACAATCTGTGCCTCTATTACAGTGCAGGAGACCACAAGCTGGACTTCTGTCCCAAGAAGCAGACCACAGTCTCTCCTAAGGGCCACAGTGCTTCAGCAACTGCTGATACTCTGGCAGCTGCTTCCGAGAAACCTTCAGAAACATAAAGAGCAACCCCAGAACTCCACACAGACTGAGGGCTGTATTGAACTTCCCTATACAGCAACAAGTCTCATCCAACTCAATGTATCTACTCTTTCTGATTCTCATTCACTCTTTGTTTCTCTTACTTCTCCCTTGATTCTTGGTCAGGATTACCTTAATAAAATCCTGTTCTGAGCTCTTGTCAACTCCGGGTCTACTCACTGCTTTGTAGACTCTAAATTTGTAAATACTCACTATTTAAAGACATCTGCAACTCCTCTGGTTGCTCTCCACTTGTTTGATGGTTCATCAAACAGTACTATTTCTGAAATTGCCAACTTGCCCATAACTTTTTCTACTGGTGATTGTATGAATCTAGACTTCTATGTCACTCTGCTTGATTCTTCCTGCTCTTTGGTTCTTGGATATAACTGGCTTATCTGACACAATCCACTGATTGACTGGGTAAATAGGTCAATAAACTTCCATCCATCTTTGCAGGAAAATCTCACTCCTTCTTGTGTTGTAGCCAACACATTATTGGTATCTCTGTCCTTTCTGGACACCTCTCTGCAATCATTAGACCCTATGGTTTCCATATCTGCATCTGAGACCTCTGTGTCTAACTCTAAGCGATCTAACATTGCTATCATTGGTGCTGCAGCATTCTTGTATGCATCAAAACTCCCAGGCTCCCATAATTTTGAACTCTGTCTTTGCTCTTTGGATATTCAGACTAATTCTGCAAAACTTGCAGAAGCTTCTAATCTTTTCAATATCTCTTCCAAGTATTACAAATTTACCGATGTTTTCAGCAAAACTAAAGCTGAAGTCTTTACTCCTCATCATTCTTATAACCTCAAAATCAATCTGGAAGAAGGTACTCAACCTCTGATTGGCCCTATATACTCTCTTTTGGCATCTGAACAAGAGGCTCTTAAGAAATTCATTGAGGAAAACCTCAACATGGGTTTCATCTGACCAACCTCATCTCTGCACAGTGCACTGGTCTTATTTGTTAAGAAAGATAGTTTACTGCACCTCTGTGTCAACTTCTGCAGTCTTAACTGCATCTTCAAGAAGGATCATTATCCACTCCCGCTCATCTCTAATCTACTGGACTTATCTCACAAAGCTCAGGTTTATTCAAAGATAGATCTTCACCATACTTACCATTTGGTTTGCATTGCTGATGGTGATGAATGGAAGACTGCCTTTAGGACATACTATAAATCATTTGAATGGTCTGTAATGCCTTTTGGTCTTACCAATGCTCCTGTGGCCTTCTAGCGATTCATGAACAACATTTTCTCTGATCTCTTGGATGTCTGTATCATGATCTATCTGGATGATATACTCATCTACTCAAATAACATGTCTGAACATCACTGGCATATAAAAGAAGTGCTCAAGCATCTTCGTAAGGCTGGTCTTTATATCAAAGTAGAGAAATACAAATTCCACTCTGAGTTAGTAGAGTATCTGGGATACATCCTTTCCCCTTCTGGCCTCACCATGTCTAACAACAAAATAAAGATTATTCAAGACTGGCCAGAACCTAATAAAGTCAAGGATATTCAATCCTTCTTAGGCTTCACAAACTTTTACCACTAATTCATCTTCAACTACTCAGACATTGTCATTCTATTGACATTCCTTGGAAATTCAACTCATCCTATCAAGATGCTTTCAACTCTCTCAAGAAAACATTTACCTCTACACCTATCCTCACTTATTGGATTCCTGATACTCAACTCGTCATGGAAACTGATGCCTCAGACTATGCTCTTGTTGCAATTCTCTCCATTGTTAACAAAGATAATGAAGTTTATCCAGTTGCCTTTCACTCCTGCACTTTCACTGCAATGGAGTTGAATTACGACACACATGATAAGAAATTGCTTGCTATCTTTAAAGCCTTCAAGATTTGGCAACACTATTTGGAAGGTCTGGCATATCCCATCAACATTGTTATGGATTATAAAAACCTTGAGTATTTTTCTACTACCAAGATATTGACCTGAAGGCAAATGTAGTAGTCCAAGTACCTCTCCCAGCTCAACCTTGTCATCAGGTTCCACTCTGGTTGTCTTGGCACCAAACTGGATGCTCTCACTAGACAATGAGATGTCTATTCTAAAGGGGGGAATACTGGCTACACTACAGTCAACCCTCACAACTTCAAATCCATCTTCACTCAAGAATAACTTGCAGCCTCCATACGAGCTACCGTCCTTATTTTCCTTTCTCTCCACACAGCTACAGTTGTAGATATGAACACCCTACATCAAGACATCCTCTTGGCTCTCTCTAGTGACCCAATTGCTACAAAACACACCTCTGTAGATGGTCAGTGGTCTATAGACCCAAATGGTCTACTCTTCCTTGACAACAGGATTTATGCACTATCTGCTAGCAATCTCTGCACATGTGTTCTCCAGTACAATCATGATCACATTCTTGCTAGACATTTTGGTCAAAATAAAACACTGGAATTAGTCCACTGTGGATACTTCTGGCCCAGCCTTTATGCTGATGTACAACAATTCTGCAAGTCCTGTGTCACTTGTATACAATCCAAGCCACAATGTCACAAGCCCTATAGATCTCTCAAACAACTTCCTATTTCTGAACAACTATATAATTCCATTTCTATGGACTTCATTGAGAAACTTCTGTCATCCTCTAGGTTTGACACTATCTTGGTCATAGTTGACTAGCTTACCAAGCAGGCAATCTTTATTCCTACCCATTACACCATCACATCTGCAGACTTAGCATGTTTGTTTATCCTTTATGTGTTTTCCAAACACAGCGTTTCTTCTCATGTCACCTCCAACAGAGGTTTAGAGTTTGTGTCAAACTTCTTCTGATCCTTAGGCTCTGCTCTTGATATGTGGCTTTACTTCACTTCAGGCTACCACCCCAAAGGTGATGGACAAACTGAATACACAAATCAGACTCTCAAGCAATACCTCTGTGTATATTGTAACTACCAGCAAGACAACTGGTCTAAACTCCCACCTCTTGTAGAGTTTGCCTACAATAATGCTCTGAGTACTACTACCAGTGTTTCCCCATTCTTTGCTAATAAGGAATATCATCCAAACATTACTGTTCACCCTAAACACAATATTGCTTCCTTCTGAGCCTACAACTTTGCCATAGATCTTGATAAATTACAGAGTACCCTCAAAGCAGAAATTTCTGCAGCCCAACAGCATTATCAGAAATCCACTAATACATGATGTTTCCCCACTCCTGATTTCAAAGTAGGTAACAAAGTCTTTGTCAAGGCTCAGTTCTTCTGAACCACTCAGCCTTCAAATAAACTCTCTGAAAAATACCTTAGATCCTACAAAATCATTACCCAGCCTAGTATACTATTATTCACTCTCCGTCTTCCAGAGTCCATGTGCTCTGTTCACCCAGTCTTCTATGTGTCCATGCTTGAACCCACCATGTCCAACACTTTCTCTAAGAGAATACAACCAGCTTTCACTCCAGTCATAATTGATGGAGAACCCAAATATGAAATTTCTTAGATAGTGAACTCTAAAATTGATCACCAATGGGCATGCAAACTCCTGTATAAGGTGATCTGGCTAGAGTATGAAGACACTGGAGATAAATCTGAATAGATTCCTGTATCCAAACTCACTCATACTACCAACTTGGTATCCAATTTCCACATTGCATATCCTGCCAAGTCTAGTTTTCTCCCACTGTCCTGATCATGCTGTTGCACTTGTTCTCTGTCTCTGTGCATTTTCCAATGGGGATTTTCTTCATTAATTTCTTAGTATATTCTGTCTGCTTATTAACCTCCAGCTTCAGTGCACTTTTTGGGGTTTTTTTTCAAAACATTCAAACTTCTTTTTATTTATTTTCTTGATTTTCTTACTCACACATTTAAATCACAGAAAATAAAAAATTCTATTAACAAGACTACTATTCTAACAGAAGGCAAACAATAGAGTCCTCTCCTTCTGACTTTCTCCAGGGCTATTCTTGAACCCCTTCTCTTCATCTCCGCTCTCCTTCCAAACCCCATCTCTGTTCCATTACAGTTCCAATCCTCTCCAACTGGGCTGTATTCCTCTCCTAGCCCTCCACCAAGTCCCAGAGGGATTTCCCAACTCCCCGGTACTCCTCCACAAGTTCTCAGAGTACCTTTTCAATAACACTTAGAACCCTGCCATAAGTGGGGGTCATGGCTAGGATGTTGGTGTTAGTGTGAGGTACACACTGCTACTTGAGGGCAATGTACCCAGCACATGTGAGAGATTAGCTATGAAGAAAAAATTAGAAAAAGTAATAGTAATAATAATAATAATAATAATGACTCACCTTGAGTGGTGTACCAGACAATTCTGCCCAGTGCTTACACATTTCTCACAAGGATTAGCACTCCTCATCTTGACTGTAGCACCCCCATAGTACTTCCCTTGTTGCTTCCCTTTAGCCTTCTTGAGGGCCATTGCTTCTTCTTGTCTCTGGTAGTGACTTCCTTGTACTTGTATTCTTTAGTGCCCTCCAAAAAGGCAGTCTCTTCCTCTAGCACCTTGTCTCGGAGTTGTTGAAGGTACTCCAATGTCCCCTTCTTCTTCTTCTTCTCCTCTGCAACCCTCTTTCT
>Ga0157367_1000828_pt1 | contig 14244 bp, 12 predicted proteins | sample AttbisABBM2_FD_113142 | JGI IMG/M metagenome (GOLD analysis project Ga0157367, IMG submission 113142) | Fungus gardens microbial communities from leaf cutter ant in Botucatu, State of São Paulo, Brazil - Atta bisphaerica ABBM2 | ecosystem: Host-associated > Fungi > Mycelium > Unclassified ...
CAGGTGGCGGAATTGGTAGACGCACTAGGTTCAGGTCCTAGCGGTGGCAACACCGTGGAGGTTCGAGTCCTCTCCTGGGCACCATCTGTTTTTTGAAAGGCCGGCTATATGCCGGCCTTTCTCGTTTCTGCGCCCGGGAAGCAAAGCGCTTGCGTGCTTTGCGTGAGGACTCGAAAGGCTGCGCTTGCGAGCGCAGCCAGGGTCGCGCCCGTGTGACCGAGTCCCCTGCTGGGCGCCAGCTGTTTTAAGAAGGTCGGCTTCGTGCCGGCCTTTTTCATTTTCAGCCCAGGAAGCAAAGCGCCTGCGCGCTTTGCGTGAGGACTCGAAAGGCTGCGCTTGCGAGCGCAGCCGGGGTCGCGCCCGTGCGACCGAGTCCCCTCCTGCGCACCATCTGTTTTGAAAAGGTCGGCTTCGTGCCGGCCTTTTTCCATTCCTGCGCCCGAATTTCAGAGAAGGCGGCCACGACGCCGGCCTTCCTCATTTCAAACCCTCCCCCCAATGCCCGGGATTTCCCTAGGCTGACATGCCGATCGCCACGCGGTTAAATAAATCAACGTGATTTATTTAATGCGCCACCAACCGGCGCGCCATGGAAGGAGACACCATGCGAAGCCCGCACATCGGCCAGGGAAGCAACTCGGCCAACGTGCGCCGTTACAACGAGCGCCTGTTGCTGAAGGCCCTGCGGCGCGCGGGCAGCGCGTCGAAGGCCGACCTCGCGCGCCTCGCGAATCTGACCGGCACGGCCGTCGGCAGCATCATCGCGTCGCTCGCCGACGCGAAGCTGATCGAGTTCACCGGCCGCCGCGTCGAAGGCCAGCGCGGCCAGCCCGCGTCGCTGATCCGTCTCGATCCGCGCGGCGCGTTCGGGATCGGCGTCCACCTCGACCGGATGCGCATCGAAACGGCGCTCGTCAACTTCGACGGCGACGTGCTCGGCCGCGTCACGCACGACACGCTGCTGCCCCCGCCTGCCGACGTGCTCGAGATCGTCCGCCGCGACATCGACGCAATGCAGGCCCTGCTCCCCGCGCATGAACGCGAGCGCCTGACCGGCATCGGCGTCGCGCAGCCGTACAACCTCGGCAGCTGGATGCGCGAACTCGGCCTCGCGCCCGACACGTTCCGCCCGTGGGAAGACGTCGATTTCGCGAGCGAGCTCGGCCGCGCAGTGTCGCTGCCCGTGTTCGGCGAGAACGACGGCAACGCGGCCGCGATCGCCGAGCTGTTCTACGGCGTCGGCCGCCAGCAGGACGACTTCGTCTACCTGTTCATCGGCCCGGCGATCGGCGGCGGCATCGCGATCGACGGGGACTGCCTGCGCGGCGTCACCGGCAACGCAGGCGACATCGGCGTGATGCCGGTGCCGCCGAGCCGCCTGCCGTCCGCGCCGCCGCCGCGCGGCCCGTGGGACATCCTGCTCGCACGCGCATCGCTGCACGCGCTGGTGCGCCACCTGCGCCACAGCGGCGAGCAGGTCGACAACCGCGCCGACCTCGAAGCGTGCATCGCGCGCGGCCTGCCCGCCGTCGACGAATGGATCGACGATTGCGTCGACGCGCTCGCCCCCGCGCTGCGCGCGGTGCTGTGCGTGGTCGACGCGCCCGTCGTCGTGCTCGACGCCGACACCGACGCGGGCCTGATCGACGCAGTCGCCACCCGCCTGCGCTCGGCCCTCGTCGCGACCGCGCCCGAAGCGCGCGGCACGCCGGCGCTGGTGCGCGGCACGTTCGGCGCGGACGCCGGCGCGATCGGCGCCGCGACGCTGCCGATGTTCTTCAACTTCTCCCCGCGGGCCGGCATCCTCAAAGGCGCGAGCGCGGAATCGCAGGAGGTCAACCATGTCGCGATCTGAGTCGCCCCGCCCGCTGCTCGAGATGCGCGGGATCAGCAAGACGTTCCCGGCCGTGCGCGCGCTCGACAACGTGAGCCTGACCGTCTATCCGGGCGAGATCCATTCGCTGATGGGCGAGAACGGCGCGGGCAAGTCGACGCTGATGAAGATCCTGTCGGGCGCGTACCAGGCCGACGCAGGCGGCGAGATCCTGATCGACGGCGAGCGCATCGACATCGACGGCCCGCTTGCCGCGCGCGATGCCGGCGTCGCGGTGATCTACCAGGAACTGTGCCTCGCGCCGAACCTGACGGTCGCGGAAAACATCTACGTCGGCCGCGAACTGCGGCGCGGCAACCGCCGCTGGGGCACGATCGACCGCGCGGCGATGGCGCGCGGCTGCGAGGACGTGCTCCAGCGCCTCGGCGCGCCGTTCGGGCCCGACACGCTGGTGGGCACGCTGTCGATCGCCGAGCAGCAGCTCGTCGAGATCGCCCGCGCCGTGCACACCCGCGCCCGCATCCTCGTGATGGACGAGCCGACCACGCCGCTGTCGTCGCGCGAAACGGAACACCTGTTCCGGCTGATCCGCCAGCTGCGCGAGGAAGGCCTCGCGATCATCTACATCAGCCACCGGATGGCCGAGATCTACGAGCTGTCGGATCGCGTGTCGGTGCTGCGCGACGGCACCTACGTCGGCACACTCGAGCGCGCGGCGCTGTCGGCCGAGCGGCTGGTCGCGATGATGGTCGGCCGCGACATCTCCGGCTTCTACAAAAAGGAACACGCGCCGTACGACCGCGGCCACCTGCTGCTGTCGGTGCGCGACGTCGCCGACGGCGGCCGCGTGCGCGGCTGCAGCCTCGAGCTGCACGCGGGCGAGGTGCTCGGCATCGCGGGCCTCGTCGGCGCGGGCCGCACCGAGCTTGCGCGGCTGATCTTCGGCGCGGAGCCGCGCACGCGCGGCGACGTGTCGGTCGACGGCAAGACCTTCGGCGCGCATTCGCCGCGCGACGCGATCGACGCGGGCCTCGTCTACCTGACCGAGGACCGCAAGCGCCAGGGCCTGTTCCTCGACATGAGCGTGCGCGACAACATCAACATCTCGGTGTGCAACCGCGACGCGCGGCTCGGCGCGCTCGATCTGGCGCGCGGCGCCGAACGCGCGCGCGACGCGATCGCATCGCTGTCGATCCGCGTGCCGCACGCGAACGTCAACGTCGGCGCGCTGTCCGGCGGCAACCAGCAGAAGGTGCTGCTGTCGCGCCTGCTGGAGACGAAGCCGCGCGTGCTGATCCTCGACGAGCCGACCCGCGGCGTCGACATCGGCGCGAAATCCGAGATCTACCGGATCATCAATGAACTGGCCCGCGCGGGCGTCGGCGTGATCGTGATCTCGAGCGAACTGCCGGAAATCATCGGCGTCGCCGACCGCGTGCTGGTGATGCGCGAAGGCGAGATCGCCGGCGAGCTCGGCGGCTACAGCGGCGCACCGATCACGCAGGAGGCGATCATCGCGCTCGCCACCGGCTCGCAAACGGAACCGGCAGACGCGCACTGAGCGTTGCCGATCATTTTCCCCATTACATTCAGGCTACCGAAATGATCAACCCGACCAAGCAGCGGAACCTCGCTTCCGCGCCGGCCCATCCGGTGCACGACCGCGCGCCGCAGGCGCGTGTCGCCGACCACCGCGCGCGCATGCAGTCGCTGATGCGCACCGCCGGCATGCTGCCCGTGCTGGTGCTGCTCTGCATCGGCTTCGGCCTGCTCACCGACGGCTTCTTCACGCTGCAGAACCTGTCGATCGTCACGCAGCAGGCATCGATCAACATCGTGCTCGCGGCCGGCATGACGTTCGTGATCCTGACGGGCGGCATCGACCTATCGGTCGGCTCGGTGCTGGCCGCCGCGGCCGTCGCCGCGCTGCTCGCGTCGAACATCCCCGGCTGGGGCTGGCTCGGCGTGCCGGCCGCGCTCGTGGTCGGCCTCGTGTTCGGCATGATCAACGGCGGCCTGATCGCGCTGCTGCGCCTGCCGCCGTTCATCGTCACGCTCGGCGCGCTGACGGCCGTGCGCGGCGTCGCGCGCCTGATGGGCAACGACACGACGATCTTCAACCCGCAGCTGCCGTTCGCGTTCATCGGCAACGGCACCCTGCTCGGCGTGCCGTGGCTCGTCGTGATCGCCGGCGCGGTGATCGTCGCGTCGTGGTTCATCCTGCGCCGCACCGTGCTCGGCATGCGGATCTACTCGGTCGGCGGCAACCCGGAGGCCGCGCGCCTGTCGGGCATCAACGTGCGCATGATCCAGCTGTTCGTCTACGCGGCGTCGGGCCTGCTCGCCGGCCTCGGCGCGGTGATGTCGGCCGCGCGGCTCTATGCGGCCAACGGCCTGCAGCTCGGCCAGTCGTACGAGCTCGACGCGATCGCCGCGGTGATCCTCGGCGGCACCAGCTTCGTCGGCGGCGTCGGCTCGATCGTCGGCACGCTGATCGGCGCGCTGATCATCGCGGTGCTCACCAACGGCCTCGTGCTGCTCGGCGTGTCCGACATCTGGCAATACATCATCAAGGGCCTCGTGATCATCGGCGCCGTCGCGCTCGACCGCTACCGCCAGCGCGATTCGGCCCGCACCTGACACCCCCTTTCATTTATCGGGGCGCAGGCAGGTCCTCCTGCGCCCGCCGTCCAACGGACCTCACGGAGACAACGACATGTTCAAGCCCCAAGCTGTCCTGACCGGCATCGCCTGCGTGCTCGCGTTCGCAACGGCCGCCGCGCACGCGGCCGACAAGCCGTTGAAGTCGATCGGCATCACGGTCGGCTCGCTCGGCAACCCGTACTTCGTCACGATCGCGAAAGGCGCCGAGGCGCGCGCGAAGCAGCTCAACCCGAACGCGAAGGTCACGGCCGTGTCGGCCGACTACGACCTGAACAAGCAGTTCACGCAGATCGACAACTTCATCTCCGCGCACGTCGACATGATCCTGCTCAACGCGGCCGACCCGAAGGCGATCGAGCCCGCGGTGAAGAAGGCGCAGGCGGCCGGCATCACGGTGGTCGCGGTCGACGTCGCGGCGGCCGGCGCGAACGCGACCGTGCAGACCAACAACGTGAAGGCCGGCGAGCTCGCGTGCGACTTCCTCGCGAAGAAACTCAACGGCAAAGGCAACGTGATCATCGAAAACGGCCCGCAGGTGTCGGCGGTAGTCGACCGCGTGAACGGCTGCAAGGCCGTGCTCGCGAAGAATCCGGGCATCAAGCTGCTGTCCGCAGACCAGGACGGCAAGGGCTCGCGCGAAGGCGGGATGAACGTGATGCAGGGCTACCTGACGCGCTTCCCGAAGCTCGACGGCGTGTTCACGATCAACGATCCGCAGGCCGTCGGCAGCGACCTCGCCGCGAAGCAGCTGAACCGCACCGGCATCGTGATCACGTCGGTCGACGGCGCGCCCGACATCGAGACCGCGCTCAAGACCAACACGCTCGTGCAGGCGTCGTCGAGCCAGGACCCGTGGGCGATGGCGCAGCAGGCCGTCAACGTCGGCTACGGGATCATGAACGGCCAGAAGCCCGCCAACCCGATGATCCTGATCGAGCCGGCGCTCATCACGCGCGACAACGTGAAGAGCTACAAGGGCTGGAGCGCCCCGCACTGATCCTTCCGAACCCGAACCCGAACCCGCACCCTTGCCGATCATGACCCTGCTGACCCGGACGCCCGCGTGGCGTGCCCTTGCCGACCATCGCGACGCGCTGGCCGGCACCCCGCTGCCCGAGCTGTTCGCGCGCGATCCCGAGCGCGCCGCGCGCTTCTCGCTCGAGGCGGCCGGCCTGTTCGTCGACTTCTCGAAGCATCCCGTCGTCGACGAGACGATCGCGCGGCTCGTCGCGCTCGCCCGCGCGAGCGGCGTCGAGGCGCGGCGCGACGCGATGTTCGCCGGCGAGCGGATCAACGCCACCGAGCGCCGCGCGGTGCTGCACGTCGCGCTGCGCGACCGTTCGGGCACGCCGCGCTTCGTCGAAGGCACGGACGTCGCCGCGCAGGTCGCGGCCGTCCTCGCGAAGCTGCGCGCCTTTGCCGGCGCGGTGCGCGACGGCGCGTGGCAAGGCCACTCGGGCCGCGCGATCACCGACGTGGTCAACATCGGCATCGGCGGCTCGGATCTCGGCCCGAAGATGGTATGCGAGGCGCTGAAGCCGACCGCGCACGAACGGCTGACGATGCACTTCGTGTCGAACGTCGACGGCGCGGACATCGCCGAGGTGTTGAAGCGCACCGATCCGCAGACGACGCTGTTCATCGTGTCGTCGAAGACCTTCACGACCCGCGAGACGCTCGTCAACGCGCATACCGCGCGCGCGTGGCTGCTCGCGAGCGGCGCGCCCGAGGCCGCGATCGCACGGCATTTCGTCGCGGTGTCGACCAACGCGGACGCGGTTGCCGCATTCGGCATCGACCCGGCCAACATGTTCGAATTCTGGGACTGGGTCGGCGGCCGCTACTCGCTGTGGTCGGCGATCGGCCTGCCGATCGCGCTGCAGAACGGCATGGATGCGTTCGACGCGCTGCTCGACGGCGCGCATGCGATGGACCGCCATTTCGCCGACGCGCCGCTCGAACGCAACCTGCCCGCGCTGCTCGCGCTGATCGGCATCTGGCATCAGAACTTCCTCGGCGCGACGAGCCACCTGATCGCGCCGTACGACCGCTACCTGCACCGGCTGCCCGCGTACCTGCAGCAGCTCGACATGGAGAGCAACGGCAAGTCGGTGACGCTCGCGGGCGAGCGGGTGGACTACGCGACCGGCCCGGTGATCTGGGGCGAACCGGGCACCAACGGCCAGCACGCGTTCTTCCAGCTGCTGCACCAGGGCACCGCGGTGATTCCCGCGGACATGATCGTCTGCATGCAGCCGCAGCACGCGTTCGACGCCCATCACGACATCCTCGTCGCGAACTGCTTCGCGCAGTCCGAGGCGCTGATGAACGGCGCGCGCTCGCCCGACGAGCCGCATCGCCACTTCGAGGGCAACCGCCCGACCACCACGATCTGCCTGGACCGGCTCGACCCCGCGTCGCTCGGCGCGCTGATCGCGCTGTACGAGCACAAGGTGTTCGTGCAGGGCGCGGTCTGGCAGATCAACTCGTTCGACCAGTGGGGCGTCGAGCTCGGCAAGCGGCTCGCGGTCGCGATCGAGAACGAACTCGACGCGCCGGGCCCGGCCCGCTCGCACGACGGCTCCACCAACCAGCTGATCAACCGCTACAAGGCACGGCGCGGCACCGCGGCGTGAGCATCGACATGACGACGAACCTCCCCCGCCTGGTCGTATTCGGCGAAGCGCTGACCGACTTCATCCGCGACGATGCGCAGCACTGGCACAGCATCGCCGGCGGCTCGTGCTGGAACGTGGCGCGCGTCGGCGCGCGGCTCGGCGTGCCGACCGGCTTCGCCGGCACGGTCAGCCGCGACATCTTCGGCGACGAGCTGATGCGCAAGAGCGCCGAGGCCGGGCTCGACATGCGCTTCATGCGCCAGGTCGACCGCGCGCCGTTCCTCGCGATGGTCGTGTCGAAGCAGCCGCCGAACTACTTCTTCATCGGCGAAAACAGCGCCGATCTCGCGTTCGACCCGGCCGAGCTGCCCGCCGGCGCGCTCGACGCCGCCGAGATCGTGCACGTCGGCTCGCTCGGCGTCGTGCGCGAGCCGCTCGCGTCGCGGCTGATCGACATCGCGCAGGCCGCGCGCGCGGCCGGCAAGCGGATCTCGTTCGACCCGAACTTCCGCGCGCCGATGGCCGATCCGTCGTATCGCGCGACGCTGCGCCGGCTGGCCGGCCTCGCCCATTACATCAAGGTGTCCGACGAGGACCTGGGCGGCCTGTTCCCCGAACTCGACGAGGCCGCCGCGCTCGCGCAGCTGCGCGCGTGGGCGCCCGACGCGGCCGTGCTCGTCACGCGCGGCGCGTCCGGCATGCAGCTGTTCCATGGCGGCGACACGCTGTTCCAGCCGGCCTTCCCGACCGAGGTCGCCGATACCGTCGGCTGCGGCGACGCGAGCGTCGGCGGCTGGATGGCGAGCCTCCTCACGCGCCCCGACGCGCCGGCCGCCGAGCACCTGCGCTACGCGGCCGCCTGCGCGTCGGTCGCGTGCGCGCACGCGGGCGCCTATGCGCCGACGGCGGCCGAGGTGGCCGCCTTGCTCGACACGTCGGCCGCGGCCGTGGGCGTGCCGCGATGAATACGGCCCACGCAAGCGCCGCGCGCGACCCGTCGGCTTTCGCGTTCGTGCTGTTCGGCGGCACGGGCGATCTCGCGATGCGCAAGATCCTGCCGGCGCTGTACGCCGCGCATCGCGACGGCCTGCTCGCGCCCGCCGGACGCATCGTCGCGGTCGCGCAGAACCCGTTCGATCATGCGCAATACCTGCGCTGGGTCGACGCGTCCGTGCGTCCGCACGTCGAGCGCGCAACGTTCGACGCCGCGTCATGGCGCGGCTTCGTCGAACGGCTCGCGTACGTCGCGCTCGACGCGAGCCGGCCGGACGCGTTCGCGCGCCTCGCCGACGCACTCGAATCGATACCGGGCCGGCGCATCTTCTATCTCGCGACCGGGCCGTCGCTGTTCGTGCCGATCTGCCGCTCGCTCGCGGCGGCCGGCCTCGCGCCGGCGTCGTCGCGCGTCGTGCTCGAGAAGCCGCTCGGCTACGATCTCGCGTCGTCGGCCGCGATCAACGACGCGGTCGGCGAGATCTTCTCCGAAGAGCAGATCTACCGGATCGATCATTACCTCGGCAAGGAAGCGGTGCAGAACCTGTTCGCGCTGCGCTTCGGCAACGTGATGTTCGAGCCGCTGTGGCGCCGCGAATGGATCGAGAACATCCAGATCACCGTCGCGGAGGAGCTCGGCGTCGGCGGGCGCGGCCCGTTCTACGACCAGACCGGCGCGCTGCGCGACATGGTGCAGAACCACCTGCTGCAACTGCTCGCGATCATCGCGATGGAGCCGCCGCAGTCGATGGATGCCGACGCGGTGCGCGACGAGAAGCTGCGCGTGCTGCGCGCGCTGAAGCCGCTCGCCGACGACGAGATCGCGCGCAGCGTCGTGCGCGGCCAGTATCGCGCGGGCGCGGTGCGCGGCGTCGCGGTGCCGGCCTACCACGACGAACCGGGCGTGATGCCCGGCAGCACGACCGAGACCTTCATCGCGTTGAAGGCGGAAGTCGACAACTGGCGCTGGGCCGGCGTGCCGTTCTTCCTGCGCACCGGCAAGCGGCTCGCCGATCGCGTCGCGGAGATCGTCGTCAACTTCCGCCCGGTGCCGCATGCCGCGCTCGGCGCTGCGTCGCTGCGCTCCGGCTCGAACCGGCTGACGATCCGCCTGCAGCCCGACGAGTCGATCCGGCTCGGCACGCTCGCGAAGCAGCCGGGGCTCGGCATGACACTGCAGGGCGTGCACCTCGATCTCGCGTTCGACCGCTTCTTCCAGCAGAACCGGATGGAGGCCTACCAGCGCCTGCTGCTCGACGTGATCGCGGGACGCCTCGCGCTGTTCGTGCGCCGCGACGAGCAGGAAGCCGCGTGGCGCTGGGTCGCGCCGATCCTCGGCGGCAGCGCGCCGCGCTCGCCCGCGCCGAAGCCGTATGCGGCCGGCAGCTGGGGCCCCGCGCCCGCCAGCGCATTGCTCGCGCGGCACGGCACCTGCTGGCGCGAAGAAGAAAACTGACCGGCGGCACGCCGCTCAACGACTCCTGAACTCACGCATCGACCTCATGGAATCAGTCTGGCATCTCGAATGGGCACACGGTGCATTCGACGTGCATGCACGCGGCGGCATGCTCGGCGGCGTCACCTTCGACAGCGGCACGCGCGTCGTCCGCCCGTTTTACGAACCGCCGTGGCTCGGCGAGCCGGGCGCGCTGCCCGACGGCCTGCTCGGCACGATGCGCAGCGAATTCGCGTGCGTGCCGTTCGGCGTGCCCTACGCGCCGGACGGCCTCGCCGACGGCTGGCGCGACGCGGTCGCCACGCCGGTCGCCGCGCACGACGCGAGCGACGATCTTCAGCATGGCTACGGATGCATCGGCGAATGGGCCTGCGTGCGGCGCACATCGCACGACATCGAGATCGCGCTCGACTATCCGGCCGGCTCGCCGATCGCGCGTGTCACGCGCACGATCCGCGCCGATCCGCAGCGCCCGGCGCTCGACATCGTGCTGCGGATCGACGCGCGCAGCGCCGCGCGCCGCCCGGCCGGCCTGCATCCGAACCTCGCGCTGCCGTCGCTCGCCGGCGCCTTCCGGATCGAGCCGGGCGCGTTCCGCTTCGGCATGGTCCACCCGGGCGGCCCCGAGCCCGGCGTGTCGCGCGGCCGGCCCGGCGCGACGTTCGAGACGCTCGACCGCGTGCCGCTGGCCGACGGCGGCTGGCGCGCGTTCGACCGGCTGCCGTTCGCCGACGCCACCGAGGAAATCGTGCAGCTGTGCGGGATCGACGGAAGCGTGACGCTGCATGACGACGCGGCCGGCGCCGCCTACCGGCTCACCTGGGATGCGGCCGCGCTGCCGTCGCTGCTGCTGTGGATCAGCAATCGCGGCCGCGCGTATGCGCCCTGGAACGGCCGCAACCTGTGCGTCGGCGTCGAGCCGGTTGCGAGCGCGTTCGAGCTCGGCTGCCGCGCGTCGCTCGCGCCGAACCCCATCAATACGCGCGGCGTCGCGACCGCGGTCACGCTCGATCCAGCGCGACCGCTCGAGATCGCGTACCGCTTCGAGGTGCTCGACGCGCGCTGACGCCCGTCAGGCGCCCTCCGTCGCCACCCTGCCCGATGCCTGCAGCTGCTGCAGGCTCTCGTCGACGCTCAGCTCCGACATCGCGTCGGTGCGCAGCGTGTCGTCCGCCGCGCGACGCAGCGCATGCAGCGCATGCTGCTTGAGCCGCACCATCGCGAAGCGCTGGCCGCGCGCCGCGCATTCCGCGGCGAACGTGCGCAGCGATTCGATCGTCGTGCCGTCGACGTCGGGCGTCTCCTCGAGGCTCAGCAGCACCGTGTGCGTATCGGGCGCCGCCTTCACGAGCGCCCGCACGCGGTTCAGCATCCGGTCCGCGTTCGCGAAGAACAGCTGCGCCTCCGGCCGCGCGATCAGCACGCCGGGCACCGGCATCGCGTCCGCGTGAATCGACACGTCGACGAAATCGTGGCTGTCGCGCAGCCGGCCGAGCACGCTCACGTTCGGCTCCGACAGCTTGCGCAGCGTCAGCAGCAGGCTCACGCCGATCGCGGCGAGCAGCCCGTGCAGCACGCCGAGCACCAGCACCGCGAGCAGCGCGGCGATCACGACGAGCCGGTCGCGATGCCAGAGCCAGTACGGCCGGAACACCGCCGGATGCAGCGAATGGCTGACCGCGAAGATCACGATCGCCGCGAGCACCGGCTCGGGCGTGCGCGCCAGTTGCGGCAGCAGCAGCCACACGATCAGCGCGATCACGCCGGCCGCCCACAGCCCGGCGAAGCGCGATTGCGCGCCGGCCGCCTCGTTCGCGGACGTCGCCGAATAGCCGGCGCCGACGGGCATCCCGTGCAGCAGCCCCGACACGAGATTCGCGCAGCCGAGCGCGACGAGGTCGCGGTTCGGCGACACCGCGTCGCCGTGCTTCAGCGCGAAATTGCGGATCGATCCGTAGGATTCCGCATAGAGGATCAGCATCAGCGCGAACGCGAGCTCGGTGGTCTGCATCCACGCGTTGCGGTCGAGCGACGGCAGGCCGAATGCGATGTGCTGGAAATCGATGTGCCCGACGATCGCGATCCCGTAGCGCTGCCAGTCGACGAAGTAGCCGGCCACGATCGACAGCACGATCACGACCAGCGTCGCCGGCACGCGCGAGCGGCGCCCGAGCACGAACAGCAGCGCGAGCGCCCCGCCGCCGAGCGCGACGCTCGCGAAGTTCGCCCGCGCGAGGCCTTCGACGAGGTCGAGCGCCACGCGCGGCGCATCGCTGTGCTGCACCTGGATCGCGAAGATCTTCGGCAGCTGCTTGATCACGATGGTCAGCGCGAGCCCGAACGTGAAGCCGCGCAGCACCGGCCGCGCGACGAAGTCCGACATGCCGCCGAGCCGGAACGCGCCCGCGAGGATGAACAGCACGCCCGTCATCGCGACGAGCGCCGCCGCGAGCGCGAGCTGCGCGGCGAGCCCCATGCTCGACTCGGCGAACACCGTCGCCGCGAGCACCGCGGCCGACGACGACGTCGACGAGACGATCGCGAACCGGCTGCTGCCCGTCAGCGCGTAGACGACGAGCCCCGACAGCAGCGCGATCAGGCCGGCCTGCGGCGGCAGGTTCGCGAGCCCCGCGTATGCAACCGCTTCCGGGATCAGCAGGCCCGCGATCGACACGCCGGCCAGCGCGTCGCGGCCGAGCCGCTGCGCGCGCGGCGGCGGCGCCGCATCGAGCGCGGCGAAATGGTCCGCATGCTGCGGGCCGGCGTCGGAATGGTTCGGCGTGGTCGTCATGCGGGGGCGTGGCGCGCGCGGGTCAGCCTTTCGCGACGATCACGCCCGACCAGCCGGGCAGATAGCGCGCGTTCTGCTCGTGCGCGTGGGTCAGCGCGGCGGCGAGCGCCTTGTCGAAGTTCTTGCGGATCTGGTCGAGCGTCACGTGCTGGCGCAGGAAGTCGGCCCACAGGAATTCGCTGAACGGCGTCGCATCCTTCGCATAGCCGCCCGCCGTGCGCAGCTCGCCCGCGAGGCTGCGGTACGGATCGTCCTCGAGGCCGGTGAGCGCGTTCGGCAATTGCGCATAGTCGCGACGCGCACCGTCCGCGCCGAACGGGTGCACCCACTGGTTGTGCTCCATCATCCGCCAGAAGATCGTCTCGTCGAGCCACGACAGATCCTTCAGCAGCATCGCCTTGACGGTCGTCTCGCCTTCCTCGATCAGCGCGAGGCCGAGATGATGGTGATCGGTGATGAAATGCCGGCCGTCGGGCCCGACGACCGCCGGGAACCAGTGCGAATCGATCGCCGCCTTGCGCTCGCGCTTGCCGAGCGCTTTCCAGTGCTTGCGCTTGGCTTTCACTTCCCGGTAGCCGACCGTCATCTGGGTCGGGCGCAGCGCGTCGAGCTTGACGGGGATGAGATGAACATCGCGGCCGATTGTCATGATCGTTCCCTCTGCAAGCAAATTCCGGCAACGATACTCCTGATCGCATGCGGCGTTAATACCGCGCATCCCTCGCGTGCCCCGGTTTGACGATCCATGACAAAACCTGCCGCGCGCCGCATGACGCGCGCTACGCGCGCAGGTCGTCGCGCTCGAGCCGGTGGCGCACGTAAGGAATGCCGTCCTGCACGACGCCGATGCGGCGCATGCCGAGCTTGCGCGCGACGTTCAGCGAGCCGGCGTTCGCCGCCGCGATGTCGGCGATCACGCGCGGCAGCCGCACGGTATCGAACGCATGGCGCACCGTCGCCACCGCGGCCTCGCTCGCGATGCCCCGCCCCCACGCCGCGCGCACCAGCCGCCAGCCGATCTCGATGTCGCGCGCACCGTTCGCATAGTCGGGAATCAGCAGCATCCAGCCGATGAACGCGTCGGGCGCCGCCTTCTCGAAGATCGACCAGTAGCCGAGCCCGGGCGGATAGTCGCGCGTGATCCGGTGCTCGACGAAGCGGCGGTGCTCGACCGGGTCGTGCCACGGCCCGGCGATGTGCCGCGTGACCTCCGGGTCGCGATCCATCGCGAGGCACGCCTCGAGATCGGCGAGCACGCGCGGCCGCAGCCACAGACGGGTGGTCTCGAGCACGGGCAGCGCAACGGCGGGACGATCGGTCATCGGGGCTCCTGGGTCGGCGCATGCGCGCCGTCGATTGACGAATACATGACAACCGCCCTTCAGGACCACGACACGGCACGCGCACGGCGCGTCGCGATCGAGTATTGCAGGGCGCGAAACAAACCATTTCGTAGGGATTATTCCCGATTCGGCGGCGGCGCGGGCCGCCGCATGCGGCACGGCATCCTACACTCGATGATGCCCCCGCGCGGCGCGCCGGCCGGGCGGCTGCTGCGAACCGTCACGGCGCAAGCCAACGAGGAGACGTCCGCCATGAGCTGGACCCGCGAGCAACGCAACGTCACGATCGCCGCCTATCTCGGCTGGACGCTCGACGCATTCGATTTCTTCCTGATGGTCTTCGTGCTGAAGGACATCGCGGCCGAGTTCGATTCGAGCATCCCGGCCGTCGCGTTCGCGCTGACGCTGACGCTCGCGATGCGCCCGCTCGGCGCGCTGATCTTCGGCCGCCTCGCCGACCGCTTCGGCCGCCGCCCGACGCTGATGGTCAACATCGCGTGCTATTCGCTGATCGAGCTCGCATCGGGCTTCGCGCCGAGCCTGAC
>Ga0157367_1000829_pt1 | contig 14243 bp, 5 predicted proteins | sample AttbisABBM2_FD_113142 | JGI IMG/M metagenome (GOLD analysis project Ga0157367, IMG submission 113142) | Fungus gardens microbial communities from leaf cutter ant in Botucatu, State of São Paulo, Brazil - Atta bisphaerica ABBM2 | ecosystem: Host-associated > Fungi > Mycelium > Unclassified ...
ACGTATTTTCGGTTCGTTAACCCTGAATACATGTAACAAACCAGCTGCTGTTACTGCTATCGCTGTCGTTGCTACCAGCCGACACGCGCCATGGTTCTAATTCGCGCGGCTGTATATATAATAATATCATTGCGGCAGCGTTAATCGCAACAAAAAAAATTATATAATTAAGTAACTAACTAAACAAAATTATAAGCGCCGCGCAATGTGCTTACACATATAAACCACATTCATGGTTGTATGAACTTTGATTAACTATTTATTATCAGATCAATTGAGCTATTTATTGTCAGATCACGTGGCATGCCTAAGATCTGTCAGATACAAATGTCAATTACGATCATTGAATACTGCAATTATATCACAACTGATTTCATCAAAGATCCGCGAACCGGTACCAATAGAAAAAAAAATATATACCGGTCTATAGGATGACGTGTGTGTCTTAAGCGTTGTGTCTACAAAATACTAAAAATTAATTCAACATCTCGGACGGAGAAAGAACTTGACTAATTGGATTGGTTGTGTGATCGAATTGTTCAAACGTGATTGATTAATTCCTTCTCCGTCCGAGATCTCGAAACGATTTCTAGAAATCGTGGATCTTGGGCTTTAGATCGTGTCTTTAACTTTGTACCCCGATTTCCCCAAAACGTCCAATTGGGGAAGACTATAGTTCATGCTTATGCAGGTAAGTAGAACTAAGAGAAGTAGTACACGATCAGCGGAATAGCAGGCCGCCGTCGTTCATAACCAGACGTTCGCTTTCCGCGTTTAATAAGAACGGTGGGTCGCGTCCGGCTTGGTGTTCGCCGGCGCGGAAAAGGAAGGCGGTTCCCCAAAAATCGTTTGCTGGTCGGTTCTCAATTAATCGTTTGGCGCGGGCATAATCGACGTGCGACGAGGCATGGTTGCCGGTTCGCAACAGGTAAGCAGGCAGGCAGGCGCACACATCGTGCGCTTGTTCACTTCGCCACGACGAGAAATTCGCCAACACCGCCAACTGGTTCACTTTCTCTCGGGCGGCGAACTCCAAGCTGTTCATTCTACCTCCCCACGTATACGTACGATCGGTGCACGAGGATAACACATCCATACGCGTGTACGTACGTGTACACGCGTGTGCGCATGCGCACCGATCGACTTTGAAACGGAGACTTCGTAGACACTGGGATCGTGGCGGATCGTAGATCCGGCTGTTTCAGGCTCGATACTTAGACCTTAAAAACCCGGCACAGTGCACACCAATAATATCCTACTGAAAAAAATTGTACTAAATTTTAATAAATCGTTTGTTTAAATAATACCAACTGAATATTTATTGAACATGAAGATAATATTTATTTGACAAAATTATTATTTTTATTTAAATATCACTTTTTTATTGAGTATTTAATTGATAATAATTAAATAAATGTTTATTAAAATTTAGAACATTTTTTTCTCGGTGTACGAAATGTCCAATTATCTGAAAAATGTTTTTGTTTATACGGAAAGAATGATTTTGCAGAAAGATGTAAAATTTTGCTGAACACAACTGACATATCTGAAAATAATTTTATTGAATTATCAAAAAGTAATTACGTTGGAAACTAAAAAATGATGAGTAAAACTGTAAAAAATTTTAATAATCTAGAACTCAAATTTATATACATCTCCAACAAAATTATTTTTAAATCTGTACCCAACAATATTTTAGATTTTCCAAGCAAAATCATTCTTTCCGTGTAGCTTTTAAAAATGACGTCTATTATTATGAATATTTTTTCAAACTACCAGCACTTAGAAAAATAACTCCATTTAAGACATATTTGAACAAAAAATAAAATATTTTTTAAAGCACGCACCTCACACGAGTATTACGTAAACAAATTTTCTTGCCGAATAATTGGATTTACGGATAATAATTTAATCTAAGTATGTTGCGTCATTGCGTAATCATTACGCATTAGTTCCTATTGGGATTAAGAGGCTAAATCGGAGATTCCTTCGGTTGCCGCGATCAAGAGACCCGCTCGGCCGCGATTACTATCAATCTGCGAATGCACTCTCGTTAATAAGCGTTACACGGGATTTCGCGCAATGTGCGCAGACGAGGTAGTGGCGAACCGGGTTTTAAAGATCCGGGCACAAGATCGCCGTAATCAGAGCGATTAGGTGTGGCCGCGATAAGCGCGTGCAGTATAGCCGCCTGTTCGTTCGTCGCCCGTTTAAAGGTGTACCGTACCTACATTGTTTCTAGGCCTGCCGACGGCCTGTCGTCACTTTCGAACGGTATGCCTTTCGAAATGCATTCGCATAGCTGCTACTTTCTCGTAGCTTCTATTCCCGATCTGTCTGCATCATCGATATCTGCCGTTATTTTCCCTCGCGTCTGTCAGACCGCAGAAAACAATTACATGTATTTTATGATGGCACTCGTCAAGCATTTACTCGTCAAACATTATACGGAGCAGGAGGGGTAACTTTCACGTTAATCATTTTTCAGAAACTTGCCATATAAAATATAATGAAATACAATTAGATTCTCGAAGGAGATACGAGAGAATTCTACAACTATGTTACTCAAATTTAATTATTATAGTCAAAGATTAAGAAAATTACTCTGTAAAGTCATGTACAACACAACGCGAGTGAAGATACCGGAAGCTTCAGTGCACACAGTGCTCAGTTACGCAAACGTCACGAGGCAAAATGGTAAGCACGTGAAGGCTATCGGTCATAATTATGGGGTGTTAGAGGAATGGTCTTGCGTCAGTACTATACTCAATAAATCATGCGTTACGCCGGGAATTAATATTTCCACGACGGCGTCGTAGTCGAAACGTCATCGTCGTCGGTTCAATAATCTTACAATAATCAACCGAGATCGAGACGGCCACATATATCTGCAAATGTCAAATGAGTTTTGCACGCCACCTTTAGAAAAAGAAGAAGAAATTAAACTCTCTGCTTGGTCAATCGTTACCAATCTATTGCTGAGGTCAAATAAGCGAGAGATGACGAAAAGACTACTATGAGATTCGTTTTAATTTTCTTCGCGCGTAAAAATCGTATTATCTTGCGAGAAACGTGAACAGCACAACTAAAAGTCCATACATCATCAAGTTGCGGAAAACCGTAACCAGTATTCAAGCTGTGTTATTAATGCCTCATTTAGTAAAAGAAACTTCGTAAAAGAGCATCTTTCCCGCGAACTTTTATCTTTATTCCATTATTCATGCATATACATTATTTTTATTTCTCATCGACGCCGAACTACAATGAAGTTTCCCGTTTGTTCTTCAGTATATTAGAGAGGAAGATTTATCAGGGATGAGAAAAAACGAGAAAGGGAAACGGAGTAAGCATCGATTCTGAAAAAAACTCAGCGACGACACAATCTTACAACAGGAACTAACGAGGCTCATTTCCTTGTGGTTTTCTCGATCAATCAAAACCAAATACATTTATAAATTCTTTTTTTTATGCAAAAATAAATCAAATTTCCACCCTGAGATACGCTCATATAAAATCTCTTACTCTTTATTTCGATTTAACTTAATACAAGGTTTTTATCTTAAGACAAGGTTTAATGAGATGTGCGAAGATATTTTAATATTATAAATGAAAAATATCCATATTCTTATTAAATTGCATTTAAAGAAATCCTAGACTTTTTTCTTAATTAATTCTTAAACACGACTTTCTCGTTCTTTACTACACACGATGAATCGTTCAAGTTTTTCATCGTTTTAAAAAATAAAAAAAAAATTCATTAAGATTTTTACGCATATACTTTAGAAAGCATGCTTGAGGTTGTGTAGTTAAAAAAAAATTGTATGTAAATGTTATACATAATTACTTGATAGTTAAAAAAACATATGCAGAATACGAATGACCCATCTTGTGTATTAAGGATTAATTTTGAAAATAAGATACTAAAAAAATAAGACAAGCAGAGAGTGATTTTAAGACTCCTTATAAAAAAAAAGATACACGCGCTAACAGGTTTTTTAATATTTTAAATCGTGGGCAAAAACAAAACAAAACATGGGCAAAGTTAGAGATAAAATAGATTTATCGCCTATACGCGGTGCAATATAATAAATAAATCGTATAATCGTGTAATTCGCGCGTACTTTACGCAATCGTTTCCCCGCAAATAATCTCCGAGGGACATACAATACGACATAATTCGCTATCAAGAGACACAGTAGTATTTCGCTCCGTCGTATAATCGGCGAATGGGCAGATTTAAATTACTAGTCGCGCGACTACGACAATCAAATTATCAACAAGACCAAACTCAGTTAGCCCGAGATACAATGGATCTCTGGTCGCCGCGCTCGGGACGCCCTATTTCATTCGTTTTTTTTTTTCGCAATCGGCGAAAAAGCATCTCGTGGAACTGAGAATGGAGGACAAAGACGCGTAGGTGGATAGAACGCGTGCGGGTTCACGGAGGGAAAAACGAGAGAAGCAATACGAAAGGACCGAACAAGCGGGAACCATTATTCGTGCGTTACCTTCTTAAAGGCAGATGGACAACATGTGGGTGGGGGACGGAAGAGAGCGGGAGCAGAAAAACCGGGTGCTACAGCGAGAAGAACCGACTGACGTCTCTCCGTTTTTCCGAGTCGAGGATTCTGAATCGTTTGGCGGGGAATTCTTGTCGACTGTTAAATCGTAAACCAGACGCCGGGGCCCTTCGCGAGCATCACCAACACTGTCAGCCGGGTGTGTCACATCGACGTCTACCTTGCGCGTCTGTATACTCGCGTTTGTGCCACGCCAAGTACCACCTGCCCTATAGGGACGTATATTATGCGGCATTGAACCTGGCGATTCGCATGGGGTGCCGTCGCACTCGGGAACCTCTCTACAAACGTCACACGCAGAGGGTTCCAGTCCTCAACCTCGGGTTATATCCTGGTGCAACGAGAGACGCATTCTCATAACTACCCGAAGACTCGCGGCGTCGATAACGACATTATTTTGTATTAAAAATAGAAAATGTCACTTGATTAAAGATACTGCTAATCGAGACTGTAGCCGAGAGAATAAAACAACAAAGTATTTATCGCGTGACAGATAGACAGATGACCGTTGTTGACCAAAAGTATTTTAATTTAGAAGTTCTGAGATTAAATATCCGCAGCTTACGGTGTACGTAACCACAGAACTTTCCAGCTGCCACGGGAATCGGAAAACATCGTGCGTCCGCGATAATTGCTCCTTCTTGAACGTTTATTTTGAGAGAAAACATGCTTAAATAGTAGCCGAGTAATGATGCATGGAAAATAAAACGATAATGTCATTAAGCTCAACGCGTCCTGGATGTGTCGTCGTTTGTGGAACGTGAGCGAGCATGTCGGACGCCGCCTCGCAAAGTTGCGGTTTGTTTTTCGTCGTTTATCATATTTTGAACACATAACAGTTATATGACCAGACTTGCGATATTCTCGCCGGACAATTCGCACATCGTGATATTTTATCCGTTTTGAACAACACACATTGGCGGCCTAATTAATTCACTGTCAACTCACCGCACGAAATTAGTTTTGCCTCGAAACGAAATAAATTCTTTTATTCCGCATACAAACGCGCGGTGTCCCGCGTGCCCCCGATTTTAGTAAACTTTCCAGAAACCGTCGCGTCGAGAATCGACTCGTCTCGTAGATCTACTTTTCGCGAAAAAGGGATCCGTATGTTAATTCGTTTACCTTCCGCCGACAAATGGGATCTTTCATTTAATTTCAACTAATCTCATCATGATTCCATTGAACTCATATAAATTTTTATTTAGTATAGGAAGTTTATTAACTGTATTTTAAATAAGGTTTAATGCGAGACTGATTATTAATTCCTATTATTAGTTTTAAAAATATAGAAATATCCAAAATATAAAAAAAGTATAATAAAAATAATTTCTGGATTAATGAATTTCATTTTATCAATCTTTGAAAAATAAGAGTCCAATGGACCCACGATGTTAAAAGTGTAACATTTTTTTAAAAATCGATATCATCGATATTTTGATTATGAATTTTAAATCTGTAAAAAATAAATAAAATACAATCCGATTTTTATGATAATAAAAAACTTATATTTTCAACAAATATACTAAAATTCTTTCAGATTTTTATATAAACCGAAACAATAAAAAATTTACTCTGTTTCTTAGAAAGAATTACATTGTTGAAGAAAAGTAAAGTCATGTTGTCGATAAAAAATTAAATAGATATAGGTTTAAAGACACGCAAGTTAATAGATGAAACGTTCAGAATATCTCAAGAAAATTTTAATTTGATAATTATATTTTTTATTTAATATATTACGTTGTAATTAAATTTACATTAGTTATACCTTTACGAGATAAAGGAGTGTAAAAACAATAAATTTTAAGACATTCTAAACATCTGATGGAAAATACGCTTATTTTTCTTTTAAAAAAAATTAAATCTAAGGTGTGGTTTCTCCACCTATTCACTTAAAGATTAAAGTTAGTAACAATAGAAAAAAATAGCAGTAAGACGTAAGCGATAAGCTAATCAGTCAGTCACAGTCAAGAATGCAAGGCAATAACGTAAGCAATAGCAAATAAAAAAATATTCCGTTTATTGCTTACGTTGTTCTGTGTCACTAGCTCTAATCTTTTAAGTAAGTTACGTTGCTAATTCAGTGTAGTTTTCTTTAAAACTTTATTCTAAAAGGAAAATAAAAATTATATTGTCCAGAACTTTTACAAGTTCTCATTATTTTTATATTCCTCTTTCTCATAAGAGAATAATTAATGTAAAATTTAAAAAAATTTAAGAAATTCTACTACACTAACCTAAGACTAATAAAATTGTATTGAAATACTAATGTGCGATTATACATTTTTTGAAGAATTGTTCTAAACCATTCTATTTAGTAGGAAAGTTTAATCAAAATTTTTAACAAAAATGACAGGCGACAGGAGAAAAGAAGGCATTATCGATTCATTCATAGAAACTTGACAGTTTCGAAGACTTGATAGTTTCTATAGATCGGTAAGAGAGACAAGAAAGACTTGTCACTCCTGATAGTAACCGGACACGTTGTCAAGTGACTCGAGGACTTCGAATAGAATCGCAGCATGCTGGCGGTTACGGCCCGGAAGCTACGTCGATATTGACAGAGAGCTTCGGTGACGGTAGTTCGATGCAGGAAAGAAGCCTCTCCTCTTCACGTACGCACGGTGTACGGCCGCTGCTATTCATCGCGATTCATACATGCAAATCGTGTTTACACACCGTCGAGTGAGAGACGACGGCGGCGGCGGGAAATGAAAACGGGAAAATACACGGCGCCGGATGCACGCTATCCTTCTCGCGTCGAGTAACCGTACGCGGCTGAGTGAATGAGAACGGTATCTTCTTACAAAGCCAAAACACGCAGCGGGGTAAAAGTTAGAGGTTGCTGGTTAAATCTGGGAACACAAGTGGATAGCACGATCACAAGAACTTTGTAGGACGACGCTAAGAGACAATGGATTCCCATATAAGAGAATACTCTTAGAGAGGGTGAATAGCATAGATATTCGCTTTATGGTAAACAGATGCGCATAGAGCAAAATTGTATTCTACATGCGTTTCGCACTAAGGAATTAATCCTTCGCTGGTAACATGGAATTTTATAACTTCTTCAGATCTCTGCGTATATTGTAACGTACGTCAAAATTTGAAGACATCCATTGAAATTATTTAATTCTATCGATATCATCCGAGATCTGAGGTACATACTAATGTATAAATAATCAAAATCTTGAAGAAAATTATTTTTATTATCATAAGTCAGATTGTATTTTACTTACAATTAGATATCTTACAGATTTAAATTTATTTATCAAAATTCAAAATATCGATGATACCTTTAAATGCTCCATATTGTTGATTAAAGATATCATTATTCAAGAATGCTAAATATATATCGATATAATAATGATATATAATAATAACCGAAGAGTTGTGTAATGAATAATATTATATAATTTTTCCTTTATAAAGTGTACGTCTTTGGCCGGTATTTATAGTCAGTTCTCATATTATATTTACAACGGTCTTAAGTATATTTTCAAGATATGAATAGGTTAATCGCGATATTTGTATCAAAACATTACTTAAGAGGTCCCAAAGTAAGAACGTAACTATAAATAGCAGCCTTTAATTGGAAAGTAAATAGAAAAAGTATTTTCTATTTACTGCCCACTCATCCGCAATAGCTATAAAGGAAAATAGATATGCTCTGTTTCCCCGCACGAATTAAGCCACGATTTATGCGACACTCGACCGTATTGTGCCGATCGATGACGCGAATTGTATCGAAATCGAGTGCTCGCGCCAGAAACTCGTAGGCGGATAAAAATGTCACCTCGCAACTGGCACCTTATAATTCGTCACGCCACGGTGGCGTTTCACAACTTTGTACGACGACGGCGCCGGATACGTAACACTAAAACGATTCGCATCGTACATTAGCCTGGTGTGCGTGTTTGCGTACACGCACGGGTGATCGTGATCGGCGTCTCAGAAGAACAGAGTGAAAGGAGCGCCGTAAATTAGACGGAGAGACAAGAAATTTTTGACGCAATTTTTTGTCAAATCGGAAATGCGGAGTCCTGGAATTCGCTAAGTTTGTTCCTCGACTCGAAGACGTGTAAAGTTTAGCACCTCAACTTTAGTTCTCGAGAATTCTGATTAGATCATTAGATTCCAGCTTCAAACAGAGCTCTATAATGATTTTATGAAGAGTTCTGCAGGCAATTGACACTATTAAACGGGATTGGTACCGATGAAAAAAAATCTTACGTTCAACTTCCCAGACGACACACGAAGTATTCAAAATTGAAACATAAGACGCCTTTGGCGTCTAAAAGATGTTTTAAAGACTTCTTACGCCTTAAATTTAGACTCTGTGTTGTCTGGGTTGAGTCGCAGGAATCGGCTAAGTTTTCAACACAGAGATTCGCCTTTTCGTACGAAAACGAAATAAATAGAATTGAAATATTTGAGGCGATGAAACTTTGCGAGAGATCAGATGTTACGTTTTCGCGAAATCAAGGCTAGTTTTGAAAAGAAAGTTCGTGAGGAAAGTCGACGTTCTAAAAATCAACGTAACATATTTATGGGTCTGATGTATATTTATTAGAGCCCTTTGCAATCTCGTACAAATGCACACACGATGATTACCTTGTGCGAATCAGCTGATCTAGAGAGCCTCCAATAAGAGTGGCGCGATATGTGACTACATCATGCATTTATAATTGATCCATTATATTTTAGCCATTCGATTTATGTAGTGGGAATTAAAGTATCGTCGCGAAGAGAAATTCTGAAATCTGAAGCTTACAAGTTTGTCACTCGCAATATACGAGATCCCCGCGGACGCATTATTAACCTTAGTATGTATGCAGCCTCCTACGTATGCAGCTGAGAAGATGCAGATAGAATCTTGCGCGACCGCACGCGTCGCATTCATCATTGTCGTCTGTTGTCCACCATCACGAATTCATTAACATTACGACGTTCGTCTAAACGCATTCTGCGAGGCACGCGATGCCGCGGGCTTGAGGCCGCCGAGCTGTTTCGTACCGTCGACCAGAGACCAGAAGAATCGAGGTTAGGAGGTTAGAATCGGATAATTTCGACAAAATTGTACGAATGCCTTGGCATTGATTAAATTGGCACTATTGGCAATCGTGATCTCGTCGAGAAAATGTTCGCAAATGTTCGTACTATTTATTAGGCAGCAGATTGTTGGCAAAAACTATCGCTCAAAATCGAGTTGATTTAACAAATGAATTAAATTAATTTCACTGTGCACAAAGTATGTAGGGAAAGAACTACCGTTTCGCTGAAGTAATTAAAAATTTAGTGCATTTAGAAGCAGATCTGAAAGTAATTTTGCCATCATCAAAATAATTACGCAGGAATCTCAAGCATGATGCTGCAAAAAGTTTTGACGTATAGCAATCAATTGGAGCGTCCTCTATAATTATATTAATAAAAATTTGATAAAATGGATCTATAAGGTTAGCATGATAGTCTCTTAATATGAAAAACATGATAGTTCCAGTAGCACTTTTTAGATACTTTAGCAAAATTATTTTTTTCGTGTGTATATTGTTTAAAAAAAAAGGCAGTCTAACAAAAATTAATATATATTTTTACGTATACTTTAATATAATCTTATAATATACTCTTTCGAGTGTTTTAATTAATTTTTTTATCGCCGACTTTCCTTCACCCCGACGAGTCACATATTGCAAAAGACGAATACTCGAATGTTCACAACAGCTTTACATACCGAGATAAAATCACAATTGCGTCCGCTGAATACATTACAATCAGCCGCGACTTAATTTGATGGCGGTACCAAGGATGAAATTAATTTGCGATGACGATCGCAAGACCGATGATTGTTCCTGCGGCGGGTTTTCGAATGGCAACGAGTATGCAAGAAATAAAAATCTAACTGTTGTAAACAGTTTGAAAAGAGAACTAATGTAGCGAGTGTAGAAATTCTTCTAATTCCGGAAATTTTAATACCCGTACCTTCGACACAGCAAACTCGATTGTTCTTGCGAGTTGATGATGAAATTCGAGATGAAATCGAAACAACAATGAATGCACATAGCACTTCTATATCGCGAATTTGCATTCTTCGCGATTAATACAATAAATTAAACGATCTTTTACACAAAATTATTGAAACAAGAGAATAAACAACCAGTTTTTTCTCGCATATTAAAGAAGAGAAAAACTCTTCCTAAAAAAAAAATCTGTCTTTTTTTAAATAGTGTTATATAAATAGTGTTATATAAATAGCGTTTAAACCGTTCAAAGTATGGAAAAAAATGTTTTAAATAAAGTTCAATATTCAAGAGTATTTTACAATAATAAAAAATGTTTAATACAAAATTTTTTTATTAAAAATTTTTAATAAATTATTTATTTAAAAATAAATTTTTAAAAATCCCATTGCTATAAAATAGTTATAAAACTATTTTTTTAATTTTTATTTACTACATTTTTTATATTTTTAACGGTTTACACAAGATCCACTCATTTCTGCATGAAAAGAACGGTTTATTTTACTGACTATAGATATCTAAAAATTTAAATATAGATATTGATATGAGAGATATGAAAATAATAAGAGAGATATAGATATGAAAATAATTGTTTGGATCATTAAGATAATCATGTATAGAACGCTCAAACCTATTGTTAAAATGTTAAAACTTTTGCAGTCTGCATAATTATTTTGCATTTTTGATGATCCAACTAAATTATTTTCGAATCTGTATCTAACTAAATTTGTAGTTATAATTTCAGTAAAATTTGCAGTCGTTCTTTCCATGCAGAAAGAAAAAAATCAATTTTTGTAAAAGAAGGATCTTATCCTCTTAAAGAAAGCACTTAAAAGTACACGTTTTTGTCGGTATTTTAATGTTCAAAGCTTATTAAAACTGGAAAAGGAAACACATATTATAGTTGGTCTTTTGTGAATTATTCTCAAGTCATAAAAATGTCATTTTACAAAAAACCTATATCTAATGATCAACAGACAAAGATGTTCAAATACTATAATAATTTTTAGGATACTTTTAGTGTGCTCAATAAATACTTGCCTTGCAGTTTTAGAAAAAATCTGGAATCGGATAATTAAAGAAAAGAAAAAAGAGAAAGTTCAGAAGATAATAAGTTGTCTGTGAAGATAATAAGTTGATAATAAACTGTTCGGAAGATAATAAGAGCATTTTTGTACTAATGCATAGTTTAGTGGCACTATCATTTAACATCTTTTCGTTTCTGTCAGAATTATAAATATCATATTATAATGAACATTATATTTTCGAATGTGTGTGTGTGTGTGTGTTTCATGATTACTTTAAATTGATTTGAAAATAACGTATTATTTATTGAATATATCGAGATTTTTAACGGAAATGACTTATCTAAATTTCGTAGAATGCTTAATATAACATTAGATACGCATTCATTGTGTCCGCCGCATTATCTAACATTATCGGAGAGATAATGCCATGAGAAAAACACATTGTAATGTACGATATCAGAAAAGTCTAATGGTAAGATGAATAGTACTGTGAATATATCGTTCAATGTATATTAATATGTTATTAATATTGTTATAATATTGTTTTAGCGCCAAGACACTACCGTGTCTCCCGATTGATATCTACTGTTAAATTCTTTGCTTACAATATAAATGATATTACGACATAAATGATATTACAATACAGAGCGTTGCAGCAGTTTTATATTCTTAAGAATCAGGTACAAATCTAAATCAGTGATTCATAGCTTGAAAAAAAAAAATTAAGATCATGAGAATTTAGAGTCTTGATAATTTTAACAAGAGATTTTTTTAAAAACTGACAATGACAATAGGATACGCAATCTGAAGATTCAATACGGTTCTTATCGCGCTAGAGACATAATTTCATATTCTCGACTGCAGATTACATCCCAATTGTGCGTAAATGCGGCAAGTATGAAATCGCGGTGAATCCGGCAATGAACTTTTCTCTCAATGTAGCCACATGCGTAACGAGCAAATCATCCTGAAGAAATTTCTCAGAGTAACTGTTCGACCTGTTTTTAATGAAAGCCGGAAACGCGTATCAATAGCAGCTGTGTTATGTTCCGCGTGTTCAGATCGCGCGCTAGGTGTACCCGCCTGCCGGAATACTTTCATGATTAATTTCTACGATTCCGCCATTGTTGCATCGCCGACGGCATTAATATTTCTGCGAATTTTAGGCGACAATGCGCGACAAAGATGCACGCGATTTTGACGAGCGAGCGTTTGAGAAAGATCGTATCTTATTTAGAAATGCATTTACATAAGGATCTAACAAGCCGTTTTCTTTGTCTCGGAAAGCATTTCCGTGAGAGAGAGAGAGAGAGAGAGAGAGAGAGATATTTTGTGCTCATAACTACACCGGGCGTAACGCTGCTTTGCGTTGTCTTTCATTGCGGCTCGTTGAAACGTTTCAAAATATATTCCTTTAGAAAGACATTTTAATTGCGAGCATATATAGAGGGTCGGACAATGTAAATTACCTCGATGAAACGAGCCGCGAGGTGAAGAGGCGAGAATTTTTCAGCGCACTCTCAAACAGGGGAAGCCCCTATATAGTATTATGGTAAAACGTCAGGAAATCCCCGTGAACGATTAGCCGAGAGTCCCTTTTTTTAAACCCGCGTTGTCAGCGCGATATGCTTTGAGGCGACAAAATATAAAAACTTTTGCGACTAGCGCCTGTGCCAGTTAGGGCGGATACGTAATTATCGGTAATTAGAAGAGTGTTTAATCGAACAGCGATATTGTGTTACACTTTTGTTCAATATATAATACTTAATAGCTTTCTTTCTAATAATCTTTTTCTTTCGTATTATTAGCGCTTACAACGTTACTAAACTACACGAAAAAATATGCAAAGAATGTACGATAAAATGTATATAAGAAATAGAACGGTTTGTACTTCATATTAAAAAGTATAGTACATTTATTTACCCGAGCGTTAATCTACGCGATGCCATTTTTTGCTGCTTAAATATCAGCGTCAGAAAGACTTCCCGCGGTAATTACACAGCAACATCCGGCACCGCGCTTAAGGAGATTTTAATAACGATCATCCAACGCGACCGGATTGAATCGAAAGAGTTTTCTTATTAGATATTATATCTCAACCTGGAGTAGCGATTATCTCGCAAAAGCTCGAAACAACGCGCGATCCGATTTCCCAGTTCGAAAAAAAAGGAGGCATGTAACATTAATTTCTTGTATACAGGAGCAACGGCCTTGAGACGAACTCTTCCAGCATCCCCCCCGACGTCCTTAGAGAGAAAGGACGTCTCTCAAAGGCCTTCCTCGGAGAAAGCCTTTGCCCACTAGATAACCGCACGGAACACCGTCATAGGAATCACATCACTCTCCCTTCACCGATCTTTTTATCGCAATCTCGAGACCTCGCCGTAGAACTCGCGGCCGGCAACCAACTCTGGCATTCGCGCCCGTCGCGTTTTCTACTCTGTACGATATTAACCTTTTCCAATCCGTTCTATCCAATCCGGCACCGATCTCCATCTCGAACGGCAAGCCTACACTCGCGCATATATATATATATATAAAATCCCGGGTCGATATTTTATGACCGCGTAAAATTCGAAGCGCCATTTAAATGATACGCTAATAGACTGAATGTGAAG
>Ga0157367_1000833_pt1 | contig 14178 bp, 15 predicted proteins | sample AttbisABBM2_FD_113142 | JGI IMG/M metagenome (GOLD analysis project Ga0157367, IMG submission 113142) | Fungus gardens microbial communities from leaf cutter ant in Botucatu, State of São Paulo, Brazil - Atta bisphaerica ABBM2 | ecosystem: Host-associated > Fungi > Mycelium > Unclassified ...
CACTTAGAGCGTCGTCGTCAAGAAGCGGAAGCAGCAGAACACGAGCTTCACAATGACTTCAGCGAAGTAGACCAAGCATTTAGCCAAGCTTTAAACTCAGAACAATTCTAAGTTTAAACTTGTATTAAAAAAGGCGCCTTAGGGCGTCTTTTTTTGTTCAAATTAATAGCTTCAAAATTAACTAATTATCGTTTCTATAAGACTTTTACAAAATATTAATCGACTACAACAGTGTGTTAACACAAACTGAATAAATCCCACATAAAAGAAGCTTATGCTTGGATTAGAGCACACAGGAGTGAGTACGGTCATGAAAAAAACAATTGGTTTAGTGTCTACTTTAATGCTATCTGCATTCATGTTCACAGGCTGTCAAAATATGAGTCCATCTGATCAGCGTATTGGTGCTGCTGCATTAGGTGGCGCTGTGGGTGGTGGCTTGGGTAACCATGTAGGTGGTGGTCTAGGCGCTGGTGTCGGTGCTGCAGCAGGTGCTGGTGTAGGTGCAAATGCTAAAGGTAGCGATAGAAGTTCGACAACCGGTAGTGCTATCGGTGCGGGTATTGGTTCTGTTGTAGGTAAAGCAATTTTTGGTGGTGATACTGGCGCTGCAATTGGTGGTGCACTCGGTGGTGGTGCTGGTGCTGCAATCGAAGAAAAGAGATAACATCGGGTTAAATAAAAATAAGCGCCTTAGAGCGCTTATTTTTTTATGGTTGAAATGCTTTTGCTTTTTTACGGCGGATATAAAGCGTCTTTTGCACCTCAGCAATTCTTACACCTGATTCATCAAAAATATTTAGGTGGTATGTTCTAAGAACTGGCGCATAGTTTTCAGCAAGTTCTCGAATTTGTTCGATTTCTGCCAAATCCACTCGAATGTCGGCATAAACGGTACTTCTGCCAGGTGATAAAAAATTAATTTCAGCAGCTTTATCCCACACAATATATTTAGGTCCTAGATGATGCATAAGAATCATCATGTAAAAAGGATCTACCATTGAATAAAGACTACCACCAAAATGAGTTCCTACCAGATTTTGATTTTTCCAGCTGAGAGGCATTTTTACCCGAACGTGGCATAGTTCTAAATTCATGATTTCAATATGAATTCCTGCACCTCGGTAGGGCGGATAATAATTAAACAAGAATTTAGAAACTGAATGAATGTTCTGAAGTTTTTTTAAAATAGCCATAATAGTCAATTTTTTTTATTGCAACACTGGTCATACTAGATAAGTATCATCTTTTTTATATTGATGGCAATGCTTTATCCGATTAACGACATGATCAATTGAAAAACAAAATAGGAAATGATTATGCAGCCAAAAATTTATACAGTAACAACAAGCGATCAACAAACGCTTTGCGCCAAAGCATGGGGCGATAAAAAAAATATCGCATTGGTTTTAGTGCATGGTTATCCAGATAATCAGGAAGTATGGGAATCGGTTATTGAACATTTAATCAATGATTTTTATATCGTTACTTATGATGTGCGTGGGGCGGGATTATCATCTATTCCTAAACGAATACGAGATTATCGTTTAGAACGTTTATCTTTAGACTTACAAGAAGTCGTCGATGAAGTACTCCCAAATCGTCAGTTCCACATGGCTGCACATGATTGGGGTTCAATTCAGTCTTGGGAATCTGCAACCGAGCCTAAATTTAAAGGGCGTTTATTATCATATACGACTATTTCTGGTCCATGTTTAGACCACGCCGCTCTTTTCTTAAGAGAGAAATTTAAAACGGCTCCTGCACAAATCTTAAAAATATTAACAAAATCATGGTATATCGGTGCATTCCATTTACCATTAATTGCCCCAACGGTATGGTCGCTTTTTAGTCCGGAAAAGTGGGGGAAAATCTTAAATGAGTTAGAACGAAAAGAGAATTTACCTTTAAATAGTAATATTTCTTCAGATGGTAAATATGGCATTAATTTGTACCGTGCGAATTTTATTCCACGCTTAACAGCTTCGCGCCAGCGTTATGCGCAGTGCCCAGTCAAAGCTATTATTTTAAAATATGACACATTTGTAAGCCCCGAATATATTACAGAAGCGATGCCAAAATGGGTTGAAAACTTTGAGTATATTGAACTTGAGGCAAACCACTGGGCTATTTTGAGTCAGGCTGAAAAAGTTGCATCCCATATTCGACAGTTTATTGAATCGCAACGCTAGTAAGAGACTGTTTAATATACAAAACTGCTCATTCGGCGATATTTTCGGCTTCATAGATATGAATCTGATAGAATGTCGCCTTTTGTTTTGTTCTGAATTTGTTCATGAATGCTGTTGTTGTGGCGATTGCTGTGATGTTTTTATTATCACTAGCACGCGTTTCTGTCGTATTGACATTAGTGGTTTCTGCCGTTGTTGGTGGTCTTGTAGCGGGTTTAAGTCTTTCTCAAACTGTTGAAGCTTTTAATGCGGGTCTTGGTGATGGTGCAGAAGTTGCGCTCGCCTATGCCGTTTTAGGTGCATTTGCACTTGCTCTTTCTAAATCAGGTTTACCAGATTTACTTGCCCATAAGCTGATTGGTTTATTGGGAATGGAAGCAGGTAAAAGCCGTCAAACCAAAGTAAAGTACTTACTCTTAGGTATTTTACTCATTGCTGCTATTTTCTCTCAAAACCTCATTCCAGTTCATATTGCATTTATCCCTGTGCTTGTACCGCCACTATTACGTGTCATGAACCATTTAAAACTAGATCGCCGTGCGGCAGCTTGTGTTTTAACTTTAGGTCTGGTCGGAACATATATTTTTCTACCAGTTGGCTTTGGTGCAATTTTCCTTGAACAGATTTTGATGGGGAACATCAACAAAATTGGCGCTGCTTATGGCCTGCATGTAGAGCGTGGCATGATGCCAATTGGTATGGCAATTCCAGTTTTTGGAATGGTATTAGGTACTCTGGTTGCTGTATTTATTAGTTACCGTAAGCCAAGAATTTACGCTGATCGTACTATTACACCAGTCACCACTATTGATTTAGATAAACCGCTACGTGCAACAGCGCAAGATGAAACAGCAGATCTAAAAGCAGATGCAGAAGAACTTAAACATGAAGGAGAGCAAGGCCCTGTTATTGCTAAAAAAACGATGTTTATGGCTTTGCTAGCAATTGGTCTCACTCTAGTTGCACAGCTTTATTCTGGCTCAATGATTTTGGGTGGACTAGTCGGTTTTGCAGTGTTATCTACAGCTGGCATTTTTAAATGGCAAGATGCCGATGATGTCTTTGTACAAGGCATGCGTATGATGGCTCTTGTCGGATTTATTATGATTTCGGCTGCCGGTTTCGCTTCGGTAATGACTCATACCGGAGATATCAATCATCTGGTTAAGGGTGTAGTGGAAGTTATTGGAGATAATCGTGCGCTTGCGGCTTTCTTAATGCTTTGTATTGGGTTATTCGTCACGATTGGTATAGGTTCTTCTTTCTCAAGTGTTCCTGTCTTAGCTGTCATTTATGTGCCTTTGTGCGTACAGTTTGGTTTTTCCCCATTAGCGACTATTGCACTCATTGGGACAGCAGCAGCTTTAGGGGATGCAGGTTCTCCAGCTTCTGATTCAACGCTAGGGCCTACAGCAGGTTTAGGTGTAGATGGGCAACATGACCATATTTGGGATACTGTTATTCCAACATTTATCCACTTTAATATTCCTTTACTCGTGTTTGGTTGGATTGCAGCCATGATTTTATAAATTTTATAATATATTAAATAAAAACCTCCTTAATTATTATCTAAAGATAAGCATTAAGGAGGTTTTTTTGTGTTGTAAATAGAATATGTATTTAAAATAAATTATATTAAAATACTCGGGATTTAAAGTATATTAAAAAAGTTGGTTATATAAAATAATTCTGATTAATTTGGTTGGAATAAAAACCAATTAAAATGGTTGGTTAATATATAATTTTATTTAAAACAGATATTTAAAAATAAATATAAAATTAATTTTATAATGGGTGTTGCATCAATTTAAAATAAATGTTTATTATAAATATAAATAAGGTTGGAGCTATTAAAGTGTTCAAAAAAGCGTTGGTTATTGCATTAATGGGGATGTCTTCATTTACTTTTGCTGGTAATTGGCAAGTAAAATTTGGTGGTAGTGTTATTGCTCCATCTGACGACACAACAACTGCTTTAGGTGTAGTAAAAGCTGATCATGAATACGCATTTACACCATCAGTTGAATACTTTTTTGACCAATCGCCTTTTTCTGCTGAGTTATTATTAGCAGCGCCGGTTAATCATGATGTTCTTTTAAATGGTGAAAAAGTAGCACGTATTAAACAGTTACCTCCAACAATTACTGCGAAGTATCATTTTAAAAACTCAACTCGTTTCACACCATATATTGGTGTGGGGGCTACAGCATTTATTCCTTGGGATGAGCAAGGCGTAGCTGAGAAAGTAAAAGAAGATTTTGGTGTAGCTGGACAAGTTGGTTTTAATTTTCAACCTGCTGATGCTAAAAACTGGGGAGTATTTGTAGACGTTCGTTATATGGATATTAGTCCAGAAGTTACTTTAACAAATGGTGCTAAATTCGACTTAGATATTAACCCGTTTGTTTACACTTTAGGTTATAGCTATAAATTTTAAGCATAATAATAAATAGAAAAAATATAATAACAAACCTAGACTCAGGCGCCTCACATAGATTTTATGTGAGGTTTTTTATTTTATTGTTCTCACTAAAAAAAGCATAAAACAGACAGTTTTATACACATTCTTTCAGCCATTATTTTTAAACTACTTTTTATACTTTTAAAGGAATAACACAATGAATAGAAAATTCGCCTTAAGCCTAGCTCTTTTGAGTGGTATGGCTTTTACACATAGTGTACAAGCTGCCAGTTTTTCTTGTGATGCAGCAAAAACCAAGACTGAGCTGAGTATTTGTAAAAACCGTTCTTTAAATGATGCCGATGTTAAAATGGTGACTACATATCAAATTGTTTTACATGCTTTACCAATGGGTGGTCGTGATAGTCAAAAAGATACCCAGCAGCAGTGGTTGAAAAAAAGAAATGCCTGTGGAGCTAACGTAAGTTGTATTTCTAAATCTTATCAGCAACGACAACAGCAATTGGATTCTATCTTGCAAGATCGGGTATTAAGTCATGGCCCATTTTAATTAAAGTAAAATTTTTTAATATTCAGGATTGAAAAATTCTAGATGTACTCCATTCATAAAGCATTCCAGAACAAACAAACTTCAAAATTTAAGGAGTGATTTATGAGTGAACAAGCATCACAAAATTATAGTTTCCAAGCAGAAGTAGCACAGCTTTTACATTTAGTGACGCATTCTCTCTATTCGAACCCTGAAATTTTCTTGCGCGAGCTTATCTCTAATGCATCAGATGCATGTGATAAGCTGCGTTTTGAAGGAATTAATCATCCTGAATATTATGAAAATGATCCGGACTTACATGTACGAGTTATTTTAAATAAAGAAGATAAAACCTTAACAATTTCTGATAACGGTATCGGTTTAAGTCAACAAGAAGCTATTGATAACTTAGGTACCATTGCAAAATCAGGCACTAAAGACTTTATGTCAAAATTGACAGGTGACCAGAAAGCGGATGCTCAGTTAATTGGTCAGTTTGGTGTTGGTTTCTACTCAGGTTTTATTGTTGCAGATAAAATTACAGTGGAATCACGCCGTGCGGGTCTAGATGCATCTGAAGGGGTGCGTTGGATTAGTGGCGGTACAGGTGAGTTTGAAGTTCAGCAAATTGATAAGGCTTCACGTGGAACCGATATTATTCTTCACTTACGTGATGACGCGCTTGATTATTTAGAGTCTTATAAAGTTAAGCAGATTGTTAATAAATACTCAGATCACATTAGCTTGCCAATTGAAATGCAAAAAGAAGTTTGGCAAGAAGAAGAGGTCGCTGAAGGTGAAGAACCTAAAGGCGGTCAAATGGTCAAAACTGACGAGTGGGAAGCGATTAACTCTGCAAGTGCTTTATGGACACGTAACAAAAGCGAAGTGACTGAAGAGCAATATGTTGAGTTTTATAAAAACTTAACGCATGACTTTGAAGCGCCGCTGGCATGGGCACATAATCGTGTCGAAGGTAGTACTGAATATACCCAATTGCTTTATATCCCAAGTAAAGCACCACATGACATTTTTACCCGTGAAGCAAAAGCAGGGATTAAGCTCTATGTAAAACGCGTGTTCATTATGGACGATGCGGATAATCTCATTCCAAACTATTTACGCTTTGTTCAAGGTGTGGTGGATAGTGCAGATTTGCCGCTTAATGTGAGCCGTGAGTTATTGCAAGAAAGCCGTGATGTCAAAACAATCCGTGAAGGTAATGCACGCCGTGTATTAACCGTACTTGATGGTTTGGCTAAATCAGAAGATGAAAAAGACCAAGAAAAATTCAAGACTTTCTATAGTGAGTTTGGCTCAGTACTTAAAGAGGGCTTGGGTGAAGACTTTGGTAACCGCGAACGTATTTTAAAATTATTACGTTATGCGACATCGACAAATGATGAAGTAACGACCTCTTTTGCTGACTATAAAGCACGTATGAAAGAAGGCCAAAAAGCCATCTACTATGTGACTGCTGATAGTTTAGCTGCGGCGAAGAACTCTCCACAGCTTGAGTTGTTCAAGAAAAAAGGCATTGAAGTATTGTTAATGGCAGAGCGTGTTGACGAGTGGGCAATGAATTTTGTCCAAGAGTTCGACGGTACGCCATTAAAGAATGTCTCTAAAGGTGCAGTTGATTTAGGTGACTTACAAGATGCCGAAGAGAAAAAGGCACTTGAACAAGCAGCTGAACAGTTTAAGCCTGTGGTTGAGAAGTTAAGCGACTCTTTGAAAGCGAAAACTAAGGAAGTTCGTGTAACGACTCGTTTGGTAGATTCACCTGCATGTTTAGTCACAAGTGAGGGTGAGTTGTCTCCTCAACTTATTCGTATGCTTAAACAAGCAGGGCAAGCAGTACCTGAGATCAAGCCAATTTTAGAAATTAACCCTGAACATCCATTGGTGAAAAAACTTGAAGGTTCAGAACAGTTTGATGACTTGGCAAACGTGATTTTTGATCAGGCTGTGATTGCAGAAGGTGGTTTACCGGAAGATCCGGCAGCTTATGTAAAACGTATCAATAGCCTATTGCTGAAGTAAGTTAGCGTAAAAAAAGCCTCTGAACGATCAGGGGCTTTTTTGTGGATAAAGAAAGAGTTATCCACAACCTAATGATTTTTGGCTAAAAATTAGCTTCTAGATTCATTTGAACACTCAGTTGATGCTTTGCGGCATCATCAATATGGTTAAAAAAATTAAGATCATTTTGCATAAAAATCCAATCTCGCCATATAGGTTGGCGCCATGAAATATAGGGCCCCCAACTATTTACTTTAATGTCATTATTGGAATATACGCCACCGCTATAAACGCCATAGGTCAAACTATTATCTTTTACAAACTCAAATTGTTGAAAAGTCCAATTGCCCCAGTTGTAATCTTCTTTTTCACTCTTGTTCACATTAAATTTATTGGCGAAAAGCGTGTTATCTTGCATTTTTTGGGTCAGGTTTAGTGTCGTTTCAGTATAGTTTCGACTGGTAGAGCCATAACGAAAAACCTGTTCGGTATCTAGGCTAAAGTTATGTCTTAAATTCCATTTTTTCTTTGCTAGAAATTGCACATAGACATCACTCTCAGAGTTTGAACCCAAATCAAGGTTATTCTCAAAAGGCATCCATGTCGAAATAGTATCCCAACCAGCACTCAGTGGATTACTTACTGTAATGTGAGAGGATGCAGCTTTCTTTTTTTTCTTACCAAAAGTTTTATAAGGATGCTTGGACTGGGTAGCCCGGCTCCACAATGTATCATTTCCAAAGACGGCCATCAGGTCCTGAATAAGAGTAGGATCTGAATCGTGATTGGTTTCTACTTCACAACTTAAACGTGAAAAGGGTAGAGAAGGCCTTCTTATTTTGACCAGTAGGGTCGAAGAATGAGGAGATCGTCTGGTAGAGCGCTGATGTTTTAAGGAAGTAGATAAAAGCTGTGTATGAGGAATTAGAACCAGCATACCTAAACTATAAATGCAAAGTAAGGCAGTAGATTTATATTCAAATGAAAAAGAAGAGAATTGATTCATTTTACTGAAGATCAGGAATCAAAAGTTAGCTCGATATTCTAAAAGAAAAAGCTTAAATTTTTATTTAAATGTTTTTGATAATTTGTCACCTTGAAGGAAGCCTCCAAGGTGACATTTAGGCGTTAGAAAAGTGCTTCTAAGCGCAAGAAAGTGCTTACATAATGATTTCGATCTTCACGGTGGTCATTAAAGTAATTGACATCGCCTTGGACAAAGAACCATTCACGAAATAAAGGTTGGCGCCATGACACAAATGGTCCCCAACTATTTAAACGCAAGTCATTATTATTGTAGTAGCCCCCTGTGTAGATACCGTAGTTAAAGCGGTTGTTTGCAAAGAAACTATGTTCGCGGAAAAGACGGTTTTCCCAAGTTAAATCATCATCTTGGTCATCGGCATAAGTTAAGCTGAACTGATTTGATAAAATCGGTTGATTCGGACGCGCATGAGTAAGTTCAAGATTGGTACGTAAATAATTCTCGCTATGGATTCCATATCGATAAATTTCTTCTGCATAAAACTTAAAATCATTACGCAGTTGCCAATTTCTAGACGCTTTTAAACGAACATAAACGTCATCTCCTGAACGTATACCTAAGTCAGCATCGGTCTCAAAGGGCAGTTTTTTTGAAAAATTTGACCAACGTAACGCGATTGAACTATTGTCCTCGCGTGTGCGTTTAGCATCGATTTTTTTATTTGAATCCTGATTCGGGTTCTGGTTGATATTGGCGATATTATTATTAAATTCATTATCTAACGAGTCATCACCAAAGACTAAGCTTAAGCGCTTCTCTAGTGTAGGAAGTTTAATTTTACCGCGAATTCTGGGCTTAATTTCAAAATTATCGTATTCATTCCAATAGTTATCGATCATGACCCGAATGGTTGCTGAAGCAGGCTTTTTGGGGTCAACTTCACCGAACCAGTTATCAATTTTTTCCGAGGTATGATCAGCCCAATTACGAATTTTCTTTTGCTTGCGATCAAACCAAGTCTGATCTTCGGTTTGCTCGGTGGGCGGAACAATAGGCTGATTGGACTGCTCTGGGAAAATGGTTGGGGTGGCATCAATCCATCTGGGAATTTGATCTAAAAGATTTTCATCTTTTTCTTCTTGGGTTTGCACTCCAGATGGCAAACCTGTGACTTGTTGAGTTGAAGAAGAATTTACTTCCGCATGAGTCATGCATACTGAGCCAAATCCCAGAGTTAAAAGTGCAAAAAGCTGTTGATATGGTGTTACCAGTAAATTTTTCATCTCTATCTTTATGTTTTGTTGTTATTGTCACTTTTGTTGATTTTTCTAATAAAATCAAGAGGACGACACAAAAGTTAAGTAAATTTAACTTTTCTTACATATTTGAAATAATTTAAAAAGTTTAAGCTATTAGCGAATATTTTTAAGCAAAAAAAACCCCCCTAAACAGGAGGATTTTTGATCAAGAAAACTTAAAATTCCGATCATTAAACACATAAAAAACAGAACATTACAGCGCGAATATTCTAAGCGGCAATCATAAACCCATTTTAAACAATTAGATAGTTCTTTTTTTAGAACGCTCTATTGCTAAAATGGTGATAAAACATACGATTTGGTCACACTTTATAATTAAGACTGCTTATGCGGTGGGATATCACATGTTTCGTCATTACAAACAGCTGCGTCATCTTGCGCGATTTCTTCAGCATTTGCTTTAAGCTTCGCTTGTTCTAAAACTTGTAAGAAAACTTCGCGAGGCTGTGCACCTGCAAGCGCGATTCTTTGATCAAATACAAAAAATGGTACGCCAGTTACATTGAGCTGCTCTTGCGCAATTTTTTCGTCATGGCGAACAAAGTCGGCCAATTCATTTGTATCGAGTACATATTCAACTTCGGCATTATCAAGGCCAATACGAGAAGCAATTTCTTCTACAACTTCACGCTCACCAATAGCTAAACCTTCAGTCATATACGCATGGAAAAAGGCTTCTTTTGCTTCGTTGCCTAAACCCTTACTTTGTGCAAGATGAATAATACGGTGAGCATTAAAACTATTGCCTGAATTGGCTTTTTGCCATTGGAAGTCAATACCTTCAGAGGCAGCCATGGCCGCAATGTTGCGTTCCATTTCTTCCATCTCTTCATAAGTACGACCATATTTTTTAGCCAAACGCTCAGTATTTGAAGTGTCATGGGTTGCTGGTGCATTCGGATCTAATTCGAAACTATGCCAGTGAATATCAAGCTCAATACCAGCTTCAGCAGCTACATGTTCAAGGCGTTTTTTGCCGATGTAACAAAAAGGACAAACTACATCAGACCAGACATCAACACGCATGGGAGAATCTCATAAATATAAATTACTCATCATAATAGGGACGATGGCTGAGGATTTAAAGCGTTGAATAGAGAATAGAGTGTTGCGTATTGTGAAATAAATGACATATAAAGAAGAATCAGCTCTATTTTATAACTATAAAGAGCAAAACTATAAGAATGGAAATAGGAGGTGTGTATGCGCCGAATTTTGATTGCAATTGCAAGTCTGGTATTGATTACGGCTATTGGTTTTTTTTCTTATCAACATATAAAACAGCAACAGGCTAAAGATAGCAGTCAAATGTTTGATGTGGTAATGACCGATAAAATGAATCAGCTTTATGAACAGGCTCAGGACTGGACGAAACCTGTACAACTTGATATTCATGATAAGCGGCTGGCGGGACATTATAAGCAAATTTCAGAGTTTCTTTTAAGCTACTGGGTTCAAAACGTAAACGCACGTAATGAATATTTAAGAAAACTAAAAGCAGCAAAATGGGATACCTTTTTAAATGTTGATCGTTTAGATCTCGATAAAAAACAAAAATATGCCGAAACAGAAAAGATGTTAGCTGATGTCCGTATAGCTTCAGATCAGTATCAAGCTGAATATGAAAAAATCCATAAAACCTTTTTAGCCAAAATTCAGGAACTATCTGTTGATGCAGATATGAGACAACTTCTTGAAATGAAACTGGGAACTCAGAAAAATGTTGATCAAGACCATACGATTTTTACGATTGAGCTGCAAATTTTAGATGACGCAGAAGAAATGTTTAAACTTCTAAAAAATTATTCATGGCAGAAGAAAGACCATATGATTCTTTTTCATGAAAATGCGCAAGTGAAAAAATTTAATGAGCTTTACCAAGATGTCTTAAAACTGAATGCCAAGATAGATAAAATCAAGAAAAATAATACAAAGGTTCTAGATGAGGAACTCTAGTGAAATCAAGCAATGATTCAACTGATGAATCATTGCTTTTATTTGACAGAGACTGTTAGTCAAAAATCTTGTTTGCTGCTTGAAAAGGTAAGCTCACCACGTCTATGGCCACGGCAAATGGTAACAACACCAACTTTTCCAAAGGATTCATCCCATATTTTGATTTGTACTTTTCTTCTTTATCGGTATAAATCGTAACTTGGTAAGGTTTACTTAACGCTTGTAATGAGCTGAGATTGTTTGCTACTGGGTAAACCACACCTGCTAGTTTAATATCAAAACAGAAGCGTTGTGCCTGCATATGTTGATCACTTGAGGTTGAACATTCTTTTGCGCCATTTTCAATAAAAAACTCTAGGTCTTTTTTGCTTAAATCCTCTCTTAGTTTCACATAAGAAAGCGGCAGTGTGCCGGAGAAATGTCCATCATTCTTTTCAGAATAGAAATTAAGATCTCGGGTGATTTGAATATTTTTAGGATTAAGCTTGCTAATTAAAGTTACAAACTGAGTGCCACCTTGAGTCAGGATATAACTGTTCTTTTGCCCTGCAATCACAATGCTATCTTTCGGTAAATTCGCAATTGCTTGTGCGGGACGGCCAAAGGCAACCACATTATCTTCAACCAAGGTAACTTTGGTGGTACGTGTATAGGTTTTATTATCTTTGTTGATTAGGGTTTTAGTTGCACAGCCTGTTAAAGCTAAAGTCGTTAGTGCAACTGAAAAAGACGTTGTTAATATTCGATTCATACTATTATTCCTAAGTTGTTGTTTTCACTGTACCATGATCTAAAAAGGATTTTAATAAATGATGTGAGCGCTGTAGTTTGTTTAACTGCTCAGCTACATGCATAAGTTCTGTTTGTAGCTTTTCTTGAACAATAGGGCAGAGCGTAAATACTCTTTCATCTAAATCAAAACATGGCAATAAAACCTGAATGTCTTTTAGGGTCATACCAGCTTCGTTTAATATTTTAATTTTATTAATATTTTCAATGTCTTTTTGCGTATAGCTTCGATAGTTATTACTTGCGCGATGCGGTTTTATAAGCCCTAAACTTTCATAATAACGCAGCATACGCGGACTGACTTTTGTAAGCTCGGCGACTTTAGCTAGGTTCATAAAATAGGGGTTGACCTTAACAGTAGTGTCATAGTTTAGCATGTTTTTATACTTCAAAATGGTACTTGTTCAATGATCAGAAAACTCATTTTATTGGTGTTATTCGGATTGATGTCATTTGTTGCCAATGCTAAAACACTTGAACTTCGGGAGAAGAACATGCGTCAAATATTTGTGCTCCATGGTTACTCTGCTTCTATAAATGATCACTGGTTTTTAGACTTAAAACATCAAATAGAAGACGAACATACATCTGTGACCTTAATCCCTTTTCCAGATTCTGAGCATCCCGATGTAGATGCATGGCAAAAGGTTTTAGATGAGCAGATTCCTCACGTTAATGAAAATACCTACTTCGTTGCACATAGTTTGGGTGTGATTACTTTAATGCACTTTTTGCAAAGACATGATTATCAAAATATGGGCGGAATGATTTTAGTATCTGGGTTTTCTGGGCCACTTGCAGATATTTCTCCACTCGATGCTTATATAACAAAAAGCAAAGTCGACACCAATTACTTTAAAGGCGTAAAGAAAAAGCTGGTGTATTTCTCTGATAATGATGATTTGGTTCCACCAAAACTAACTATTCAATTGGCTAAGGATATTGATGCGCCGTACATTACAGTACCTAATGGCGGGCACTTTCTAGGTCGTGAAGGTTATACAACATTTCCTCAAGTCGTAAATTCTTTAGAAGAGATGTTAGAGCGCGACTAAAATTTATAAGTTAAATCGCACTCTATAAACTAGACATTTTTACCTAATTTATAGAGTGCTTTAATCAATAAAAGAGACTCGATATTTGTCTCAAAAAATTGAACCTTAATTTACCGTTTATCCGAGCTTTACTGAATCAAGATGCTGTTTGTTGTAGCCTGTTTATAGAAACCTTTATTTGAATCTTCATCTTTTAACTGAAATTAGATGAGTGATTGTGGGAGCACGTTATGAACTTTTTAAAACAATCAGCTTTGATCGCTGCATTTGCTTTTATAGGTTTACCAACTGTTCAGGCAGAAGAAGTGGCTACTTTACCTACTATTCGCGTGATGGCTGAATCTGAGCTACGTGACGAGGTGGGCTTTGTGCCGTTTCAAGAAGATAAGAAGGTACGTCAAGCACTACAACACCATGAATATAAAATACATAACGATATACAGAATGCTTTAGTTCCTGAGGGTATGACGGCTGTAAATTATCAGCCAGTTATGGCGCAGCCAGATATGACTCAACTTTCACCATTTTTACAACAATATATTTTGGCAGTAGTGGGTGGAATCCAATCTTCCGATCCAACCAACGGTCTTTTTGAAATGTTAAAGCCGCTGAACATTAATCGAGGTAATGTTGATGCTTATCGGAATGGAACAATGAAAGTGAATTTAGATGATCTGTTAAATTTACAAAAGCAGATTAAAAATGGTCTGCCGTAATTATTAAAATAAAAATCCCCGCATAGTGCGGGGATTTTCTTATCTTGGTGTTAATTAAACACGTTCGATAATCGTTGCAATACCTTGACCAAGGCCGATACACATAGTCGCAAGACCGATTTGAGTATCTTGTTGCTCCATCACGTTTAACAACGTAGTGGTGATACGTGCACCAGAACAGCCTAGTGGGTGA
>Ga0157367_1000835_pt1 | contig 14160 bp, 12 predicted proteins | sample AttbisABBM2_FD_113142 | JGI IMG/M metagenome (GOLD analysis project Ga0157367, IMG submission 113142) | Fungus gardens microbial communities from leaf cutter ant in Botucatu, State of São Paulo, Brazil - Atta bisphaerica ABBM2 | ecosystem: Host-associated > Fungi > Mycelium > Unclassified ...
CAGCATGATCACCGTGGGGTGGGCGTTGACGAAGGCGGTCAGCGGCTTGCTCGCCACCAGCATCAGGCCGATGGAGATGATCACGGCGATCATCATCACGCTCAGGTGCTCGACCATGCCCACCGCGGTGATGACGGCGTCCAGCGAGAACACGGCATCGAGCACCACGATCTGCGCCACCACCGGCCAGAAGGCGGCATAGGTGCGGCTGCCACTGGTCTTGTGGGTATGGCCTTCGATGCGTTCGTGCAGCTCCGTGGTGGCCTTGAACAGCAGGAAGATACCGCCGAACAGCATGATGAGGTCGCGGCCGGAGAAGGCCTTGCCGAACACCTCGAACAGCGGCTCGGTAAGGGTCACCATCCAGGAGATGCTGGCCAAGAGGCCCAGGCGCATGATCAACGCCAGCGACAGGCCGATGACGCGCGCCTTGTCACGCTGCGCGGGCGGCAGCTTGTCGGCGAGGATGGCGATGAAGACGAGGTTGTCGATGCCCAGGACGATTTCCAGGACGATCAGGGTCAGCAAGCCCAACCAGGCGGTGGGATCGGCGATCCATTCCATTAGCAGCGGACCTCCGTCTGAAGGGGCCGAACGGCCACGGAGGAGAAAAAGCGGGAGGGGGTGTCAGCCGCACCTGGCCAGGAGGCCGGGGGCGGCTCGGATCTGTCACTGCTCATCGGGACTCGGAAAGTAGCCTTGGAAATTCCGATCCTAGAGCAAGGCTGGCCCAAAACTAAAGGTCTAACCTTTTCCAATTGTGAAGAAAACGTAAAGACGCCTGTTGCGTCCCGGATCTACCAGTAGTTTTCCACCGCCACCTGGCCGGGCCGGCGACTCAGGGCCAGTTGCAGATCGCGGGTCTTGAGCAGCTGGCGGGTGTCGTCGACCATCTCGGGATTGCCGCAGATGAGGATGCGCGAATGCTCGGGCGCGAGTTCGACGCCGGCAGCGCGTTCCAGCGCGCCGTTCTCGATCAGGCTGGTGATGCGGCCACGCAGGGCGCCGGGGTGGTCTTCGCGGGTGACCACCGGGACATAGACCAGGCGGTCGGTGAGGCCTTCGAGGTGTTCCACCTGGCCATAGCCACGGATGACCTCCTGGTAGGCCAGGTCGCGGGCTTCGCGCACGCTGTAGACCAGCACGATGCGTTCGAAGCGCTCCCAGGTGTCGGGTTCCTGCAGCATCGACAGGAAGGGAGCGAGCCCCGTACCGGTGGCCAGCAGCCAGAGGTCGCGACCGCCGCCGAAGCGTTCCAGGGTGAGGTAGCCATAGGGCTGCTTTTCCACCAGCAGCTCGTCGCCCTCGCGCAGGCGGCTCAATTCGCTGGTGAAGGCGCCGCCGGGGACCACGATGGAGAAGAATTCGAGGAAGTCGTCATGGGGCGCCGAGACCATGGAGTAGGCCCGCCAGACCACGTCGCCATCGGCCTTGCGCACGCCCAGGCGAGCGAACTGGCCGGCGCGGAAGCGAAAGCGCGGATCGCGGGTAGTCCTCAGGCTGAAGAGGTTGTCGCTCCAGGGCCAGACGGCGGTGATCGTCTCGCGGGTGAACTTGTCGTCGGTGGCGGTCATACTGGCCTCTTTTTCCCGATTGCTTAGAGTCATTGTCCCGCACTGGGCCGCCGATAAACACCGACAGAAACCATGCCTTCTCTCGTTTCGCCCTTCGCCGCCCTCGAACTCGACCGTCAGCCGCCGCGGCGCGACGATCCCCTGCAGGCCTTCGACGCTGCTGACGAGTACCTCTTGCAGCACCTCGCCGAGAGCGGCCTGGACCCGGCCGCCCGGGTGCTGGTGCTCAACGACAGCTTCGGCGCCCTGGCCGCGAGCCTGGCCGGCCAGGCGCGGGTGACCTCCAGTGGCGATTCGCACCTGGCAGCCCTGGCGCTTGCAGCAAACTTGGCGCGCAACGGCCTCGCCGCCGACGCCGTGACCTTCGTGCCGGCCAGCGAGGCGACCAGCGGTTCCTTCGACCTGGTGCTGGTGCGGGTGCCCAAGACCCTGGCGTTGCTGGAAGAACAACTGATCCGCCTGCACGGCCAGTTGGCGCCGGGCGCCCGGGTGATCGCCGCCGGGATGCTCAAGCACCTGCCGCGGGCCGCGGGCGACCTGCTGGAGCGCTACATCGGCCCCGTGCAAGCCTCGCTGGCGGTGAAGAAGGCGCGGTTGCTGTTCGCCACGCCCGAATCACGCCCCGCGGTGGCCTCGCCCTACCCCAGCCGCTATCGGCTGGACGAACCGCCGCTGACCCTGATCAACCACGCCAACGTCTTCTGCCGCGAAGGCCTGGACATCGGTACCCGCGCCTTCCTGCCGCATCTGCCCAAGGGCCTGGGCTCGGCGCGGGTGGCCGACCTGGGTTGCGGCAATGGGGTGCTGGCCCTGGCCTGCGCCCTGGACAATCCCGACGCCCAGTTCACCCTGGTGGACGAGTCCTACATGGCGGTGCAGTCGGCGCGGGAGAACTGGACCGCGGCCTGCGGCGAGCGCCCGGTGACGATCCAGGCCGCCGACGGCCTGGCCGACCAGCCGCCGCGCTCGCTGGACCTGATCCTGTGCAATCCGCCCTTCCACCAGCAGCAGGTGGTGGGCGATTTCCTCGCCTGGCGCATGTTCCAGCAGGCCCGCGCGGCGCTGGACGCCCAGGGCGAGCTCTGGCTGGTGGGCAATCGCCACCTGGGGTATCACGTCAAGCTCAAGCGGCTGTTCAGGCGCGTCGAACAGATCGCGGCCACGCCGAAATTCGTGGTGCTGAGGGCGGTCCAACCTCTCTAATTCGCCCCGGAGAAGGATACCCGAGTGCCATCCCTGCCCCTCGATCTCCACTACATCGCCCTTGTCCTCGAGCTGATCGGCATCAGCGCGGCGGTGCACGCCATCGTCACGGTGCGTACCGCCCAGGGCGCCATGGCCTGGGCCATGGCGCTGGTGTTCATGCCCTTGCTCAGTCTGATCCCCTACCTGGTGTTCGGCCGGCGTCGCTTCGACAGCTACGTGAAGGCCCGCCGCCAGGCGGACGAGGAGATGGCGCGCCAGGCCGCCGAGCTGGACTGGCGGCCCTGGATCGCCGAGGCCATGGCCGCCCAGCAGTGCAGCGCGGCCAATCGTAAGCTCAAGGCCATGACCGCCCTCACCGGCACGCCCTGCGTGGCCAACAACCAGGTGCGGCTGCTGGTCAATGGCGAGGAGACCTTCGCCGCCATCCTCGGTGCCATCCGCGGCGCGCAGAAGGTGGTGCTGGTGCAGTTCTTCATCATCCACGACGACGCCCTGGGCCTGGCCTTGCAGAACACCCTGCTCGACCGCGCCCGTGCCGGGGTCAAGGTCTATCTGCTGTACGACGCCATCGGCAGCCATGCCTTGCCGCGGGCCTATGTGGAGAAGCTGCGCGCGGCCGGTTGCGAGGTGAAGGGGTTCAGCAATCGACGCGGGCTGATCAACCGATTCCAGGTCAACTTCCGCAACCATCGCAAGATCGTCATCGTCGATGGCGAGGTAGGCTTCACCGGCGGACTCAACGTCGGCGACGAATACATGGGCCTGAAACCGCCGCTGGCGCCCTGGCGCGACACCCATATCGAGCTGCGCGGGCCGGCGCTGGCCACCTTGCAGGAGACCTTCGCCCAGGACTGGTACTGGGTGACCAGAAAGCTGCCCACCCTGCTGTTGCCGGAACGCTACGAGGACGGCGGCGTGCTCTGCCAGGTGGTGCCCAGCGGCCCGGCGGACGACCAGGAGACCTGTTCGCTGTTCTTCGTCGAAGCCATCCACTCGGCGCGTCATCGCATCTGGATCACCTCGCCCTACTTCATCCCCGACGAGGCCGTTTCGGCGGCCCTGCGCCTGGCCGCCCTGCGCGGGGTGGACGTGCGCATCCTCTTGCCCTCGCGACCGGACCACAAGGTGGTCTATGCTGCCTCCTACCTCTATGCCTTCGAGGCGGTGCACGCCGGCATCCGGGTATTCCGCTACGGCCCGGGCTTCCTGCACCAGAAGGTGGTGCTGATCGACGAGGACGTAGCCGCGGTGGGCAGCGCCAACCTGGACAACCGCTCCTTCCGCCTCAACTTCGAGGTGATGGTGATGGTCATGGACGTGCAGTTCGCCTGGGAGGTGCGCAAGATGCTGGAGCAGGATTTCAGCCGCTCCCGCGAACTCACTCCCGAAGACAACGCCGCCCTACGCCGTTGGCGGCGGGTGGCCATGCGGGTGGCGCGGGTGTTCTCGCCGGTGCTCTGAGTATCCGTTACAAGGCCACAGGCAGCGAAAGGTGCCGGTTGCCGAAACAAAGGCGACTCCTCGCCAGCGAAGGCCTTAATCGGCGGCTCCAGATGTTCGAAATAGGCGCGACTGCTGGTGGCAATTGGTGCAACGGTCCTAGGTTCTGTTGGTGGCAACTCCGACTGCCTGGGGAATTTTCGGTAACCAATCTAGATTTAGAGATGGCCTTTAATGGCAAGGGGAAAGCTCGAAGGGCTGCTATCGACCCATTGCAGACGTTCGCGTGGGGCGGCAGCCGGACAGGAGCAGCCATTAAAAAACGGGGCTTGCCCTTTCATGCGGTATAGCTGTTACGCACAGCCGGATGACATGCTTGGCGCAAAACTCATGGCGAGGCCCGCAGTTCAGCTCAGAGCACCTTAACCATCTCATGCCACGCCATGCCGCCGTGGTCAGAAGCCGAAGGCTTCACGTAGCTGTACCCCATACGCCGATACAGTTCGACATGGCGCTCTTTGCACATCAGGTGGATGGTCGCCTTACCTATGGCCTGCATACGCTCCACAAAGGTACGCATTAGTACGCTGGCATAGCCCTTGCCCTGGTGTGCGGGGTCGATCACCACTGACATGATCACCACATTAGGCGCATCGCACTTGTGGCCGATGAGCTCTTTGAACTCCTCGTCGGACATCACCACTTCGTGCGCGCAGCCGCTGTTTATGAAGCCAATCACCTCTCCTGCCAGCTCCATGATCAAGAAGCCTTGCGGGTAATGCTCAATGCGCGTGGCGATCTTTTCCCGAGTCGCTGCCTCATCGCCCTCGTAGGCGGAAATCTCGATCTGGTAGCAGCGGTCGGTGTCCAATGAAGTGGCGTAGCGAAAGGTAAGGCTCATAAGCGTATTTCGGGTAGCGGCTGGGATGTGCAGGATGTTAAAGAAAACATAAAATGCACATACTGCATTCTTTTCACGAGTACATGAGCATCATGCATTCCGGCCTGCGTCGACTCGACCTGAATTTGCTGCTGGTCTTCGACGCCCTGTTCCGCCATCGCAGCGTCACGCTAGCGGCCGATGAGCTGGCGATCAGTCCTTCGGCATGCAGCCATGCATTGTCACGGCTACGAGAGACGTTGGCCGACGAGTTGTTCGTGCGCGCCGGCAGTGCTATGCAACCGACAGCCCAGGCTTTGTTTATGGCTGAAGGCGTTACAGACGCGCTACGCATCCTCGCTGATCGCCTATCCAGCGCCACGCCATTCGAACCTAGCAGCAGTAAGCGCACCTTTGTATTTGCGGCAACCGACTACACCGCCTATTCACTTTTACCGGCACTTATTGCTCGGTTAGAGCAGGTGGCGCCTAGCCTGCACATCAAAGTGGTACATGCCACCAATCGTGATTCAGTGGATGAGTTGAGAGAAGGCCGTATCCATTTCGCCCTAGGGGTTAGCCATGGCCAGATGGAATTGCCGGAGGGACTGGCGGCATTCGACTGCCTGAGCGATCACTACGCGGTGGTCATGCGTCAAGGTCATACCCGTATTGGCACAAGCCTTTCTTTATCGCAGTACCTGGCCGAGCGACATATAGCGGTTCTGCCTTGGGAAGATACGGCTGGTGTGGTCGACTCCATCCTGACCAGACAGGGATTGCACCGCGATGTAGCGGTGCAGTTACCCAGCGTGATGGCCGCGCCATTCATCGTGGCGCAGTCGAGTTATCTATTCACCCTGCCGAGCTTAGCTGCTCTGCAATTGAGCCAGGCGGTACCTCTGAAAATTCATGCCGTACCCTTCGACACACCGAAATACAAGCTGCGGGTGCTTCATCACCTGCGGCACACCAGCACACCAGAGCAACGATGGATGACTGAGCAGCTGCGTCTAGCGCTCGGCGAGCTATCCCCGTCGTATTGAGCGTCCGCTATTGGCCGGTAGCAGCCCGTCGTTACCGATAGCCATCGGCTAAAAGCAGACAGAACCAAACAAAACTGGACAGATTCACTTTTAGGCTTGAAAGAGTCTAAAAAACAAGGTCTCTTCAATCAGTCCCAATGGTTAAACTGAGCTGGCCTTCCATCCCAGACGTGGTAAAGCTTTCTCTGTCCCCAATAGGAAACTCTTCCGTCATGCTCCTTGCGGATAGCACGAAAAACTAGATCTCTGTGTTCTGAGTAAACTAATTCGCCCGTCAGATTGGGCACTAAAGTCCCCCAGAGCATGTCGCCGGAAAACATCATGCTGGGTATGTGAACCAATAAAGCAGAAGTTTTGGACTCCCTCAGAACTATGCAAAAAGATGGATGTGTTAACCCACCTACAAGCAGGCGCGGGTTTGTGCGTTGTCTTCTGATACCTTCTAACAAAGGCCCGAGCTCTGAAAGCGCGAGCGCTCGATTACGGGCTGTAACCATCTCTTGGGCAGAATCGGCACACCAACGAGATAAATCAGTCGCATCAGCCAAGATGATCCGAGACTGTGGGCTCGCAAAACGATGTACTCCGGGGAGGAATCTAGACGATGTGATGAATAGCCCGCGGCCAGCACCCTGGCGGTTTACATGTGTCTCTAAGGCAGCAACAGCATCTAGGCGAATTGGTCTATTTGGGGCGTATCGCTTTATTTGGACGAGAGTTAGTAAATCTCCTATCGGATCACTCTGCCAGAGCCGTAGATCTACCCCGCCATCACCAGATCCCGGGCCTAATTCGGTCCGCCATCCGCGCGCGTTAAAAATGCTGCTAATCAGTGTCTCGAACTCACGGGGAGTCAATCGGTGAAATTCGTTAGGCCTAGATGCAAAGTAGCTATATAGATCACCACTGACATCTGCTGTGTCCGCCTCAATCAGGCGGCAGATCCATTTCCATTTTGCTAAGCTATCAGCTGCCCTCTGCAACTCGGACTCACTGTCGTCAAGGTAGTAACCAGTAGTTGTTCTAGTTTCACACTCTAAATAGACGCCGAGGGCATCTAACTCCGCCCGAAGTTCTTGGGCCTCATCTCCGTCCCACTCCATAACAGTCGATATCGGTCCGTCCGCACACAGAATAAGCAAAGGCCCACCCGCACATGGCTCATCGTTGTAATGATCTATAGGATCTTTAAGCCAAGCATCCATCCATAGGTCATGTCTTTGTGCCCAGTTGATGGTAATGTTCCGTAAGCGCTCGATGAATCGCTCGATTTTTGCATCTTTCAATCCTCTTGACATGATGCGCTCCAATGGGTTTTTCCGATGGTGATGAGTAGTCAGGGGCGTAGTCAAGAAGAGGTGATCACGGCAGATTGGTCTGCTTCTGTCTGGACAGCGGCGGTCTTTATTTAGCCGTGGCTATGCATGGCCACACCTGGGATTGTTCCGCAATTTCCAAGATGTCATCGATATCAGCTCCCAAGTATCAGAACTTTCTGTTCCGCCTGCCTGCTTTACCAATCTGTAAAGTTGAGTATGTTTCGCATGCGTATCAGGTCGAAATTCTCCGTGCGGAGTTTTCTTTCCCAGTATGCCTCCCGATCCGCTTGGCTGCCAGCACCTAGCCATTCGATAACTCGCACATCGGCAGTTCGCGCATATGCGGCCAAGACGTCATTCAGATGTGTATCAAAACCAGAGTATCCAAATACGATGATTTCCTCTGCCTCATGACAGCAATCTTGCAGGTAGTCCCAGTAGGTAGAGAGAACTGCGGAGGCACCAATAACGGATCGCTTATGAGTGACATGCGTCAATACGATATGGTTTGAAATGGTTTCAGATGACATAGTAAGCATGTCTCGTGTCATCTTACGGATGACGCCGCGCCTATCATCGTAGAATAGAGGCGACCCGTGCAGATGGAGGTAATATCCAAAGTCATTTCCCCACAAGCGATGGAGTCGGTCTTCGGAGAATCCGGCATCGACCATGCCATCGACAAGGTACCCCCTATATCCACCAGCCATAAGGCCTTCGTCTATTAGAGCACCGTATAGCAATCTATCATAATTGAGTGTTGCTATGTTTGATCTGGTTTCTCGTATAAAATCAAACAGCGGCTGGAGAAATTCATTTGGTAGCTCTCCGTCATAGATATGCAAGCTGGACGCGACCCTGTGGATGTATTTTGCGACCGCTTTCGGGAACTCCTGCCCATCATCTGTCAGCCAATGGACATCATCGTCACCTACCTTATTTAGCATGTTGCACGCGGCAACGACTACGTGCAGAGTATCTAATTGCTCCTCACTGTGTGGAGCATCTCCGTTGTTCTCAATGCAGCGATCCACCATTCTCTTTTGATCGCGCGGAAGGTGACGTGGATGATTCCACACATCCGCCAGTGCACGTGCTAGAGAAAAATGTTCGGGGTCCAGCGCCATGCCCAAACCATTACCAAAAATTAGAGTTTTCCGCGCCATTCAAAAAGCTCCTGAGCGAATCTATATCCGGGAGGGATATGACCGGAAAGTAGCTATTGAAATGGTGATTGTCTAGATGAGGTATGCGAGCAATCTGCTATCGAAAGAAAGTCTCTGACCGGTCTATGAGCTTAGGTGTGCAGCCAGATCGTCAATTAGCTTCCGCTTTGGCCATTTTTTGCCTTCTGCGAAGGGCTGCTTTGGGTCGGTAGCGGTCGCTTTTCGACGTCCTCTTCTGGCCGATTGTAGCCGGTGGCAACGGGCCCCAATCGGGGGCATGTGGACAGGAAGGCCTGGAGCCTTTTAGAGCGAAGAGTTTCGCGAGACCATCAACCCGGCGAGCAGTATCAAGAGCATACCAAACCAGGTATTTACACTAGGGACTTCATTAAAGAACCAGTAGCCCCAAAAACAGGCAAAGATCAGATAGGCATAGTCGAACGTTCCTACTACCGCTGCCGGCGCTAGTTGATAAGCTCTAGCGGTTGCCGTATTGATCGCTACCAGCGCTATCGCGTAGCAGGTAATAAAGCCTACCTCATGCCAACCGAGAGGCTGCCAGGCAGAGAGTAGAAATGGAGCCTGAGCAGCACAATCACTACACCAAGCCGAGACAATCCCGCCGCCGCAAGCGGCAACAAGGAACGCGACATTGAGCGCGAATGCCAAGACCAGAGGATGCTCCTCGCGGCAGTGCCGTCGCGTGACTACCATGGCGACTGCATAAAAAACCGCCCCAAGCACCGGTAACAACACAGCTAAAGTGAACACGCCTGTGCCAGGGTGAAGCACTGTCGTCACGCCTACGAACCCCAGACACACAGCGGACCATCCCAGAGAAGTGAGACGTTCACTGCCAAAGCAAGCCGCGAAGAGAGCGATGAACAGAGGCGTCGTGTAGATGGCGACGGCAGCTACAGATAGCGGTATCAGGGGCAGCGCTGAGTAGTAGGCAACCCACATCATCAACAGTAGCAGGCTTCTTACCGCGACCCAGCGTAGGGATAGCACCGCTACGTTTTTGGCTTTTATTCCAGTGACCAACCATGCTCCGAGTGTGGGCACGGAGATGAATGACACTCCAAGGAACAACTGCCAGATTGGCATACGGTGGCTAAAGTATTTTACAGAAGCATCCGCCAGGGAAAGCAGAAAGACTGCGCTAATGATCAGCGCAATTCCAAGGGAAATTCGATCGGCACTTGAGGCGCTTGCGCCAGCAGTTCGTTCGCCACCCATTTTCATTTTCCTTGCAGTGAGGCTCTATCAGCCTGGCGGGCCAGATCCGCAGGGTAATCGATGTTCGGTTCAATTCAGGCCGTAGTCAAATGGGGGAGAGCCTCCTCCAAGTCGTGGGACTGCTTTTGGCCGCTAGCTGCCCTACGGCAACGGCTGCTTTGGGTCGATTACTGTCATCGGCTTACTCCGGTTTTGGTATTTCCAGAATTTCGCAACAATTTCGGAAACCGACAAAAGCCCTGACGACGGCGCAACCTACTGGTGCTCCGTACAGCCGCCCCTGAATAGACCCAGACGCTCAGCGCTTACCTTCAAGAAAGGGTCGGAGGGCGGCCAGTACTTCCTGTGGCGACTCCTCCGGTTGCAGATGCCCACCGGGCACAGCGCATCCACGCACGTCGAGCGCCCACCGGCGCCAGATGGCCAAGGGCGACTCGCCCCCTTGCTGCTCAGGCCAGAGCACCAGCAATGGACACCTCAGAAGATGCCCCCGGGCCTGGTCGGCGAGATCGTCCGCCAGGTCTTCTTCGGCGCCGGCGCGATAGTCCTCGCAGATGGCCCGGCGCACGGCTGGATCGCGAAAGGCCTGGCGATAGGCGGCCAGGGCCAGGGGTTCGACCCGTTCCAGACCGCCCGCCATGCGCGCCAGGGCCTGGTCGAGAAAGGCATCGGGATCGACCGCCAGCAGCCGTTCGGGCAGATCAGCCGGCTGGGCGAGAAAGGTCCAGTGGAAGTTCGCCAGCCCTCGCCGGAAGTCGAAGGCCTGCCAGACCTCCGGTGTGGGCACCACGGTGAGCGAGGCGTAACGTTCGATCCGCGCGGGATGATCCAGCGCCAGGCGATAGCCAACCCGGGCGCCGCGATCATGGCCGACCACGGCGAAGCGTGGCAGGCCGAGCGCGTCCATCAGCTCGATCAAGGCGGCCGCCACGCGCCGCTTGGTCCAGCGCGAGCGGTCGTCATGCTGGCGGCTGGCGCCGTAGCCCGGCAGATCGGGCGCCACGACGCGATGGTCCCGGGCCAGTACCGGGGCGATGTGGCGCCAGGCTAGATGGGTCTGGGGATAGCCGTGCAGCAGCAGGACCGCCGGACCCTGGCCGCCGATCACGCCCCGAAAGGCGGCCGAGGGCGTGTCCTGGCTGAGCGGGGTGAATCCGGGGAAGGCGGTCATGGCTGGGGGCGCTCCAGGCGGTCGACGAAGGCGGCGAGGTCACGATTGAAGCGTGGCGCCTCTTCCAGGAAGGGCGCATGCCCGGACGCGGCATAGCGGGTCGCTTCGAGGCGCGGATTGAGCGCCCGGGCCCGGGCGATGGATGCCTCGGGATGGACCAGGGCATCCTTTTCACCATAGAGCAACCAGAGCGGCACGCGCACCCGGCCCAACCCCTGGACGGCCGCGACGTCCTGATCCTGGACGGCGCTCTGCATGTCCCAGGAGGCCATGGCGGCGTTCGCGTAGAGCCACAAGGCGAAAAGGGCTGAGGAAGCGGAGTTTACGAGTGGTAAATGAGCATTCCGACGGGGCTGGCCTTCCAGGGCATTTTCAACGCGGTTTGGCCGACGCGCAGCAGATTTTGAACAGGCTCTTAGGCCTGAGCGAGCCCGGCAGGAACCCCGCGCTAGCCCACTCGGTCCCACCCTTGGGTCGGCCAGGCCAGTACGGTGCAGGCACCCTGCCGAGGAAGACCTCATGCGTTCCCCCCTGATCACCGCGCTCCTCGCCGGCGGGCTGCTGTCCACTGGCGACGCCAGTGCCGCACCGCGCAGCGTACCCTCCCTCGAAAGCGAAGACGCCGCCCTGGGCAGCGTGGAGGTCAGCGAGAGTTCCGGGCGCTTCCATCCGCAACTGGGCATGGACGTGCGCAACGGTGACTTTTCCCGCGGCAACTACGATGACGACGCGGCCAGCCTCGACCGCATCCCGCTGCATGCCCAGGTCGGTTTCGCTCTGGATCTGCACCAGGGGAACGACGGCATGGCCGATGCCTGGCTGGTGTTCAGCAGCAGCAACGGCTTCCACAGCCCCTCCAGCGAAGAACGGGTCAGCCCGCGGCGCTGGTACGAGAGCAACAATCTGCTGGGCCTGGTGGTGTCACCGGCCGAGGGCCTGAGGGTCGGCTTGGTCTACACGGTCAAGAGCAGCCCCAACGACGTCGCCGCCACCACCCAGGAAGCCAGCCTGACCCTGGCCTATCAGAGCGACTCGGGCCTAGGCGCCTGGCGGCCGGGGTTGGCGCTGACCAGCCGCACCCAGGGCGACGGCGGCCTCTATACCCAGGGCAGCCTGGAGCCTGGGTTGGACCTCTCGGCCAGCGGCCTGCGCCTGAGTTTCCCCAGTGCCCTGGGGGTGGGCTGGAACGGCTTCTATGGACCGGATTCCGGCGACCGCCTCTACGCTCGCACCGGGCTGGCGCTGGAGCAGCCCTTTCGCTGGGGCGAGGCGCGCTGGAGCGCTCGCGCCGAAGCCCTGGCGCTCTATCGCGACGGCGCCCTGCGCGAGTTGAGCGGTCCGGAGGGCGAGACCGACGGCGTGGTGCCGCAGGTGACGCTGAGTCTGTCCATGGCGTACTAGACGCTGTTCACGATCTCGCGAGCTAAAGCCAAATAGCTTCTTAGCCCAGCGGCGCCACGCCCAGCCCCTCCACCAGGCTCTCCAGGGCGCGCAGGCCGGCCACCGAGTTGCCGTAGCTGTCCAGCCGCGGCGACCAGACGCAGATGCTCAGTTGCCCCGGCACGATGGCGACGATGCCGCCGCCGACCCCGCTCTTGCCCGGCAGACCGACGCGCCAGGCGAAGTCGCCAGCGGCGTCGTAGAGGCCGCAGGTCAGCAGCAGGGCGTTGAGCTGGCGGGTCTGCTGGGGCGAGACCACGGCCTGGTCGTCCTGGGGATTGACGCCGCCGTTGGCGAGGAAGGCGAAGGCGCGGGCCACGTCGACGCAATTCATGGCCAGGGCGCAGCCGTGGAAGTAGACGTCGAGGACGTCGTCCACCTCGCTGTGCAGGTTGCCGTAGGCCTTCATCAGGTAGGCCAGGGCGGCGTTGCGCGCCTTGTGCTCCATCTCCGAGCGGGCGACCCGGTCGTCGAAGTTGAGCGTCGGGTTGCCGGCCAGGCGCCGCGCCTGTTCGCGCATCATCCAGTGGATGGACATGATGCGCGACACCAGCAGCTCGCAGATCAGCACGGCGCCGGCGTTGATGAAGGGATTGCGCGGGATGCCCTGCTCGCCTTCCAGCTGCACCATGGAGTTGAAGGCCTGGCCGGAGGGCTCGCGGCCGACGCGGGTCCAGATGTCCGCCTCGTCCAGCCGCTGCATGGCGATCACCAGGTTGAGCACCTTGGAGATGGACTGGATGGAGAACGGGGTCTCGGCCTCCCCCGCCTGCCAGACCTGGCCGTGGACGTCGCACACGGCGATGCCGAATTGGTCCGGCGCTACCTCGGCCAGGGCCGGGATGTAGTCGGCCACCTTGCCTTCGCCGAAGTGGTGTGGCGCGGCGGCGGCGATACGGTCGAGCAGGGGTTGCAGCTGGTGGCGGTCGAAGGGCGCGGCCATGGCGATTCCGAAGCGGGCGGGGGCGCCAAGTGTAGGGGCCGTGCGGGCCTCAGGCGAGTCCCAGGGGCAGGCGGATCTCGAAACGGGCGCCGCCCAGGGCGCCCTGGGTCACGCTCAGGCGTCCGCCCTGGTTTTCCACCGCGCGGCGACTGATGGCCAGGCCCAGGCCGAAGCCGCCGGTGGCGCGGTCGCGGCTGCGGTCCAGGCGATAGAAGGGCTCGAACACCCGCTCGCGCTCGGCCGCCGGGATGCCTTCGCCGTCATCTTCCACGCTGATCAGCAATTCCCCGGCGCCGTCGGTGCTCACCGTCACCTGCACCTCGCGCTGGCAATAGCGCAGGGCGTTGCCGACCAGGTTCTGTAGGGCGCGGGCGGTGAGCCGCGGCGCCAGCTCGGCCTGGGCCGGGGCGCCGACGAGATCCAGGTGCAACGCCACGCCCCGGTGCTCCTGCTCCTCGGCGAAGTCGGCCAGCACGCTGTCGAGGAAGGCGACGAGGTCGAGGGTCAGGCGTTCGAGCGGCTGCTGGCTGCTCTGCAGGCGGGCGTAGGACAGCAATTCGTCGACCAGGGCATCCAGCTCGCGCACGTGGCGCACCAGTTGCTCCAGCTGACGGTGGGTCTCGGCTGGCAACGGATCGGCCTGCAGCAGCGCCAGGCCGAATTCCAGGCGCGACAGCGGGGTACGCAGCTCGTGGGAGACGGCGTTGAGCAGGTCGCGCTGCTGGACGATCAGCGC
>Ga0157367_1000836_pt1 | contig 14160 bp, 18 predicted proteins | sample AttbisABBM2_FD_113142 | JGI IMG/M metagenome (GOLD analysis project Ga0157367, IMG submission 113142) | Fungus gardens microbial communities from leaf cutter ant in Botucatu, State of São Paulo, Brazil - Atta bisphaerica ABBM2 | ecosystem: Host-associated > Fungi > Mycelium > Unclassified ...
GTCCAGCCCAAAAGGTGTGTGGCGTTCCTCCTTGCGATTACTGCGGATTTGTGACCTCCGGTGTAGATGGACGTCCCCCAGCTTCATTGTACCAAGACATAGTGCATCGACGTCATGCGTTACCTTAACACCTGATATATCTAACTCGTACACTCAAGACGATCCTCTTCCCGAACCCCGAACTATGGTCAATCTCATCTTTCTCCCAACTGGCAAAATTTTCGCCGTTAATGGAGCCAGAATGGGTATATAATGTCATTGTTACTAACTACAAACTGTCTTATTGATTAATCGTAGGCACGGCCGGATATGGCAACACGAGCTGGGCTATCGGACAGTCCTATGCAGATGACCCTGTTTTGACGCCTGCAATTTATGATCCCAGTGCCCCTACAGGTCGACGCTGGTCTCAAGGTAAAGATGGTCTAAAAGCTAGCACAGTGCCACGCATGTACCACTCTTCTGCGATTTTGCTTTCCGATGGTGGGTAGGCTCAATGGTAGGCTGAGACTGAGAACTGACCAGCGTCTATACTAGGTTCCGTTATGATTTCTGGATCTAATCCCAATTCGGATTACAACGTCGGCCCGAAGATTCGATATCCGACCGAGTATAGAACCGAATTGTTCTATCCATCCTATTATAATGAAAGAAGACCAGAACCCAAGGGGTTGATCTCGCAGTTCTCTTATGGTGGACCCGCGTTCGACGTCCAACTCGATTCGGATGATCTCTTCGGCAACGTGTCGAACGTTCAAAACACTCAGGTCGTCATCCTTCGTACTGGATTTTCCACTCATGCCTTGGTATGCCAACTTGGTCCTGTATATACAGTGCAGTGCATTCATAACATTCGATGTTCAGAACATGGGTCAACGCTACCTTGAACTTGAACACAGCTACACCGGATACGATAACAACACCGCGACTCTACATGTACGCCAATTGCCACGCAACCCTGCCATCTTCGCGCCTGGACCTGCGTTCATCTTTGTTATGGTGAACGGTATACCATCTGTCGGCCTTCAGGTGATGGTCGGTTCGGGAAAGCTGGGCAAGCAAGAGATACTCCCGGATGCCAGTCTACCTGATTCAACTATCGTCCAGGTTATGAGTGGTTCAGCAAACCTGAGCAGTGGGGCACTTGAAATATATTCTTTGGATTATTGGGTACTGTGCACAGGTATGGTACTTCTGGGAGGATTCATTGTCAAATGATAATTCTTTTGTTTCCTTGTTTTCATTGTTGTCTCTGAGTTTGATACGATTTTATTGTAATACTGTCTAGGCGTTTGCCTCCGATTTTAACAACGACGGTGTTCTGGCATCATAGTAGTTTACCCTGATCCTTAGCGTCCGTCTGCGTCCGTTTGTCGTGTACTCTACCTATCCCTTGTAGAACATCACTCCCTAGTACTGTATAGTGATGCAAATGCAATTGGTTTTTGATGATGACGTGGACCTTCATATGGTAGGTGCGGTCGTGATCGACTCCAAGTTCTTCCACCATGAACGACGGCCGTCGTACTTTCACCATCGCCATTCCTGGTGTCCCAGACCAGAAAACGCCCACAATTCCTCATCCAACGCCTCGACCAAAGCCCATGCACTTCAAGCGGGTCACCCTCACCTCTAAGAAGAACTGGTGGATGGGTACGCTCACTTTATATGTTTCTTGTGTAGCGCAACCCATGTATACTAAGTCTAGTTGAGATGGACGAGACAACCGAGTCGGACTCGACGGCAAGCAATACAATCACCAACTCGTTTTCGTCCTCAGAAGAAACGACAGTAGAGCCAGTATATAACTACAAGCATGGCATTGACGAGATTCAGCAACACGTAGCCAGATCTGTGCGAGAAGAGTCTCCACCTCCGTCACCAATTTATAATCCGCCACGCCATCCAAACTCGATATTTTCGTTTCCTACACCCACTGCTTACTCTGCCCCTCCCAACCCCACAACCAGTCTCGATCCCGTTGCACATGGATCAGCCTCTGAATTGTTCAAATGCATAGTCAAAAAGCCCGATGTCGTCCAGCTCGAAATTAATGGTGAGATGCAATCGAATGCGTCAGATGTTACTGTACAGTTCCTTGCGGAGCTTAGAGTGTACACGACATTGCATCGTCATCGCAATATATGTGCATTTTTGGGTTCGTTGGAAAATGTAGGAATGGTGTTGGAGTATATTGATGGAAGAACGCTTTACGATGTCATTGTGGCGAGGCCGCCACTGGCCCGGGGGAAGAAGATTGATTATCACAATCAGCTACTCGACGGTCTAACTCATTTACATTCTTATCGACTCTCTCATGGCGATCTTTCTCTTTTGAACGTGCAAGTAACGCATAGCATGGATACAATTAAGCTGCTCGACTTTGGCCGATCTGTATCTGCAGACTCGGTCTTCAAATCGCCTGACGATGAACCAGTTGATCCGTTCGCGTACTTGCAAAGGGAGAGACGAGGGGAAAAGAGATGGCCTTCGAGTGTCAGTAACGTTCCTGTTCCGGATGCAGTACCACTGCCAAGAATTGAACAAATTCATCCTGGGACGCGGCCGTTCTCGGCTCCTGAGATATTAAGAGGCGAGTGTCAAGACCCTCTTTTGGCCGATGCGTATAGCTTCGGAATGATTCTCGTTTGCTTGGATCGGTGCGAGAGCATTGATGTCAAGCCCTGGGATCAGAGGAAAGACAAGATTCCCAAGGATTTATTTGATGGGTGCCAGGAGTTTGAAGAACGGGCAAGGGAGTATCTGAGAAAGTGGGATGGAGACAGGCGGAGGCTTGCAAAATCCGACATGATTGAAGATATGGTTTCTTGATCAATCCTGCATCTCTAATATCAGCATCCAGGGCTTCTTTTTATTTTAATCGTTGGTTCACGCACCAAGACGATGGACAAAGCACTCCGGAGTCTTTTATAACGCCGAACCACAACTATCTATTCTGCAAGACCCTGTCACTGTGTTGCCTTCAACGTCGTACGCACTGCTGCATCTGTCCAACTGTATATCCGTGTCGGGTCAGACCATCATTTGGAACGCCCATGATGATTAATAGGCCATGACATGCTGTGGCCGAAAGGCGAAAACACATGCAGATTTTTCAACAGCACATGTAGCGATCGCCCTCCCAAGCTATTTTTTCCATTGTTCTGATAGGCATTATTGCATATTCGTTCACCCGTTAATGACACTACTCTACAGAACATAAGCCGAATAGTGGATACCTCTGGTCTTCTTGCGAGAAGCCCTTGGAAATGTACACGCTAGAATTTTCCTGTGGCTCCTTCAATGTCCTGGATATGGTTCCGGACCGCGAGTACACTCTCCTTTCCTTTGCGCGTCCAAGCAACGGACTATCATCCTCATCCCGCAAGTAATAAGACCAATCCGCTGTACGGTCCATCTCTGTCTGCGAGAAACCATTCCCAAGATACGAGAATCTGTTTCCAGTATAAGTGAAATCCCAGTCCTCGTAACGAGGCTGAAGGAGGGCTTCGAGATAGTGTAAGCTACTCCCAGGCCAAAGAGCGGTTACTTTTCCAGTAATGCTACCGTTTTTGTACCAGGAACGACAATTTGTTTCCCAGACGGTGCGTTTCATGTAGTTGTCTTTGTGTTTCATGAAATCTGTTACGGCTTCTTTCTTCGGAGAAATACTGTGAATATTTTCGGTTTGATAACGGTTTATTAGTTTGAGGAAGTAATCTATTTGTGCCTCTGGTAATTAGGGTTCAGTAACAGGTGAGAAAGAAGGGAAGTAGAAAGAGAAGTTTGCTTACCTATGCAGATCAGCACAGGTCCGTTTCCAACAGGACTATTCGGACCAATGACGATGAAATAATTTGGAAATTCAGCTACAGCGAATCCAAGATAATTGTTTGGTTCATTTTTCCATGCATCTTCCAATGACACTCCGTTGAAACCAATGACTGGAAACCGTGGAAGATAACTGACGTCAAAACCCGTAGCACAGATGATAACGTCGACAGGATATTCCTTCTCATCATCACTTTTACACCCTTTGGGTGTGATTTCCTTCACGCCATATGATACCACTTTTGTTTTCTCGTGCATTAAGGCCTCAAGATAACCTACACCTGGAGTTATCCGGCGACAACCTACACCCCACTTTGGGATGACTTTGTCTTGTAGATCTGAGCCTACGAGTTTTCGAGCCATGGTGTCGCGCATGTTAGATGTGAAGGTCTTTTGAAAAAGAGAGTCCTTGAGAAAGAGAGGGAAAAGCTCGTTTAGGCTGGAATCCAATTCACGACGGTGTTGTTCAAGTTTCTTTGAGTCAGAGGCAAAGGTTTGTTTTTCTTCGTCGGTATAGAAATGTTGAGCAAATCCCTGGGTCGGCAAGACCCATGATGCGGAACGATTGAAGGTGATGACGCTTTTGACCTTGGGGAGGATAGCAGGAAGTGTTTGAATTGCTGATGAGCTTGATTTAAATGTGTCAGTTGATGAAAAAATTTGTTTTCGTTGACGTACCCAGTTCCAAGGAGTGCGACGGTTTTATCAGTGAGATCAAGACTTCGATCATACTTTGCAGTATGCAGGATTTTGCCCTCAAATTTATCGATTCCAGGGATATCTGGCCATTTCCAATTGTTCAGGACGCCTTGTGCGTTGATTAAGAAGTGACACCAGTCATGGACACTGTTGCCGGTTTTGAGATCGGTAACTTGGATGTTCCACTGGCCTTTGACGTTGTCCCATTCAGCATGGGAGACACGTTTATTGAATTGGCAGTATTTGCGTAGATCATATTTCTCCGTGAAGCGGAGGAAATATTGTTGGATCTCGTCTGTACCGACGTAGGTAGAAGACCAGTAGGGATTGGGTTCGAAAGACAAGGTGTATGCGTGAGCGGCGACGTCGCAAGCGCAGCTAACAATGCAGAAGAAATGTTAGTCATATTCAATGCTGAGAGAAGGAACAACAACAAACCCTGGATATTTATTTTCGAGCCATGTTCCGCCGACGTCTTCATTCTTCTCGTAGAGGATGAGCTCAAAGTCCTCGAATGATCGTTGTAGTTTGTGAGCAAAGACAAGACCAGAGGCGCCAGCCCCAACGGTGATAACTCGGATTGTCTTTGAATTATGAATTGGTTTATCCCACCCTGGGTATGGTGCAGTAGTTGATGGTACAGTTCCGTTGGGCATGATAGGATTTGGATGTCCTTTGAATACTACAGCCCAGGGTTATATATACCATGACGAAGAGATTCATCAACCAGACGCCAAAAGCTTGTGAACTTTCTCCCGTAAGAATACGCCAGTGCACAGAGTGGTATGTCAAGTGATACATTGAGGAAGCCATGGCTGATAAGATTTTGATCTGACCATGTGTATAGACAAACAATGGCAAGCGACTGTCAGCGATATTTTCGGCTCGCGTTGGCCATGGACAATATCTCCGCCATTGCCTTTGGCCTCGCCCTTCGCTTTGTCCTCGACTCCGTTGCCGGCCATGATTTAAGGCTCACCGGCACTCTTGTTGGCCTCTGGGAGGGTGCAGTTACTCTCCATCTGCTCAACAGGATGCCTGACTCGGTTGATCCTTACATCGCATATCTTGTCCGTCTTCTTGTCGACTTCCTGGTCACAGAAAACATCCTCAGGCTTATCCTTGTCGTCGTGTGGACGGGGTTGGGCATGGTCCTGGTAGACGTCGCACCCGCGATCTGGCACGATGTCGGTGGCCACAGGGTCTGGCGGCGTTTCCGTCGAGACATGTACTACATGTCCCGCTCAGTTCCAACTGTGTCTATTCCTCCCCTCTTTCCGAGAGCCCGCGTTGTCCGTTTTTCTCCTGTCATTCAGCCAACAGAGATAAGTGAGACGCTCAGCACACTCTCACCCACCCCCGCAACTCCCACTGTCACTTCCCAACCACCAACAACCCAAGACGTCCCTCCAACCCAAGGTATTCCTCCAACAGATGGTCCTGTTCGCACCCGCCGAGTACCAGGAGGCGACGTCAGTGTTTTCTCTGAAACAAACTCGGATGGAGGCTCTGTTGTCGACTTACGCCCTCCTATCAGTGGCAGATCCATTGGAACGTCTCATACCCAGTACACCGTTCGCCCTTGTAGCAATCCTGTCGATGGTTCTGTGTCGCAAGCACACTCGAATTCCGTTGACGATTCCAACCTCTCCTCTGATGCGTCTTCTGCATCTGCTGAAACTCTTAGTCAGCAGCCTCAAAAAGAAGAGATTGAGATTCCGATTCGTAAAGTTGACAAGGGCAAGGGAAAAGTGGTTGATACAGATACTTCTGGTCTCCCACCCCTTGCTCTTCCTCCAACTCCATCAGACTCAAACCGGCCTCACTTTGAGGTCAGTCGCACTTCTATTGTGCCCACGATCACTGGTATGCCTTCTATTCCTGACTTCTACGAGTCAGCGTTGGGCTCGGATTGGGAGAATATCAGAAAGGAAGAAGCAGAAGAGACAGTGACGCCTCCTACACCCCCAAAGAAGGATTTTGATTCCAAGATCTATGAATCGCTACCTGCTCACATCATTCCCCCTCCTGCATCCTCAGTGTATGAGCCTACACCCCGGCCATCAATCTTCGGCAAGGACCTTTGGGATGATGTGAGCAATAAGGCACCTTCTACGCCTTATCCGGTATGTAAAGTCACCAAGATAATATAATCTAGTTTCTGAACACCTGATACAGAGGCCCATATTCGAACAAAGAATGTCACGGTTTCCGCAACCTACGACCTCTAATCTTCAAGCACCAGAAGAACATATTTCTCAACCCATCAAAAAGAGAAAATCCGGACTTCCTTCTGTTCCTCAGACCCCTGTGTACGGTGATACATGGGGTGCAGAACAAGACCAAATACCTCCTCCAACCCCCAGTGTCCTTGGTGCGACCCCTATGTTCGGCCATACTGTAGGTCTGAGTGAGTCGGTTCATCCGAATTCAGAGTCTCTTGTACCCCTTGCCGAGCACGGACGGAGACCCGCTGATCGTATCCCCGAGCAACAGGATTCTGGTGACGCTGGCTTCGGAGACCATCCAGAGAATAGTTCCGTTGTGCCTGTTCAATCACAGGATCAGCATAACCCTCAGTCTGTACTTCCCACTTTTCAGCAGCAGTCCGTACCACACACTCCCCGGGAACAATCTCGACCTGTCCCTCCCCCTTCTGGTCAGCAAACAAGCACAGGACCTCTCACACGCTTATACAAGACGCAAACGATCTCTGGTTCTCCTCAGCAACGATCGCAAGCTATTCCTCCCATCCATAGTCAAAAGTCAAGGACGGTTCCATCTACTCCCCTGCACAGAGCACAGACAGCTCTACCCACCCCCGTTAATAAAGATAAAGCTCGGACTGTTCTTCCTACACCTCAACACTCATTCACTATGTTACTACCAGATCACCCATCGCCTCAACTTGAGCCAGTTCCTCCTGAGCCTATTCCCCTTACACCGCTAGACCGGATAAGAAATGTGCCATCGCCCCGCCAACCTCCGGTTAGAACTGTCTCATCTGAGTCTCAACGACCTTCTAAAGCTGTATCATCGAATCCTCAGTCTAAAACGAAGACTGTATCATCGATTTCCCAAGATCAGAATATATTCGATGACTTTGTTGGAGGTGATATGGGTGAGTTTGGATTGCGGGGTCTCACAGGGCGACAGCAGCCGCCTGAAAGTAATTTGGGGACTGGAGAGGTTAATGGTAGAATCGCCGGGGAGGGTAACAAACCATACGAAGGAACGAAAGGGGAAGACATTGGTGAAACTCACAGTGGGGACAACAACAACAACGGAAACGAGAACAAAAACGACAAAGGCGATATTGATGTCGAAGCAGATGATCGTGGTGGAGGTGATATTCAAGCCGACAAACATAATAGTCCGATGTCGCCTGTCTCATCGGCTGATAGCTCCATCGTCAATGACCCTGAAATAAAAGAGAGGAATAAGCAGGCTATCATCATTCGTGCGCAGATTCAAGAACTAACACTGAGGATTGAGAACCTGGAGGATGAGAAGTTGAAGGCACAGGGAAGGGAAGAGTTGGATCCGCTGAGTGAGGAAAGTGCTTTTAAGGAAGAAGAGATTCAGAAGGCGAAGCGGAGCTTGGAGAAGCTGAAAAAGCGAGCGGAGAAGAGGTTTCAGGCTGGTGAGTATTCTCTTTGACTCAGCACCTAGCCAAGGGTTAATTGGTGATTTTAAAATAGCTGTGGAATCCACGGGCCAACGCACTGTCCCCTGGCCTCTGTCACTCAAATTTGAGTCTAGCTTACCGGACGATGCAGCGTTAAGGCTGGAAGATATCTTGGGATTGATGTTCAGAGTTGAGCAGGAGAAATTCAAAATTGAGATTCAACTGCCAAAAGGTAACCAGGGGAGGGCCGTTAAAGCCGCGGTGCAGAAAGTGCTCACTGAGTAAGTCACGTTCTTCGAGTTTTTTTCCAAGGATAGCTTTTTCTCTGACTGCTCTGGTTTCGAAACCAAATAGATACGGTATCAAGGCTATTAACAAGACGTCGGTCATGACTATGACTATGATGCCCAAAGCATATTTAGAGATGATCACGACGTTCCGAAAAAATCACTCGAAAGAGGAAGATGATTCATGGTCATGATTTCTGTTTACCTGCTCTACCCTTGATTTTCATTCTGTTGTCTTGTATTTTGGATCGAATTGTTGATATACCGTTTCCTCTGTAGTGATGTGTACTGCTTACCGAACGACGGACTACTCTTGCTGCTGTGTTGGAATCAAGCCTAAAGAATACTAATTTTGTCTTTTGGTGTTCCCTTGTAGGATACAAACAGGATTTGGAGAATGACACTCTATTAATACAAACCTCAGTAGCTCGAGTATAATTGAATTCTCTGAACGAGGGCTATCAGAAAGAGCATCACTCCTGATATCATCACATTGCAGGACAAGATATCAATCTCATGATAAACACGAAAACGATAATCGATTCAACACTAGACAAACTACAAAACTCGCAGGAAATTTTCATCAATCATCTTGCGGTCGTGAAACCTCCAGTTGAAAGACTCTCCGGCACACCTCCTTCACAACTATCCACAGCGGTCTTGTCCGCGGTGAGAGTAATAGCGATATCACCACCAAGCCTGAACGCATCATAAAAATCAAAATAACATCTCGAAGTGCTGGGTTTTCCATTAATTGTTACACTCTTCACATATGCGGGTACACCAGGTGGTATTTCCCGTCGTACGGACCTGGGAGAGAAGTTAACGACAGTGACAGTGGTACTGACGTTAAGGAAAGAATTGTGGATAGTGTATCGAGGTGTGAAGGGTGAGAGCACTAAGAGTTGAGTAGTCGAAGGTACTGGGTATAATCCAAGAAGGTGGAAAGAAAGAAGTGTGGCCATAGCAGCTTGATCGTCATTTCCTGGAAGACCGCCAGCAGCTGGTTGTCACGAAATATTAGCACCGGGTTATAACGAATTGCGAAAAGGACACACTGATGCCAAAGTTGTCAAATACAACTTTACGGACACGATCAACAGACATAGCCGGATGATTCGCGTAGTGGTAGCCAATTGGTGTCTATAGAAGATAAGCAGACACGACGGGGAAGGCGAATTTCGTATTACCTGGAAGGATGGCTCATTGCCAGCAAGATAATATCCCGCCTATGAAAGAACGTTCACAATACAGTAGTGATGTCTTTTAAAGGTTACCTACGTTGAAGAAATGTTCGAGGCGATCGACGAAAATTTTCTACGCAATTATGAACTTCTAGTAGGATTGAATCATTGGAAACTCACACTCCCTCCCATCAGCTCGATCAGGTGTGCAGTGTCATGCGGCGCATACCTGAATATTCAATTACTATCCGAACGATGAAAGCAATTGACTGTAGCTCACCAACTGTACTCCCAAGAAGATGATTCGTAGAATCCATTTTGGTTGTTTGATTGCAAGGAGCAAGCCCTGGTATCATTCTTATCTTTTGGCGAGCAATCGATGGGATTGTTGAAGAAGAATGTCCCATTTGAGTATCGCTTCTGCATAAACCCTGCTCTGACTTCAGGACCCAGGCTGTATCCATTAATATCAAGGATGCGCACCTTTGAATCCATCGTCGGTCACAGAAGGGTTCCAAACATTACGGTAGAACTCATCATACGGTCAGCGGCGTAGATACCCAAGATGACATGATGCCTACGAGGGAACGATTGGTATATTTAGAGACGTCATCCTCCTTGCCTAATAGCTGAGCCACTTGACGAATACCGAAATCTTCAAATGCATACTACATATTCGATATCCGATTAATACAAGTGATTCAGTCTCTAACGGGACTGACCTCTAACGTTCGACTCCCTTCACGAGTTTGTCGCCCAGTGCTTGACACATCTAGAACGGCGAACGGTACGTAACCAAACTGTCTATTTGATCACCACTAGATGAAACCGTTATCTTACATACTGATCTACACTCACTTGTAAACATTGATTTGCCTTCCCATGGTATTCCATTCAGGGGGATTCAACTCTCCGTCAGCAAGGAGAGCAGAATATAACTCATCGATATCAATACCGAGTCGTGAGGCTTCATTGTGGTAATGAACAGCAAATGAGAGACAATGTTGTCGGCACTTGAACCTAAAACAGCGCGATTGCGGGAGCAGTCAGCCTATGAAATCTGTAAGAATTATGGAGGCTTGCTCACCTCCTTGAGTCCAGCCTGGTAAATTGTTGGCTCGACATTCAGGCATCCATCCGAGTTTCCTCCAACCATCAATGTAGCTATCCACGATTTGGGCAAACTCAACTGGAGAATGGAGAGACATTAGAGGGTAGAAAGTTCTGAACTTGATCGTTCTCAGTTGTTTGAGCGGTGGTATTCATTTGTGACCTACAGTGTCCCAGCTAATTATAGGATCATCGGTGAACCAGAGGAACGCGAAAGATGTAGGATACTTACCTGCAATAGAGAGAGTCAAAGTAAAAAGAATCAGTATTAGCAAAGACACCCTGAGTCTCTCCAGTAGCATTGTTCTACACCGAGTGTCAAAAGTAATCCAATGAAGCTCTGGTATGACTACCGACCGGTGTCAAGGATGCACGATACAGCGAGGAATACAGCATCTCAGTGATATTGGGTGCTGTACCACTAACATCAATTTCAATTTTGCTCAACTTCTCCTGCCACAGTGCCTTGGCCCTTGCATGGATATCATCAAATGATGTAGTACCAATTTCTTCCTCTGCATTGGTACATGCCTGGTCTGTAGAAACAAACGAGATACCAACGCGGATATTGACTTGTTGCGGCTGGCCGGAGTAAGAAAACAATGCACCCGATTGATAGACGCCACCAATGAGGTTGAGGCTCAGATTCAGATGCGTCATACCTAGGCCTTTAGCGTCTAATCCAAACATGTCACCTGTCCAAACACCGAATTCGTCGAGCTTCTGCTTGCCATTGTCAAGAAGGTCGTAGCATGCAAATGCCTGGTAATCAAATCTCGGAGGACCAAAACTGGAAGTCGAGGTGCATTGGCCAATTGTCGTTTTATATCAAAAGGGGGCTGACCTAGAACCCCATTTTCCACCAATTGTGATTCGACCTTGATTTGGATCAATAGTGAGCTCACCTCCAGCAAACGACACAGGCAGGTCATTTGCTAGGTCAAGAACAAAATACGGCTTGGATCCGGAAGGGAAAGTGAATCTTTCCAGTCCAGCACGACGAGTGGCAGTAGCCTCCATTCGAATGTCATTGTTCAATGTTAAAGAGAAGTATCCAGGCGAAGCATCTGAGCAACCATCCCATCAGTCATGAATGGTATGGGATATATGGTAGATGAAAGACCATCAGTATTTTTCTTCCTCAGGCGTTCCCGAGTATCGAGAGTTGTGGTGCAAGTATCAAATCCATGGGGACAGAGAAGAGGCATGATCTCAAAGTTTCCATAAGTACCTACATCAATGAAAATGGTCAATCACTAGCTCAAAATGGAGTAGATATATCTCCACCTAAGGACGAACCAGTCCCACTATCGTGCAGGGGAGATAAACCACGGATTTTCTGTGTGTTTTCAGCGACGTATCCTGTCAAAGATATTGGCAGTGCAGTAAACTATAGTATATGAACTTGACGAACCAGCAGGAGCATAGCCGGTCATATCAGTGGAGAATTTGACCTATAATTTTCTTCTAAACCTGTCGCCCCTCGCCTTTGCGGAGCTCACCATGCCAAATGGGATAGAAGCGCCTGGGCTAAAAGGATTCATTTATTTGAAGTTAATTCTCCGTGTCTCATAGACACAGACTTAAAATGATGACATACCAGACATCACCAAAATTGTCTAGGAGAGCTTTTAGATGAAAGCACGCGCAAAAAGCTGCCACATACCAGTGCCAATAAAAGGATTGACGAAGGCCGTGTAATCTGGTGTGCCAGACTGATTAGATGCGGCTGCAATAGCAGCGGAAATACGTCTTTGAAGGCTTGGAGAAGGCTGAGCGCGAACGGATAAAGTTATAAACGAGAATATCAATATGAATACTACTGCAGCAAGCATCACTTGAGGAATGTTAGGTAGGGGGATCTTTAGAAAAGCAATGTATCGAAAGTGGTAATAATAGGATACAATATTTGATAGGGGGTCTATTTGCCAACTTTGGGGTGCCGATCCCACCCTCTATAAATAGCCTGACAAATGCGCTGTGACAATGGTCAGGTTTCAGAAGGACCATGCCTGTATTTCAAGTGTTGCCTTAGCTTAGTCAAGAAGCTAGGTCAGGCTTTATGAATCTCATCTATTTGGCATAAAGAGTGTCTTAGCTTTTAAGCTGATCCATGAGTCATCCTTGGGCTAATCAAGAGGGAAAAAGGATTCATTGAAAGTGCCAAAATAATGAAGTGTGGAGTATCGATACTCTGGAAGTACCCCTATCAAGCATGAGAACATGCCCCATTTTTCTAATACAGCAGCTGACCCCATCTAGAGAAGTCGCTAAGAATGAATGAATGTGGGGGGGCAGATGTAGGTTCTAGGAAAAACACAAGCGCTGTGACGGTCGTAGAAAGTCCTCGTACACTGGGGTCTGAATCATTTTTCGGTGGCCTGCAAAGCTAGAGGTCAGAGGGTTGATTCGAAAATTTGCTCTCTGGAGTACTGTCTCTTCGTAGCAGCTCCAAGCGAGGATTATCGTCTCACGAACAATAGCATGCTGGTAATTTAGGCGAGGGCTTGTATGGACAAATAAACGAAAGCGCAGGCGAAGCATATACTTAAGCGTTCTTATTGGCCACTCGTTCAAGCTCTGCTAGGATAAGGTCCAATCCTTCTTGAGTCCAGAATTGCTTCTCGTGATTTGAAAGTCTACCGAGAACATAGGTGGCCATATCCGTTCCATCGTAACCGACACCAGCGCGGAAACGCCAGAAATTCTGTTCGCCTCCCAGTGCAGAAATGATGCTTTTGATGCCATTGTGACCGTTGGCCGAACCACCCAGGCGAACTGCGAGTTTTGTGACGTCGTGCTGAACCGAGTCAGAGACAACGACCATATTTGTTGAGTTGTGAAAGTTTTTCCTGTAGACATCGGCTATAGAAGGACCAGATATATTCATCAAAGATTCTGTATGACATATCAGACAACGACTTTGATGGAACAGGTAAAAATAATTGACAACGCACTAGGCTTGAATAGAGTCAATGAAATCGATTTCTCCCCAAGCTGGACCTCGCTCTGGCCGGTGTATCCCCCTTTTTGGTTTGATAGTTTGATTCCCAAGCGGGTAGCGAGAGAATCAACGATGAGGTGGCCGATGCTGGTGAGGTGAAAAACTGATCAGTCATTCCCACAGGAAATTATGAAGTACCTGTGCCGAGTAAGTGGCAGCGGGAGGTTTCCGAGGCCGACAACGAGGAGTTGGGGAAGGAGGCCCATATCGTATTGCTGGGCAAGCCGGTACGGTGCAGATTTATGTTGAACTAATGACTCCTCGCTGTGCCTCAGAAAAACATTTTTTACACTGATCTGGTACCTCCATTACGTAAGTATAGGTGTTCTTGACAATTTCTGCTTTGGTATTTATGTACTGCTTCTCCTCACCGTCCTCGACTATGTCTCCTACGACGACGAAGACGACGACGGAAAC
>Ga0157367_1000837_pt1 | contig 14113 bp, 16 predicted proteins | sample AttbisABBM2_FD_113142 | JGI IMG/M metagenome (GOLD analysis project Ga0157367, IMG submission 113142) | Fungus gardens microbial communities from leaf cutter ant in Botucatu, State of São Paulo, Brazil - Atta bisphaerica ABBM2 | ecosystem: Host-associated > Fungi > Mycelium > Unclassified ...
GATAGAAATTCATTCTGCTCATGACTACAGACAGTGTTGATGGGAAGAAGGATAAAGGAATGCAAGAATCTGATCTGGCAGGGTAGTGACATGAGCGGCGTTGTGATCCGAACAAATCTAAGTCCAAGACACATGACCAATGACCCCGATTGCGTGGGATCATCAATATCAATATACGACCCCTTTCCTCGGGTTTTACCATCCATTGTGTTGGCAGACGAGGCATTGTGCAGTACTAAGGCTGATTTGACTTTATTACAAGTTCCCAACACGCTCCAAGTAGAAATAGCTTAATAGAGTAGAAAGTCCGAATAACGAAAGGATGGATATCGATACCTGACCGTTGCGTGATGACAGTGGGAACAACCGCGTCAAATAAGAAGATGATCCAAGACGCTCTGGATACCGTCGTGAATGTGAGGAATTTGGGGCAAACCATGACTCTGACTGTAACCGGGAAGTGGTGCTTGGGTTGGTGTGAACTCGGGAGGGCTCCGCGGGGTTGTCAGGCTACCGGAAGTCCCGTAGTTATCCAAGGGAGGTGGGGCTTCGAAAGGATGGGCCTCAGTGTTAAAAACATCTGTTAATAATATCCATGATGCGTTGAACATAACGGAGAGTCAAGAACGTACAGTTATCCAAACTTATATGGGTGGGGTCATCAAAAGTCAGATATCTACATTTCGTTGTGTTAATACACATTTACTGTCAAGAACCAGGCTACGTACAGGTACTTGAGTGTTTCAGCAAACCAGAAACTCTCCATGTCATCGATTTTTTTCGAAGTGGCGCTATCTACATCTTCAATCCCTGCATATGCATTGTTGACTGAAAGATATTTGTTGATGCTTTGGATAACCTGGGAAGCACGGTTGAGGTATTTGATGTCGCCTGTTGATCGCCAGGCATAAAAGTTCGACTCCATAACTTCGGGACGTAATATGTAATCGCTGTCTGTGATATAAAATCCATGTTTTTCATAGAAGTCCTGTTGGTCGGAAGTTGGAGCAGCCCCATTCGTGAAACCACCATCACTAGACGCGAAAGCGAAGGTCTCGGGACCAATGCCAGTTCTTGAGACGAGACTGAGCTTGCAGGAAATCTTTCAAGAAGTGAGAAACTCACGTGGTGCTTGCATAGGTGTTCCAGCATGAATCAACCAATTTAAGGGCAATATCAATAATAGTCTGGTTGTTGGTCAGGTGGCCACCTGGAGTGACTGTGAGCAGTCAGCAACAGGGGAGTGACGCTGACCTACCCATGATCCAATTACCTCCATAGAAACATGCGAGGTGAGAACCGACATGAACAACTCGCCCTTGAGAATCAATGTCGGCCAGATAGATCTGATTAGCAACCGTTGATTCCTGGACGTAGCATGAGATTTGTCTCAGAAGCTTGAGTAGAACTCCTGACCTTCAGAAGAGAATGCATAGAAGCATCCACAGCCAGTTTCCAAGTATTGGCATAGAGCGGATCACCAGTGTTATTGAGACGAGGAAATTTGATGAGATACTCGAAATAGCTGTCGGAGCCTCCTCCCCATGTCTGATCCTAGTCATACATATCCAAACGGTAAAAATGGACGACATACGATATATCCACCCACGGGTGCACCGGTGTTGGGATCAATCCCTTGGGCAGGCAGGCCTCATGGTTCTCATGAGCTTTATGTTAAGGGAGAATCTACTAAGAAACTAACCTGGTAGCGGGGATGGCTGTTTGGCTGAAATTTAATAAAATGGAGTGGGAGATATCAGCACTCACGTTGGTAGCAATGCGACGCATTGATTTGGCAGCGAATTCGAAATACTTGTTATCTCCTGTATATTTACTTAAGGTTGCCCACTCGAGAAGTAGCTAGACGCAGATCAGAGAGAGAACTCTGATGCACTGCAGGACTCACGCTCCCTGCTTCTGCAATATTGGACTAGAACATATGTCAGGTTGAGAAGAGTAATAACCAATACTCTAGCTAACATTCTGATTGACAGGCGTGTTGCTGCTGAAATCAAGTTGCCCAAATGGAACATCATTGTCCTGAGAATTGCCATCGGCATACGAGATGATAAATTAATGGTGGCTGACATACCCCAACCCAAGCAAAAATCAACTTATCAGCCAGCTGTGCAGCTTTAGTAACAAGAGTGCGGTGCTGCTTTCCACTCAGCTCGTAGGCGCTGAGCAGCCCTCCAATGTACCGGATTGAGGATTCAAACACACTGATCGATGGTCAGCTGTTTTTCCAATTAAAGAAAATAGAAACTGTCGCACCTGACTGTATTAGACGTATTTGATTTGCTGAAATTAATTCCCGATGCAAAACTCACAGCTTCATTGAAATAATCCTAGGAAGCAATTCAGGGATAAGTTGTATAACTAAATGCGCTTCACTGTACTGTCAGGCCCATTATTTGCTGTACATATCAGCGTGATTAGTGATCGTCAATGCAAGAACATGATCCCACCATGGTCCCCATCCCGTCAATAATAGTAGCACCTTGAGACTTTGAAATCAGCCGGTAGCTTTTCGGTAACACATGTCATCATACCCCATCCGTTGCGACTGTCGACGAAACCTCCTGAAAGCTGCCATTAGCTACTTGGATAAAACGATTGCAGAGCACGCTCAGCAGACCATTGCCTCTATTTGAGAGAGGGCCAAGGTCATCATGACCCCAAGCAGATTTCCTATTGTAGATCAACACGAGAACGCATGGAAACACGCAGGTGACATACTCGTATGCCTTATAACTCTTCAAGAAGATGTTTCTGACGGCGTCTCTGTTTTCAGAAGCGCTAGGAGGCAAAACGAGTCCATCCTTTTGGATCTTCCTAGAGGAGACAATTGGAATGGAGAAGATGGTGGCAAGGAACGCGATGAATAAGGAGCGTGTATACATGACTAGACAGTCGGTGTCAAAGAATGACCAAAGGCCCGACGTGGGGTTACAGGCAGATTGTTGAAGAGAGGAAGTTGTAAAGAAACTAGTCCACGCCCGTACTTATATAGTGCGCGCCCTGGAATGGTGATTAGCATCCGCTGACGTAAATAGCGTAAGAATGCAAGTAGACTTCAATACTTACTCGTTCAATGCGTTATTAGTGACATCGACTTGGTCGTCGACTCACGGACTCAATACAAGGATTCCGAGCGCTTAAATTGTACAGATGTCCAAAATTACGGATGCTGATTCGTGAATTATGAATTAGAGCTGGGGCTGATGAATCTATTTCTAGCGTACATACCAAACCGAGGATAGTCCTCGTCTTACTAATTAAGTCACTCCCCGACTGCCAGAGCATATGGAAAGCCAACGCATATCGCCACAAATCCAGCCATTGCATTTCCGACCTCTGATAACTTTGACTGGATCCCCTTCTAACTTGTCTGCCGAACCAGCTGGTTTCACCGAGTGGCAATCATACAAAGGTCAATAGTCAAGAGCAGCTCAAAAATGAAAACCAGCAAGATGAAGAGCATAAGCCACGAGGTCCTCAAAATCTGATACACTTCTGATATTGCACAGAATACATAAAGGAGACCCCACTGTGGTCAGAGAAGTGTCCAGGGAAATGAACGGAAGCGGGTTCAGTGACAGGACAAGATTAATGGCTGATGTATCCTTTGGTGGAAGGGGCTTCAGTAGCTGAGCTCCAGTATTCAACATTTGTCAAAGCATTAGTAAAAAAAGGAACCAGCTATTTTGCATTCGTCGCAGGATCATTGAATGTCTATCTGTCGAACAAGTCCATCCGTTGAAGGCAGATATCAAACAAACACAGACACTTGGGTGAGTCAGCTCTCCAATATTTCAGCATTGTTCGCTTGTTATCTTGTGTGACCTTGACGCGTTCTGGATTCAGCCACAAGCAATTAGACACAATACGAACCATAAGGCACTCTGAAGATTTGTGACTCAGGCAAGTCCACAAAAGCGTGAGAAAGACTAGACCACATGATGGCCTGGGTTCCTTCCCGCAATCTCTGCGTGCGAAAATATAAACGTTCAATTCACTGATCGTGTGTATGTGGGAGTGTCCTGAGAAATTGACCTGTTTTCTCATCTTGTGTAAAATCTCCTGTGGACCTTTCTCAGGGCGCCACTACGTCTACTTATTGGAACGTTCCAGGTGGATCAAGTAAATACTACTCTCTGGCCACCGAGTTCGCTATCGAAATGATTCAATTACACGTCCAAAGTTTGCTGGATAGAATTTGCAAAGATTTCTCTGTTTCTCCACGTTTCTTCGCAGTCATCTACCAGTCTTACCAATCTCACCATAGGGGTGGCAATGTTCGCTTGTGTTCGCATGGTTGCAAACAAAGTTTTTCTCGTCTATCTTATAATGGCATCAAGCCATTAAGGATTTTCCTGCTCGGCACAGGCAACATGTGATTCCTGCCTGTCTTGAGCACTATTTAACACACCTACTGAACTCTCAAAACACTCCCATACCTTATTGTGATGCAATTCTGGCCGTCTCTATCTCTCCTTGTGGCATTGCACATCTGCAAAAGTGTTTATGGTAGCCTAATTGATGATCTTGTCAATGCCATCACTCAAACAGTTGACTGCGACTCATGTCATGCCCTCTTTGTTCCTCTCAAAGGCCTCGCCGCTCTAGGCAACTCGGCTTTCTCTGATAGTATGGCCGCTGTTTGTAAGGCTATTGGCGTATGGGATCTTTATTTATTGCACAATGACCTGCGCTTACCTTCAATTGCCTCAAGGCCGAAGATGATGATGTCTGCGATGGAGCACTAGCTGAACAAGGGCCCATCGTGGCCCATGATCTACGGAAAATTTCTCCCTTCGATCGAAGTTCTACTCTGCTGTGCAACTCTGTATTCGGTTTATGCCAACAACCTGCCGTTCAGCAGCTCAATTTCCCGCTGTCCTCAGCACCAAAAAATCCAAAACAATGGACAAGCCAAGGACGTCAACCCTTCCAGGTAGTGCATTTCAGTGATGTTCATGTTGATAGGGAATACACTGTATGTACTCTTGCAGAAGTCTTTAGTTCATATAGCTGACCACTGAAACGCAGCCGGGTGCAGAAGTGAATTGCACGAAACCTATCTGTTGCAGGAATTATGCAACTGGATTACCAGTCCAACAACCAGCAGGGATACTCGCAAGCCATAACTGTGATGCCTCTACAGGATTGGTTGAGAGCATGCTTCATGCTGCTTCTGCACAGGAGAACTCCTTCTCAATCTTCACGGGTGATGTCATTGAAGGTATGACGCTCTCGCTTTCACCTTGCTAAATGGTATTGATTGTTTTTCTTGGTAGGTGATATTTGGTTGGTCAACCAGACTGGCGTGACAGCCCATTTGCAGCAGTTCAATCATGAAATGCAAATGCTTATAGGTGCTCCCGTTTTTCCCGTGATCGGTAAATACCTATTTCTTTAAAGCATCGTGTGCAGCTTCAGCTAAGTCTCACCGTCAACAGGCAACCAGTAAGCTATTTTCGATCTTATTTATTATTTTGTTATGATGCTACCTTATCAGTGATGTTGCCCCAGTCAATAGTTTCCCCCGAAATACTACGTCCGGCGCATCGTCCCAATGGGTGTTTGATACCCAGGGTGCTGACTGGTCGGTGAGTTAAGTAGTGAGAACCAACATTCCAGTTTTGAACTCTAAACTACTCGTAGGAGTGGCTTGATGCTTCTGCTGCCAACTCTGTTGAACATATGTCAGGGAGCTACTCGGCTGTAGTTTCTGGAACAAACCTTCGGTAGGTCTCGCTCCGTGCATGCCCTACCACATACTCATGAAAACAAAGTATCATTTCCCTCAATGATTTGTACTGGTATAAAGCGAAGTAAGCAGAGATTCCACACCAACTTATAAGCACCGGAAGGGCTTATCACAAGAAATAGTTTCTGGCTCTTTGACAGTGACACAGCCCAGTGTGTTAACTCAGCGCATTACGAGTATCAGAAACTTATTCTGTCACAGACCAGATCCTAATGGCATCCTGACATTCGTCGCCCAGGAACTTCAAGCAGCTGAGGACGCAGGGCAAAGAGCTTGGATTATAGCGCACATGCCACCAAGCTCCTCTGATGCTTTACACGACCAGGTGAATACCTGCGGCAACTTCTGTGCACATTAAGCTCATCAGCCTAGTCCAACTACTTTGATCAAATTGTCCAGAGATTTAAAAATACCATTGCGGGACAATTTTACGGGCATACCCATAAAGTAAGTATCAGTTTGAGGGTCATGTAGCAAACTTTTGATAGTGTGTCAGGATGAGTTTGCAATCTCGTACTCAGACTATAACAATCGTACGGCGGAGAATGCAGTCAGTACTATGTGGATCGGGCCATCTCTAACCCCTTCAAGTAAGCGTCCTTTGAGACCTCACACTGAATTCAGTCGTTAAAGAGCACGGATAGCCGGGAATCCAGCTTTCAAGGTATATGACGTTGACCCTGACACGTATGAAATTATGGACGCCAGAGTATTCATAGGTCAGGCTCCCACAGTTGCCATACCGAAGATACTGATGGTGCTGATTCTAGGTGACTTGGGGGATCCTACTTTCCAGACTTCTCGTGAGCGTCCTCCCTCTTTGTACATGCTTGGATCTAGTGCTCAGCGCCAGTTTGAAGCTCAATGGAAACAGTATTACTCAGCTCGGGAAGTCTATGGATCTGGCTTGTCTGATGGTTGGCCCGAGAACACCCCGCTAACGCCTGCATTCTGGCATCAGGTCACGGAAGCATTCGAACAAAATGATGCACTTTTCCGACAGTTTTTAGAGTTCAAGTGGCGGGGTGTCAATGTAGAAACATGTCCGCCTGGAGACTGCAAAGATAATGCAATTTGTGCGCTACGTGCTGGAAGATCTGAGAATAATTGTGTCAGTCCGCACTTTAATGACATCTGATCATGCTCACGCTATGAAAGGTTGTTACTTCTCCTGGTCTTCCCTTCCGCAAGAGGAACTCAGGAGAAAGGTCCAATAGCGTGTCCGTCAATGAATGCGAGGGCACAGGTCTCGGCACGATCTTTTCAGACTTGCCGAACAAAATGGTGCGTCGTTATGTTACTTGCCCTGCTGAAGTGTATATTTAATGTTACAAGGTTAACGTTGACATTGAGGACTTGAAAGAAAAATTGAAGGAGGCGGTTCCGGAGATAACTAACTAAGAAATCGAGACTGGACTCAAGTGTTGTGTATGCTTCCTCTTTGGCTGAATTGGAAATCACGATGTCATGGCTTAACATTGAAATCGGGCTACTTGGGTATTCTCGTATCAGCTGTTGAACTATAACAGCTGTTAGTTTGTCTGGAGTCTTGGATCTTATTCTAAATAATAAGGGACTGGGTGGACCTCATTTTGAGGCGAGGTTCTGTGTCACCGATTTTTCAATTCTGCGCCAAGGAATATTATGAATTCGATGCCCCATTTTGAAGAAGTACTCAATGATTTGAGCGGAGTTGCTAGACGCGTTAGTATGGTTGGTACTTCATACTATCACATAGTGCTCCTTTGTTATTCTTCACTTGAATACATAATTTTTAACACCTCGTCGTTCCGGACCCCCAATTGAAACCCACCGACAGGCATCCCTCAGTATCAAACATGTTGACTAAGAAGAAACCTGAGGGAACTGGAGGAGAGTCTGAGATGATAGTTATCTATAAGCGACAAAACCGACTATTCACCCTGGCCCGCTTGGCTCGGGGTGTCGTGTGAGAAGTATCACCTCAATGAACAGAGCAATGTTCCAGTAAAAGAGTGTAGTTATATGTTGTATATATATCGGTAGTGACGTATCAGCAGGTGATTAGTCGTTGACCCCTTCACACTTCGATCCTCGAGACGATATTTGGTTTGATTAGGACTGGAAGATCTACATCACGTGCTCAACCTCTCACCGCCCACGGCGACAAAGGAGTCCTACTCTTCTCATACCCAATGGCATCTCCAACAACTGCCTCTCAAGTACAACTTAAGGCAGACAAAGTGCCCTTACATTGGCGGGACGGTTGTTCTGCGTGAGTGTAATACCTCCCTCAGAAGCGATTGGCACTCATGTTTTCATGTTCATTCACGAAATCGTTCCCCTCATGGCCCACAATGCTTCCAGGTTGCTACTTCCTTTGAATGTATGTCGGAAGAAGAATTTATACCTTCCTTGGGAATGTGAACACGAACGTCATGAGTACGAACGGTACGTCTCACGCTTGAACTTTCCTCTGCAGCTTTCACAACTTCCCTTACACATGCACAAACCCCAGATGTCAGTACGATGAGTAAGTTTCAATGCAATTCTTATGGAGAATTTCCAGGTAGTGACCCTACAATGGGAACTTAGTTATGTTCGACGAATGAAAAAGCTTGCCAAGATAAAAGCCGAGGCTGCCGAGGAGTAGAGGCTTGGGGGCGTGAGGGAAGGAAGCTGGAATCGTGAGCCTTGATCATTGATAACCTGGTAATATTGAATTTTGTGGACTTTCCTCGACGGGCCAAGTCATCGGAATCCTCTAGATCAAGATGCAAGGAGCTCAGGCTACACCTCTGAAATCTATGAAAAAACTACTACCGTAGCGAGATCAATGTATGGTAATTGATTTTCGGGGGCAGAATCAGAAATTCGCCAGATAAGTTGGAAGTATTCAATCCACTCGATGTCTTTATTGAGAAGTTCCATTCTATATTAGTGGACTTGAAAGGTAACATGCAATGTTTGTATGTATGACTGATAGATGATAGACATGATCAAGCTACTAGTGGCTAATCGTTATTCAAAGTTTCAAGGTCCCAAGGCTTCCAACAACTTGTGTTCTTGGAGTAGCAACCTCTTCAAACACCCAACGAGTTACTTATGTCTCTGTTACGCAGGTAGCTCGCCACGTTCAGTAACCGGTGGTGTTTAGGGAATGGCGACAGCCTCTCAATATATTTAGGAATAATAATAGATCATCATGTAAATTACAGAGGGAAACTTCATACCATTCTACTGAGAAGCTAATGGAATCTAGGTGATCATGGGTGAGGTGATCAAAGACACAAGCATATCAATGAAACGTCTTCGGCATTCAACAAATTCGTTATAAAGGATGCCAACCCAACCACCACTAGGAGCTTGGCGTAAAACCACTCTGTTTGTGGCACCCATCTGTTTCAAAGATTGCTCCGCAAAAAGGCATATGGGCTGGGTGTGATCGGGTGCACCACAGATCACAATCTCATACTCCTGTAAATTGTGGGATTTCATCACAAGTGGAGCTTGGTTGACTGCCCATGCCGGACCCATGCTATTGGCTTCGCAAAATTTCCGCACTTTAGTCATAGTTGGATATTTGAATAATTCTTCGGCTTCTTCATCGCTCAGACAGGTGTAGACACTGGTTAGGTGTGCCAGAGGGGGGTGCTGAGTCAAATCTTGTGGGTTAATGGGGCCATGCATGGGACCCAAAGTGATCTTGTCGACACGAGGTGGAAGAAAGGGCTCAAAGCGGGACCAGAGCATTTGGTCCATATAGAGTACAGTGAGGGATCGTAACTCAACACAAAGACTGATGAGTCGCTGGAGAGGATGAATGGGCCACTGACGGGATCCGTACAGAAGGTCACCCATCCCGTTGAGGCCACGACCTATATGTAAGTCCCGGATGAGCAGGAATCTGTTGCTCATGTGCAAGTTTGGCACGTCATGTTTGACGACAAAATCAACAATATCTTGTGAAAATTGAAAGTGAACGGAATGATAAAGGACTGGAAGAACCCAACCGTGAACGGTCGAGTTGATGAGACACATTTTTGGAGTACTTGATGCATCTCCGCATGCCCACAAGATTACTGTGAATGGACATCAGAGAATCTGGTTTGAACAAGGATTAATTGCGTACTCTGCTCTCAGTTGAGAACAATGATGGATTATGACAAAAAGTTGGAAACCATACCTTTCTGATCAGATCTGAGGGAAGCAGACTGTTCGATGGTTCTTCCTTGCCGAGAGTTTTCGGAGGAACAGGGTTCATTGTGGCGGAACGGTTGAAACAAGAAATGGAGCTAGATTTCTTGGTTGGCACGGAGAGCTCATTCATCTGTGGACAAGAGGATGTCTCCATGGTAGTAGAGGGAGAAGAACCAGCGGGGCCTCGGTCTGGTGAGACATTGTGTCTATGTTGGACAAGGACCGGTTAAGTCATCTTGGGGAGTACGTACTGTATTTCCAAAACAGTGATTTGTTCTCATCACGTCAGCTCTGTAGCACTCTGGTTGTGTTGTCGATGTACCTTGCGTTTTGCTCGTTGCTTCTTGATATACCCTTTGTACAACTGCTACTTATTTACTTTGGCACTATTGGGTGTTCTGCACTCCTGACATGCTGCGAATATGTCGTGCAGAGGACGGTCGTTTGTTCCAGGTCTGTGGTTTTCGACATCTTAACTTCAACGCCTGTTCACTCTGGTGTAGACCAATGCTAGCCTGAGGGACATCGAGAGGTTAGCTGGGCAATGCTGAAAGCATCATACTTATGCTGATGCGTATCCCAGAGCCGGGAGTCTGGAGCTCTTCATTCATCAGGAAACAGGACTCAACAAGGAAGCTGTTTTGGCATATCTTCCGGATGGCCGCAGACTATTAAACTCAAATATTCTGGATCTTGCTGGCGCAGTGGATCAAGTGCGTCCTCTATTAACTCGCCAACCAAAGCCTGATATATCTCCTATTTTTGCAGACTATATATGTATTCAACAAGTTCTACCTTGACTTTGATCTTGAGGATGTCCTTGAAGATTTATACGTTCGGCCAACACTGCAGCCTGTCGTGGAGGGTCAGTTACTCTGGGTCCAGCCCAATAAGGGATGCTGAAGATGTGTCAACAGAGAACATACCCGCGACCCCGCCCTTTCGGCCGTCCCAGCTTGCTGCTGCGTATCTGCGAACTGCCCGACTCCATCACGAGCAGATCAATTCCATGCTTACGTCAATACAATATCAGCGTGAAGCCATGCGAGTAGCAACTAGCAGCCTCGACCTTCATGTTCTCGCAATCTTCGATACGTTCGATTCACTTGCTACCAACTCCAAACGTGAACTACAAAGACAGGCTACCCTGCTTGAGGGCCTAAACTCCGACCTAGAACTGATCAAACGAGTTTGCATACATGTTGATTTCATGTCAAATGCCGTTCGCAGGGCTATTGAGGCAGGAGAACGGCACAGAACACTGGGCGACTATGTTTCGACTGATAAAATGCAGACAGTAGCAGCGGGTTGCGCACGAACGCATGGTGTGTAACTCCTTCTCTCACTCCCAACCCGATCTGACATTTGAGATCTAGATGACCTGAAATCGCGCTTTGAACTTGCTGAGCAGGCTGTCCTCAAGTTGAGAGAAGGCACCGACATTGTTCGGTCATCCGTAGGTGATAAGCGGTGAAGATCAATGTCTTCCTATATCTGTCTATGGCTAATTTATCTGCAAGTCTGCTGGACGATGCAGACGCGTCTTTTCGCAGGTCTCAGGCACTAAAAGAGAAGATCACGGATTATGTTGCGTCCCTTGAGGGTGCGACCCTTCACATCCTGTCAAATGTCTGCCTCTAACTTATCCCAGGCCCAATCAACAATTACGATAAGATCATTCACGGTGAGAGTGTGTATCTAACTGGACCACGCGGAAATTTATCTTTGGAAGAACTTCGACAGTTGGATCACGATCACAGGAATGAGGTTCATTTCATTGCGGAAGTCAAGGTTTGACCCCACTTTCAAAGTTTCTTCGGATGTTCCTTGACAGTATCAACACAGAACGAGTACACAGAACAATGTATCATGACTGTCCGGCGTATCAGTCTTCTGAATAATGATGTTGTTCAAATGCCTTCAGGACTGAATGCACTCCAAACAAGTTTTCGCGGGAAGAATAGCTTCTCTCATATCCAGCGGCTCCACAACATGCTATACGCATATGGTGCCACTGTGATTGAGATCGTTCGTCGTAAAGAATTCTGTACGTGGTATCTATTTAATGGAACTTCATTCAGCTGACTCTTTCGATGAGCTCGCTTCTTCTTCAAGCGCGCACAAGCCATTCTAGAGATCATGGCAAAGCTATCGTAAGATTCATTCACTTATATAACCCATTGTTCACATTGGTTCTGACTTCTCAAAGGGCAGGCGAGCGCAAAAAACGTCAGGTCTATCGTAGTGAAGTTCATGGTCAACTGCCTTTTGACACTCGTGGAATGGATGACCCTGTGCCTACTATAGATTTCTCGCCCACCGGAAGCACCGATGCAGTGTACTCGCTCGAGCGAACTGACGTCAATGGTATGCTTCACATTTAGGAGATATTGATGGTCTGATGGCTGGGTTCAGCACTCGTACAAGTGCTGGATGATCTTGAAAATTACGCAAAAACTTCCAATGATGATGTGTCTTTGCGAGCGGTAAACGAATGCAAGGCGTCCCTCAACAAATTGATCATAAAGATGGATGGGTTAGAAACAGGGTTTGATAGGATTGCAGAGCGCTCACGTGGGTCCTTTCCAGTCGAGCTAATTGATTAATGGTGATCAATGTTAACTTATCACACAGTCTTGTCTGCGCCCGGAGTGTCGTCTTCTCGTCGGAGATGTGAGGTTTTGCGTCCTGTTGATCTTCAATGAAATTAACATTAGCTGTCGTAATTTGTCAGCGATGGAAGCGGAAGAAAAGGCCTATCAAGAGCTTACTGATGAGTTACGTGCGACTAAAGGGGCAAAGGCGCATCAGGAAGCTGTTCATCAGGACGAGAGAACAACCTTGCAATCTGAGATACAGCTCCTCAAGAAGAATCTGGATCGAGCCAACTCTTCTCTAGCAGCAGGGCAGGAACGCAACAATCGGTTGGAATGCGAGTTGCATCAGGTTCGAGCGCAGCTAGAAGGAGATGCGACGGCAAGACGAGTTGTGGAATATCACAACGCGGACCTCGTTGCTGATATTGAGAACCAACGACTAGCACTCGGGCGAGCCCTGGCGGATGCAACAGAACAATCACGAGAGGTCGAGCATTTACGCCAAGAACTTGCACAAGTCAAAGTCGAGTTTGAAGAAGTCAAAACGCTGGAGACGAAGAATGCTGCGAAGGTTGTTGCTCTTCTTGAGGAACAGGCGAACAATCTGCGCAAATTAGAGGATGCCCGTTCTCGTGGAGAGGATCTCCAAGTACAAATTGAGGCTGCACGGGCAGAGAGTCATGACGTCCACCAAGCACTCAAAGAGGCAAGCTTGGAGAAGGACCGATTACTGAGAGTGCAGGCTTCCGAGCATGACCGCATCATACGGGATCATCGAGCTGAGGCTGATGGAGACCGTGCTGTTCTTGAGCGCCAATTCTTTGAACTTAAAGTTGTGCTGGAGACGAAGGAAAGAACGGAAAAGGACCTCCGGACTGAGGTAGAAGTGGCTAATGCAGATGCTGTCGGCTTAAGGGAGGAGCTGCAGCGTGTTGAGCATGAACTTCGGGGTGCCAGGCATACGGAACGAATACTTCGGGAAGATTTACGCACCGGTCAAGTCTCACGATCAGACTTCGAGCAACGATTAGAGGATGGTGGTCGACTACTTGCCCAGATATTGGACGTTGCAATCACGTTCCGTGACTCACATGTAAAAGCAATGACTTCAGCACAGGCTATGACGTCTCACGTCAGTTCTGCGAGGCATACTGCTGCTACGAATACTCTCAGTATGGCGGACTCGGCCTTCTCCTCTGGTCTACGGCACAGTATCATCGGGCACGAATATAATGCGGAAGCGGAACCAATTGATCCCTCAGACCCTGCTGCAGCTCTTGAAATTTTGCGTGGATTTGATCACGATCATTTCCTCGAGGTGATATCGAAAACGGGCTCAACGATACGGAAATGGCAGAAACAATGTAAAGAATATCGGGAACGTGCGAAAGGAAAAATTTCATTTAGAAATTTTGCCAAGGGAGATTTAGCTCTATTCCTGCCTACCAGGAATTCTGTGTCGAAGCCATGGGCTGCCTTTAATGGTAAGTCTGTAGCATTACTCTGGTACCTGCCTGATTGATTTTTATTGATGCCCGATGATATTCCGTCTCGACAATTCATA
>Ga0157367_1000841_pt1 | contig 14103 bp, 18 predicted proteins | sample AttbisABBM2_FD_113142 | JGI IMG/M metagenome (GOLD analysis project Ga0157367, IMG submission 113142) | Fungus gardens microbial communities from leaf cutter ant in Botucatu, State of São Paulo, Brazil - Atta bisphaerica ABBM2 | ecosystem: Host-associated > Fungi > Mycelium > Unclassified ...
AGTGATAGTACACCATGGACAATCGATAGGAAGCTCGTGAATCCGTGATCTAATAGCCTGATTGACATTCGCCGAAACCAAGCAATTCACGATGAAACCAGTCTACTAGAGTGGAGGCAATAAACATCAGTCTGCGGTCTCGAGATCAATTAACAACTATCACAGCGCTCGACAGAGTTATCAACAAACCCCGCTACTCGTGGCGTCGACATGATACATGGTGCACATTCGCAATTCCCTCGAATCACTAGGCGCCCGTTAGACTCAAGGCTGCTGCCTGTTGTTCCGCTGATAAAGCGTAGATATACTAATCGAGTGCTCTAGAATAGTAGTTTGGAATGCGAGAGGATTGACGCTCCACTTGGCCCATAAATGTGACGGTAGAGAACCACCAGAGGATAAAACCTTTATGATACTCCTCGCTCGATTGATGAACTTTCTTTATTTGAAACAACGCCACCACAACGAGTCAGAAGAAGAACCGAAGAAACAGACGCCGGGGGATCGGTTGTTGTGTTTGATTTGTCCGCCGCTGCCCACTGTGTGTCAGTTCTTTCATCGACTGACCACCACTCCTCCGTCCAGTTCAAATTTTTTTCGCTGTAAGTACTAGTCCTCCTTTCTCCCTTGTTCGTGTCTCCTCGTTAACATATTGTCTCCCAATTTTCACCCCCAGCCTTTTCTTCCCACACTTCGCTCCTCAGAACCAGCATGCCAACTCCCAACTCGAGCATTTCCGACGAAAAGCAACAGATCCATGAATCTGATGTTTACGAACTCCAAGGAAGCAGTAGGAGCCAGTCACCACTACCCACCCCTGTCTCTGCAACCTCACCGAAACCCCGGCTCAAAGTAACTGCGGCTATCATCATCCCTATCTGGATCGTCCTGAGTTCCTGCGTTATAATTTACAACAACTATCTCTACAACTCCCTGAACTTCAAGTATCCCGTCTTCCTCGTAACGTTTCACCTCACTTTTGCGGCTATTGGTACTCGTGTCCTTCAACGGACAACCAATCTCCTAGATGGGTTAAAGAATGTGAACATGACGAAGGATATGTTCGTTAAATCGATTCTCCCAATTGGCCTGTTGTTTTCTGGGAGCCTCGTCCTCAGCAACACTGCATACCTTTACCTTAGTGTTTCATATATCCAGATGCTAAAGGTCTGCTAATTCTATAGACGAATGGCGGTGTATACTGACAACGAGTCTCGGCAGGCCTTTACACCTGTTGCAATCCTTCTGATACAATGGGCATTCCGACTCGACGATCCGAATAAGAAACTTGCCGTCATTGTCCTCATGATTTCTTCTGGTGTTGCTCTCGCCTCGCATGGAGAGCTGCGCTTCAATCTGATCGGGTTTGTAACTCAGGCTGCAGCTGTTGCTGTGAGTCATGTCATACTGCCTGCCCGCGATCGCATTACTGATTGTTCGACTTTAGTTCGAGGCATCCAGACTTGTCATGATCCAGGTCCTCCTGCATAATTTAAAAATGGACCCCTTAGTGTCGTTGCACTATTATGCTCCCGTCTGTGCGGCAATCAACCTGATTCTTCTCCCTTTCACTGAGGGTTTAGCTCCTTTATATGAGTTACCCAAGCTCGGTGCCACTGTCCTCTTAAGCAATGCTAGCGTTGCTTTCCTCCTAAATGTTGCAGCTGTTTTCCTTGTTGGTGTTGGCAGCGGGTTAGTGCTCACCCTTGCCGGCGTTTTGAAGGTTTGTCCATGAATCCAGTATCTCAATGAGCCAAACTCATGTACTATGAAGGATATCCTCCTTATCACTGGGTCTGTCCTTATCTTCGGTTACCCTATCACCCCGCTTCAAGTATTTGGTAAGCATTCCATCTAGCCTCGCTATTTGCCATCTAATACTATATTTTCAGGATATTCGGTTGCCCTCGCTGGTCTTGTTCTCTTCAAGACATCGAGTGCGAGATAAGCAGCTTTTATCACATGATTATTTGGACTATCGACATGTATGGTCCTTCCCGTCCCATGTGAATTTCCGGATGTACCTTCGCCGCCCCCTCCCTCCCCCTTGTGTCATAATTATGTCTCTTACTAGAATATATAGTACTGGTTCACCCTCATTCTCGTATTGGTACAGTTGTTGAGCGGCATCCAATGTTATATCCTTTAAATGATCTTTTTTATATCATAGCCTCCTTAACCTTTGTATAGTCCATTTTAAGCCGGAAATTAAAATGAGAAGTCTTTCTTCCGCTGTACGGATGAGGACATCGTACATTCGTTTGATGGACTCTGAACCACATTCACTTTGGTGTACCACCTTTTATGCAATGACACTGTTGTATCGCAGGGTCATTAACTTGTGTTTTTCTTGAAGCAGTTTGTCCACTTCGTCCCTCGGGCATCGAGAACTTGGGGACTTTCTAAGGCTTCACTTGGCCGAGAGCACTCCTAGATGGAATACAGAATTGACTCGTTCCAGAGACTCGCATAGTGATTTGAAGAGCGGGAACACAAGTGTCGTCAATAATCGTGAAGCCCTCAATTAAATTTGAAATGGTATATTATATATAATCACACCCGTGGGGATGATCATTACTGCTTCCCCAGGTGTTGGGACCACCATTCGTTGAAAAGGGAAAGTCCTAACCCTCCTGGAATATCGAGGTCCTCGGTTTCTTTTGTAGAGAGATGACAATCCCTTGGGCGAGTTGTTGCATCAGCTCCAGTGGGTGGATGGGTGTCCGGGATAATGTGGTCATGGGACAGACCTAGAATCTTGGCGAACACAAGACACATCTCATACTTTGTAAAAGGTTCGTCTCCACTATAATGCAAAATCGGAGGGAGCTGCTTCTTATGACCTAGAGAGAGAGAGAGAGCATACATCAACATTGAATAGCCCATCTTGGCTTTTAAAACAAACAGTACCTATGGCCCGGACAAGGAATCCGGCTATATCCTCAACATTGGTGGGATACCGTGTTGCATAGTGGTCCATTTTGTATTGTTTCCCTGATTGATCTCCAACGACGTCGAGGAGAACATTCACAGCTGAATCAGAGTTTTTAGGAGCTGGACCATATCTAGATGCCTGTTATCACTACTTCATAACAAGCCAATGGTGAATGGGGACTGACAGGACCGGGACCCTGAGAATGGTGATCTCGGCCCCAGTTATTGAAGAAACGGCTAATTCACCGTCTCGTTTGGTTTTACCATACAATTGGAGTGGGTTTGTCTGTGAGGTGGGTTCATATGGAGGAGAGGTCCCGTCAAAAACATAATCTGAAAAAGAAGCCAGCACAAATTGGTTGTGGTAAATAAAAAATAAAAAAGGGCGAAACGTCTTACCGGTAGATATGTAAATGAGTGTAAAACCGAGGTCGCGAGAAAGAGATGCAAGGTGACCAGGTACTTTCACGTTAAGCTGGGCAGTATTTCAGACAACCTGGGTGGTGCTAGCGACGAAGAGTTTGTTCCTTACTTGTTGGACTCTGTGAGGATCCTAGTGATTATATACACATACATGAGAGAAGGAAAACCTGTCTTGAGAAAATCATGAACACACTTTCTCCGCTACATCAGGGCGACGCTCCGCAGCACAATGAATGACATCTTATTAGAACGAGTCTGAGATAGCCAGGAATGGGAAAGTATTTTTTTTCTGAAGAACTGACATTTAGGTTTTACCTCCCGCAGAGTACCTTCAACAGCAGTTTGGTCCGTCAGATCAAGTTTCCTAAGCCCTTCTCGCATTCTTGAGTTTGCAAGACCAAGTAATAGATAGCCTGATGTCTCAAATGCTTTGTAAATTGCCGAGCCAAGTACTCCTGATGCTCCTGTTTGTTTGTTAGAAATGGTGTTTGGTTTGATTATCCATGACTCGCCGGTAACAACTACACTTTCCATTTTATGAGCCTCACTGAGGGATGCAAAGGAGGTGACGAAATTGTCTAGCAGTCAATTTTAATCGATAAGTGCTTTCCAAAATGGGAATGTCCGGTAAATCACGGAACTCTTATGCCATGTATGATCCTCTATTTGAAATGAAATTGCAATTTGGTATAATTATATAATTTACTTTACTTTGTGATAGTGACAATCCCTGGAAATTCTATTGAGTGGTACATTCCCCTGCCATGTTGGTTGTGCCTTGCTCTCCTGTTGTTAAGGTTGTGGGTTCGCATCCCGCACTGACTTCCACCGTGCTCCGTGTAATAAATTGTTGATTTAAAAAGAAATGGTATTCTATTTCTTTGATGCTAGCTTTTTTTGTCCTCCCCTGCGGATAAATTACAGAAAAAATAAATAAATGCAATGGTACATGATCCTATTCATACAGCCGAGAGAGCACAGACCAGTCAAACAAAAGAAAAACCTTCAAAATCTAGGTATCCTTCTTCTACGGACATCTTTCTTACTACTAGAACCTCAACGATTGATTTTGTATTTGTATGAAGATCCTTACTATGTGCTTTGGAATTCGCTTCAACCGGGGCGACCAACGTACCTCTATCCTCATCATACCCTTCAAAGCTACAATCATCGTCGTGGCCGGGGTCAAGGACTCTGGCTGTCGTAGTGGTGGTATCTACGGTAAATGGAGGGGCAGCAACGGTGCAGTCTGTATTAACAGCGATCAAAGATGTGGCAATGGACTCTGGAACTCCCAAAGTCAATCCAACACCATCTTGAAGTTCTTCGATTGCTCCACCGAGGGTCTCAGCTTCCGCTCGGATGTCCCGGACGTCTTCGCAAGAAATGATATGATTTAACCTGTTCTTAGAGAGTAGTTTCTCGCTACATGCCTCATGTGCAGCCATCCCGAGTAGAGCTTGTTTTCTCTCCTCGCGCCTTCTGTCGCTTGCCTGTCTCCTTGTCAGGGACTTGTTTACTGGTGCAGAAGAACTATCATTTGAAAGTCCCTCTATCCTCTCGGAATGGTGCACTCGTGGCCTTCTGATTTTCTTCTGCCACTTTGCGATTGTACTCCCTTGACCGCTGAGATGTTGATGTTGATGATTGGAGTGATTGTGATGAAACCTTTTCCGCATAGGACGAGGTTTGTATACCGAGGAAATCTCGAGGTCGACAGCATACTGGGGTGGTAAGCTCAACCGGTCTTCATCAAGCTCTAATGCATCAGACCCCAAATCCTCTGAATCCATGGCAAAAACTGCCATAGCCTCTGTTAGATAGACCATGGAGTCTTTGCAGGCTGTCTCCAGATGGACGGCCGTCGTTTGGGTGTCTTCGTAATCGCCGTCCGTTGCTCCCGAATCTTCAGTCTCAGTATTCGTGTACGCAGAAGCGGACATGGAGTCACAATCATCAAGAGACAAACTCGCCAGCCTCTGCTCGCTTTTATTGGATCTCTTCGCTCCTGCATCCCCCCAAGAAGTGATTTGACCAGTGTTACAAGCATCCTCCTCGTATCGAAAGACTAGTTCTGCTGGTACCTCAATTTCCTTGACAACAATGACGCTAGCGCCGATTTCGCCTGCCATCATTTCCAGTGTATCCAAGCTGGATTCAAGGTCAACCTTGGGCAGGCCGACTAGTTCACCGGAATCAGCCACTCCAAGCTCGTAATATGCTTGACCACCACCTTCGAGTAATCGCCACTTGAGTTGAGTCACCAGGCGTGCAAAGCGAGCGGGAGAAGGATTGAGAAGTTGAAGTTTATATTCGACATTGCCTGAGTCATTCTCAGGAACAAGACGGGGAAGGAGTAATGGCGATGGTGAAAGACATTGAGGAGAGATGGAGGTCGAGTGTGTGTCAGTGGAAATATTACCGTTGGATCGCTTGGAGGGTGAGCGTGGACTCAATATGAGGGGATCCCATGGAGATGGAACGCGAGGACTTTCAGACTCGTATTCGCCAAACATGTGGTGGGCGACTATAATATTTCGGTGTTTTAGTGAGGGACTATTGAACAAGTCAGGGCCGAAAGAAGTCGATTCAAACAGATATTCGAAGGATCATGTTCTGAGAATTACGAACGTGTGGTAAGCGGAGAGCAGAGAACGTTGCGCAACGTTCTACACGACGATCATCATAGTCGTCCTGAGTCAAGGTGAGCTGTACCGTTGCGAGTCATCAACCAAACATTGACTCGAGCTGGTCCAGACACTCGATGAAAATGTCACTGAAGGTTCTAGTTAGTTCACAATCTTTAGTGACGGCGGCTGATGCTTTTGTTTTTGTTTCCTACACCAATCCTTAATTTACAGCCAATTTGTATAAATTGGTCACAATCTGCAACACTCGTTCTCAAATTATTTATTCTCTTTCATCTTGCGCCAATAGTCAAATTACACTATAATAGGCAATTATTAACCACCGCTCTTACTGAACTTGAACACTGCCTCCAAGGTTGGTTTCATGGAGGAGCATCCAACTGCGTCATGGCAGGCAATGCAGGATGGGAGTGTTTTCTACCGTCGCCAACACCTCTACACAATCTCTGGAAAGTTACCAGATTTCAGTGACTACATAGTAGCGGGTTGCCGATATGGGGGCCCAATAGGTGTGTGTTTTTTTCACTAAATTGTTTTGACCTTAGACTGCTCCAATAGCCCTCATGCGTGATACCGCGAAGATAATAGCCGTCAATCGTTCAGCGTCTACCTTGACAAAATCCCAGGTGCAGATCTACTCCTCAGCAGGCGAGGCGCTTCTATTGTTTAGTGTGTGGATCATACCATAATTATCCTTAGACTTATAGCTGACTTGGTCATGTAGTGGGATCAGGGCAAGATAATACGCTTCGGTTGGACTCTTGACGAAAGACTCGTCTTATTAAATGAGGAAGGAATGTATAGGATATATGACCTCCAAGGCGAATACCAACAGCACTCCCTTGGTGCCGAAGCCGCTGAACTGGGCATTATTGATGCCCGTATACACGATAATGGACTTGTTGCACTAACTTCTTCTCTCACCTTACTAGAGGTCAAAAGCTGGAATGGTGGGCGACCGTTATCATTGGCCAATCCTAGTATGCTACCAGTGTGTTTGACCCTACTTCTAATATTGATTCTTGACCTGCAGGTCTCTCCGAACCTCCTCGTGCATGGACAGTAATCCCACCGGATCTAAATATCTCTCGGCACGTCGAAGTCCTCCTTTCAGTCGAGGCCACTATCCTCACAGTCGACAATCTCGAGTGTGTCGACCAACGCTTATCCCGAGGGCCTTTCACCCATATCTCGCCATCGCCCAACGGGAAGTCTCTTGCTCTTCTTACGTTTTCTGGGACTCTGTGGGTTGTCTCAACCGACTTCCAGCGAAGTATGGCAGAGTTCGAGACAGATAGTGTTGTCGGTGCTGGGCGCTCGGTTCACCAGGTCGAATGGTGCGGAAACGATGCTATTCTTGTCACTTGGGATGGTCTAGCAGTCTTGGTTGGACCTTTCGGAGACACGCTACAGTGAGATGCTAACATCGGTTAGGCTGAAATTAGCTCATAATAATACAGGTATTTATACCCCGGATCTCTATTTGCTGTGACGGAATTGGACGGTGTACGGGTCTTCGGTCCTGATGTCTGTGATCTGGTCCAAAAAGTACCAGGTACGGGCAGAACCCGAACGATTTGGACTCTTCTGACGAGAATTTAGCTTCTACTCTGTCGGTCTTTGGCCCTGGATCAATAGCACCCTCGGCGATCCTATACGATGCTTGGGAAAGTTATAACAACCGCTCCCCCAAGGCAGACGAGAGTATTCGCAGTATCAAAACAGAACTTGCAAAGGCAGTTGATGAGTGCATCGAAGCAGCTGGACAAGAATGGGAATCTTATTGGCAACGCCGGCTGCTCAGTGTTCGTTCTATATTTCTTCGAGCTGATACATATAAGCTCACTGGCCGGCGCAGGCAGCAAAATTTGGGCAAGGTTACTTAGATTTTCACAACCCTACCGATTTCGTGAATATGGGTCAAACTTTGAAAGTTTTGAATACCATGAGGTTCCATGCAATTGGCATACCGCTTACTTATTTGCAGTACGCTGTTATTCACCTCTGGTCCGAATCATCCTGACCCAGTACCAGATACAACTATGCTTCCCCTTCACACTTGATAACTCGATTGACTTCACGCCATCTACACCTCCTGGCATTACGTATATCCTCATACCTCAACTTGAAGCCTGACGCCGTCCTCAAACATTGGGCATGCGCCAAAGTTTCCCGCACAAGACCTTCAGCAACAGGTGAAGATGCTGAACTGAGTGGAGATGATGAAGTATGTGCGATGATCGTTGAGAAGTTTCAGCGACTGGGAGGTACGGACGTCAGTTACGCAGATATTGCGAAGCGTGCATGGGAAATTGGTCGTTCGCGCCTCGCGACAAAAGTAGGCTGAATTATCATTCAACTGTCGAGCCCCTTCTGATACGGTTTCATAGCTTTTGGACCACGAGGTCAAGGCTTCGGATCAAGTACCTCTGCTGTTGACAATGAAGGAGGATCGCTTAGCCCTGAGTAAAGCGGTTGACAGTGGAGATACTGACATGAGTACGTGTCTGCATCCTCTTTATTTCTTAAGATGTTAATACATTATCAGTTTATTATGTTTTGCTTCATCTCCACAATAGGCTTCCTTTGGGCTCGTTTTTCCGACTTATTGAAGATGGTGGCGAAAAACTCGCACCAGCTATCAAGTTGCTTCAAGTTTATGCTCGAGAGCAAGACCATGAAATGCTACGAGACTTTTACTATTCGGACGATCGAAGGGTAGAAAGCGCTGTACTGGCTCTCGACGAAGCTTCCAAGGCTACTGTGAGTGTCTTCCTTGTTAGGTTTCTCTGTAATCTCATACTTCATCAGGATCAGGCTGCCAAGCTCGCTTCAGTGAAGACTGCACATAAATTCTTTTCAGAGGATAAAGACAGCAATTTCGAGGCCAAAGTGTGTCAAATGACATCTAGGTTATCAGGTTATTTATTAACTAATGGTCTGACATAGATGATGGATGAAAGTGTCCGCCTTTTGACAATCCAGCAGCAACTTGAGAAAGATACGGACGGGAAAATCTCGTTTTTCGGCCTAAGTGTGAATCGTACCATAAGAGAGTGTATCATGAATGGCTTGTCCAAACGGGCTGATAAGATTAAAGTCGACTTTAAGATTTCTGATAAACGGTAGGTTCTCGCCTGAAACTTTGTTTTGTTTTGTTTTTGATGAGAATTTATCCAGTTTTTGGTATCTGAAACTCTATTCTCTGACAGAAATTCAGGATTTTGAAGCACTGGATGCGTTCTCGAGATCTAAAAGAAGCCCGATCGGTTATGAGCCTTTTGTGAGGCATCTTGTCAAGAAGGGCCATGCTAAGGAAGCCATTGCATATGTTGCACGATGTGATTCTCCAAAGAGGGCAGATCTCTATGTGGAGTGCGGAGAATGGCGGTTGGCAGGCAAGGAATGTAAAGATCGTGGGGATAAAGTCAAATTGGAGTGGGTGGTTCTAATTATGTTCAATGCATCTGTATGTCCTCATCACTCGATAGGGAAATTCGGAAGAAATGTCCGAACTCTATGATCCTTCGTGAACTGGATCAAATCGCCTTGTCTATGAAGTAACTTGCCTTAGGCACATCTACGTGGAGATTTCCCCCCGGAAGGCGGTGTTTGGCCACTTGCTTGACTTTTGGCGACTTGTAATCTTTCTGACATACTGTATTCCTGTGTTGAGGTTGAGCCCAAGTGTAGGTTTCCGAGACTTTTGCCATGCTGTTCAACGTTATGGGATGCATCATGCGAGTACCTAAGATCTTTCGAATATCCTGCAGGAGCTAGAATCGCCAACTTGATTCAACTCTATTATTCTCGGTAGAAAATAAAATCTCCAATAAATATGCATATCCAAGAAGTTGAGAAGGGATGATAACATTTGAGCATGATAATGTGGGAAGTTGACATATTGTCAGTGCGAGTCTGGTTCAGGTAGTTGTTCAGAATCGACTTCTTCATAATCACCCTGATGATTATGGTCAAATGCATAGGGGAGGGGAACTTCCCTGGTGACACGATATTGATCCATATTACCGAGATGTTCGTTCTCCAGACGATCTAAATCAGGAAGATTCAGCTTGAAATTCTACTGGTTTTCTTCCCCCCCAAGAGATACTGTTACTTACAAAAGTTCCATTGAACTCGACGCAACATCTCCAAAAACGCAACAACGAATGTACGAATCAATGTATTTGGTCCTCGTTTCGGTATATAAAAGACCCAAGAGAACCGAATTAGACAGTTCGTTATCTAGAAAGAGGGTAAAGTCAATAATCACAAACCACCGAAGAGCCCACGCCCAACTGACGATAGCTAGATAATACAGCTTGCAAGTACATATCAGCCCTCACACGCACACACTCTCTCTTGGATTTCTATCAATGGGACTCACATAGATATGGTTGGAATAACCGAGCTCGTCGCGAAGAAGAAAACGTTTGGCGCGAGGTTGAAAAAGCGACCAATCCATCAGAAGGTCCTGATTCAAATCAGACGAGTCAATCCTGACGAGCGCAGACTTCTCACCCAACAGGTGGCATACACGGAATAGATGGTTGTGGAGATGAGATATAACACAAACCACGAGTTGTATTGTGTCTCTGTGCTTGGGTCAGCCAGTGCGGAACCTTTCCTAGTACCGCCCACCTTGGTGTCTCCAAAGGTGATAAAATAGGTAGTTCACTATTCCAAACCCATACTTACCAGCCTAATTCACAACGTCAGTCGAATTTACATGTCAGATGAGAGAAACAAGGACACACACATTGATCAAATGCGTGATTAGCCCAGAATCAACATAACGCTTTATGCTTTGAATCAGACGAATAAAAAATGGCAGAGTGGCAAGTACGAAGGCAACAGGCCAAGCGTTTGATTGAGATCTGCAATTGGCCCAGTCTTCGTGGAAACCATTGACGTATACGCAGACAAACATGTACGTGTTAGATAGAGTAAATACCATACTGCAGAGCTGGTCGCTGGGGATGGTTTCATGATCAACCATTGTCCACGGCGCATGGAAGACTCACCCCATCCAGAAATCGGCGAACTGGGAAAAAATGTGTCTGTTCAGGCAGGGCATTCCATAAGAGACAATTAACGTACCTCGACGGTCCGGATACCGGATATCAGGAGTTTGCCAACAGTTTTGAGAAGCCACAAACGCGAGGAACGGAATAAGAATGGGAGCGGATCAAACAAAATTGCGGCAGTCATCGCGAGCCAGATAAGGGGCCAGATCGTTGGTGATACGTATGGAGCTCCGATTCTAGCAAACGATAGCCAAAAAGCATAACATAATGTTGAGAACAGGAAGATGGGGACCTGCGATTCATGTAAACATAAGTTCCGGTTTCTCTTGTCTATGAAGATTCACCTCATAGTATTCTCGATAGTCCATCCGGCTTTGAACATCCAATTCTAGTCATAGATTAGTGGGCACCTGACACTATCTTGTGATGTCTCTACCCACCAAAAATGAAGGCATAATTTATATTACAGCGCGTCCAAACGTGTAAGTTGAGCCCAATAAGCATGGAAAAGACAACAGGGATGAGGAAAGTGGCGTAGATATATAATAAAGCATCTCGTGCGTAACCATGTGTTTCCTTCAGAGTACCTGAAAAAAGCATGAGATGGAAAAGATTCTTTGGGAGATTAGGAGACAGAATGCGCACTGTGATATATCCCGGAAGCAAGGGCTGGTAAGGCAGCGCCAAGCAAAATTCCAGAACGGAAGGTACTAAAGTGGTGGGTTTTTGTAATGGCACCCCCGCGCAAACGTTCCATGGCTTTTTTCGAATCACCGTGTACTGCTTACACAGTGAGACTATGTCAAGGGTTCAGTGACAAAAAGACATACAGAAGACCTGTGCATACAGCCTTTGCATTTCTTTCATCATTTCCTGGAGGGCCTTATCGGATCCTAGTGCACTCTTATCAACCTAGAATCCACTGTGAGCCCTTCAAACGTTGAGTAGCTTTCGATTATTAAACCTTCTCAATCATGTACCGCTCTTGAATGCGAATCTGTGTCAATCCTATAATGTAGAACGGGTATCCATGATTGCGAGTTAACGTACCTTGGTAACTTTGTCAAACTTTTTCAAAGCCTTGCGAAAACCGGTCAAATTCATGATCTATGTGATGTAGTTAATTTTACATCGCTAGATGATCGTGATTGTCCACGTACGCGGTAGTTGTGCAACAATTCCAAGCCCCTGTAACCGGTTTCATGGGTGAAAACAATAATGTGCAAGGAACCTTACCGGTAATGCTCTGCGACAGCTTTTTTGAGTCTGTTCTTCGCGTGTAGGTAGTTGTCTGGTTGAGAAGACAAGCCATGCATCCCCATACTACGAAGATCATTGGCTATGATCCTCTGTCTTTCGTTGCTGGGACCAGTGTGCGTGCTGGGTGGCGTAGACGGGCGCGCTAAACCCGCATTCTTGCCCTTCCATGTGAGTCCAGCTTCAATAAATACGCTCATCTTGTAGTGGTCGTGCTTACCAAGGATATTCTTCGTGAGTGGCTATTGTTTGGGTGAGAATCGTTGGTTGATATCTCAATGACTGGATAAGACCGGAATTTAAGCTTGAGAGCAGTCACGATTGCAGAAGTCCAAGTTATTCTTTCATCATTCACTTGCTGGAAAAGAGGAGGAATGAGCATCATAGAATTGAAAAAATTGATGTGTAAAAGACGTACATGCACAAACTCTCGGTGGTTTTGTAGTTCGGACAGCTGTTCTTGAAGTGTTTGCGTCCGGATAAGCAGTTCCTTCTCTCGGTTCACATAGAAAGCCTCTATTTTTTCCAGCTGTGCGTCAAAATAATCGAAAAATGACTTCTCTGGAGGGGTGAGGTGGGTCAGAAGCTCTTGTAGTGGGAGGGTACCCATAGGCTTGATTAATCGCGATTGCGCCCCGCTCGCTAACATAGAGCATTAGGAGACGCGTCATTAGGTCATATTTAGGAACCTACGGCGGTTGGAGAGCGACCAAGTTCTTGGTCGTTTAATATTGAGTATAGCTTGTTGGATTCTTGGGGCCGGCCTCGTCCATGCCGAACCCGAACCCCTTCGTCGGATGAGCTGTGGACTTCCAACTTGTTCCTGCGTTTCGAGTGCAACACTGGCGGCAGGAATGAGCGAGGAGCTAGAACCAGCACGAGCCTCTAAGTCTCGATCTTCGTTAGTACTTGAAAGTTCATCCCCGCCTAGGTTTATGTGCGACGTCGAAGAATCGCGGATCGTTGTGATGTACTTTTTCAGGCCTCGATAATCTCTATTGGCATCTTCAGGAAAAAAGTTGCACGAAAGGTTGTACAATTATCAGGACGTACATGTAAGCTCGTTTCCACTCAGGAGTCTTAACAAACATCAATAACAACAACCCGACTTGTTGAGCAAGGACCCACTTGGGTATCTTCAAGATACCTGGGCCATATAGTATCAGAAAATCACCGCACTTCATTAACTAGAAACATACTTTGCAAACTTCATGGTTAACGTACAATCAAGTCAATTAAACGGAAGGTTTTTTCTTGTTAAAAAAAGACCATTTTATCATATCATTTTACCCAGAGCCGGGAAGACGGGCCGGCACCAAATGATGTGGATCAATCATCCAAAGTTGATGTTGATATATGATTAGTAAAAATATAAATATTTGACTGAAAAAGCAAGAGTCCTTGGGGATCCCATGTCGATCAAGCAACAGATGCTACCGGTAATTAGGTACTCAGCACTAAATCATTTAGTTTCGATGCACGAGTCATTGTTACGAGCATTGAAGAAGCGTCCCTCCAAATGACCAATAGTCTTTGCTAGGTGGTTTGATAGATAGAAATGATGGGTTGATCATGATCATGCAGGTCACTAATCAATTTGAGTTCTATTGTTCAGCTGCTGGGAATGATTTGATGTTTGCTGGAGAACGGGTCGAGCTCGCAAAGTATCGCCCACAGCGTCATGAGTCAATCCGCACCAAAAAATCTTGTAGAGAATGCTTGATGGATATTTGATGCAGCTCGAAAAGTTGTGGCGGGGTCGGCTGCAATCCTTAATCCTTCCAGTCACACATGTGTTAAGTTACGTCATCATA
>Ga0157367_1000846_pt1 | contig 14050 bp, 18 predicted proteins | sample AttbisABBM2_FD_113142 | JGI IMG/M metagenome (GOLD analysis project Ga0157367, IMG submission 113142) | Fungus gardens microbial communities from leaf cutter ant in Botucatu, State of São Paulo, Brazil - Atta bisphaerica ABBM2 | ecosystem: Host-associated > Fungi > Mycelium > Unclassified ...
CCAAATGAGGGCTACCTATACATATGTGAGATGTACAAAAGAAACAACAAACAACTGAGATATCAGGCCATTAGTAACTATAAAAGCTTTATTGGCTAATATCTTATGAATGGCTAGATAGATTTACATGATTGAACTTGCATTGGAAAGTGCTCATCAAACTGTTTCTGATGATATATATAGCAATAAATATTCATAGAGATACAAGCATATCAATGTAGTGATATAATATATAACCTTGTCAAGATGATAGCAGTGGAAGTGATAATTTCTTTGTTTGATATAGACATAAATTTTCCCACGGCTGCACCTCTCTCAATCCTGACCGCGTACATCATGTCTACGTCGGACCCTTCTTGTCATACGGTTGTATTTGAGAGCAGTGCAGAATATCCTGGCGTGCAGGAACTCAGATCTGGCCTTGAAAAGGGTCCCGATGAGGTCAAAATTGAGACATTACGCAAAATCATAATATCTACCATCAATGGCAATCCTCAGGCAAGTCAATTCGATATTCAACAAAGTACTACTCCTTGAGAATTCTCCACGTAGCCCATGCTCATGATGCCCATCATCCAATATGTCATGCCCTCTCGGAACAAGCAACTCAAGAAGTTGTTACATTTCTATTGGGAGGTCTGTCCGAAATACGATGACAATGGCAAGCTAAAACAGGAAATGATTCTGGTTGTGTACGTTTTTCTCGCAGCATTCAGCCTAGAAAGGGCTGATCCAACTCTTCTGCAGCAATGCAATTCGCAATGATCTGGTGAGTGTCTCAAACTCAGCTGTTTTATTCACTAATACCTGTCTGCTCTACAGCAACATCCAAATGAATATATCCGTGGTGCGACCCTACGATTCCTCCAGAAAATTTCTAAAGACATGGAACTCCTTGAACCTCTCATCCCCACTTGTCGATCATGTCTTGAGCATCGACACTCTTACGTACGCAAGAATGCTGTCTTCGCGATTTACTCCATCTATCGCGAATTTGTACATCTCATACCAGATGCACCAGAGCTCATGCACACATTCCTCATTGCCGAAACTGATTCGACGTGTAAAAGGAACGCGTTCATCTTTCTCACGCACTGTTCAATGCAGAAAGCGGTGGAATATGTCTTGAGCATCTACGATTCAATTCCAAGCTTGGACGAGGCGCTTCAAATGAGCATTGTTGAGGTCATCAGATCGGACTGTAAGAGTGACTCAGCACATCGAGTACGCGGCTCTTCTCTCTCCTTCAGCTCCTTTTAATACTCCCTTCAACGCAGACACGCTGGATTCGCTGTATCCTGGAATTGCTGAACGTGTCATCTCATGCGGTTAAATACGAAGCCGCAACAGCCCTGACAACCCTGACACAAAACCCTGCCGCGGTCAAAGGTATTTAGTGTTTCTGAGCGACACTGGATTTGGCTTATCCTATTTCCTGCAGCTGCAGCCTCCTGTTTGATTAACCTCGTCGTCAAAGAGTCGGATAATAATGTCAAGCTCATTGTTCTAGACCGTATTGAGAATCTTCGTTCCAAACATGGCCCCGTCATTGATGGACTCGTCATGGATCTGCTGCAGGTTTTGTCAAGGTGAGCACTCTGCCTCTTCCATGTACTCTTTCTATCCAATTAATTGTCTTTTCCTCAGCGCTGACATAGAGGTCCGGCGCAAGGCTGTAGGCATTGCTCTGAGCATGACATCGAGCAGAAACGTGGAAGAAGTTGTACTGTTCCTCAAGAAGCAGCTTCAAAGAACACAAGAAGCCGATTTTGAAAAGGTTTGCTTTTGCCCTCTTAGTCCTTTAATAAATCCTAATTATTCGTCAGGCCTCAGAATACCGCCAGCTCCTTATTCAATCTATCCACGTTACTGCCATCAAATTCTCCGAAGTCGCAGCTAGCGTTGTGCATGCTCTTATGGAATTTCTCGGGGACACCAACAACCCATCCGCCTTGGATGTTGTCGCTTTTGTTCGGTACGTAAGGCTTCTACTTATCCGAGATGAAAATTTCAAGGGATGAATAATAGTGAAGTTGTCGAGAAATTCCCCGCCCTCAGAGTTGCCATTTGCGAGAAACTCATCTCCACTCTTTCTGAAATCAAATCAGGAAAAGTTTTCCGGGGTGTGCTCTGGATCATTGGGGAATATGTAGAAACGCTTCCAACAATATCAGAAACTATGCGCGAGATTCGCAAGGTGCTGGGTGAAATCCCGATATTGGCATCAGAGCAACGGCTGTTGGATGAAGCTTCAGGTGGAGGGGTTTTGAAAGAAGGGGACGGAGAGTCGAAAGAGAAGGAAAAAGAAAAAGCCAAGGCTGGACGTCCAAGAGTTTTGGCAGATGGTACCTACGCTACTGAGACCGCTTACACAGGTGTTACTGCTGCACAATTGGAGGCAGTCAAGGCTGCAGTCAAGCCCCCTCTCAGGAGTGAGTGATTATATGTGCTTTCGGACTGATCTATCTCTTAACGTGTCGCTGCATAAGTTCTTCTTCTCGGTGGCGACTTCTTCACTGGAGCTGTCCTTGCCTCTGCTCTCACAAAACTCGTCCTCCGCTTTGCACAGCTTTCGCTAGACACTACTGCTTCTAATACACTTATAGCTGAAGCCATGCTTATCATGGCTTCAATTGTTCGCGTCGGCCAGTCTAGATTTGTGACAACCCAGATTGACGAAGACTCGAACGAGCGGATCATGAACTGCATACAAACATTGAGCGAGCTGGGTGTCGAAGAACACAGGCCCATCTTGAAGGAGGTATTCTTGGATGATACAAGGAAGGCTTTCGAGAGGATGCTGAGTGCTCAGGAGGTAAGTTCATCACTTGGTATTTTGAAGGTTGGCAGTGTATAACTGGACACCTGTTGATTAGAAACGTGCAGGAGAAAAGGAGGAGGCAGAAAGCAACAAAGCTGCCGTTACACAGGTTGACGATTTGCTTACGTTCCGTCAATTCTCAAAGAAGACAGTAGATGACACGATTGATGTACAGTTGTTCTTTCCCATTTGGAGCCTATGCACTTATTTATATTCATTTTCCAGTACGATGAAGACGTCGGACGCGCTACCGGTGCTGCAGAAGTGCGGGAGGATTTTATGTCCAACCTGAGCCGTATTACCCAATTAACTGGTACGCTATTGCCTGATTATCAGTCCACATGCCAAAGGACTAGCCTGCAGGTTTCTCGGACCCTATCTATGCAGAGGTCCTTGTCAAGATGCACGGTTTCGATATCTTGCTCGGTATGCCCTCCTTGCTTCGTTTCATACTTCGATTGACCTATCACGGCGTAGACGTCCTCCTTGTCAACCAAAGCTCTGATACGCTTCAAAATCTTTGTCTGGATTTTGCCACATTAGGCGACCTCAAGATCGTCGAACGGCCCTCAGTTTACACTATTGCTCCGCACGGTTTCCAGTCGATCAAGGCGACAATCAAAGTCTCCTCAACCGAAACTGGTGTCATCTTCGGTAGCATACTCTGGGAAGGCCCGAACCTCTCTGAACAATGTGTGATTTTGAATGACATCCACATTGATATCATGGATTATATAAAGCCGACCTACTGTAGTGAGGCCCAGGTGCGATACTTGATATAATTAATGTGCCCACTCAAGTATGCCGCTCACTCTGCTTTGAGCTCTTTAGTTCCGTAGTATGTGGACGGAATTTGAATGGGAAAACCGTGTTAACGTCAACTCTACCCTTTCGTAAGAATGCTTTTCTCATTTTAACTGGTTGAAGTCCATTGATTTCTTTTTTAGTGATCCCCGTGAATACCTTCAGCAAGTCATGAAAGTAACAAATATGTCTTGTTTGACACCAGAGGGTGCGCTGTCTGGTGATTGTGACTTCCTGTCGGCGAATATGTATGCTCGTAGTTTATTCGGTCCGTTGTCAACTCTCCGACTGCACCACACAAGCTGACTCACACGGCTTGCATTGGATTTTAGGGGAGGATGCATTAGCTAACCTGAGTATCGAGCGGACGGATACAGGAACCATCACAGGTCACGTCCGTATCCGTAGTAAGACCCAAGGAATCGCGCTTTCGCTTGGTGATAAGATTACTATGGGTGAGGCATGTCTCCCGCCTCGACATTCACTAATCTAAGCCCTTGCTTCCAGCCCAAAAAGATAGCAAGACCCTCTCCGTGTAAATCCTATACTCATAGATTAATTCAATTGACTTTCTTTGGATAACATCTTTCAACGAGAAAGTAAATGTTCAACTGCCCCTGGAATTTTTTATATTGTATGTCTCGTGCAATATGTACAAGATCAACTATCTTCAATATGTGCAAATAGTAATGTAGGCAAGGACCATGAGGTAACATGGAGATGGACAGAGGGCTGCAGGGCAGTTAGGCAGGCTCATATGAAACGAAGGAACTTTTGCAAATCTATGTAACAGCGGCAAATGATGCGAGGATGAGGATGAATGAAATAATGATAGAAATGCACAGTGCAGAAATAATTTTTAAAGGAACAGAAAATGTTGGAAAATGTGAGATCTTGTAAAGCATGCTAATAATAGTCCAGGTGGTCGAGGTGTGGTTATGAGTTATCGTGCAAGTTGCAGTATGGGAACGTTTTAATCGTTTTCGATGCAAGCGAATTGAGGTCCAATGTTCAAATGCAGATTATTTGATGATGCAGATGGATGAAGTAAGTTGGAAGACAGGTCGAGATATCTTTGCAGAAAATTGATATTTTGAGATTACTCCAGAGTAATTTTGATGTCAAGAGCGTCCAAGGGTAACGTTTAGTAGCCATAATATGCGCGCTGAGAAGAAGAAATTGAGTGTTGTGCTACGCGACGACGCGGCAAACTTCTTACCATGCGATCACTGCCATCAGACTCCAGGTCAGCGAAAATCCAGTATGACCAGCTTTGACTTACAACAACCAAATGACCTTAGAGCCAGTCTTACATCCGCGCAGGGTCACGATGTGGCCTCTGATGCACTCATAGAGAAGAGCTCTCTGGTCCTTATCGGCCTGTTGGAATATCAGTGTGTGATCACAGCGAAAAAAAACAACACTGACCGTGGGCAAAACGCTAGCAATGAGTTGGCTTCCAGTGGCCGAAAGGGCGAGATCGACGATCATAGCGCGCCGAGCACTTTATGGTGTTAAGATCTTCCCTTCCTATCAGGAGTGTAGTACATACCCCTTTGCCGGTTCACACATACGCTTCACAACACGGTCAAGGGTATCCTTACCACCCTCTTTCAGAGCCTTTGTGACGGACTTGGAGCCTTGTTCATTGGTGGAAAATTCAAGGAGTCCTTCCAAGAGATGATCGAGGGTCATGCGACGATGTTTTTCGGAACCATGTTCGAGAACTGCATACAACGATTAGTTTCTCATCAGAAGGCATCATGGAAGATAACAAACTATGTTGGACGCAATACGAGCCCCACTGGTTCTTGGCAACTTCGCTGAAGATAACGGTGCCTTGGTTCAATAGTTCATCCACAATGCCGTCTTTGGCCTCGGGCTCTAAATTCTCGAAAGCATGCTAAAAATACGGAATGAGAGCAAATTTATATACATCAAGTCGTGTCCATACTTGAACAACGAGAGAACCAGTCTCATGGCAAGCGAGAGAGGCCCATTTGCCTTTCAAGGATTTGTTGACACTGTACTATGTCTGAGTTTTGGTATCTTTGTCTGATATTCGACGACGTACTAGGCAAAAATCGGAGGTGCTGGTGGCGTCCAGGAGAGCTCCATGATCTAAAAAAAGTAAGCCGGAGCGATTCGTAGACAAGCTGAACCCGCTAACCTTGCTCCAGACGTGCGATGCATGTTTATTAACCAAAGTTTGGGCTGGATCACCAAGAAGGAGTTCCGAAACGATGAGAAGACGAATATCTTCCTCGCAATCGAGAGCCTTTTGGAGAACATGGCAGCCATAGCAATTAGTGGCTAAGTCAACGATACGACCCCTAGAAGATGTCAAGAGAGGCAAACTGGGAATTGAATGACGACCTTGCCTCATGCAGCTGACTATTTTCCTTCTCTCCTCGGCAGTAGAGGCAGCCTCTAAGCACCTTTGAACTGCCCAGTTGCCGAAGCTGGCATTCATCAGTTCTTATCACGATCCATGCCTGCTTCATCAACTTACCGGTGAGCCATCATCTCGAAACCACGAGCACAAATAGCATCGACAATTTTTGAACGTTCCTCTGTATCTGCGACTTTGAGTTTTTGCTGAAGGAAGATAGAGGCTTGCTGGTCTGACGACTTGATAATACGAGAGACAAAAATATGATACGGGGGTGAGGAGGAAGGATGAAGAAGAGACAAGAAGTTGATCGGCTAATTTCATACACATTTTAGTCTCCGGGCGTCGGGATCGTAAAAGACTCTATACTTACCTCATGAGCAGTCTGGGAAGACTGAGGTGGAGAAGGCTGTTGGTGTATGAGCGTAGAGCGCAAGGACTCGCTATGTCCAATCTGATTTAAATTGAAGTCTAAAGCTGCCTTCTCACTGGGAAGGCGCCAGTCGGGGTGCAAGGCTAAAGGTTGTTGAGAAAGCGGTTGTTGGGTAAGACGCCAGTCCATTTGAGGAAGGCGATTGGTTTCTTGAATACGACGCGGCAACGGAGAGCTGTAAATTGATTGTACATGTGAAGGCGAGGTGTTAGGGAAAAGTGTGTGTAAATTATGGGTCTGTGGCGCAGGGGTGGGTGCTTCAGAGAACGGCTGGAATGGCGGGATACCAGCCGACGAAGAATGAGATAGGCTATAGCGAAGGTTTCCAGGAGTGGCTTCTAAGCTGTCAGACAGTTTGACAGGCGCAGTCTGTTGATCGAATAGCAAAGAGGAAGAAGGAGTCAAAGACAAGTTATGAGCCGAGTCATACGGAGACTGGCCCGGATTTTTTGGGTCGAACAGAGCTCGAGCTGGTGAAAGGTCGGTCGGCGTGAGCAACGCCGACGACACCGATGCAGGAGAGAAATCTGGATTTTGGCTCACGTCAAGATTGAGCTGAGGCTTTTTAGCAAAAGGAGCAGGCGAATTGAGATTAAGAGTGCGAAGGAGCTGTTCAACATGCTGAGAATTGGAAACGGTGAGATTATGCGCTCTGAAACGAATAATGATAGCATATACCCACAGTGTCTTCGTATTTAGGGCTATTTTTCTTCCTGCCGTCGCCAATAGCGCCGACGTCTTTACTAGAATAGGACATAGTGTTCAATGACCCGAAAACGTCCTCACGACTGATCAAAGGCAAATTGGAGGGAGACTTTTGAAAGCCACCGAGACCGTGGAGATCGACTGGATCTCGTTCAGCTGCGCGAGAGAATGAGTCGAGGGCACGAGGCCAAGCGGTTTCAGAGGGCTGAGGTTGAGGAGCCCAGATGGAAGCACCCAGACCAGCACTAGACTGACGAGAACGAGGAGGACTAGAGTCGTACAGAGACAGATACTTTGTGGAATCCTGAGGAAGAGCCATGGCGAGCTGCTTGAGGAGATGATAGTGGTAGCAGACCAAGAGGCGACAAGGGTCTTTTTGAATTTTTTATATACAGCTGCTTCTTTCCTGGCATCAAATTCCATTTTCAGTTGTACCCCTACTCCGACGAGAACTCCTTCCCACGTCTCATGTAAGCCATCTGTGAGCTTGTCGCTATCGCCAATGCTCCAGACAAGGTCAATGTAAAGCGAGAGTATGCCAGAGAAGAATTGCCCAGCAACCTTGGTATTGCCAGTTAAAATCCAATTTAAGCCACACCTTGATTATGCTCAGGGTCAGGAGCGATCAGAACACACTAGGATACAATGTCCATTCAACGAATACTGCTGTCTAACATGACCAGGAAATGTCTCTGCAGTCTCATTCGTGGAAACAAGATGGGCCATTCATCGCCTATCACAGTCTCTTCGGCATTCAACACCAGTCGGCCCTCCCCAAAACGTGCAACTGGACTTGGTCCATAGATGACAATACAGAATGACAACACCCTGAACAGAAGCTATATACGTAATTTCGTATGCACAGTGGTGCTGCTAGAGCTAACGGAGACATTTCGATTTCGATGACGGAGATCAAGGTGACGTAATAGATTAACGACCAAGGATTGGAAAATTACAGACGGCCCCGATAGAAGCTAGTTTAACATAATATATATATATGATGCTTCTATGGAGATTACTAGCTTAGTCTTGGTCCAATTTTGCCGAAATGGCGTGTGTTGACTTCACTCATCATCTCCATATCTGATTAACCCACCCTCATCCATGAGTCGCGGCTTAGAGTAGACAAGGGTCTCATCCGAAACACAAAAAGGTGGTGGATACATGACGGCTGATGAGAACAAGTCAGCCAATGTCACGTCAACTGCGCGGGTCAGAAGACCAGACCTTGTGAGTTCCAAGGACAACTCGCCAGAACCTCGTTGAAAGAAGGTTCACTAACATTCATATTTAGAAGACCCCAAACCCAACTGTAACCATTGCCTATAACGGACATGAAGTCCAGGATATAAATTCATCCACCACATCGTAGGTTAGTGGCTGGGACTCGGTTCCTTCTTTATGAAAGGCAAGCAGCGCGGCAGAACTCATGACAAAACTACCGTCCGGACAGTCGAATAATGACAAGAGAGTCGACCTATCGACGGAGAGCTCAAATCACAGAAAAATAAGCATCCATTCACGAACGCGAAATACACTGACCATCATTCCGCGGATTTCTGGATGAAAAGAGACTGAAAGATCGACCATCAAAAAATAGACGCTGGACTACGCTGGAAAAAGGAACTTACCGGGGTATAACTGGGCGTTAGAAGTCGTGACATCGACGTCCCAAAACAGCGAAAAAGACCAGAAAAGTCACTCCACCCTCGCCGACAATAGCCAAGAAAATCGATTGTGATTCTCGTGCGTGCTGCATGACAACAACCTACCGAAAAATTAGCTGACAAATCAACGATCTGTCAAGGACATTGTAACTCAGGGGTAAGTTCAATACAATCATATGATATGTCGAACTAGTTTTTATAGATGTTTCTCGGTATATTTAAGAAGGGATTTGATATCATCAATCGAAAAAAAGGTTCTCAACGAGGGTCGCAAGCAAATGGAATAAAGGCACAAAGAGAGAAACAACGGTGCCTTCATCGTAACTGAACTACTAACGGATCAATTTTCCTTCAAACCATGCCTCGCATAAGAGAGAAACCTGAACTGGGTAAAATAGACACCTACACCAAAAAATTGCCCGCTCTCTCGTACGTGTTCAAAGAATTCTCTCCCTCTTTTTTTTTCTTTGGAGCTGGAAAGACGTCACAAACAAGGAACTCGCCTCATTGGCAATGTGAACTGATTGATCCACCCAACCGTATCCTAGAACCTATGCACTAGGCCCGCACTGATGGAACCTCTTACTCTACCCTTAAAGAAGACTTGGACAAATTAAATCATGTAATCTCATGTCCGCAGCCATCAGCGCCACCGTAGGGTTTGTACGCCTTGATGGATGAATGGCAAGTCAAACATGGCGACGAACACACGACTTGACATGTCAAAAAAAGAACGGGGACGGAGATCTGCCTGCCAAGGCAACCAAGGTGATCGGTGCACATAGGTGTAAAGTTCCATGCAGAGCGGAAGTTGCGGGGATACTGAATAAGACTCAAGTCGTAGATTGGTAGGGAAGAAAGTTGCAGATGAAAGACATGAGGTGGTGACCTGGACGCGGCTGGAGCAGTGACGGAAACGCCAGGTATGGCGGAGGATGCCGTCATATGGGATAGAAGAAAGCGGCGAGCGAGTAGAGTTATTACCCAGTGTTCCCGCGACTGTACGAGCTGAACTGGTTTGTGGCCAAGTTAGTCTGGGCGGGGATCAGGACGGCGATCACAGGCATTGATGATATATATAATATATACACCTATAGATTGCTTGAGCAACCGCCATGTCCGTGCTCTACCTCGTACCCGCAGAAATCCTTACCCGTATCGCTGTGTTTCTTGCTTGCCATGACCCGTACTCGCCGCCGAATGACTTGCTCACTCTCCAGGCCACCCACCCCGACCTCAACCTCAGCCTTAACTGCCACATCAATCCGGCCCTCTGGGCTGCCGCCTTCCGTTTCCGCTTTGACCATCTTGCCGTCCTTCGCCGCAACTTCCGCCCGAATGGCCGTGACTACTATGACCAGTTGCGCCAGTACACAGAAACCCTCGCCGCGGTGCGAAGGCGAGATGCCGACCCGGACGAGGAAGCGATTCGGACGATCTATGTGATGCTGCTCGATAATAACGGTAAAAACCGCAGCCAGCTCGAGAGGGCTGGGGTCGATGAGTTCCTGTACCTACACCTGAGGACTCGACTGAACGCCGAGAGCCACGACGGCTGGCCGATCGAGAGTGCTGAAAATGCGTATGTTCTGTGGGCATTGTGGCTGTTGACGACGCCTGGCAAGCTGGCCGAGGAGACGACAGCCGACCGCGAGCAGACAGTGGCGCTGCTGCTGCCGTATGTGCTGAATCCATACCGGTACTGCCAGGCAGAGACGCCCCCCTGCCACTTTGCCTGTCCCCTTCCATCTCTCCGGCCGGCCTTTTCTATCTCCATGCCGTCCGCACACGGCCCGTATCCCGTCTATGCCGATCCCGGCCGGCTTGTTGCCCTCCCGTACTTTGGCTCCATGCCCGCATTTGCCCCGCCTCCGGTGACGCCGGCCGCCAAACTGCTCTACTTTGCTCGCCGTGAAACCGTCCCGTTCAGTATCCCGCCACATCTCCCGCGCACGCGTGCCGAGGCCCCAGCATCCACCGAGCCCCACCCCGTCCAGGAAGATTTTATCGAGGTCAATGCGCACCGTGGGGCTGCACCGCCGCCGTCTGTCACGTGGGACTGGGCCGAAGGCTGCAAGCGCGTCAACGGCATCCGCGATGACGCTCTCACAGACCACAGCATCCTGTGGGACCCTGACTACTGGCGACGCCGGCTGTGTGGGAATGCATGGCTGCAGAGTCCCAAGTGGCGGCCAGGTAGGGTGTACGAGCCCGGCTGTATGGACGGCCTGTGGCAGGGCCGACTCGCCGTATGTTTATTATGATTATTGATTTGATTTTTTGATTTTGATTTTTTCCGTTGTGCAGCTGCCCCCCGAAGCCGTCATGCGTCATCTGATTTCCCACGCTGCCTGTCCCCCCAACTTTACTGAAGATGCCCTTCACCTCACTCACCAGCCTCTCTTCATGCGCCTCAAGGAACTCCATGCTATGACAGGGCACGTGCCCTTTCCCCTCGACACGTGGTCAGATCTCTCCATGCGTAATGCGTGGTTCCCAGGTCCCCTCGGCAATCTCCACTTTGACACAGACCCCGGTCACTCCCAAAATATCCTTGTCAAACTCGACGGTCACGCATCTCCACCATGGCCTTACAAGCTGTTCGACCGCAGGTCGGATCACCGCACCACCGCCGACGATGTCTCCATCCATGACGGCTCTGATCACTGCCAGACCTGTCGCGAACGTGAGGATGCAATCAAGAATGCAAAAGCCTTGGATGACAGAGACCATGAGGCCGTCATGGATGCCTATGCAAGGGATTGGAGATCCATTGACCGCTTGTTCGAGAGCGTGGGTCTAGGAAGCGGAAGCTCCGAGTCGGATTCAGATGACCCCATGGATGATGACGATCATGATGCTGAGCCTGAGGATGATATCACAGTCGACGAGGAAGAATCACCAGAGTTCTTGCAAGATGTCAATGCCCAAGTCGTCTATCCCAGGACACGTCCTGTCCGTCGTGGCACAGACAGAGCTAAAATCCCTCTGTGCAATGGAATCAAGGACATCATTTTCAAAGGCACTGTACGTATATTTTCTATCCTCCTTCAAAGCCTTCCTTCTCATCCCATCAGTAGACCGATCGTCGTCACGCTCTTGCGTGGAACGCGTATACATTCTACGGTCGCGTCCGTCCCTGGGACGGTTTAATTGGCATCCTTCGACGTTCAGTACGTTTGCTTCCTCTCAGTGCTCGAGGCAAGTGTACTCATGGATCAGCCTGGCGATCCACAGTTCTGGCCTCATCAAAACTTTATCTTCTTCTACGGATACCTCGTCGGGAGCGAGACCTTTGTTGGAAACTGGAGATTTGCCGCACTGGACCCGAGTCTCCCAACTTGGGAGAGTGCATTTGTCATGAGTCGGAGGAAGGATGATGATGATGCTCATGAGAGTGGGTGAGATTGGGAGCTCTCACTTTTCTTGTTGATAGGGGACACAGTTGTCTAGCTGGTGCCCTCTCTCAGATCCTTTTGCAGTGTGAACTTGATATCTCTGATGTATCCTCATCCGACCCGCTGTTCATTCATTTTCTTGGTTTATAATTCCATTTCCCGCTGCTCGTCAGTATGTGGGTCCCTTTTTTGGGTTCCGCTTATTTTTTTTTGCTTTGCAATTTGACACACCATGCGATTATTTTTCTTCCGTGTACATGTATATAATGTGAACGAGCATCTACTTCATGAGCATACATACATATATTCTACACCATTGCACTACTTTTTTGCATTCACTATTGTAGGCGTTATTGTAGACGTTTGATTATTTGTTGTCTTGGGGGTGCTTATATATATATATCCTCCATTGCTGGTCATAAGAGATCAATAGAATTGGATCTTTATATAAAAACTAGATGATGTTTGTTCTACAGTCCCCGCGGACCCAAAACATTCCGGGATATTGTTGTTGTTTTTTATAATCAATCAAAAGTAAATGTGCATATGACGTTAAGACAATCACTACATTAAGCCCTTCAATTGCCCTTCAATTCATCAATTAAGTGGCCGGGCCATTTGGGGTAAAATAAAAAGATTCAGAGAGTTCAAAATACCATGCATTTTGGCCGTGAATTTCATTGTTAGGAGGATCTTGGGCGGTAGGTTGATTCTCTCATGGAAGTGGCTATTATAAAACATAGACGGGGGACAGGTAGGGTAGTTTCTGTCTGATATTTTCTTCATTTCCGCGTTCGTTCTGCGTTTTCAATAAGATGATGACCTCATCGATCCCCCCTTTTTTTCTAGCTTCTTCGAACTTGTGAAGAACTCGTTCGTTTCGTAATTGATTGTATATCGGTGGTGTTACGATGAATAGTGAACTTGGATTTTCTATCAAGAATTGAAACTTGTGTGTTCGTCTGGGAAGGGGGGAATTTGTATACGATAGGTGTTCGATTTGTGCGAGTCAGTGTTCAAAGTCACTTTAACGTATAACCGCTTCGGGGATAGATTAATCGGTTGGGTCATTGCGCAGTACTGCGAGATCTTCTAGAGGTGGTTCACTGGTCAATTGAATGCTCGATTACCAAAAAGAAAGGAGCCCGTCAAGAAGATCCTATCAATCAAGAGTTGGCGCACCAGATTATCGGACAAAGGTAAAGGATAAGCGGACCGGAGAAGAAAACGTAGACACACGGGGATCAACCCTTGTACTCAAAGAATCAATCAAGTGGAACGTTTATCACAATACGACCGATGGTAAAGCGACTACAAAGAAGTTTGTCGCTTCGGTTTTCAATATGGTAATGTGAAAGGATTCCCTTGGACCGAGGTCAAGGAGATTTTACGATACAAATGGCCTGCCTCGATCGTCGCACATCTATTGTATCTCCACCATGCGTGTCATCGAGTATGCTGGAAGTGGAGACAGTAACGCAAGGTGCGTGGAAGCTTTGATATGTTGGTTAAGCCCTGCCTAGCTGCCTGTCACATACCAATGTTGATCGAGCTGTGGTATTGTTGCTTTGTAGGTCGAAAACCGCTACCAACAAGTGTCTATTCAAATATTTATTTTCTCCACACATTGATGCACTCTAATTTGAAATATCCAGGGATTACGGGAAAGCCGTATCTTGTCAGGAGTTCTGAACTTCAAACTTTTCTACTAACCAAGAACCAGAAGGCTTGATCAGGGTGCAGGGTGGTTTTATGCAATGGCAGAATATTAAGATCAATATCGGTGGAAAGGGCTCGGTAAATCTTGAGTTTGTGTACTAATGGCTACGG
>Ga0157367_1000849_pt1 | contig 13986 bp, 13 predicted proteins | sample AttbisABBM2_FD_113142 | JGI IMG/M metagenome (GOLD analysis project Ga0157367, IMG submission 113142) | Fungus gardens microbial communities from leaf cutter ant in Botucatu, State of São Paulo, Brazil - Atta bisphaerica ABBM2 | ecosystem: Host-associated > Fungi > Mycelium > Unclassified ...
GATCGGGCGTGGGTCGTTGACATCCTGGTAGTCCGGCGAGATCAGCTCAGCCATACGGCCAGTGGTGAGCTTCTCCAGCAGCGGCAGGAGCGAGGCGACGATCTTGTCGAAGTAGGTCTTGTCGTAGCGCACCGCGCTGCGCAGGCCATCCATAACCGGATCCGTCACGCGGGTCTGGTTCAGGTACTGGTCAATGGCGATCACACGAAATGGCCGGCCCTTCATGTTGAAGGGCACATTCTTGTCGTTGAGCTTGCTCTCGATGAAGATGATCTTTTCCCAGGCCTTCGGGTCGTGCTCATCGAAGTATTTCTGGGCGTATTCCAGGAACAGCCCTTCGATGTTGATCACGTGCTGCTGGATCTGCAGATAGTCCGGGCGCCGGCCGAGGGCGACCAGGGCCCGGGCGATGATGTTGACGAACCGCCAGGCGAACTCCTTGAATGCCGCCGAGTTGCCCTCGCTGGATAGCTGGCCGGCGACGCGGGTGGCCACCTCCGAGATCCGGCCGAAGCGGCCCACTGCGTTGTAGCGGGCGGACTGGTCCGGCCAGCCCAGGTGGAAGACGTAGAACTCATTGGCCCGTCCGGCGCGTTCGCACTCGACGTACATGCGCTTGAGCAAGTCGGCATCGCCCTTGGGATCGAAGACGATCACCACCTCATGCTGGCCGCGCCGCTTGCGGCGGATGTCCTGGGTGATGAAGAGCTCGGCCAGGCGCGTCTTGCCCACGCGAGTGGTGCCCAGGACGATGGAGTGACCCACTCGCTCGCCCAGCGGCAGGGTGACGTCGTGTTCCTCGGGCTCAATGCCGTGCAGGCGTGGCAAACCGCCTACCGGGGGCAGCGGCCGGAACGGGTTCGCGGCGTTATCCCAGGCGGTGGCCTTGGCCAGCAGGGTGAGCGGGAAGGGCGCGAACTCCAGGCGAGCCTCGAGGCGCCGGGCCTTATTGGTCCACTCCGACGGCTCGACATAGTGCGCGTACTGCGGCAGGTAGGTGTCGACCAGGCGCTGGGTGTGCTTCTGCTCCCAGCGAAAGCCTTTGCCGATGAACAGCCGCTCATTGCTGACCGGAATCTCCTTACTGGTCATGCTGTAGTACGACAGGCGCCGGATGTTTCGCCGATAGCGCAGCACGCGCAGCGCCTGGCGCAGGCGGTAGATCCCGAAGCCAAGAAAGGCGACGGCCGTGATCAGGCCGAACAACGGCGTCAGGGCGACGGCCCAGGGTGCGAACACGCACAGGAAGGCCATCGCCAGGCACACCTGCACCGTGTAGAGCTCAACGGCAGGGCGCAACAGCGTGTCCAGGGCATGATTGCGGGCCATGGCTAGCGCTCCAGCTCGTCAGCGCCTGGAAAGGGCAGTCCAGCGGCATGCTCCTCGCGAATGGCTTCGGCCTCGCCGGGCGGCAGCGCTGCTTCGAAGCGCTCGCAGAGGGTCATCTCATCCTCCAGGGAGCGCCCGGTGATCTCGCCACCATGGAGGTCGACCAAGACCTCGACGTCGCCAGCCAGGGCGGCGCGTGCTTTTTGATGGTCAGGTAAGCGAATGACCAGAGTCAGATAGAAGGAAGCACCTGACCGTGTTGGGCCGAAGGTGACGGGGTAACCGAGGCTTTCGTCCTGAGATGGACTGACGTCATGCGCATCGGGCTTGGAGGCAACATCAGCAGCTGAGTGTGGAGTCTGAGAGCTGTGCACTGGGATCTCCTATTGCTCAAGGGCGGTGGGGGTGATGAGTACGGGGTAATGCGCGATTCCCAGGCGGGCAGCCAGGTCATCGCCGACCACGGGGCTGATGGGGAGCCCGGGGGCCCAGCTACGGATCGCGGCCAGGCGCTCGGCGCTGGCGACATTGACCGCCAGGCCAGCGGCGCCGAGGCGCTGCAGAGTCTCGCCACGGCTGGCCAGCCACTGGCGAGACAGGTCGTCATCGCCGATCAGGAAAAAGGGCTGCAAGCCAGGTGCATTGATTGCTCGCCCCTGGACGGTGCCTGGGGTGAGCCGCTGCGATCGCACGGGGAAGCCCAAGGCCTGGGCAGGCTGTGGCAGCGGTGCTTGCCGCTGTGCCTGTACCGGCTCCGGGTTCAAGCTCTGGTAGTAGGGCAGGGCAGAGACGCCGCCGCGGTCTTCGACCACGGTAAGACTGGCGGCCTGGGCGGCCAGCGGCAGAGTCACAGTCAGGATGAGGAGCGAGAGGATCTGCTTCATGGGTTCGAGGCCAGCAAAGTCACGCCGGTGACCCGGCTCAGGTGTTTGGCGAAGAGCTCGCGGTACTTGGCAGCGGGGGCGCCGCCGGCGGGACGGTGGTAGCGGCCAGCGACATTGATCCAGTCGCCGCCCTGGGCGCGCAGCTCGGCGAGCATCTGCGCCGCGACTTCCAGGTTCTTGTAGGGGTTGAGCGCTTCGCAGGGCGAAACGCCGCGGCCGAAGCGATGACCGTTCCAGCCCATGTTGACCTGGGCGATGCCGACGTCGACGCGCTTGGCGCCGGCGGTGCTCAACGCGACCAGCAGAGCGGTGCAGGCATCGGCGCGGGTGGCGAAGCGATAGCCGGCGCCAGCGACATTGAGCGTCCAGGGCCAGGGGACCAGCTGCGCGCCCCTGCCGCGCAGTCGGGTACCACTCTCCTGCAGGGCGACCGAGTACAGCACCTCGGAGGGGATGCCCGCCTGATGGGCAGCCAGCTGATAGGCGGGCGGCGGTGTTTCGGAAGCCTGGGCGCCGATCGCAAGTGCCTGCAGGATCACACCGGCGCCGAATGCCTTGATCATTGCCGTAGCCATTGCCCATTCACCTCGCGGACAACGGCCGGCAGTTCGCCGCCCAGGCCCAGCTGGACCCAGCGGCCGGCATCGTGGTTGAGCGTGATCTGCCGTCCGCGCACCTTGGCCGGATCGACGCCGGCGAGCACGGCCCAGCGGCGGATCCGGGCATCGTCGTTCTGACTGCCGATCAGGTAGAGGTCGAAGGCCTGTCCAGCGCTCTGCAGCGCCTGAACACGCTCGGTGCAGGCGGAGCAGCTATCGGTCACGAACACGGCGAGCCGCCCATTACCGCGCACGGCTGGACTTGCCTGAGTCGCTGCTTGGCCGCCGGCCTGGACCGGCTGCAGGTTCGGGTAGAGGCGACTCCAGGCGTCGCGGTAGGCCTGGTCATAGGCCAGCTCCTTCTGCACCCGCTGCGCCTCGGCGCGAACCTGCAGCTCGGCATAGCGGCGCCGCTCGGCATCGGATTGGGCTTCGATGCCCAGGGCGGTGAGCGGATCCAGACCGGGCGAGTAGACGCCGCGACTACCCTGCATCAGGGTCCGGTAGCGCCGGAACTCCTGGCTGCTGAGGCCCCATTCTCGCGCACTGGCCTCATCCATAGGCGGGAGCGAGGATTGAAGCGCAGTGGAGGGGATCTCCCTTGGCTGAAGAACATTGCTGTTGCGCTCATCGGTTCCCTTTTCTCTTTCGAACCTTTCAACCTCCTTGTACGAAGGCATCGCAGCAGACACGTGCGTCGAGATCAGTAAGCAGGCGAGCGTCAGGGTCGCCGAAATGGTGGAGTACAGGGGGCGCATGGGATGCCTCAACTACTTGACGGAAAGGGTGCGGGTCACGCCGTCGACGCTGAACTGCGCCTGGCGGTCGTCGAGATTGGCCAGCCGCCAGCGGGTCCCGCCGACGTTGTCACCCGGGCGCACCAGGTAGAGCTCGCTGAGCTGGGTGCTACCGGGTGGAGCGACGGAGAGGAAGCGCTCACCGCCGCGGTACTCGATGCCGACCACCGTGAAGGGAGGAGGCGTCTCGATCGGCTTGGCCGGCTCGGACTTACGCGCGATCGCCGGTGCACTGCGCTGCTTGGGGACGATCAGTGGCGGCGGTGCCTTGGCCGGCTCCACTGCTTTTTTGCGCAGATCCCCCAGGTCGTTTTGCAGGCCTTCGAGCTTGGCCTCGAGCACGACCAGGTCGCCGGACTGGGCCATCCCTTGGAGCGCGGTCTGGTTGGCGCGCTGGATCTCCACCAGCATGGCCTGGGCGGTATCGATGCGCTGCGACAGTGCCTGCTGGCTCGCCCGGAAGTCTGCATCCTGGACCGGCTTGCTGCCGGCGAACCCATCCATCTGGTCCTGCATCTTGTCCATACGCTGGGTGATGGCGTGGACCGTGTTCTGGTCAGCCGTAGCGTTCAGCTCACGATTGACATGGGACAGCCCAACGTAGAGATACAGGCAGGCCCCAGACAAGGCTGCAAAGCCAGTGGCGACGAGCATTTGGAAGAGGGAAGGGCGCTTCATAGGGGACCTCGCACAGGATGCCGTGCACGGTCGCAGAAGCGTTGAAGGGGGTCAGCAGGAAACCTTATCCAGGTCTCAGGAGGTTAGGTTTCAGGGTTCAACAGCCCATAGGTCGCCCTTTGGTCGGGTGCTGAGAGCAGGCAGGTTATGATGCGCGCTTTGGCTGAGAGGGCTACCAGGTGCTAGTGATTCGGCTGGAAAAAGGTGGGGTGATCAATCTTGAGCGCCAAGTGAGCACTTCGAACGGGTACGGCATCTGGGAATACCACCGGAGCCAGAGCTCTTCTATGTGGGTCCCTGACCATACGCCCTACCGTCATGTGGCTATGAAGCCGGCGGAGCCTCAGGCCGGACAGCAGGTGAGCGTGGCGATCTGCCTGCCTGGTACGCCGGAGAATGAATGGAAGCCCTTCCGGGTAGGGATCGCTAGCTTCGACGGAATCTGATTCGTCTCCCGTTGCTATCGAGATGCCTTCACTTCTTTATGCGGGATGTTGAGCAATGCGATTTAAAGACGAGCTTCGTGACATCGAGCCGATCACGGCCACAGAAATGTACCGAATTGAAGGGCCTCTCCCGAGCTATATACACGTGGAACGCGCGATCGCAGAGCTAGCTGAGGCTGAGGCGAAAGCCAACACCGGCTTCTTAGAAAAGCTCGGACGGGGCGTAGGCGTCATCAGATCACAGCCCAGCTGGGAAGGCTGGAAGGGATGGGGTGCAGCACGCCAGTTGAAGTGCGCAGCTCTGGCAGGAGCGGGCTGGCACTACGACGAGAGTCACCTGCCTTATGAGCAAGCCGCTCGCGCATATGAGAAGGTGCGGCAGGTTCTGCTTTCGCCCCAGTGTAACTCTGCGAAAGAGCTGCTGGAGCTGCTTGAGCGAGCCTAGCTCATCCAGGTCCAGAAGTTCTCTGGGTAAAAAACTCTATGCAGTCAAAATGCCTCGTAATGCAACTAGGTCTCGGGCGATATTGCGGACGATACACAAGGGATATCGAGCCTGAACGACATTCAGCATCAGGTCACGCTGCCGCATACGCAGCAGCTTCACACAGCGCCTTGCCGTGTCTCGCACAGCACGTTCGGTCCCGTAAATTCGTACCGTTAGTGGCAGAGCAAGTATGCAGTAGGTCAGATCACGCTGATTAGGCATGGGCAAGTAAAAACCTCCAGTCGTCGGCGACGAGTGACGGCCTGGATCCGCTGGATTCGGCAGCTGAGTCAACGCGTTCTCCCGGTATGAAACCGGCAAGACCAAGTCGTCACTGGCACTGGTCAAGCTACTCAAGGTGCTTGATCGTCATCTGGAACTGCTGAGCGAAATCAGGAAAGTCCGATCCGTATCCTTGCGCTTCATTTCCTGTAAAGCGTTATCTCTGAGCGCGCGAACCAGTCGGCCCACTCGCCGACACTCTCGATACTATGGAAAATCTTCTGCAAAGGCATTTCGATCATCGGATTGTTTCCTGCCGGCACTAAGCGCCGGGGATCGGTTTGGAGGCCGAAGCACAGCTTTGCATGGGCATAGGCGTACCCGAGCTCGAAAGCTGCGCCCTCGTCAATTGTACGTCCATCAAGCACGATTATCACAGCGCTTGCGGCCTCTAGAGCTCGCAGGTCACGGTCAAAAATCGACTTATAGGCTGCACGCTTTTCCACACCACATGCCAGCAAATCAACGAGTTTTCCGCCATCTCGTTGCGGCAGATATACATCCAAACTTGCCTCAATACGCTCCGTCAAAGCGAGGTTGAAGTCGAGCTCAGCTTCTGAAAAGAGGGGGCCCGCCAGGTAAACGAGTGGCCGGTTGTGATCAAACAGATCCACTGCCGTCTCCGATGTAACTCTGCAACTTTTTTGTTAAATCCGCTGGCTCGTATTTCTCACGATGTATGACCTCGGCGACTCGCTTCGTTAGCTCCGCTATACTCATAAACTGGGTATCGATAGTGATAGTGCCCGGCATGGGCTCGTACAACTCCTTCATGTCCGCTTGCATTTTCTCCAATTTCTCTGCCGTATATTTGTTCCTGCCTGTTGCGCGTACCCGTGCAGATAATTCCTTGGGATCGCCCAGTAACAGGATGACGACGCCTTTTTCGATATCGTAACTACCGTGTCCGTCATTAGGGCATATATGGTCCGCTAAGAATTTTGCCTTGGCTGACCTTTCGCTAGGCTGCGTGAACACTAATGGGTCGAGCGGTGGACGGTCAACAACGCTGATCACTGCATATTTCTCATGTCTAAGCGTGTCATTCTTTTGCGTAAACTGATCTGCGATCCAACTGTCCGCAGAGGTTTTCTCTTTCTCCGTCAGTTTGTCCCACGGTTTACCTAACACCTCGGGACGAGGTTCAAGCCACTCATCCAGAACGTTTAAGTTGCGAAGATGACTGGTGGTAGTGCTCTTACCAACTCCGAGAGAGCCAGTCATGTAGAAAGTGTACTTCAGTGGAGTAGCGCTACGTGTCGCCAAGTCTTTAAGCTTGCCGTCCTCTATGTCATTTTCGTTAATTAATCTCAGCAGCAGCCTAACCTCTGAGGAGGTTAGAAAAAGTGTTATAATATTATAAACTTTGAAGTTTGTCTCGGAAATTAGTTTTCGTTCTACATCGGAAAGAGCGTCATGGCTAGGGACCCAGTGGCAATAGTAGTGAAAGTTCCCGGGGTTTGTTTCAGCACCTCGCATTAAGACATTTCTAAGCTCTGCCTCCAACGAGCAGCCGACTAGTAGGCAGGTGTTCCTGGCCAAGTGAGCCAAAAAAAATGACGAGTCATGGCCGCGAGATCCAACATATTGCTTTGAATATGAAGCTTCTGAAAATACAAATCGATCGACGGTTTTCTCCATAAGGCCTTCGGGGACATATCCGTGAATATGATAAATCACACAATCTTGTCGCCGAAATTGCGGCCAAGGATCAGTTACGACCTCGAAGCCACGATTACCCTTGTCTATAGGTCGTTTTTTTTCTACGAGTGCCCGTTCTAGATAGTCGTCGAAGTTAAAATTTATAGTTAGCGCGCTATTTTGAATTAGCGGAATCAATTCTTCCATGTATGGATGCTTAGGCAGCTCATCTGCTATTTTTATCGACGGCGTTTTGTATAAATATTTTTGACATATTGTGAGCCACTCTGCTGTAGCAGAATTTAACTGCTCTGCCGGGGATAGGTTCGTCGAATTTTCACAAAACTTGCCCCGAAATTTTTGATAGAGGATTTCGGTCTGGTAGGGGGCTGCCATGCTGGTGAATGTCTTGCCGCCTACTATATCAGTTGCGTCAACAGCGGGATCAGAAGCGATGTCATTGATCAATTTGTTCCACTGTGGAGCGCCGAAATCAACGCTGATTCCCGCCCCAAGAATTGTGCCGAAACGCTGCTTGCGCACCTGAGATCGTAAGTGCACGATGGCACGGGGGTACTCCTTCAGCAGATCGCAAAAATCCTTATCTCTATCGGTGCATCTGTCCCTAGTCATGCTATCCTCTATAATAAATCAATTTGTCCGCTAGCGTTTTCACGCTCTTTAATTCGCAAGCGCCACCCACTCGGTGCTAATGACTGCTCTGTTCTAGCACGCAGTCCCTCAGCGACTTCAATGTGTTGCTCGAATACATCTAGGGACGTTTCATCAAATGTCTCGTAGACATGATTTACGTTCCAGAGTCCTGAGCTTTTGACGGCTTCGCGAGTACTCCAACGACCGAGCCAGTTCCCACTCGGTAGATCTAGTGGCCCGGTTGGGCCCGCTAAGAGCGCAATAAAATTCCTTTCCAGATATCCGCGATCACTATCAGCCGACGATGCGTCAGGCACTTCGAGCCATGCTACTTGCATGGCTCGAATGTGCTCGGAGACTGCGAGTTCAATTTCTTCTTCTCCTGAACGAACACTGGCCGAGGCCGATTGCCCCTTACCCCAGGTCGGGAAGCTTGATTCAAGCTGTCTATGCCTTATGAGAGATTCGCCCACATGAAGACGAAAGATCGATCCGCGGTGATTTCCAAGACCATTGCCTCCCCCACGATGCGTTCGTAGGCGGTTCCAAAGAGTGGCTTTTGACCCCTCACTTACCGCATGAGTACCGATTCGAACAACTCGCTGCTCGAATGGTGCAGTCATGCGCATCTCGCCATCTTCGAAGAAGAAGTAAATGCCGCGCTCGTGTCGAATAGACGCAGCCGTCTGCTGAGATAGCTTTCGGCTCAAACCGGTATTTAACGCCATGACACGTTCCAGAAGCGCGTAAAAGCGATCGATTTGGGACAGACGCACGTGTTCGCTTTCGACTTTCTGTAGCCAAGATACTTGGCTGCCAATCCCCAGCGCCGACATAGGAGCTGCTGTTTCGCGGCCTTCTGCCTCGAATGCAGGGGCAAGATAAGAACGATAGGCAGATCCTGCTAAAAATATGACACGCCCTCCCAAAGGCACCCGTGCATTCAAAGCTTTATGGACATCTGCAGCCCACGCTTGTCGTTGCAAATCGCTTTGATTTAGAAGCGACTCATTGTAAGGGGCAATTACTTCCTCGGGAGACAGCAGTCCATGCTTCGCGGAAAGTATGAACCATTGATCGGCACGCTGCTGAGCGTAGCTGCGTGCAGCTAAAAAGAGCGGCGAGCGGTAAATAAGCTCAGCTGCTGTCGGCTGGTCACCCTTTTTACTGGTACAGGCGACCAAACAAACTGTATTCACGCGGGCCTTCTCCAAAATCTCTGTCACTTAATACCCTGCCACGCGAACTCGTGGAGCTTGCATGCGTCGCACGCGCCGCATGGTACGAACCCAGCCTCCGCAATCTGGGGCCTGTAACAGCTCCATGTGTCATGGCGCTGCAAACCCAGACGTCGGGCGAGCTTGGCGATCTGAGGCTTCGACTTCTTTTGCAGCGGCGCGGATAGTTTCGGCCCTTTGGGAATGGCATACGAGAGCATGTCTCTGAAACTTTCGATGAACTCAGGGCGGCAATCAGGATAGCCGGAGAAATCAACCGAGTTGATTCCCGTCCATACTTCGTCAGCGCCAATCCCGGCAGCTTCGGCTGAAGCCAGCATAAGGAAAATGCCATTGCGGCCTGGAAGGAAGGCACTCGAAACCCCCTTCTTGATTTCTGCCAACGAACGGTTCTTCGGAATAGAACGTGCGGGCTTGCTCCAAGCGACCGAAACAATCTTTCGCTCAATGCCAAAGCGAGCGCACTGTGCCGCTGCGTAGTCCAACTCGACGTGGTGATGTTGGCTATAGCTGACCCCGAGGCTAACGACCTCGTGACCACGCGACTGTGCAAGTAGTAAGCACACAGTGGAATCCAGCCCACCGCTATGTAGCACGACAATCTTTCGCTTTTCCTTTTCCACTTCTTACCCCGCTTCGGTCGAGTTTCCCAATGCTATTGCCTCTTCCTCCAAAGGCTCGCAGTGCTCACCAGAAACCAAGTTACTAATGTCTATACCCTCGCAGTCACCTTGCGGCGCCCTGCGAGCAGACTGTCATTGAGCACCCAAATTGCTTGCAGTTAACCGCTTTTTGAGTATGGCTGATGCTGGGAAGCTACCGCCAATGCCGGGTTTCTGAGTCCGCAGCCTTGAAGTCATCATAGTATCTATTTTGATCGCGCCTAGTCCTTATCAGATAGCCGTGCATCGTTCATTCGAAGGGTCGATTGATCAGGACGAGGCTGTACTCGTCCTGAATCGCCCGGACTTTCCTTCCGGCCTCAACCCTCTGATTGAGGCCGGAACGCTTACCACGTCCTACCTGCGGCCACTGACCACCGTTCATTGGTGGTGAACGGCTAGTGAAAATCCCGACTGCGTGTATCCAGCCCCTGAAGCAGCTCGCTGATGTCCTCCAGCCGGCCCGCCACTACATGCAGTACACCGTCCCTTGTTTCGACGGTGCCATCTACCCGCAGCAGCTGTGAGGCCACCAGCTCACGCCGCTGGCGCTCCGCCAGGGTGCGCCACACGACCACGTTGACCATCCCGTACTCGTCTTCGAGCGTCAAGAAGGTCACGCCGCTGGCGGTACCAGGGCGCTGCCGACCGACGACCAAGCCGGCGATTCGGGCCGGTTGGCCATGGCGCCGATCCTTCAGGTCCTTCGAACTCATCAGCCGCCGAGCCGAAAGCTCCGGCCGCAATAGAGTGATTGGGTGAGGCCCCAGGGTGGTACCCAAGGAGGCATAGTCAGAATAGAGATCCTCACCCACGGTCGGAGCGACCAGCTCTTGGATCTCTTCCTCCACCACAGCGCCCTCAGCAAAGAGCGGCAGCTGCGGCTCAATCGCCGCCATCGCCCAGCGGGCCTGGAACCGGTGCCCGGCTAGGCCCTTCAATGCCCCGGCATCTGCCAGGCACTCTCGGGCCTTGGCATCGAGGCCAGCGCGCAGGCATAGATCGGTGACATCGCAGAATGGCCGCTGCCGGCGCGCCTGCTCAATCGCGCGTCCGGCTTTCTCGGCCAGGCCGCGCACCATGCGCAGTCCCATCCGAATGGCCGGCTGTGGGCTATCCGCGAGAGCCTCGAGGCTGCAATCCCAATCGCTGCAGGTCACGTCCACCGGCACGGTCTGCAACCGATGGCGCCGGGCGTCCTGCAGGATCTGGTCGGGGCTGTAGAAACCCATGGGGTAGGAGTTGATCAGCGCCGCGGCGAAGGCTGCTGGCTCATGGCATTTGAGCCAGCAGCTGGCGTAGGTCAGCAGGGCGAAGCTGGCCGCGTGGGACTCGGGGAAGCCGTAGCTGCCGAACCCCTCGATCTGCCGGAAGATGTCGGCCGCGTACTCAGCGGTATAGCCGTTGGCGAGCATGCGCGAGGTGAGCCGCTCCCGGTGCGGTTCAAGTCCGCCATGGCGCTTCCACGCCGCCATGCTGCGGCGCAGCTGATCTGCCTCGCCGGGGGTGTAGTCGGCGGCAAGGATGGCGAGCTCCATCACCTGCTCCTGGAACAGCGGGACACCTAGGGTTCGGCCAAAGACGCACTCCAGCTCCGGTGGGTAGCTGATCTCCTCCTGGCCGGTTCTTCGCCGCAGGTACGGATGGACCATGCCCCCTTGGATCGGGCCTGGCCGGACGATGGCCACCTCGATCACCAGGTCGTAAAAGGTCTGCGGCCTCAGCCGCGGCAACATGGCCATCTGGGCGCGCGACTCGATCTGGAACACCCCGAGCGTATCGGCGCGGCTGATCATGGCGTATGTCGGCTTGTCCTCCTGGGGGATGGTAGCCAGCGTCAGCTCCTCGCCCCGGTAGCCCTTGACCAGGTCGAAGCACCGGCGCAGGGCACTGAGCATGCCCAGGGCGAGGATGTCGACCTTGAGCAGGCCCATGGCATCGAGGTCATCCTTGTCCCACTGGATGACCGTCCTACCCTCCATGGCGGCATTCTCCACTGGCACCAGGGTATCCAGCGTCTGATCGGCGATGACAAAACCGCCCGGGTGTTGGGACAGGTGCCGGGGAAAGCCAATCAGCTCGCCGGTGAGCACCAGGATCCGGTGGAGCAGGGGGCCATCAGGATCGAAGCCGGATTCGCGCAGGCGCTCCGGCGGCGGTAGGTTGTCCGTCCAACGGCCGCAGCAGTCCGCCAGCGCCGTGATTTGGTCTGGAGGCAGACCAAGGGCCTTGGCTACGTCCCGCACAGCGCCTGCAGCGTGATAGGTTGATACCACCGCGGTGAGCGCAGCACGCTGCCGGCCGTAGCGGCGGAAGATGTACTGGATGACCTCTTCCCGGCGGTCATGCTCGAAGTCGACGTCGATGTCCGGCGGCTCATCGCGCTCGTGGCTGATGAAGCGCTCGAACAACAGGTTGATCCGGGTCGGATCCAGCTCGGTGATGCCCAGCGCGAAACAGACGGCTGAGTTCGCGGCCGAGCCGCGCCCTTGGCAGAGGATCCCCTGCTGCCGTGCGAAGCGGACGATGTCGTGCACGGTCAGGAAATAACTTTCATAGGCCTTGTCGGCGATCAGCTGCAGCTCCTTTTCGATCTGGGCGCGCAGTCGATCCGATAGGCCCTCGGGCCAGCGCCAGGCGCAGCCCTCTTCAGTGAGTACACGCAGCCAGCTGGTGGCGGTGTGACCCTCCGGCACCACCTCGCTTGGGTACTGGTAGCGCAGCTCGGCCAGGCTGAAGATACAGCGCTCAGCGACGTGCAGGGTCTCCGCCAGCAGCTCGGGCGGATAGCACCTCGCCAAGGCTTCCCGAGTGCGCAGGTGGCGCTCCCCATTCGGGAAAAGCAATTGGCCAGCTTCCGCAACTGGGACGTGATGGCGGATTGCGGTGATCGTGTCTTGGAGTGCACGGCGCCCCCGGCAATGCATATGTACGTCACCAGCGGCCACCAGCGGAAGCGACAGAGCCGCACCCAGCTGCTGCAGCTGCTGCAGCTGCACTTGGTCATCTTGATCAAAGTGGAGCCCGGCGGCGATCCACAGCCGGCTGGGAAACACCTCTAAAAGCCAGCGCGCTGCCTCCGCCTCCGCTCCCCGATCAGGTACCCAGAGCGCAACGAGGCCGGCGACCTGGTCGAGATCCTCGCGCAGCAGTCGATAGCTGCCCTTGTCCGCGCGCTGGCGGGCAAGAGTGATCAGTCGGCACAGCTGCTGGTAGCCCAGTAGGTCTTCTACTAGCAGCACCAGCTTGGGGCCCTGGGCTACTTGAAACTCCGCGCCGACGATCAGCCGGACGCCATGCTTTTCTGAGGCCTGCCAGGCGCGCACAATGCCTGCGAGCGTGCACTCGTCGGTGATGGCCAACGCCTCATAGCCCATGGCCTTGGCGCGTTCGAACAGCTGATCGACGCTGGAGGCACCGCGCTGGAAGCTGAAATTCGACAGGCAGTGCAGCTCCGCATAGCCGGGTGTCACGCGAACCACCCCTGCACCCACCAGCCTGACCCTTCCGCCGGCGACTGGAAGGCCCATGCCGTTCGACCGTCAGCGAGCTCGAGGACGTAATAGTCTCGACGGGCATCCTCACCGTCCCACCACCCGCTCTCGATACGCTCAGGTCCGCTTAGGACCCGTGGCTGATCGACATCCAGAGGTTCCGGCGCCGGCAGCAGCCAGCCAGGCCGCCTATTCGGTCCTAATGCCTGGAGTGCCAGCGAGGGCGTATCGCGCCGCCAGGCCCGCTCCGGCCGGTGATCGCCCTGGGCGCCCACCGCATAGACAGCGTCGTCGCCGAGGCGGGAGCGCAGCCGCTCGCGCAGCTGCTCCCAGCTCACCGTCTGTTGCGGGCGTTCATCGAAAAGGCCGCGGTGCTGAGGGACGAAGGAGGGCAGCTCGTCGGCGACCAGGCCGATGGCGAGTACCGGCTCAACCACTTGGGTAGGCTCCAGCCGGCCCCTGGCAAATTCGAACAGCAGCGCTGGGTCACGCTCGGGTGCCAGCAGACCCACCACAATCTCGGTCGTCGGCACCTCACGGTGTTCGAGACGCAGGGTGAAGCGCTGGGCGCCCATGTCCCGGCCGGCGAGGTAGGTGGCCAGGTCCGAGGTCAGGCGACGCAAGGGGAACAGCAGGGCCTGGGTCGACTCGACGTCGAAGTTGAGCTCGATCCGCAGCCTGAAGGTAGTCGGTGGAAGGAAAAACTCTAGAGGCAGGACCTTGCTGCCCAGCATCTGATCGAGGTGGTTGAGCAAACTCAGGGGGAAGCGCCGGGCGAGCTGTGCCCGGGGCAAC
>Ga0157367_1000852_pt1 | contig 13957 bp, 7 predicted proteins | sample AttbisABBM2_FD_113142 | JGI IMG/M metagenome (GOLD analysis project Ga0157367, IMG submission 113142) | Fungus gardens microbial communities from leaf cutter ant in Botucatu, State of São Paulo, Brazil - Atta bisphaerica ABBM2 | ecosystem: Host-associated > Fungi > Mycelium > Unclassified ...
AGAGAGCCCACTAATACTTATAGAAATTGAGTCAAGTTTTGAATACAAATTAGAGAGGAAGAAAGACTAGCACTAACTCTACCTTATCTCTCTACATCACTACCACCATCATCATCCATCAAGTTCCTATCTTTTTACACCAATATAAGTCAACATAACTCAATCTATCATGAGCAAATAATCCAGTAACAACAAAAGTAGCTTATAGCAATATGAGCATAACTCTAAGCATTGCCAGAAACAGGAAGAGTAGCAGCAGTAAAGGCTCCTAAACTCAATACCGGGTTAAATATAGATGTGAAAAAGCTACTAACATTCAATAAAGAAAGTAGAACAAGAAAGTAAAACAATAGAGAAGTTTGTACAAGAGTTTAGAAGGGTAGCAAAAGAAAGTGAATATAATGGGAAACTGTTGATGGAAGAGTTCAAGAGAGAAATAAATAGAATGATAAAAAGAAAGTTGATGGAAGTAGAACATTTTTCTAGAAGTATTGAATAGTAGTATAAGTGGGTGATAAATTTAGATGAGCATTGGAGAAAGAGCAGGAGAGAAAAGAAAAAGTTGAGGGGTAGAAGGAAAATAAGAACTTAGAGATAGAGAAAAAATACTGAAGAAGCAAATAGACAATAGTTACTACAGCTCCAAGATAAGAGACTTAATAGCAGGTGCCAGCAAAGCCTACTCTAATAGAAGAAGTGAAAAGAATAAACATAGTTATAGTATATTTGCAACAGTGGACAGTGTTTATATCTAGGCAAAACTCATATGTCATGGATATAGATTGAGAAAGAAATTGTTATAGTTGTAAAGAGTTTGGTCATATTACAAAGAATTGCAGAAATTATAAAATAGTGAGACAAGAGAAAAGATTGGAATATAGAAACAATGAGAATGAGGAAGAAAATCTAATAGTTCTTAATTATGTTTTAGTTATAATATGTTTGTAGTGTAATAGATAATAAATCCTGCTATGACCTAGATAATAAAGACATATTAAGAAAAGTTGCAATAAAGATTAGGCCAAAAAGAATTGATACTTAGAAAGAAGTAATAGTAGAAGTGTTTTTGAATAGTAAGGTAACAGAGTTAGTCATAAGTTCAGAGTTTTCCAGAAAGCAGAGATTCAAGCTGAAAAATAGAAAGACTAATATATATGAGGAATGTAGATGGAATATTTAATAAGAAGAGACTAATAAAGTAGAGGTAAACATTTATTATCAAGAGCATAAAAAAACAGAGATTAATATGATTAAAAATCAGAAGTGGAGTGTAATTTTAGAAATGTTATGGCTTGCTCACCACAATTCTGAAATTGATTAGAGAACAGGAGAAGTAAAAATGATAAAATATCCAGAAAAGTGTAGAAAGCAGTGGAGACTAAAGTAGGAAAATCCAAGATAGTAGAAACAGAAAAAAGAGAAGAAAAAGGAAGAAGCAAAGAAGTGAGAAGAAAGAGAACAGAAAAGGAGAAAAAAGAAAAAAACTAAAGAAGGAGAGAATGATAAAAGTAAAAAAAGTGGTAAAAGAATAGAAGATTTGGAATGAAGAGAAAAAAAGCAGCAAAGTCTGAAGAAGAAGTCAAGAAATTGGTTCCTCAAAGGTTCTACAAATAGATTCATGTCTTTGGAAAGAAAACAAGTGAAAGGATGCTGATAAAAAAGTTATGGAACCACATAATAAAGATGAAAGAAGGATTTGTGCCAAGAAAGGAAAAGGTGTATCTATTGTCAAGAGAAAAGAAGGAAGAGATATGCAAGTTTATTGAAGAACAATTGAGAAAAGAGTATATTAGACCCTTAAAGTTGTCTCAAACAGTACCTGTATTTTTTATAGGAAAGAAGAACAGTAAGAAGAAAATGGTTCAGGACTAAAGATATTTAAATAAGTAGACTATTAAAAATAACTATCTCTTACCATTAATTTCAGATATCATAGAAAACATAGGTACTAAAAAGGTATTTATAAAGTTGGATTTATGATAGAGTTACAATAATATACAAATAAAGGAAGATGATGAGCAGAAGACAGTGTTTACAACTCTGAAATGGTTGTTTGAACCTACAGTTATGTTTTTTAGACTAACTAATTCTCCAGCAATATTTCAAATAATGGTAAACAAAAATTTATGGGACTTGATCAACACTAGGAAAGTAGCAAGCTTCATTGACAATATAATTGTGGGAATAGAGAAAGAAGAGGGACATAATGAAGTAGTAGATAAGATGGCAAAAAGGTTGGAAAAAAATAACTTGTATATAAAACTAGAGAAATACAAGTGGAAGATTAGAAAAATAGGGTTTTTGAGAGTAGTAATAGAACTGGAGGGAATTAAGATGGAAGAAGAGAAGATGAAAGAAGTATTAGACTAGCCAACTCTGAAAAGAGTTAAAGATGTATAGAATTTTTTGGAACTAGCCAATTATTATTGGTAGTTTATCAAGGATTTTATAGTAATAGCCAGATTATTATACAACCCGGTCAAGAAGGATCAGAAGTAGAACTGGACAAAGAAGCAAGAAAGAAAGTTTAGAGAGTTAAAGAAAAGATTCACAAAAGAACCAATATTAGTAGCACCAGACTTAGACAAAAAATAAGAATAAAAGTCAATAAATCTGATTATGGGACAGAAGGAGTATTATCTATGAAGTGTGAAGATAAACAATGGAAACTAGTAGCTTATCTCTCAAAATCTCTCAATGAGACAAAGAGAAATTATAAGAGAATCTCACTTATTAAGCTAGGTAAGTGTCCTAAAAGCTAGGCTGATATTCAGGTAAGAGTAGATCTACTCATACAAGCTTCTATATATACTATAAAAGGTAGTCTGTCACATAGTATAGTACTTACAATACAGACTATTAAATATGATTATCTAATAAGGTCCAAGCATGATAATTGATGAAAAAGGAAGGGATAAATAGGTATACAGCAATAGATCAAGAGATGTAGATAAGATCACCACTGATAGTATTACCTAAGCATTACCTTAGAATAAACTCTTGAGAGTTCCCTTTAAAATAACTACAAAATTTATAATAAGGAGATGTTAATGATTGGAAAACTGGAGATATTTGTTAAAGAGTACAAAGTTCAAGTTTGAGATCTGAACAGACCATAAGAACTTAGATTATTTGAAATATATACTAGGAACAAAAATGGAAAAATCAGATAGACTTAGTAAGAGACTAGGCTAGAAGATAGGAGTAGAAAAAGACAATGAAAATTGGACATTAATTTAAAAAAACAATGAATTCATAGCTTAGTAGAAGTAGTAATAGAAGAACCTGAAGTAGATATTAGAAAAAATAAAAATAACTAAAGGAAAAGAAGTAGTAGTTAGAGTAGCAAAAGAAATGAAGAAAGCTGAGATATTGAGTGACAAGTAGAGGAAGATTTAGTATTAAAGAAGAGAAAAGTATATATACTGAAGAATGAAAAGTTAAGAGTGGAGATAATCTAGTTACACTATGATGTACCAGCAGCAGAACATAGAAAAAGGTGAAAGATGATGGAATTGGTAACAAAAAATTACTAGTAGCCAGAAGTAATAAAAGATATAGATGAATATGATATGTGTCAGACAATAAATAATTATACAGAGATACCAGTAGGAAAGTTAATGGTGAATAAGATACTGGAGAAGCTGTTAGCTGTTGTTATACTGGAAAATGCTTTTTCACAAAAGAACATACTCTTATAGTATTTTTAAGTATTTGAGATCTCTTTAAAAATATTAGCAAGAAGACTTTATACTTTTAGATGATGCTTCTGGCTCTCTCAAGGAAATACTTACTGTCAGGCACAGTTTATACCAGAAGGTGAAAGTCTGCAGAGTTTGGCAAGGAAATATATAAAGTATGGAAACTCTGTATAATGAGCTCAGTGGTGTAGACTTAATAGAACAACCTTGGCTTCAACTTATATGCTATACCATCTGTCTGCTGCATGGTTGTAACTTCAGATGAGTAGATAAAGTCTGAGATAGAAATGAGTACTGATTTGGTGTGTTACTTTTGAATACTAGAAATTGAGTTCAATAAGAGTTATCTTCATCAATTATCAAACTAGCAAATTACAGTGTAACTACTAGTCTTATATACAAGTCAGAAATATAGTATTACAAAATGAATTACTCACTTATTTGTAATATCTGAACCTTGGGTACACTTTCAGAGGTTTAGGAGTAATTTAGAAGTTCAATAATAATGACAATAATAATTAAGATCAATACAGATGATAAAGAATAAAGATTGATGAAAATTGATATTATTAAGTCTAAGGTCTAATCCTCAAACACAGAGGTATATATACAAAAGAGTAATGGTCTGTATACAAGCTATTTCCATCACATGATCAAAACTCATACCTGATGGGAGCTGTCATCTGTCATAGCAGTTGTCAAGCTAATTTTAAAAGGTAACTAATTATGTCACTACATTGATATGCTTGTATCTCTATCAATAATTATTGCTATGAGATATACCATATATCATTGGAAATAGTTTGATGAGCACTTTCCAATGCAAGTTTGATTATGTGAATCTGTCTAGTCATTCATGAGATATTAGCAAACAAAGATTTTTCAGTTACTGATAACCTGATATCTCAGTTGTTTGTTGTCACTTTTGTACATTCCACATATGTGCAGATAACCTTCATTTGGTGCTTTCCAGTGCAACTTGGTTTGTGAAAAAATCAGTCCACTTGTTGTGGAGATACAAGCTGAATGAAGTTTGTAACATATAGGAAATGCTCAGAGTTTCAGTATATCACCCTAAGTAGAAGTTTCAGTAGTGAGACACTAACAGAAGTCAGATAGGAGTATTCCCATCATAGAAGACTGGATATCCAGATTGTTGCATTACTGCTGTAGGGACATGTGGCAAGAAGAGTAGCCATTATGGAAGATAAGCTTATTTTATAGATATTGTAATAACAGCATCACTGCAGGGACATATCTTCAGAATGGGTAGACTTGACATATGACACTGACTAGAGAAATGGTATAGTAGCCAATTAAACAAACCAGACTTCCAACTTGAAGCCTACAAAAACAGACTTAGCAGAGTATTGTAAAATACCTAGCTATCTGCTGCTCCAGCTTGTATATGTACAAAGACCACATAGTGATAATAAAAACATATCATAATACTATTCTCTAAAAAACTATAGAAAAAGTGATATTACCTACTTGCTAAAGGAATAGGAATACTAGAACTATACTAAAAAGTAATGTTATTTACTCAAGAAAGACTAGCTATAAGAAATAACACTCAAAAGCACAATCAACATAGTTACAAATATTTGAACAGTAGTAGACAGTATAATAAGGCAGAAATACAACTGATTGAAAGCCAGAAGAGTTAGGAATGCACTCTCAAGTAGAAGCAACTGGTAAAAATGCAGGAAAAGAAATATTAGGCTGATTTTGAGTTGTAAATAGAAAGAGGACCATGTGCTCTCAAAACCTCAAAGAGCTTCCTTATAGTTTTGGTCTTCATTTTCCAGTTTCATTCTTTGTATTTTTAGAATAATATATAACCCATGAGTGGAGGAGAGTAAGAAAGAGGACCCTTATCTAAATATCCCCACTCAAAAGCAGTTTAATCTCCATTTTATCAAGTAAGCATTGTTAGTATCTACTATTACTTTTAGATAAGTTTTGGAGAGTTCTAGCAGTCTGGAAAAGACTAGCAAGGTAAGTATCAGTTGAAATCTTCAGTTGTAAAATTCAACTTGAGAGATGTCTTCAGGGTGCATCACTTGGGATGAATAGTATTGTTGGAGACTTTTAAGGAGCTTTGCAATCTATTCACTAGATTTTCCAAAGGAACTTGTTACATAGTATAAAATTCACTATCTAGAAGTGTGTTAACAAAGAAAAGTGTTCATAAGCAGATGCTACTTTAACCTTATCCTTTCATATTTGTCAGACACAGTTTACACTGGGGTGGAAGTCTGCAGAATAGACTCAGAGGTGAGTGGACTTGTGGAACAACCTTGGCTTCAGCTTATATGCTACACCATCTGTCTGCTGCATAGTCACAACTTCAGATAATAGAAAGAAGTCCAAGGTGAGAGTGAGTGCTAATTGGTGTATCACCATTGAACACTGGAGATTGAGTTCAATAAGAGTTATCTTTGTCAATTATCAGACTAGCAAATTACAGTGTAACTACTAGTCTTATATACAAATGGATAGTATAAGAGATGCTTGGGGTTTCAGTGATAAAACTTCTATTACCACAAGCAGAGGTTTCAGTGTTGAGACACTGACAGGGGTAACTCCATTATGGAAGACTAAGTCAAATAGGAGTATCTCTGCCATGGAAGACGGAATACCTAGAGGGTTGCAGTACCGCCATAAGACATGTTGCAAGAAATGTGGGCTTGTATAATTTGATAATATCACCACAGTGATATAATTTCCAGACAGATGGGCTTGCATATAACAATATTCACAAGAGCTCTTTAGAGGAGTTTATGTGTTCTAATATTTTTTATATTATTTTTTCTATCTTTTTTTTTATTAATTTCTAATGCTAATATTGTTCTCTTTGAATTTTTTTAGTGTGCAGTTAAGGACTAGTGTTGCATAGTTCTTGTTGTATCTTAGCATAATCTCTTTTCTGCTTGACTTCTAATACTATAGACATATTTGATAGTCAACTTCATCACTAAGTTGCCATTAATAGCTGGGAAAGATGCAATCTTAGTAGTCTACAATGGATTGTCTAAAATAGCATATTTTGTGGCAACAACAAAAGAAACATTGGTAAAAGGTTTAGTGAGGTTGTTCAGAAACAATGTGTGGAAGTTGCATAGGTTGCTAAAAAGTATGATTTTAGATAGAAAACTACAGTTTTCAGCAAAGCTGACAAAAGAGTTGAATAAAATATTGGGTATTGAGATAAAGTTGCCAATATTATTCTATCTACAGACAGGTGGTCAAACTGAACAAATGAATCAAAAACTGGAACAATACTTATATTTCTTTGTAGATTATAAGCAAAATAATTAGCCAGAGTAGTTAGCAACAGCTGAATTTACAGTAAACAACAAGATATATTCAGCAACCAAGATGTCTCTATTTATGGCAAATTACAGAAGAGAGATGGGAGTAGATATAAGAAAAAAGAGAAAAGTAGAAAAAACAACAGATTTTGCAAAAAGAATGAAGAAAGTATAGGAGAAAGCTGGAGCAGTGTTAAGAAAAGCATAAAAGGAAATAAAGTAATAAGCAGATAAAAAAAGAAATAAAGTTGAAGAATAAAAGAAAAGTAACAAAGTAATACTGAATACAAAAGACTTAATATTCAAGAAAAGACTAGCAAGGAAATTAGTGAATTGATATATCAGTCCATATATCATTGATGAGGTAATCTCTACCAATGTAACCAAATTACAATTGCCAACTTCAATAAGGATTCATTTAGTAGTGAATGTCAATTGAGTAATGAGATATAAAGAGCAAGTGGAGAGATAAAAGATAAAAGAAGTAAAACTAATAAAGATAAATAGAGTCAAAGAATGAGAAGTGAAAAAAAAATAAAAACAAAAGAAAAACAAGAGGAGTAGTGAAGTATCTAATATGATGAAAGAAGTTTTATAGCAGAAAATAATACTTGGAAGAAGAAAAAAGATTTAGAGAATATAAGGAAAGTAGTAGTAGAGTTCAAGAAGAGAATAAGTGCAGAAGTAAGACAACAAGAGAAGTTGGATAGGACAAAGAAAAAATACTTTAGGAAGAGAGAGTTACTAGAAAAATATATGGCAAAGATATCATACAAGTAGAATGATAGAAATTTTGAAAAAGTTGGAAAGAAACTGGCAAAAATAGAAGTCAGTTTCTCTAAAGAAGAAACCTTAAAGAGAGAATAATGTCAAAGTTGAAGACAATAGACTATTTTTATTTTTATTTCTCTTCTTATTTTCATTTTATTTTCAATTTTATTTTCTTATTTTTGACTTAAGATTGGAGATTAACATAATGTTACATACAATGTGAGATTGTCATATATCTGTTATATGTCACAATCACAATCACATGATCATATATCATACAAAAGAAAGTTCTGGAATAATAATGTCATATAATATATTTATTATATATTGACCTTATAAATTATATATAGCCTATAAAGTAGGTTAGATACATACCTTCTTTCTCTTATACCACTATCTTGCATGGTAGCGCCCAACAGAGATATTAGGAATATAAATTTTCTTTCTTTAACATTTACAATCTCTTCAGTTCAAATAGCTCATTTACCTCCCAATGTGGCAGTGGATATTGATAAACACAGTATCAACAATTATGACAATATTAGGGAAAGGAATACTTCTTCTAGCAATGTCTCTTCTAGAAGTGCCTCTGTATCTTTAAGCACTTTCTCAATCCTATATCATGAAAGAATGGTTATAAACAATGAACTTTCTAACCAAGAACATGTGGAGCCCATCAACAACTTCTAATTGTCATATAGTGGTGACAGCCAAGAATACAATCAAGACAGTATGGCAACTGTCCTCTTTCCCCTAAAAGGGCCCCAACATGTCTCAAATAAGGTGCCTGCCCTAAACACTTGCAATGTTCCACATATTGATGATAATGACATCATCAACATCTAATTACAGTATGATCCAGACCAGCCTACAGAACCAGACCTTTGAGATGGCAACTTCAGGCATATCTTCCTCTATAGTTTATTAGAACATCTAATCTTTGATGCCAGGTATATCAAAATGTTCTTTATTCACATTGCTAAATATATCAAGAATAAGAAAATTGACTCTTTCAAAGCAAATGAGGTCAAAGATTTACAAAGAATTGGCGAGGCAGCCTGGAAATTTGTTTCAGCCCTCTATAATACAGAATGGGACTCACTTATTACTAATTTTCACAACAACTTGTTTAGGCAAAAAGTCACATATCATTATATGCCCAAAATAAACAATATTAAAACTAGTAAATCAAAAAGTAAAGAAATTAACAAACTGGCTAGTGTCAAAAGACTACCTCCTCCTATCTCTACTAAAACTCCCAAGGAGGTCAACAAGATCTCCAAATTTGTCAAAGCAAAAGCACCAACTCACACTACTGATAAGTGAGGCATGTTATATGCACAGATCTCTAAAGACAGAAACAATACTGAAAGTGTCTTAAAAATCAAGAAAGCCTTTCCCACTCTCAAGGCTAACAACATCAATAACATCCAGCAAATGATCAAAGATGATAGCAAGCCTAAACTTTGCATTAATACAACAACCAAAGGTCCATCTAGAAAGCAGATCATCATTCCTATGAACAATAAGAATAAAAACAACTTCATGAGAGAGAAAGTAGTGCTCAGAGCACTTAAAAATATCAAAATGGATATCATGGTTGACTTCATTCAATTAGACTGTAACAGTATAGTCATTATGACCAACAAAGTCGCATCAAGCTTGGAATTACAAATGATTGAAAATTATGTCAAAAATGCCAATCATATCAGTACTGATGGGGTCAAAGTCCCAAGGCTCCCCCAATCTAAGTCCTATCTCAAGATTATAGGCATCTCTTTCCTTCAGGAGAACATGAATATTCCTATCAACTCAAGCATTGTGGAAGACATCATTAAGAAGAACTACATCTTCAACAACATTATATTAGCCTTTAAACCTTGTATCATCAAGGTTTCACCCAAGTCAGACATGACAATCATATAAATCAAGATCTGGGACGTCCAAAGTGGTAGCAAGATGAAGAGACTCATCAACAGATGCTTCAATGTAGGAAGCTTTATCACCACTATTAGAGATACTAATATGAATCTTGGCATTCTCTAATACAAGAATTGTTGGAGGTAAGGCCATGCCAGCTTATCATACAGAATCCAGGGTGCCAAGTGTGTCAAGTGCAATAGCCTACACAAATCTGAGTATCACTGTCAATTTGCATAGTGCTGCAAGGCAAATAAGAAGACTAATCCCCTGAGGTTGGAGACCAAGAAGAGCAAGCCATGCTCTTATTCCTTCAAATGTTCAAATTGTCAAGATGAACATCAAGCGGACTCAAACATATGTTCTTTCTAGAAATACCACTTCAACTGGGACTGGCATAACAAGAAACAGTAGGAACTTCACAATAGCAGAAGCAACTTGATTCACTCAGCCATGAGCAGTAACAAAGTATGATTTTTAAAAAAATCAAAATTTACTCACAGAACATTTGCAAGAACAATTTTCTCATTAATACTATTCTTGAAACACATTTTGATTTCAATATCATTTTTATTCAGGAGCTATTATGGTCAGTTATTCAATCAATTCTGAGCTCTACCAACTGTGAAGGAGATATACTAATAGGAGTGCCCAATCATCTGAGTTGGACAGTCTTTTCTAAATGTTTATCACAGGCCAATAACTTTTCTCAAGTTGTTACCTACATCAATATTTGCCTTTCTTCTTTGCGATTTTCCCTTCAAAACAATATACTTAACCACAAAGATATTTCATGCATTTCCTTTCTCAATCACAGTTTATCTTACTTTCTCATTAATATATACTCAGATTTATCTCAGTTAGCTTTAAAGTATCTTGAGGATACTGAAGTCAATATTGATAATATTCTCATTATAACAAAAGATTTTAATATTTGAGATAGTTTTTAGGACCCAAGTTTTCCACATTATTCTTCTCATAGGGATACTCTTTTTGAACTTGCTGACTCTTTTAGTGTAGAATTGTCCAGACCTATTGAACCTTTTCCCACCAGGTACTCTAATAACACTTAGGACTTAGACTCAGTCCTTGATCTCATCTTTCTGTGTCCAAATTCAAGAGAAATTGACAATCATCATATTCACCCCAAATAAAGACTTACCTCTGACCATGCTTCTATCACTGTTAATATTTCAATCCTTGAAGAACAAGTTCAAGAAAAGAAATAATCTCTACCCAAGAATAGTGAGGAAAATCACTTCATTAACAAACTTATTAGTTACATGAAGAGTATCAATACTGAATCAATACCAAATGTTAAAGCTCTTGATGCCATTGTTCAGTTATTTGCAAGCAATATTGACAAAACATGGCTCAAACACTCCAAAGTCATTAATATCACAAAGCGCTCCATAACATGGTGGAACGATGGATGTTGTAGAGACTTGAATGCTTATAGACAATCTGGATAAGTAGAAGACTGGAAGAATTTCCAAAGAACAGTCAAGAAAACCAAGCATATCTTCTTTGACAAAATTGAAGAAACCACAAATACAGACCTTGGGAGCTCATGAATTGGGTAAAAAGGAGGAATCTTCCAGCTATTGAAGCCATTTAATTTAATGGCAAGCCTTGTATTGAATTGGACAACCTATGGAAAGCCCTCCATCAATCTTTCAACTCTGCTCAAAATCATCAAGTTGATATCAGTTTATTGGATGAAATTCCAGACAAAATAACTACAATGTAGGCTCCCTTTTCAAGAAAGAAACTCCATAGTACTATTAAAAATTACAACAACTCCTTGGCTCCTAGACCAAACAAATTATTCTGGAGGTATCTCAAAGCTATCGCCAAAAATGAGAAATGTGTTAACAAGCTTATCAATATTGCTAATACATGTATTAATCTAGGTTATTGGCTGAACCATTTCAAAACATCATTTATGGTTATTATTCTCAAGCCAAACAAATATTCCTATGATTTGCTGAAGTCATTTTAACCTATTGTGCTACTCAACACTATTGTCAAAGTTAGGAATAATAGACTTAGTTTTATTCCTTTTTCTTTTTCTTTTTCTTTATTTCTGGACATAGGTAAAAGAAGAGGACATGTGATGTCACATATCAGTCACAGCCACAATAATCCCATGCTCACATAACACAGAGAAAGGCATAGAAGATTCTGGAACAAGATGAAGTCATATAATATGGCAATAGCATGTTAACCTTATAGATAAAGCATGGTCTTTAGGGTAGGTTAGAATTAGCTTAGCATGGACCATTGCCAAAAGGTATATAAGGTAGACTAGATTATAGTAAGAACTCTATTGAGTTCTCTTGCATTACTCAATACAAGAGTAGTCTTTTGTCCTAACCCTTGGATCTAAGTCATAACAACTATAGGCAAGTTATTTGAGAAAATGATTGGGGAAAGGCTACAGTTCTTGTCGATATCCAACAATTTTGTTCACCTATATCAATTAGATGGACTTAAACATAGATCTACTGCTGATGCATGTGTTGCTCTCACTCATCTCATTAGAGTAGGATGGGTCAAAAACCTTACTACAAGTACACTAGTATTCAATATTTTGCACAGTTTTTTCCCTCACTTGATCATCAGATTCTCCCTCTCATCTTAGCCAAGACTGGGTTTGATTGCAAAGTTTCAACCTTTTTCAGAAACTACCTCATCAGAAGAAAAACTAAATATCTGTGAAACAACTTTTCTTCTCCCTTTTGTAATATAAATGTTGGAGTCGGCCAAGGGTCAGCCCTCTCTCCAATTCTTTCAGCCCTCTATCTTCCTTCTCTTTTTTATCCTTTGGAAAAGCAGTTAAAAAATCTAAAAATTCCTATTTTTATTCTTTCTTTTGTTGATGACAGTCTTTTCATCTCTCAACACAAATCTATTTCTATTTCGAATGTGAACCTCTTTTATAGCTATAATGTTATTTCTTCTCTTCTTATAAGATTTGGACTTGTTGTGGAATATGGAAAAACTGAAATATTTTATTTTCCAGATCACATGGCATTTTCAATCCTCTCCCTTTGTGTCAAGATCAAAGATTGTGAACTTAGTTTTTCTTTATTTTCTTTTCTCATTTTATTTTCCTTGATTTATTTTTCATTTTTTCTATTTTTAGAACTCTGGGGTTAGGGGTAAAAGTGATCGGTCACACTGTCACATCAGTCACATCTGATGGTGTGGTCACAACATTAGTCATGAGACTTAAAAGAAGGAAGTAGAAGGTTCTGGAATAAGATAATGTCATACAACATGAACAACACATGTTGACCTCATGCTTTACACATGGTCATTTAGAGTAGGGTGCACAGTAGCTAGCACGGACCATCTGTAGAAGTATATAAGGTAGACTATTTTGTAAAGAGCTCTCTATTGAGTTCTCTTGTGTTTTACTCTAATACAAGAGTTTTGTTCTTTTATCCAACTCTAAGGATTTAAGTTCATAACACTTTGGATCTTACTCCTCTTGGGGGCAAAGTTCTTCTTCCTAAATCTATGTGGCAGTATTTAGGTTTTCATTTTGATCAAAAACTTTTATTTCACCCTCATATCAACTTCTACTTGAACAAAGCTATCTGTTGTAGCAACCACTCATCGGAACAGCACTTGTAGTTTGCTTACTTCAGCAAAGCTCTCAACTGGCTATCTAGTAGTGGGAATTACAAGAGAACTCGACAAGGAGCCCTCACTGCACTGCTACCCTATTTATATAAGTTACAAGTTGTTATGATTCAAAGCTCAAAGTGTTAAGCAATGAAACAACTCTTGTATTGAGTAACACAAGAGAACTCGATAGAGTTTCTAGTATAAAGTATTCTACCTTATATACTACTACTCATGGTCCATGCTCACTGCTGTGCACCCTACCCTAAATAACTATGTGTATAACATGAGGTCAACATGTGTTGTCTATGTTGTATGACATCACTTTATCCCAGAATCTTCTACTCCATTCTCCCAAGTCTCGTGATCAGTCTTGTGACTACGCCATCAACTTGTGACTGATGTGACAGTGTGACTGACAAACCCTAACATGAGCTGTTCTAAAAATAGAAAAAATAAAATAAAAATAAAAATAAAAATAAAATAAAGTGAAAAGAGAAAATAAAAATGAAATCCACTGTCGGTGATCTTGACACAAGTGGTCTGTGCTACAACAATGTGTCTACCTCATATCTACTCTGCAGTGACTGTGCAAGACTGTGCATCCTGCCCTAACAT
>Ga0157367_1000853_pt1 | contig 13931 bp, 14 predicted proteins | sample AttbisABBM2_FD_113142 | JGI IMG/M metagenome (GOLD analysis project Ga0157367, IMG submission 113142) | Fungus gardens microbial communities from leaf cutter ant in Botucatu, State of São Paulo, Brazil - Atta bisphaerica ABBM2 | ecosystem: Host-associated > Fungi > Mycelium > Unclassified ...
ATGCTCACTGGTGGCACGACGCGCGCTGGTGGGGCTTTCGACCGCCCTACGCCCCCCATCACGCCCAGCTCTTGCCCGTACAGGATGACGCGCTCGTCGCCCACCTGACGCAATCGCTTAACCCACCGCGGATCGCCAATCCGGACATCGTCGCCGTCGACGACCATACGTGTATCGACACGGCCGGCTACTTATGGGTAATCGAGGACCGGAAAACTCCGGTGGCCAACTCCGCGGCCCCCTCTGGTCCGCCCCTGACCGATTGCCTAGAGAACACGTCGCCCCCCCTTTGCGACGACCTACATCGCTGACTCATCCAGCGCCTGCAAGGATGCCAGACATGACCCTTCGTGACTCGTGTCCGCGGTCGGTCTGCTACGAACGCCTGATGCGAACACCCGCCCACCCTTTCCGCTTCATTGACTCTTGCTGAGTGACTATGCATACCTCCCCTGCCATCAGCGTACCGCTACCCGCCCACGCCCTCGACGCCCGGACCGATACGGGTATGCGGCTAACCTCCGTGCTCAAGGCCGACAATCCGCTGCTCGAGGCCGCCCGTCCACTGCTGCGTGCGCTGGCCGACATGCCCGACCATCTCGAGGCCGATGCGATCGGCCCGTTCCGGTCAATGCTCGAACAGGAAATCCGCCGCTTCCAGAAACTGTGCGAGCAAGCCAACATTCGACGCGATCACATGCTGGGCGCACGATACTGCCTCTGCACGGCACTCGACGAGGCCGCGATGCAAACGGCCTGGGCGAAAGAAGGCACGGGCAGTCTAGGTGCCTGGATCACGGACGGCCTCGCCACCACGTTTCATGAGGATCGACAAGGCGGCGACAAGATCTACTTGCTGATCGGTCGCCTGATGAGCGAGCCGCAGGAGCACCTCGATCTGCTGGAGGTGATCTATCGAATTCTATGCCTGGGCTTTGAGGGGCGCTACCGTTTCGAGGTCGATGGTCGCCGCAAACATGAAAACGTCCGTCAGCGCCTGTATACGGAAATCACCGCCCAGCGCCGCTCCGTTCAGCCGGCACTGTCCCCCCACTGGCACACGCAAGCGAGCCGGAGACGCTTTGCGATCTGGGACATCCCGGTTTGGCTCACCGCCACCGTGCTGGCCGTCATCGCATTCGTGCTGTTCGCCTGGTTCCACTATCAGTTGAGTACACAAGACGAAACCGTCCGTCGGCTGATCTCGGAAATCGCCCATCTGATGCCGCCGCCGCTGGCACCCGAGCTACACCTCAAGGACCTGCTCCACAATGAAATCGCGGCCGGCACGGTCAGCGTCGACGAGGACGGCCACCGCAGTACCGTCACGTTTCGGGGCGACGACATGTTTCCCGCCGGCAAGGAGACCGTCCAGCCTGCCATGGCGCCCCTGTTAGCCAGGATTGCCACCGAGATCGTCAAGGTGCCGGGCAAGGTCACGGTGACCGGCTATACCGATAACCGCCCGGTTCACGGCCCCCAGTTCACGTCGAATCAGGCGCTCTCGGAAGAACGGGCCGCCCAGGTCATGCAAATGCTGCAGGCAGCGGGCCTGCCCGCCAAGCGACTCGAAGCAGTCGGCAAGGGCGATGCCGATCCCGTCGCGGATAACCGCACCCCCGCAGGACGCGCCCGAAATCGACGCGTCGCGATCTCCGTTGAACGATAAGCGCCGTGCGCCCCATCCCGTTTCGATCATGAAAAATTCCTCGCGCGTTTTACTCTCCCGTCAGAGCCTGGCGGTACTCGCCATCGTGGGCCTAGCGCTGGCCATCTGGTTCGCTGGCCCGGTCGTGGCCGTCGGCGACCTGGTTCCCCTTGCCACCGCCACCACTCGTCTCCAGTGCATCGTGCTGCTCGTCGCGGGTGTGCTGTTCTGGCTGGCCAACTGGCCCGCCAGCATTGTCCTAGTGGCATCGCTTGCCGGGTTCATCTGGTATACCTCCCCGCTCTTGAGCATCGGTCAAGTACGGCCGCTCGTGACCGTCTCGGCGCGCATTACCGCCATCACGCTGATGCTCATGGTGTTCCTGACCTATTGGTTGTTTCGCCTGTGGCGTCGCATGCGCACCGATGCACAGTTCCTCAAACGGCTGCTGACCCTCGGCGGCCGCCCAAAGGACACACCTGCGTCCATTCCGTTACGCGAGGTTCACGAAACGTTCGTGAACACGCTCACGCGGCTGAAGTCCATCCGGACAGGAGCACGCGGATTCGGACGCGTGTTCCGTGGGCGGCGGTACATGTACGAATTGCCGTGGTATCTGGTGCTGGGCGCCCCATCGTCCGGCAAAACCACGGCGCTGCTGCGTGCTGGCCTGGCCCAACCGCGCGCTGATCAGCCCCTCCGGGCCGACAGTCTGTCGGCCCGGCCGACCACCTCGGTCGACTGGTGGTTGACCAACGATGCCGTCCTCGTTGACACTGCGGGCCATTACACTCGGCATGGTGCGTCCACCCGCCCCTTCGCCGATGCCACTGCGGTCTCGCCCGACGCAACCGAGGCGCGCGCCCCCGTCACGCGCCTGGCCGTCGATCAAGCCGAATGGCAAGGTTTCCTCGGATTACTGCGACGTTACCGGGCTCGTACCCCCATCAACGGCGCGCTGCTGAGCGTCGACCTAACCACGCTCACCGAAATGGATGAACGGGCCCGCACTGCGGAAGCCAGCGCACTGCGCGAGCGACTCGCCGAACTGCGCCAGGAGTTCGGTATCCGCTTCCCCGTCTACCTGATTATCACGAAGATGGATCGGCTCCAGGGCTTTGTCGAGTATTTCGGCTCCCTGAGCGCCGAGGGACGCACACAGCCTTGGGGCTTTACCTTGCCGTACCGCGACGAGACGCTCGTCGAGGACGGGTTAGGCGTGCGATGCGCCACAGAATGCCGCCTGTTGGCGGACCGCCTCGCCGCGGGCCTCAATCCACGCTTGCAAGAAGAATACGACGTGCGCAAGCGCCGTCAACTCGCGCTCCTCGGTGACGAATTCCAGGCGCTGATCGAGCCGCTAGTTGAATTGATCGACGGAATCTTCCCGGCCTCCCTTTACGACAGCACGCAAACGGCCCCCACCCTGCGCGGCGTGTATTTCACGAGCGCGTTACAAGACGCCCAAGCCCCGACCATCGCGCAACGCAATACCGTCGTGCACTGGCTCTACGACCTCCTCGGACGGCCCGTACCGCGCCCGCTACCGCCCACGCCGACATCGCACAGCTACTTCCTGCGCGATCTGCTGACCCAGGTCGTGTTTCCGGAGGCCCACCTCGTCTGCCCCAATCTGGTCTGGGAATTCCGGTCTCGTCTGCTGCGCCTGTTCGGCCATGCGCTCGCCGTGCTGCTGTTTGTCTGGTTCGCGGTCGGCTTGCACGTCAGTTATGGCAATAATGCTGTCTATCTCGATCATATTGGCAACAAGGCCCACGCCCTTGCAAACCGGGTCACTCAGATCTACAAGACCCCCAACCCGCAAGGGATTCCCGATATCCTCAGCGAGGCGCGCTACCTGCCCACCTACCCAGGCCTAGACCTGGCCGAGCCGGATCGCAGCTATCGCTTCGGCCTGCTGGTCACCGACGACATCGCGGCCGACAGCCAGCGGGCCTATGCCGCACTCGAGGACAACCTGCTGCTACCGCAGATCGTGCGACGTATCGAAAGCGTACTGACCACCGCGCTGGCCAGTCGGGACAGCAAAACCGTCTACCGTGCGCTACGCGTGTACCTAATGCTGTACGACAAGCATCGCTACAACGCCGACGACGTGCGCGCCTGGGTGCTCGACGACTGGGCCAACACCGACAGCGCCGCAGCATTCGGAGGTCGTGCATCGATGATCGCTCACGTCGAACAACTGTTTTCCGGGACGCGCATCGTTCAATCGCCGTTTGTGCGTAACGACGCACTTATCACACAAGCCCGCGCTTTCCTCGACACGAGCAACACACCCGATCGGCTGTACGACCGTGCCAAAGCCGGCATGCAGAAAGAGGCGCCCGACGAATTCACCCTGCTGCGCGCCATCGGCTCGCAAGCAGGGGCCGTGTTCACGCGCGCAAGCGGGGAGCCTCTGTCACGCGGCGTACCCGGCCTGTTCACGCTTGAGGGATATCGTGAACTTTTCGATAAGCGGCTGCCCGAATTTGTGGCGGCCGCACGGGACGAAGATGCCTGGGTCATGGGCAAATCCGTATGGCTCGATTCTGCGCAAAAAAAAACGGTTGACTTAGTCGGCCGCGCAACCGGCACGCCAGATGCGCTGACGGAATCCATCCGACGACAGTATCTGACCGAGTATGCCCACCAATGGGATGATTTTCTCACCGATATCCACGTCGTTTCAGGCACCAGCGTGGCGTTCAATATACAATTGCTGCGTACGTTGGCCGGCCCCGACTCGCCGTTGGTGCGACTCGCTCGCGCCATCGTCCGCGAAACCACGCTGTCGCAAACCGACCCAGCGACCAGCAGCTCGTTTTTGCAGCGGGCGACGCATCAACTGGATCAGCAAGCCACCCGGGCGGCCGGTGGTCGCGCCGAAGAGCGCATCGAACGCGAACTAGTCGATAGTCACTTCGCCAGCTTGCGCGAAATCACCACGGGCAATGCAACGACCGGGGCGACTGAGACGGCCGCCGCTGCGGGCGGCAAGACCACGCTAGATGCGATCGTCTCGCTGCTCAACGACGAATACACTGCGCTCATGGTCGCGGACAACGCGCTGTCCAACAACAGCATCCCACCGGCCGCCGACACGAACGCGAAACTCAAGATGGCGGCCGGCACGTTGCCCTCCCCGATCCAGCAGGTCCTGCTCGATCTCGCCGTCCAGGACTCACGCGCGGTCAATCAGGGGCTGGGCCAATTGCTTTCCCGGCAGATGCAGTCCGTGGTCGGCGATGTATGCCGACTGACGGTCGAAGGGCGTTATCCGTTTACGCGCGACAGTCAGCGCGATGTGGGTATCGACGACTTCACGCGCCTGTTCGCGCGGGGCGGTCTCATCGACGACTTCTTCACGAAAACCTTGCAGCCCTTTGTCGACACGTCAGCCAAACCTTGGCGCTACAAGACCTTGCCAGGCGCCACCGAGCCCGTACGCGGGCCCGATCTCGAGCCGTTCGAGCACGCGCAAACCATCCGCGACACGTTCTTCGGGGAACCGGATCAAAAGCAATTGGCCTGGAAATCCGAAATCCGGGTCACGGAGTTGGACCCGATGATCACCACCCTCACGCTGGACATCGACGGCCAAACCAGCCTCTATCAGCACGGCCCCGTCGCCCCCATTCAGGTCGTCTGGCCGGGGCCACGGGGTGGCGCCTATGCTGAAGTTGCCGCGCAGCCGAGCATCCGCCCCGAAACCTCGACACTGTCCGCCGAAGGACCGTGGGCATTAATGCACTTGCTACAGAAAAGTCGCGTCGTCAGCGCAGCAACCCGCGGCCACACCCGTATCGAATTCAGCTTCGATAGTCGCAAAACTGCCCTGGATATTGCCAATGCCGGCAGCGCGGCCAATCCCCTCACCAGTGACATCCTCCAGACCTTTCACTGCCCAAGCACCATGCCTATGCTCAGCCTAGTCGATACAGGACCTCCCCCGGGCCTGCCGGCCGCGATGCCGGGGCATTAAAGGCACCGTCCGCACCCAACACAAGCAGTCCGACTGGCAACGGTCGGCTCGCGCCAGCCCCGCGCTATTCCGCAATCTCGAAGGCGGCCCGCTCCTTGCCCGCGATCCATTTGGGCTCCCGCCCTCGACCTGACCTGCGGCTGAATTCTGTGACCAATCAGTCGGAATCCAGCCAGGCTCGACGGACCGTGGCCGGAGGTTGGTAGCGATGAGCGCTGTGGGGCCGGCGCTCGTTATAGAACTGCCGCCAGCGTTCGATGAGAACCTTGCGTCGTGGTATACGCCCACAGATACGCACGATGTGTCTTGCCTTTGCCCGGACTGAGCATCTGCACAGTAGAGCGTAATCGTGGCGACGCGGCGAACCTCGATGCAGATCTCGCCCCGATCAATTGCAGCAACTGGCGCTTGCAGTTGTAGTGGCACGAATGCCGCCGTCGGTGGCGGCTGTGCTTCGTCCGGCGCCGGATGGGCACTCGCATGCTGTCGTGCTGCCACCACCCATCGGCGCAGCAGGTTTGCGTTCAGGCGGTAATGCAGCGCCACGCAATCGACACGTGCGGTTGCATCGCCGCACACACCACCATCTCCTTGAATTCCCGCCTGTGTTTGCGACGCTCTATTACCGGCACCACTCCATCATCAATTCGATCGTCGTCCGCCATCGTGTACACGACGTAAGCGTCCGGCAAACCCCTCTTGAGTTGTCTTGAAGGGCTTGTGAGTATCGTGTCCACTAAAATGAACTGACCCCGCAGAGTTGGACGGTTGACGACTATGCTTTCGCGACTTGAGTCCTGTACCGCACGGGACTCAGGCCGCCTAGTTTCAGCTTGATGCGATCGTGATTGTAGTAGCGAATGTAGTCCGTTATCCCAGCCTGCAGTTCATCGATGTCGCGAAACCTGTTGAAATAGTAGAACTCAGACTTCAGGGTTCCAAAGAAGCTCTCCATGGCGGCGTTATTATAACGGCGAGATCGTTGCATACGAGATGGCGCGGCGCCCACTGTTTGACATGGTAGGCTAGGTCGAGGATCGGCGAGAGGTAGAGCTTTTGTCCGCTAACGCTGAACTCCGTCACGTCCGTCACCCACTTTTCGTTCGGGCGATTTGCATGAAACTGCCGATCGAGAACATTAGGGGCGACATGACCGACCCCTCCTTTGTACGCCCGATATTTCTTCACTCGCACACATGATTTCAGCCGCAGCTCGCCCATTAAGCGCTGGACAGTCTTGTGGTTGATCTTCTTTCCTTCATGGCGAAGCACCGCCGTTACGCGCCGGTACCCATACCGACCTTTGTGCTGGTCGAAGATCGAGCGGATCCTGGCCTTCAAGCTCGCATATTTGTCCGCCATCTGCAGCGCCCTCTGTTGATAGTAGAAGGTGCTGCGCGCAAGACCTGCGACCTTGAGTAGGCCAGCGAGCGGATATTGTCGCCTTAGCTCAAGCACGATTCGGGTTCTTTCCCTTGCGCTGACGGGTTGTTCGCTTGAACCAAGGCGTCGAGTTTTTTTAGATAAGCGTTCTCCATGCGAAGCTGACCGAGCTCGTCCAACAGCTCTTGCCGGGTACGCGCGCCGTCCTCGTGTGCCTGAGATTGAGATTCGGTAACCAACTGCGTTGTCATTGCTATGTGGCGCCGCCCGGAGTACGGCGACAAGGCGGTCAGGCCGCCTTCGTCGAACGCGCGCTCCCAATCGCGGATAATGTTGAAGTTTCGAATATCGAAGCGGGCGGCAGCTTGACGATAGGAAAGCTCTTCCTCCCGCATGCACTGCAACACCAAAAGCTTGAATTCTACGCTGTACGGGCTTCTGCGCTTCTCCAGCACGCCCGCCGCGCCGTGCACACGATATAGAGCAGCCCATTTCCGTAGCGACGCAACGTTCACACCGTGACATTGAGCGACGACCTTTAACCCGAGTTGGCCAGTACAGTAGTCTTCCACTGCGGCCAACTTCGCTTGCTCCGTGTATTTGCCCAAGAAGCACCCCGAGGAAATGTCCAATCTTCGGGGGTCGGCTCAAAAATAGGTGGACACGTGAACACTATCGAAGAACAAGCGCCGGCTGACCGGTGTCGCCGCCGCCGCTATAGCCGAGAGTTCAAGGCCCAGGTGGTTGCAGCGTGCCAGGGGCCGGGCGTGTCGATTGCGGCGATTGCGTGGCATCACCAGCTCAACGCAAATTTGCTTCGTCGCTGGGTGGAACAGGCCGCAGGCAAGACGCCTGGGCGAGACCCGAATCATGCAGTGGCCGTGCAGTCTGCTGCGCCGCCGACGTTTGTTCCAGTGCCGCTCGAAACGAGGACCGCGCGTGCAACGGAGATCCGCATTGAAGTGCGTCGCGCAGACCAGTCGATCACGGTCAGTTGGCCGACGACGGAAGCAGCGCAATGTGCCGCATGGCTGCGTGAGTGGCTGCGGTGATCCGCATCGATGAAGTGTGGCTGGCTGTCGATCCGTTGGACATGCGAGCCGGTTTCGATATCGCGCTGGCCCGGGTGGTCAAGGTGTTCGGCGCAGCCCATCCGCACCACGCGTACCTGTTCGCCAATCGTCGCGCCAACCGCATGAAGGTGTTGGTTCACGACGGCATCGGCGTCTAGCTCGCTGCCCGCCGATTGAATCAGGGGCAGTTCTCATGGCCGAGCCGCGGCGAGCCCAAACAGTACGCGCTCACGCAAGAGCAACTGGCGGGTCTGGTCGTCGGCCTGCCGTGGCAACGCATTGGCGAAGGCGGCGTGATCCGTGTCGTATGACGTAAGTGGCGGCAATCGGTGAGCGTGCCCATGTCCTGTCGATGAGCGATACGGCACAATGGCCGGATGGCCGATCACGCACAACTCCAGGACATGAGCGCAGAGCAGCTGCGGGCGCTTGCCATGGAGTTGATGTCGGAAGTGCGCGCCAAGGACAGCGAGCTGCGTTTCAAGGAGGCGCGCATCGCCCAGCTCACGCACGAGATGGCCCTGCTCAAGCGATGGAAGTTTGCTGCGCGCAGCGAGAAACTCGCAGGCGAGCAGCAAAGCCTGTTGGACGAGGCGATCGAGGCGGACCTGATTGCCATCGAGCACGAACTCGAGCAACTCGCCGGCCAACCCAAAAAGGAAGTTGAGCCGAGCAAGCCGCGTCGCGCGCCGCTGCCGGCGAACCTGCCGCGGGTGGAAGTGCGCCACGAGCCGGCGTCCACCAGATGCGCGTGCGGGTGTCAACTCAAGCGGATCGGTGAAGACGTCAGCGAGAAGCTGGACTACGCCCGGCGTCTTTACTGTCGAGCGTCACGTTCGTAGCAAGTGGGTGTGCCGGCAATGCGAGACGCTGATCCAGGCGCCGGTCCCGGCACATGTGATCGACAAGGGCATCCCCACCGCCGGACTGCTCTCACAAGTCCTCGTGAGCAAATACGGCGATCACGTTCCGCTGTACCGTAAGCGGCTAGCCAACGCGGCTTGACGAGCGAGTTTAGGCGGCGTTCGAGTATGGCTGCCAGCGATGCGGCAGCAGCGCGTCAATGTCGCTGGCCTTGTGGGTCGGCAAGCGTGTGAGGACGTCCTTCAGATAGGCGAGTGGATCGAGCCCGTTCAGCTGCGCCGAGCGGATCAAGCTCATGATGGCGGCCGCGCGCTGACCAGCGCGCAACGACCCGGCGAACAGCCAGTTGGACCGACCGACTGCCCACGGTCGGATCTGGTTTTCGACCCAGTTGTTGTCGATCGGCACATTCCCGTCATCGAGATAGCGCGTGAGTGCGTCCCATCGTTTCAGGCTGTAGTCCAGCGCTTTCGCAATCGCCGAGCCCTCGGCAACGAGTTTGCGCTGCGCCATCAGCCATTCATAAAGGGCGTCGCACACCGGCTTGGCCCGGCGCTGGCGAAGCCGCTGCCGTTCGTCGGCATCCAGTGCCGCAGCCTCGCGTTCGATGTCGTAGAGCGCGGTAAAGAACGACAGGGCCTGCTCGGCAATCTGGCTGCTGTGATTGGCATGCAATTCAAAGAACTTGCGTCGGGCATGGGCCGCGCAACCGATCTCGGTGACGCCATGCTGGAACGAGGCCTTGTACCCGCTGTAGTCATCGCACACCAGCTTGCCGTGCCAGCCCTGCAGGAACGTGCGAGCGTGCGCACCGGCGCGGCTCTCGGCGAAGTCGTAGACCACTGCGCGCAGGTCGCTGAAGTGGGTCGGCGTATACGCCCATAGGTACGCCCGGTGCGTCTTGCCCTTGCCGGGGCTGAGCATCTGCACGGGCGTCTCGTCCGCGTGCAGCACACCCTGTTGCAGGATGGCCTGGCGGAGTGCATCGACCAGCGGCTGCAACTGCACGCCACACCTGCCCACCCAGGCACCGAGCGTGGATCTCGGAATGGCCAGTCCCGCACGACCAAAGATCTGTTCCTGGCGATACAGGGGCAAGTGGTCGCCGTACTTGGCGACCAGCACTTGCGCGAGTAACCCGGCAGTGGGCACGCCCTTATCAATCACATGCGGCGGAACCGGCGCCTGGATCAGCGTCTCGCATGCCTTGCACACCCACTTGCCGCGGATATGCCGCTCTACCGTGAACACGCCCGGCGTGTAGTCCAGCTTCTCGCTCACGTCCTCGCCGATGCGCATGCGTTCGCAACCGCACTGGCACGTCGTGCTATCCGGTTCGTGATGGATCTCGGTGCGCGGCAGTTGCGGCGGCAGCGGTGCGCGTTTCGGCTGCTCGCGTTGCCGAACAACTCGTGTCGGCTCAAGCTGTTCGAGCTCCATCTCGATGGCAACCAGGTCGCCATCGACGGCCTCGTCGAGCAGGTTCATCTGCTCACTATTGAGCTGTTCGCTGCGCCGGCCGAACTGCTGGCGCTTGAGGACCGAGACCTCGTGGGTGAGTTGATCGATACGGGTCTGCCGGTAGCGTAGTTCCCGGTCTCGTTCACTGGCTTCCCGCTCCTTCTCCTTGATCTTCTGGTCCTTCGCCTCGACCTCAGCTATCAGTTGCGCTGTCAGGGCGCGCAACTGTTCCGGGCTGAGTGCGTTGAGGTCGGCAGGCAAGTTCATGCGGGCCAGTCTGCCAGAACCCTGCAGACGGCGGAAGCGCAACTGTTTACGTCCCGCGGGACTCAGACGACACGGATCACGCCGTCCTCGCCGATGCGTTGCCACGGCAAGCCCAGTACCAGGCCAGCCAGCTGTTCGTGCGTCAAGGCACGCTGCTTGGGTTCGCTGCCGAGGTGCGGCCAGGCGAACTGCCCCTGATTCAGGCGTCGCGCGGCGAGCCAGATGCCGATCCCGTCGTGAATCAGGACCTTCATGCGGTTGGCGCGCCGATTGGTGAACAGATAGGCATGGTGGGGGTGAGCGGCGCCGAACACCTTGACCACACGGGCCAAGGCCGTATCGAAACCGGCACGCATGTCCAATGGATCGACCGCCAGCCAGATCTCGTCGACACGGATCACCGCAGCCACTCACGCAGCCAGGCGGCACACTGGATTGCTTCGGACACCGGCCAACTCACCGTGATCGACTGATCTCCGCGGCGCACCTCGATACGGATCTCTGGCAAATACGGACTCTGCGTTCCCAATGCCAACGGCACAAAGGCTGGCAGTGACGGTGGCGTGGCCGGTGGACGACCCAACGGTCTCTTGGGAAGTCGACCTTCCGCCTGATCGATCCAGCGCCGCAGCAGATTTGCGTTGAGCCTGTGTTCCAGCGCGACCGCCGCAACCGATACACCGATTCCCTGACAGGCCGCTACCACCTGCGCCTTGAACTCCTCGCTGTAGCGTTACCGACGACGACGCTCCGGGAGTGATTCCGCTTCGATAGTGTTCACGTGTCCGCTTATTCGTTAGGTGGACACGATACTCCCAAGCGCCTCGGTCAAACTCAAGACGGGTTGGCTAGCCGCTTACGCTGTACCGACAGGAACGCATCTTTGAACGCGCCGGCTTGGCGATTCCTCGCTCCACGCTCGCCCAATGGGTTGGCGCGTGCGGCGTGCAGCTGCAACCACTGGTGGATGCCCTCAAGCAGCAGGTTCTGCAACACGCCGTGTTGCATGCCGATGAGACACCGGTGGCGATGCTCAGCCCCGGCAAAGGCAAGACGCAGCGCGCGTACCTCTGGACGTATTGCCCGGGCGCCTTCGAGGCTCTGAAGGCCGTGGTCTACGACTTCGCCGACAGTCGAGCCGGCGAGCACGCGAAGGCATTCCTCGGTGATTGGCGGGGCGGCCTTGTATGCGATGACTTCACCGACTACAAGGCGCTGTTTGCGCAGGGCGTCATAGAACTCGGCTGCATGGCGCACGCAAGGCGCAAGTTCTACGATTTGCATATCGCGAACAAAAGCGAGATCGCGCAGGACGCCTTGCACTACATCGGTCAGCTCTATGAGATCGAGCGTGACGTGCAACCACTGGCCGCGCCATCGCGTCTGGAAGTACGGCAACAACGGGCTCGGCCAGTTGCGGATGCGCTGCACGTGTGGATGACCGCGCAACGCGGTCGAGTGAGCGAAGGTACGGCGATCGCCAAGGCACTCGATTACAGCCTACGGCGATGGGCTGCATTGACGCGTTACCTCGACGATCCGAACGTTCCGATCGATAACAACGCCTGTGAAAACCAGATCCGTCCGATCGCCGTCGGCCGTAACAACTGGCTGTTCGCCGGCTCATTGCGCGCCGGCCGACGCGCTGCCGCCGTCATGAGCTTGGTTCAGTCGGCCAAAATGAATGGCCACGATCCCTACGTCTATCTCAAGGATGTCCTTGAGCGGTTACCGGTACAGCCAGCCGCGCGTCTCAACGAACTCTTGCCTCAACACTCGAAACTGGCGTCGGCGTAGCCACGGGGCGGGTTTGCCGGACGCTTACGCTTGTGCGAATTCCTCGCTCGCCCAGTCTGCCGTATCGTGTCCGATCGCCAATCCACAGCCGTTACATCAATAGGATGGCGAAAGTTAACATCGTCTGATGCGGTTTACAACCGAAATTGTGGAAAATCCTCAGTCTTTCAGGGCGAGGATGTCAACTGCTGGAATACCTGAAGGACTGAGCTTGATGCGGAATTCAGATCAAAATTCAAAACCCACATGAACGCGGGCGCCCGCATCGCCCTGCTGCGTTGCGGACAAAGCACCATGCACAAGCCAGCGGCTATTGTGCGATCTGTAGGTGACGCCAGCCGCCACGGCACTATAGCCCTTATAGTTGGCCATGCCGGCCCCCACAATGATGCGGCCCGGACCGCTGGGCGTCAGGTTCGGCATCGCCATCGCCGATGCAACGCCGGCATAGGCGGTGCGTTGAATATCCGTCATCTTACTGTACGTATCGTTACGCAACGCGTTCAGTTGGTTGATATTAGCCGCGTCCGTGCCAGCGACACCCGGGGCAACGTTCGTGATCTGGCGCTGCTGCATCGCGTTGCCGATCGATAGCACGTTCGAACGCCCCTCATCCGTCGAATTCGCGCCGATTGCGACCGAGTTCGAGCCTGCCGTAACGCGCGGCGCGTCCGTGCCAGTCCCGTTCATGTCAGAAGCACTGGCTCTGCTCGTGGCCAGCGTGCGAATTGCGCTCTTGTTGCTTGCAATCGACGTCGATAGCGATGCCACATTGTTATTGGTCGTCGAAAGTTCGGTTGACAGCGTGTCAAGTGCCGTGTTCGCCGCGTAGAGCTGCGAGCCATTGATCGCATCGGTGCTAGTCGCAGAGAGCTGACCCGCGGCGACGTTGGTGATCTGACGTTCGGCACCACCCGCGCCGATACTCACTACGCTTGTCGGGCCCGTGCCAGCAAACGCGTAGCTCGAGCCACCGATCGTTACGCCGGATGTCGGATTGGCGGCAGCGGTAGTTGAACCTGCGCCAAGTGCGACGTCGCCTGCGTTGTTCGCGACGGCCGCCGGGCCGATCGCGACAGAATTAGTCCCGAGCGCCTGACTGCCGGCGGCGGTGGTCGAGTTCGCTTGGAGGTGCTTGATACCCTGGCTGTTGATGCTCTCTATAGCCGCGCCCACGTTATTGACGATGGTCGTCGTGCCATTCGGATTGTACGTCGCGTATGACGAAGCTGAGATCATGCCGGTCGCCGGGTCATAGGTCGCGCCACCGCCGAGTGCCGCGACCGTGTCGTTACCGAGATTGTTAGCGTTGGTCGTGACCGACCTAAGGCCCGTGGACAACGAGTTGATGCCGGTCGAGGTCGAGGCGGCCAGTGACGAAATCGAGCTGTTAGCCGCCGACAGGCCGGTCGCTGTCGAGGTCGACAGCGAAGCGACCGAGTTGTTGGTC
>Ga0157367_1000855_pt1 | contig 13928 bp, 14 predicted proteins | sample AttbisABBM2_FD_113142 | JGI IMG/M metagenome (GOLD analysis project Ga0157367, IMG submission 113142) | Fungus gardens microbial communities from leaf cutter ant in Botucatu, State of São Paulo, Brazil - Atta bisphaerica ABBM2 | ecosystem: Host-associated > Fungi > Mycelium > Unclassified ...
AACCGACCTGAGCACGCCGGATTGATTGTTTCCATCCAGGGTTGGCCAGATGCTTCATGACGGGCCGCGCTATACGTAAGCGCGGACGCCAGAGACGCCGCGCAGTCCCTTTTTTATGCGACCTGCGACAGGACTTCCGCGAGTCTCTCGCCGAGCACGCGATGCTGATCGGCTGAAAAATGAACGCCGTCTACCGGGCTGACTTCAATGACCTTGCCTCTCAGGGCTCGCGTCGCTCGACGCGGTGCGCGCGCTGGTCGACGATGCGATCGCCGAGGGCTTGAATATCCAGGATCGCGGCATCACCTTCGAGAACCTGCAAGCGCACGGGGGGGTGCCGCTCAAACTCGTCGCTACGAATATCAGTACTCAGTCGCTCGAGCTGTTCTCGGTGGAGACGACACCGACTGCGAAAGTGGCCGATGCGGTTGCGGCGTCCATTTGTCTGCCGGTCGCCTTCAAGCCGTGGTCATTTTCCTTTGTGCGAAAAGGCGACGTGTCATCGGTGGAACGATGCTTTATCGACGGCGGTATCGTGTCGAATCTGCCGGTATGGACGTTCGATGAGGAGCGCGCGCCACAGCCGGAGGCTGTCACCGTCGCCTTTGGTCTGGAACCGCAGAATTCATCGAATGGCCCACCTCATTGGTTGCCGGCAGCGCTCCACACCGGAGTCGCTGGACCGCCCGAAGTTCATTTCCGAGGCGTCGAGCGGTTGATCCATATTCCGCTGCCCAGCACCATCCGCGTGCTTGATTTCGACGACAGCTTCGCAACTCTGGCGCGAGAAGTTGAGAACGCCAAGGAGGACGCGAAAGCTCATCTTGAGCGCAATTTGACCGAGGTGCCCGAGGCAATCCGTCGGACGCTGAAGGACATGCAGTGGAACGTCAGCAGGGAACTGAGGGACAGCTTTCCCGAGGAGTTCGCCAAAGGTGAAATTGCCGCGCCGCTCGTTTGAATTGCTTTGGCGATCCAAAAGCCGAGTGAGCACATTTCGCTTTCTATTGCCTATGAGGTGGGGCACACGGAAAGCAGACGGGGGAGTCGCTTTTCGCTTAGATCGTCCCCAGTGGGCCGGCCGTGGGTCGAAGACCGAACTGGAACCAGCGGAAAGGAGCTGCCAAGAAGCCGGTACATAGCCGCTGACGTCAACGTCGGGCAACATAGGAAGGAGGGACGCTAAGCGTCCCTCTTTGTATTTTCGGCATTGGCAAACGAGTGGGGCACGTACTTCGTGCCTCGGGCATTCGCAAATTGTCGCAAGGGCAGCCGGATCGCCGATCCGCTGCCGGACGGATTTCTGCGGGCCTCGGTTGTCACTCCCTTAGCGGACCCGGCTTCGTCGCGGCTCGACGCGCGGGCGAGCCACGCCGCGGCCGCACCGAGTCCGCTGCCTGAACGCCAGGCATGTATCGCGCGCCTGCCGGACATCGAGGGATTCGAACTCAAAGGTTGGCGCGATTGCGTATCGCGCGCGCCTGTTGCCGTTGCGTGAGGAGATCTGCAAACACCCGCGGTGTCTCGGGCGATCCGCTATTCGCGGGAGCAAGTGATCGTGGTAACCGACGTTCGCCACGCTATCGATCTGGTCGCACAGCTTTCGGCGCTTGGCGCCGACTCCGCAAACATCTGATTGCTCCGCGACAGCGACCCTTGACGTCAATCCTGCTCCTTGATGTTCGGATAGTCCTCGAAGGTCTCCTTGATCAGATGGCGGAGCCAGACGTTGGCTGGATCGGTATTCAGCCGCGAATGCCAATGCTGACGAAGGGCGAACGGCGGCAATTCGACGGGCGGAGGCAACATCCTGACGGTACCCAGCTTCGAGAAGACCTTGCCGAGTTCCAGCGGAACAGTCGCGATGAGGTCGGGTTGTGCATCAATCAGATGGGGCACGGCCAGGAAGTGTGGCGTGGTGAGAAAGATGTTCCGTCTGATGCCATAGGCGTCGAAGGCACTGTCGTACGCTGCGCTGGCCCGCCCCGTCAGAGAGACGACGATTTGCGGCATCGATTCGAATTGCGCACGCGTCAGTGTCTTGCCGATCTTCCGGTTTCGAACGCTCACCAGTGTCACGAACGAATGCACGAAGAGCTGCTGCTGATACAGCCCTTCCGGCGCAGCGTGAATCGAGCCAAGCACCAAATCCGCTTCACCGGAGGACAGCATCCCTTCGATCTGTTCCAACGGCCCCTGTACCGAGCGCAGCGTACAACGCGGCGCCATCTTGCGCAGCCGGCGGATCAACGGCGGCAGAAAGACCAGCTCCCCCATGTCGGTCATGCAGAGCACGAAAGCACGCTGAGCAGTCAGCGGGTTGAAGCCAGCCTCGGCTACGACCCTCTCCCGAATCGATGCGATCAATTCCGAGATGGTGCCGCCCAATTGATCGCCCTTCGCCGTGGGCATCATGCCTTCCGCTGTCTTCACGAATAGCGGGTCTTCGAAGAATGTCCGAAGGCGGTTGAGCGCGTGACTCATCGCGCCCTGTGTCAGCCCGATATCCTGCGCCGCACGCGTCACACTCCGCTCGCGGAACAGGGCTTCGAACACGACCAGCAGATTCAAATCCAGGTCTCTGATATGCATGGTGTGCATTGTCTCCATTAATGGCATTAGCTTGACGCAAGCATCACGTCGATCCTATCTTGCAGTCAAGCGCCCGACGAGCCGGCGCAGTCAAGGATTCAAGGAGACGAGCATGTTCATCCAGAACACGTGGTATGTGGTCGCGTGGTCACACGAAGTCGCATCCGATGCGCTCTTTTCACGCGTCGTCATTGGAAAACCCGTGGTGATGTATCGCAAGGATGACGGGGGCATCGTTGCCCTTGAAGACCGGTGTTGCCATCGTGGTGCACCGCTGTCCATCGGCCGGCGCGAAGGCGATTGCGTGCGCTGCATGTATCACGGACTCAAGTTTGACAGCGCCGGTGTGTGTGTTGAAGCACCCGCTCAGCAGCGCATTCCGCCGCGCGCGAAAGTCAGGAGTTACCCCGTCGTCGAGCGGCACCGCTGGATCTGGATCTGGATGGGCGATCCCGCGCTTGCCGACCCGAACACCATTCCCGATACGCATTGGGTCGACGATCCTTCATGGCGCAGCCTGCCCGGGTACATTCACTATCACGTCAACTACCTGCTCATCTGCGACAACCTGCTCGACTTCTCGCACCTGCCCTTTGTTCATCCGACGACGCTCGGCGGCTCCGAGGACTACGCGAAAGTGCAGCCTAAGGTCGAGCGCATCGAAAACGGCGTGCGCATCACGCGATGGGCGTTGAATACCGATGCGCCGCTGTTCGCGGCGGCTGTCAAGGGCTGGCCCGGAAAGGTGGATCGATGGAATATCTACGACTTCACCCTGCCCGCCATTCTGCGCATGGACTCTGGCATGGCACCGGCAGGCACGGGCGCGCGCGACGGTGTGCGCGTCGATGCGGCTGAATTTCGCGGATGTCAGGCGCTGACGCCCGAAACGGAAAGTTCGACGCATTACTTCTTCGCCCATCCTCACAACTTTGCGATCGATCACCCTGAGGTCACCCGCTCCGTTCACCAGTCCGTCGTCGATGCGTTTGATGAAGACCGTGACATCATCACGGCGCAGCAGAGAAATTTGCAACTCGATCCCGGCTTTGAAATGACGCCCTTTGGTATCGACTCGGCGCTTTCCCAGTTTCGCTGGGCCGTGAACGCCCGTCTGGAAGAAGAACGTGAGGCCCGAACACAGGCCGGTGCGGAGCGCTGACATGATCGAGATGAAGGTGACGGCGCTGCGGATCGAGGCCGAAGGAATCATCGGTGTCGATTTGCGTCCCACTGACGGCGCGCCGCTTCCGCCGTTCGAACCGGGCGCGCATGTCGATGTTCATCTACCCGATGGCATGACGCGTCAGTACTCGCTGTGCAACGAGGCTTGGGACAGGTCGCGTTATTGCCTCGGGATCGGCCGATCCGCGACGTCGCGAGGCGGGTCGGCCTACGTTCATGAACGGCTGCGACTCGGTGACACGCTGATGATCGGCAAGCCGCGCGCGTTCTTCGGATTGTCGCCGGTAGCGAAGCGGCATCGGTTTATTGCAGGCGGCATCGGCATTACGCCAATACTCGCGATGATCCGCTGGTGCGTGCGTCACGAACTGCCGTGGGAACTCCACTATTGCGTTCGTTCGCGTGCCCATGCGGGATGGATGGACGAACTGCGCTCGTTCGGTGGACCGGTGCATGTGTACGCGGACGACGAGAACGCAGGGTCTCTTCCGCACGACGTCGGCGCGATGATGCGCGATCTGTTTCCCGATGAGCATCTTTATTGTTGCGGACCCGCAAGTCTGATGGACGCCGTAGCGGCACATGGCGCACAAGCGGCGCTCTCACCGGAGCGGCTTCACTTCGAGCGATTTGCTGCGCCTGCCCAAAGTAAGGAAGTCGCGGAAAACGGATCGTTCTCCGTGGTGCTTGCCAGACAGGGTCTGCGATGCGTTGTCGAGCCGGACGAATCGATTCTCGAATGCCTCGAGCGCCACGGCGTACCTGCGGCGCATTCGTGTCGAGAGGGCCTGTGCCGGAGCTGCGAAGTTGCACTACTGTCGGGCCAGGCGGACCATCGCGACTATGTGCTTGGCGACAATGAGCAGAAAGCGAATCGATCGCTGATGATTTGTGTTTCGCGCGCAATGTCCAGCGAGTTGGTGATCGATCTCTAGGATGATGAGCCATATGACGACACCGGACCGGCTGGCCATCGAGGCGAGGAAAATGGAAGGCTACGGCGCGACCTGCATCTACGTGGTCGATTCCGGTGGCGCGATGAACATGAACGACGTGCGCGACCGCTTCCGCGCGATCAAGGCCGTGCTGAATCCCGACACGCAGACGGGCATGCATGCGCACCACAACCTGAGCCTCGGCGTCGCGAACTCGATGGTCGCCGTCGAGGAAGGCTGCGACCGGATCGATGCGAGTCTTGCCGGGATGGGGGCGGGTGCCGGCAACGCGCCGCTCGAAGTGTTCGTCGCGGCAGCCGAGCGCCTGGGCTGGGATCACGGCATGGATCTTCACCTGCTGATGGATGCGGCCGACGACATCGTGCGTCCGTTGCAGGATCGGCCGGTTCGCGTGGATCGCGAGACGCTCGCGCTCGGCTATGGTGGCGTCTATTCGAGCTTCCTTCGCCATTCGGAAGTGGTGGCGGGGAAGTACGGGCTGAAGGCGGTCGATATTCTCGTCGAGATCGGCAAGCGCCGGATGGTCGCCGGGCAGGAGGACATGATCGTCGACGTCGCGCTGGATCTTCTTAGTACGCGGTCCACCGCTCGATAGCGGTTCGATCACGAAGCAGTCGTGCCTGTCCGCGCAAGGACAGGCACTGCCGGCACGCATCGTTTCGATGCGGCAGTACGAAAATAATAATCAATATAACTAAATAAACTGGAAATCAGGTCAATGGAGACGAGCAATGAAAAGTACGGTCTGGCTGGGAATCGCGCTGGGCGCTTCGGCATGCACGCACGACGCACAGGCGGGAACGAGTAGCAGCGTCACGCTGTATGGTCTTCTGGATGCGGGCATCACCTACATCGGCAATTCGGGCGGACACGGCAACCTGAAGTTCGACGACGGCATCATGGTACCCAATCTGCTGGGTATCCGGGGGGACGAGGATCTCGGTGGCGGCACGCACGCGGTCTTCGATCTCGTCAGCCAGATCGCAGTTGGAACGGGGGCGATCCAGCCGCCCGGCAAAGGCCTGTTCGGGCGCAACGCCTGGGTCGGGTTGACCGACGACCGGTTCGGGTCGATCAAGTTCGGCAACCAGTACGACTTCATGATCGACTCGCTGTTCTTCGGCCGCACCGATGCGGCGTTTGCGGTCGGCGGCCTGTACGGTTTTCGCGCGGGCCCTTTCCAGAAAATCGCGCTTCCATACGACCCGCCTTACGCGGCCCAGTTCGACTGGGACCGGATGTCCGGCCAGACGGTGGCGAACTCGGTCAAGTATCAGTCGCCGTCCCTCTACGGCTTCCGGATGGGCGCGATGTACGGGTTCGGCGGTGTGCCCGGATCGATGGGAAGCGGAAACAGCGTCAGTGCCGGCCTGAACTACGATCACGGCGCGTTCGGTGCCGCCGCGGCGTTCACCGAAGTCAAATATCTGCAGCCGGGCGGGCCGCAAGTCGGCATCCGCAACTGGGGTGTCGGCGCGCGCTACGATTTCGGCCGCCTCGCGATGAATGCGCTCGTCACGACCGTGCGAAACGGGGCGAACGGCGGTGCGATTGCGCAGGGCGAACTGGGGGCGACGTTCCTCGTCACGCCCGCGCTGCAGCTCGGTGCGAGCTACCTGTACATGAAGGGCAACGCGTACCTCGAGAACAACCACGCGCACCAGCTGAGCGCGTCGGTGGACTATTTTCTTTCCAAGCGGACCACCGTGTACGCGGTTGCCGTGTACCAGCGCACGAACGCCAACGCGCAGGCACTCGTCAGCGGCATCATCGACCCGGACGGCGCCGCCAGCGGTCCGAATCAGCTGCTGGTGCGAGTGGGGATGCAGACGCGCTTCTAGTAGGCTGTTGAAGAGCGCCGCGTTTTGGTGGCCGAGGCACTGATTAAATGGATTTCGAATGCGATTGGCCGCAGAGTTTCCGATAGATCGTCGTGGCAATCCCGCTGGCTTGCCGGCGCGTTGCCGCGCGACCGCTGCGCGCGGGCGACTCGTTGCACCGCTCCTTGCGGCGCCACCGTCAGCATTCGCGCCATTCGAGTCAGATTGCTCGCCAGCATCGTCAACTTGAAGTGTTGGTCGACCCGTTTGACGCCCCGTTCACGGTCTGTCGAATCTTGCCGATAGTCTTGCCCCAGCCGAAGTGCTCTTCGGTGCATTTGCGTTTCACATGGCTGATGCCGTAGCCGGCGTGCCGCGAGGTGCGTCCATCGATCGCGCTGCCGCCTTGATGCGTGTCATTAGGTGCGACGTGCGGCGTTACCTTGCGCGCACGGCAGTCCCGCACAAAGCCGCGCATCTCGTAGCCTTTGTCGGCACCGAACGTTTTGGTATGACGCCCGCCACGCAATCGAGCAGGCGCAACGCATTGGCGCGGTCGGCAAAGCCGTCGGCATGGCTCACCACGGCGCCGACCACCAAGCCCGAACGGTTCTCCGTCAGGATGTGACCGTGGTAGCACAGGATGGATGGCGTGCCTTTGCTCTTCTTGAAGAACCGGGCGTCTGGCTACGTACTCGATTCATGCGTGTCGTTGCTGCGCCGTTTGCCTCTCCAATCGGTGTCGGCATTACGTCCGCCGCCGGCCGGCGGATCCGTCCGAGCCGTCCTTGGGACGGAAGCTCTTGTGACTGGCCCACACCTGGAACAGCGTGCCATCGACCAAGAAGTGCTCTCTGGACAGCAACCCTTGCTTGTCTGCCAAGCTCACGACTTCGGAAAATAACACCTCGATCACTTCGTGCTCAAGCAGCCAGTCGCGGGTCTTCGAGAACACCGAGTCGTCCCAGACGGCGTCTTCGATGGCAAAGCGAACGAACCGGCGGAACAGCAAGTTGTAGCGCATCTGCTCCATCAGCTTGCGCTCACTGCGTACGGCAGTAAAACACCGGCAACAACAGCGCACGCAGCAGCTTCTCGAGTGCAATCGACGCGCGGCCGCTGTCGGCATAAATTGTGCGAACTGGCCGTTGAGTCGTTTCAGCACCTGATTGTCATTGCGAACGACAAACTCGTCGAAGCCGGCAGAACCAGCAACGCAATCGCGCCTGTCTGGAAGGCCCCGTGCATCTCGATTCTCAGGATACCTTTGTTCCACTCCGGCCACTTCTCCAGCTCCGCCAGGACGCTGAAGACCTGTGCCGGTGTCGCGGCACGTTCGCCTGTAACCTCAACAGACCACATGCCTGCTACCAACGCAGACGCCATCGGCCGCGGCAGGGCGTCGGGCGGCACCCGCATCACGCCCCGGTGATGCGGATGCCGCAAGCAGCGCCGGCCAGCGCCGCGCCCGGCGACAACGGCCCGTCGCATGACGAGATTTAGGCCCGCTATGTGTTACTGGCCGTGCAATGCAGCCATCTCGTCGATCAGCTCGCGCTGAAGTTCGTCGAAACGACGGCCGGGCTGCATGAGCGAGAGGAATCCGGACAGCGGGTCGACGGCGTGGGTCTTGTGCCCGGTCAGTTCCTCCAGCAACGCAAGGCCGCAGAAGGGCACACAGGCCTCGGAGTAGCCGCCTTCGTGCACCAGCACCAGCTTGCCGCCGGTGTGGCGCGCGGCGAGTTGCCTGGCCTGTCGGGCAAGGAAGCGGAAGGCGTCCGGCGTGAGCTGCATCCGCGACAGCGGGTCCAGTGCGTTGGCGTCCAGACCGCTGGCGACGATGATGAGCTCAGGCTTGAAGCGGTCGATCGCCGGCACCACCATGCGCTCGAAGGCGTACGTATACGACGCGAGGCCGCCGCCGGGTTGCAGGGGGATGTTCATGTTGAATCCCAGGCCTTTGCCGGCGCCGCGGTCCTCGGCACCGCTGTAGCCGGGGGGAAAGCAGTGCTCCTGGTGCAGCGAAATGGTGAACACATCGTCTCGCTCATAGAAGATCTCCTGCGTGCCGTTGCCGTGGTGCACATCCCAGTCGAGCACGACCACGCGGCCAAGGCCGTGGCGCGCCTTCATCGCCTCGATGGCCACCGCGATGTTGTTGAACAGGCAGAAGCCGAGGCCGAAGTTGCGGGTGGCATGATGGCCGCAAGGCCGCGTCATCGCATAGGCGGTCGCGTGGTGTCCCAGCAGCACGGTCTCCACGGCGGCCAGCGCGAGGCCGGCCGACACGCGTGCAATGTCGTAGCCGCCCGGGCCGTAGGCCGCCAACTGGCCCATGTCGCCGCCGCCGGCCTCGCTGCCCGCCTTGAAACGGAGTAGATAATCCCGGTCGTGCACGCGCAACAGGTCTTCCTCGCTGACCATCGGCGCGCGGCACACGTCCATCACATCGCTCAGGCCGGCGACGTCGAGCAGCGACACCATCCGGCGCTTGCTCTCCGGCGAATCGACATAGCCAAAGCCCGACATCGGCTGCACCGAATGGCCGACCGGCGCGATGAGCGCGTACAGATTGCCGGGGGCGTGCCAGAGGGTTCGCTCGTCGTGGAAGAATGCGGTCTTGGTGGTCATGGCTCTCTCGAAAGTGTGACAAAGAGGATTTGCCCGGTTTACTCGACGGCCTGATAGACCGTCTCGCCTTCGACCAGCGTCAGGAGGCTGCGGGTGGCGGGCAGCGCGTCGGGCGTCACGGTGAAGATGTCCTGCGACAGCACCGCCAGGTCAGCCAGGTAGCCGGGGGCAAGCATGCCCTTGCGGTCCGCCTGCTGTTCGGCCTGTGCGCTGCCCAGCGTGTAAGCGATGACCGCCTGCTCCATGCTGCAGCCTTCTTCTGGGCGGGCGGGATGGGTGAGCGCGGCCATCAGACCGAGGAAAGGATTGAGCGGCCCGTCCGAGCCGATGCCCACGGCCAAGCCCGTGTCCATCAAGGTGCGGAAGCTCGCGAAGGGCGTGCCCGCGCCGAAGCGCGGCCCGTAGATCTGCGGGAAAAGGAAGTGGGTCGGGTTTTGCACGACCATCAGGCCGACATTGCGCGCGCGCTCGATCTGGGCGGCGTCAAGACCGTCCCCATGCTCCATGCGCAGGCCGCGCACGGCCCAGTCGACGTTTGGCAGCGACTCGGCGGCGCGGATGACACTCTCCACCGCCTTCGGGCCGATGGCATGTAGCAAGAGGGGGGCGTCGGCACGTACGCTCTCGCGCATCATCTCGCACACTTCGGCCAGGCTGAAGTTCTCGCGGCCCTCAGTGGAAGGGTCGTCGGCGTAAGGCCGGCCCATCGCGGCTGCGCGCTCCACGCTGGTACCGTCGAGGATCCACTTGGTGCCGCTGACGCCGAAGCGTTTGCCGATGGATGGCGTCAGGTCGGCGCCTTCGTGCAGGACGCGCCCCTCGGGCCCGGCCGGCGGAAAGCGGATCAGCCGGACGCGGATGGGCACATCGGCGGCCTGGAGCATCTCGACGTAGCGCGCCACCGGCGTCCACGACATGTTCTGGATGGTGGTGATGCCGAACTGCACGCAGTCGGCCGCCAAGGCGCGGATGCTGGCCGCGCCTTCCTCCACGGTAGCCATGGAGGCGAAGCAGCGTTGCGGCGCCCACTGTGCGTACTCATGGATGCGGCCCGACAACCGGCATGTGCCGGGCAGGCGGTCGAAGAAGCCGCCCAGTGGATCTGGCGCCTCTTCCTCGATGCCCAGCCTCGCCATAGCGGGCGTGTTGACCACGTTGGTGTGGTTGGTCAGGCCCAGGAGGATCACCGGGTGTTCGGGCGCCAGCCGGTCCAGTGAAACGCGGTCCACGCTGCGGTCATTGATGAGTTCGACGCCCATCACGCCGTAGATCCAGGTGCCGGGCCGTGTGGCAGCGACGGCCTCACTGATCATCCTCCCCACCTCCTCGAACGGCGGGTCTACCACCGGGTCGATGGGCAGGCGCACCCCAGTGGGGTCGGGCGTATGGTGCATGTGCGCATCATTGAAGCCGGGGATCACCACCCGACCGCCGAGATCGAAAACCTCGGTGTTCAGACTGCACAGCTCTTCGATCTCCGCCACCGGGCCGACGGCAGCGATGCGACCGTCCTGGATGGCCAGCGCCTCGCACCAGGGCCGGCGTGCGTCGCAAGTGAAAACCTTGCCGTTCAGCAATGCCTTGTCGACGCCGGAGCCGACTAGCTGTCGCGCAGGCTGGCGTTTGACGGCGGGCGCGGCGACCGACGGCTGCGCTGCCGCGGGTGCCAGCACTGATGGCGATACGGCATCGAAGCCACCCTGCAATAGTGCCTTCTGCAGGCCTTGGGATGCACAAGTCCAGTGGAAGGGCTGGACCAACTGACGCGAGGTAGTCCAGTGGAGATCCTGGCCGGCGTGGCAGGCGTAGGCCTCGACCATTTCGAGGAACTGCGAAGGCGTCATGCGGCAACTGCAGGCGGGGGCATAACGCGGGTAGCGGTCGCTGCGGGGCGCATCGGTAACCGTGAGATTGTTCATCGTTCTCCTGATGTTCGAGAAAGTCTGCATGGTCTTGTCCTGAGGAGATGGCCCGCCAGCGAGTACGTGAGGATGCGTGCGGCGTCAGGCGCCGAAGCCGCGACGCTTCGCGGTCGCGTCGACGACCGCGTTGGGCATTTCCCTGGCCAGGATCTCGTTGGCAACCGCCAGCACCTCCGGCGGTGCGAGTTCGGGAAGGCCGGCGTTGTACGGCGGCTTCGGCGCGTACTCCATGCACAGCTGGGTCAGCTGCCCCGAGAAGTCGCCGGCCCAGAGGCCTATCATGCCGAGCGCGAAGTCGATTCCGGCAGTCATGCCGCCGCCGGTCGCACGGTTGCGATCGACCACGATGCGCTCGTTGACCGGCTCGGCACCGAACCTGAGCAGGTAGTCGCGCGAGTACCAGTAGCAGCCGGCCTTGTAGCCCTTCAGCAGGCCGGCGGCGCCCAGCAGCAGCGAGCCGTTGCACACGCTGGTCACCCAGCCGGCCTTGGCGCCCAGGCGGGCTACGTGGTCGATGAAGCGGTCATCCTGCAGCGCTTCGAATACACCGCGCGCGCCACCCGGAACCAGCAGCACATCGGGCTCCTGGAAGCAGTTGTCGAAGTCGTGCGTGGCGTTGATCGTCAGCCCGATGTCGGTGACCACCGGGCCGGGTGTTGCGGCCGCCAACTGGATCTGGACCTCCGGGATGAACATCCAGGTATTGGTGGGACCGATTAGGTCGATGGCGGTGAAGCCCGGGAACAGGACGGCGAGAATCTTCATGTTGGGTCTCCGGTGGAGCGGGGGTCAGTTGCCGGCGCCCGGGGCAGTACCGGGCATGACGAGCTTGATGTGCTGGCGGAGCATGTCCGGCGGGGCGACCAGTGTGCCGCCGGCGTTGACGTGCTCGAAGTAGTCATACCAGCCGGAACCGGCAACGGCCTTCTGGAACTCATCGAATAGCGCCCGGTTGGGCATGCGGTATACGCCAAAGGCGTCGTAGTCGGCACGACGGTCCACGCCGGGATCGTTGTAGCCCCAGGCGACGATCACGATGCCCGCGGAGAGGAGGGCCTGCAGCGAAGGCAGCAGGTTTTCGACGTACTGGGTTCGAACGTCCACGCCGGCGTTCTTCCAGCTATCCTTGAATTTCCAGAGTTCGATGAAGATGTGTTCCATGACCAGCGTTCCTGCACGAGTTGACGGGGAAGGGTGTCGGTAGAATATGCAGCCCACTCTTCACGCTTCGGACAATTAACTGTCAAATCCTGCCAGCGCTGCGGCAGTTCGATCGCGGCCCATCGTCGGCTCTCAAACGCTCCGCTACCATGACCCTGTCCTTTTCAGCTGCCCGTCAGCCGACCGCCGACGCGGCATCGCCGCGCACCGTCGTCATCCTCGCCTTTGACGAAGTGACCGCCTCGGACATCTCCAGTGCCGCCGACGTCTTTGCCGTGGCCACGAGGTTTCATCAGGGCCCGCGCAACTGCGTCTATCGGGTCGTGGTCGCCTCGGTGCATGGCCAGCCGATCACGAGCTTCTCGGGCATGACCATCGCCACCACACCGCTGTCGGCGATCGACCCGGCATCGATCGAGACGTTGATGGTACCCGGCGGCGGCCCACCGGAGGCGCCGCCGGTGCCGCGGGACGTCGTCGAGTGGCTGGCACGCGAGGGGCGAAAGGCGCGGCGCTTGTGCGGCATCTGCACCGGCACCTTCTTGCTGGCCGAGGCCGGGTTGGTTGGCCACCGGCGGGTGACCACCCACTGGCAGGCGACAGAGGCGTTGAAGACGCGCTACCCTCGGTTGCGGGTCGAGCCGGATCGGGTCTATCTGCACGACGACGGGCTCTGGACCTCGGGCGGTTTCACCGCGGGCCTGGATCTCGGCCTGGCACTGCTGGAAGAGGACCAGGGCCACGCCACGACCATGGCCGTGGCGCGCTCGCTGCTGCTGTTCGTCAAGCGACCGGGGGAGCACGCACAGGTTTCCGCCGCGCTGTCCAGTCAAGCCGCGTCGGATCGGCAGTTCAGCCTTCTGCATGCCTGGATCATGGATCACCTCGACGAAGACCTGCGGGTGGAGGTGCTCGCCGAGCAGGCCGGCATGTCCCCCCGCACCTTCGCACGCCACTACACCAGGCAGACCGGCCGCACGCCGGCCAAGGCGGTGGAGGCCATGCGTATGGAAGCGGCGTTGCGCGAATTGAATGATGCCGGCACGAGCCTGAAGCAGGTAGCGCGCAGATGCGGTTTCGGCAATGAACAGAACTTGCGTCGTACCTTCCTTCGGCTACGCGGCACGACTCCCGAGCACTATAGTCAGCTGCGCCCTGGGCTCGATGCCACGGCAGGAGGGTGAGGCCGCGCACCGGCCCCTCAACCCTGTGGCAACGGTCAGCGCCACGCGTCGCAGGAGGCGAGTCCCACGCCTCCCGACATCGCGACCTCGGGATCCCGTGGCCCCGGATGCCGGCAGCAGCCTGCAGCGGCAACTCCACCGCGACGGTCCCGATCACCTTGGGCGCTTCGGATATTCGGTAAGCGTTTAATACCGCAACTGGGGGGCGTCAGCGTTGCGCGACCACACAGGGTCCTCGGCAATCTCCGCTACGACCTGTTTCGGCAGACCGACGGCCCGCCTGGATTTCACCTGTTCGAAATCTACCGCGATGAGGCTGCCGTCGCCGCGCATCGAGCTAGCGAACACTATACGGCCTACCGCGCGAAAGCGGCGGGCTGGTTGGCGGAGCCGCCGGTGATCAAGGTGCTGGCGGCGGTCGACGTGGCGGCGGCGTAGGCAGCATAGTGCTCGGGCGATACGGGACGCGGGATTTTC
>Ga0157367_1000856_pt1 | contig 13921 bp, 10 predicted proteins | sample AttbisABBM2_FD_113142 | JGI IMG/M metagenome (GOLD analysis project Ga0157367, IMG submission 113142) | Fungus gardens microbial communities from leaf cutter ant in Botucatu, State of São Paulo, Brazil - Atta bisphaerica ABBM2 | ecosystem: Host-associated > Fungi > Mycelium > Unclassified ...
GGCCCTTATCTGGTCGGCTACCTGAAGGACAGCTTCGGCACCTTCACGGCCGGCATGCTCGGCCTCGCGATCGTGCTGGCGATCACGACGCTGCTCACGCTGTCGCTGTATGCGTTCGAACGGAGCGAATGACATGGACACGACGGTTTCGATCAAGCGACGCCGGCTGCTCGGCGCGGCCGCCGCGTCGCTCGCGCTGCCCGCGTGCGTCGATACGCGCGCGCCGGCCCAACATGGAGCTTCCCGCATGACGACGCAAAGCAACTATCTCGCGGTGCGCCCCGACTGGCTCGCGTCGGCGCTCGAACCCGCGCTCGAGCCCGACCTGCCGATCGTCGACGCGCATCATCATTTCTATGAACGGCCGGGCTGGATCTACATGCTCGACGACTATCTGCAGGACGCGCGGTCGTCGGGCCACAACGTCCAGGCGTCGGTCTACATGCAGGCGCAGACGCGCTATCGCGAGGCCGGCCCGGCCGAACTGAAGCCGGCCGGCGAGACGGCCTATGTCGCCGGCGTGACCGAGCCGCTCCGGCACGGCAAACCGGCCGTCGCGAAAGGCATCGTCGGTCACGCGGACCTGCGGCTCGGCGCACGGGTGCGCGACGTGCTGGAAGCGCATCTCGAAGCGGGGCGCGGGCGCTTTCGCGGGGTTCGGCACCTGACCACGTGGGATGCCGATCCGACGCTCGCCAATCCGCTGTCGGCGGTGCCGCGCGGGCTGCTGCTCGATCCCGCGTACCGGGCCGGCGTCGCGCAGCTCGCGCCGCTCGGGCTGTCGTACGACGCGTGGCTGTTCTTTCCTCAGTTACCCGAACTGTTCGATCTGGCGAAGGCGAACCCCGAAACGAATATCATCGTCAACCACTGCGGCGGCGTCGTGCGGATCGCGAGCTATGCGGACAGGCGGCCGGAGGTGTTCAAGCACTGGTCGGCGTCGATGCGCATGCTCGCGCAACTGCCGAACGTGTACGTGAAGGTCGGCGGGCTCGGGATGCGCATCAACGGTTTCGATTTCGAGAAGGGCGCGCGGCCGCCGTCTTCCACGCATCTCGCCGATGCATGGAAGCCGTGGATGATGACGTGCATCGATGCGTTCGGCGCCGAGCGCTGCATGTTCGAGAGCAATTTCCCGGTCGACAAGGGCTCGTATTCGTACGCGAACGGCTGGAATGCGTTCAAGCGGCTGACCGCGCAGGCGAGCGCGGACGAGCGCGACGCGCTGTTCCGGGGGACCGTCACGCGTGTTTATCGGCTCGGCTGACCGGGTATCGCGGTGCGTGCCGGCATGTTCAGCCAGGCACACCCGCCCGGCGACGTGCGGGCAAATCGTCATCGATATGCAAGCACGCCTCCGACGCAGTCGCGTCGATCAAACGCAAAATCAAGAATTATCGCGAAGAGGGCGGGACGACGACGATCAGCCGGATGCCGTGGAATCAAACGCCATCGTGAGCAGTGCCGGCGCGTAGCGCGTGGCAGTCGTCGCCCCGGAACCCCCGCGGTCGTCGTCGGCCGCGGGGCGCTGCCGGACAGCGCGTGCGTCGTGAAACCGCTGATGAGCTTCCCGAGCGTCGTCGGTGATCGACGCGTATGGGCAACCGTCATCGATCGAAGCGTTCGAGTCGTTGCCCTGCATCACGACCGCGGGCGTACTGGAAGGCCGGCCGTGGCGATCGCAGGGCGAAGGCGCGCGCGCGATCCAGGCGCGCGTGCAGGCGCGGGCCGCGCCACGGAGATCGGTGCGATGACCGCAGCGTCCGGCCTTGCTCGGATCATGAGCACTCGATCGCCACGGGGTTTGTCGACTGACTGAGCCTGATCTCGCCCAGGTACGCGCTGTCGCCCAATTCACACTCGCGCCATGCATTGCCGAGGGCATGTCGGATTTTGACTCTGTAGAGGCCGCTGCCCTTGGCCAGGCCGTCGAACCGGAAATCGCCGAAGCCGTCCGAGACGGTTTCGGCTATCTGCAGATTACCGGCATACAAGTCGACGGCCGCCTCCGCGACACACTCGACCACGTTTCCTGCCTGCACAACACTGATACTTCCGCCGATGAAGCACGTTTCCCAGCGCTCGAGGCCGCTGTACCACACGCGGGGCTTCGTGCCCAGGTTGGGGCGCAATACCTTGAGTCCCTCGCGCCGGGCCTTCTCGGCCATCGCCGTGTCATCGAGCCTGACCGTCTCGAAGACATCGGTGGGGCACGACTGCTGACAACGCGGGCGGGGCCAGCCCTGGTCGAGCAAATGCGCATCGAAGATCCAGATCTGGGGCAGTTGCAGTTCTTCGTTCCAGACGATCGCCTTGTAGGGGCACGCCTTCACGATGTCCTTTCGGCCTCGCGCCTTGTCCGGATCGATGATGACGATGCCGTCGGCGCGCTTGCGAATGGCGCTACCGCCCACACGCATGCAGGGCGCGTCGTCGCAGTGGTTGCACATGACCGGCAGATAAGTGGTCTCGATCATATGCGAAGCACCCTGTACACGACGCACGATGCGGATGAGGCTCTCGGCGTTGGCCGCGGCGGGTGCCGCGTAACCGGGGAAGTCATTGCCGACGTGCTCGTCCCGCGCGGCGATCACGCAGTTCTGGCAGTTTTCGCAACGGCCGACTTTGATAATCAGGTTCCACTTGCTCATTTGAAATTCCTCACGCTGCGCGACCGAGCATGAACGCCTCGGCACCGCGCCATTTCTCGACCTGCACCAGGCAGGAATTCGGGCTCATGCTGCTGGTGCCGGAGGTCTGCGGCCGGTCGGGGGTCAGCATGTTCATGCAACCGCCAATCTCGACTTGCTCGCCGTCGATTTCGATCAGCTGAAATTCAGCGCTCGCCTCGTAGGATTTCACCACTCCAGCGTTTACCAGGGGCGAGACATCGGCCGCACAAATCACGGCGCCGCGGTCGTTGTGTACTTTGACGAGATCGCGATGCGCAATGCGTCGAATGGCGGCGTCAGCCGGATTGAGCCTCAGGAGCCAGAACCGGTGCCCCGCGATCAGCGCGCGATGATCGTCGATGCCGTTCACTGCGGAATTTTTTCCGTCACCAAGGGTATGAAAGCTGTAGCGGCTGTGGGTGGCAATCAATTGCAGCGGGTAGCGCCGGGCCAGGTCCGAGCGCAGACCCTCCCAGGAGGGGATATATCGGTTGAGCGGCGGCCGCTCGGGATTGTCCGCCGTGTGTCGCTTCAGCAACTCGGGCACGAACTCCAGCTTGCCGCTCGGCGTCTGCAGGCCCTTGCCGAACTTTTCCGAGAACTGTGACGGCAGCGGATGAGGTTCCGGCAGGTCCTTCTTCCTGTCTTCCGCATACCAGCGCATGTCCACGGGATGGCGCAGCTCGGGCTTTTCGGGCGGCACGACGAAGTAGCCCTTGCGGCAGAACGCTCGCCACGAGATGTGATCGGGCAGATCCGACGAGTCGAAGACGCGCTTGACCCAGTCGAGATCGCCGCAGCCTTCGGTGAAAACGCCACCCAGGCCCAACCGGGTCAGGATGGCGGTGAAAATGTCGTAGTCGGAACGGGATTCGCCCAAGGGTTCGATGCACTTGTGCTGCAGCGTCAGCATGCGATGGTTGACCGTGCCATACCCATGGTGCGCGTAGCCACCCGAATTCGCCCATTCGCCAATGTCCCAGCGCTCCAGCGAAGTGCAGGCGGGCAGGATGATGTCGGCGAACCGGGCTTCGCCTTCCATCCAGATCGACTGATTGACGACGAACTCGATGCTCGAATGCCGGTAGGCCTGCGTCCAGCGTCCGGAATTCGTCACGGTGCTGAACGCGGATCCGCCGTAGCGATAGATCATGCGGATCGGCGAATAGCCGGGCATCGGGTAGGTGAACGGCGCAAACTGGGCTTCCTGGGACATGCCGTCCCAGAGATAGCCGGCAGCGTGACCGTTGAGAATCGCATCGGGCATCTGCTGTCGCGGCACCATCTGCTTGACGGGATTCATGGTCAGGATATGCGGCATGCGCTGGTAGTTGTCCACCGCATTGGCGGTCCACGCCAGGTCGCCTGAAATGCCGCCGTCCGCGTAGCCGGGGAAGTAGAACTGGAGGTCGTGCGGGACGCCGATTTCGAGGCAGCCGAAATTCACCCCCGGCTTGCCCCAGCCCTGCATGGACATCATCATGATCATGCAGCGCGCCCATTGCGCCCCGGTCGCCCCGCGGCCCGCGCCACCGAATCCCGCGCCGGTCATCCCGACGGCGAGATGAACCTTTTTCCTGCCCCATAGGCGCGCGAGTGCGCGGGCATCCTTGGCCGGCACGCCTGTCTCGCCCTCCTGCCACTCGGGAGTCTTGGGGATACCGTCGGTTTCGCCCAGAAGGTAGGCTTTCCAATCGTCGAAACCGGTCGTGCGCGTCGCGACGTAATCCTCGTCGTAAAGGCCCTCCACGGTCCACACGTACATGATGGCGGTCGCCAGGGCGGCATCGGTTTGCGGCCGGATCGGGATCCAGCGGCCGCCCAGCAGCTGTGCGGTGGGATTGCAGTGCGGGTCGATGTGAACGAACTCGATGCCGAGCTCCTTGGCCCACAGGCGGCGGGGGGTTCCCTCGAATCCTGCGTAGGCCCCGTTGGTACTTTCGGGGTCGCAGGACCAGAACACGATCATTTCGGCTTCCTTGAGACCATCCTCGAGGCCGCCATAGCCGGAGGGCACGCCGACGCGCATCGCGTTGCCGAAATGATGCATGGCGCCCCAGTACCAGCCTTCCCAGCTGTCCGGGTTCGCGGCGACCCGGGTGAAGCCGATCAGGTTGGCGAATCGCGTCAGCGCGCTGAGGTAGTAGCCGACGTTGCCCCACTGGTGGTGGGACGACATCGGGAACGTGATGGAGCCGGGGCCGTGAACACGCTTCTGCCGGTTGATCTCCCTGGCGACGATGTCCAGGGCTTCGTCCCAGCTGATACGCACATAGCCGGACTTGCCGCGGTTCTGTGGGTTGCGCTCGCCGTCGGGGTCGAAGTCGACCCGCTTCATCGGGTGAAGGATGCGCTTGTCGGAGTAGACCAGCGACTTGAGGGTCAACGCGTGGGGCGCGACCAATCCACGCCGTGGCGGGCTGAAGCGGCGTCCACGTGCCTCGATCACCCAACTCGACGCATCCGTATCGTCCAGCTCGATGGGCGTCACGCGGACGATGCGGCCATCCTTGACGTAGACGAACAGGGGCCCGCCATTGGTACAGGTCGTGTAGCGTCGGGTGCCGTCGCGCATGGGCGTGCCCATCGTCAGGCCGACGGTGCGCATCATGCTCAGGGTTTGCATGAGCCAAACCAGCAGTTCGTCCTCGCCCTCGGTGACCACCTTGAAGTTCTTGGCGGCATGGACGATTTCGCCCTGGTCCGGGCTCGGGGAAAGGAACTTCAGGGCGGTGGCGACGTCCTTGAAGGCCATGCGCACGTCGGGCCGCGGATGCTTGCCGGCGCGCGACCGAATGCGGCCATTCCTGAACTCGATGGCGCGACCGATGCTTTGATCCATGAGCCCGATCCACGCGACGAGATTGCGCTCCCTGAGGCGATCGCGATAGGCGGGGAAGCGGCGCGCCGTCAGGTCCAGAACCTTGGGCAATGCAAAAAGAATGGTCTTGAGAGCCTGTCGTTTCATCGTTCGATCCAAAGTGTTGCTTCCATGCGGGGGGGCTGGCATCGGGTCGCACCCGCTAGAACGTATAAGCGACGTTCAGGAAAACGCTGACGGGATTGAGTCGGAGCGTCGATTTGGAAACGATCTGCGTCCCGGTCGCGGTCTGTCCGTATAACGTGAGGTGGGTCTTCACCGGCATGTAGCCGACGGACGTACCGACAGACCAATGTTTGGTCATCGCGTAACTCGCCCCGAGCTCGAACACGGGGTTCCACGATGCGCTGAGTGTCGCGCGCGCCGAGCCACCCGGCCCAAAGCTGTCGGAGACAAACTGGCGATTGGTTGCCCGCACCTGGGTGAACCACGTGTAGTTCACGCCAAGTCCTGCGTACGGACGGAATTTCGATGCGGCTGAAAACAGGTGATATCGAAGCTCGATGGCGGGCGGCATCGGCCTTGTCGTGCCGAGGGTGCCATACTTCTGCAACGTCCCGTCACCGGCCAGATTGACTTTCAGTGGCAGTCCGAACAGCATGGCGACACCAACGTTGTCGGTGACGTAGTACTCGGTGGTGATTCCCGTCGTATCCGTCGAGCTGGCATGCGCCCCGGTACCGGCCATTTGCTGATTCACCGTTACGCCGCCAACACTTTGCACGGTCAGGGGCGTCGCGTTGCCCTGGGGCGAGATGTGCAGCCATCCAACCGACGTAGTGATGCTTCCGGCCGTCTGCGCATCTGCATGGTCGGCAAGTGCGGCCGTGCAGATACAAACCGCCACGCCTGCAAAATGCATCGTTCGCGTGAAATCCAATTTTCGTCTCCTCTGTCTCGATGCGATTCAAGAACTGCAGATAATCTGGATACCTTATTGGTCATGACGAGCCGCTCTCGGAATTTGTGTTGTCGCGGCTAGTCGCGCGCCGCCGTCACCGCAGATCTGTTGCTGTCGGATCGGTCGATCGAATTGGTTTCGCGGCGAACGAGATTGAAAACGCAAACGGAAAGCGCCCCAGCACGAAGCGCGCCGCAGTCTCGAGTGCGGGATTGCTCAGCTCGACCACGACCGACATTCCGCCGGAATCACTGGTCTCGACGTTGACTGATGCGCCGGGGGCTCCGCCCTGGTCCAATGCCGTGCGGAGCGCGTCACTCGTCTCTCGGCGCTTGAGTTCCGGTTTGAATATCTTGCCGACGCCTGTGAGCGGGATCGCTTCGACGATTCGGACATGCCTGGGCAGGGCGGCGCGTTCAGCGATCTCCCGCTGCATGAACACTTGCAGATCGTGCTCGGTAGCGGTCATACCGGGCTTGAGCTGAACATACGCGACCGGCAACTCGCCGGCATAGGCATCGGGGCGCCCGATTGCCGCGGCGATCTGGACCGCCGGGTGTCGATGCAGCGGTTCCTCGATCGTCGCCGGGTCGATATTGTGTCCACCGCGGATAATCAACTCCTTCTTGCGGCCGGTCAGCCAGAAGTAACCGTCGATGTCGCAGCGGCCGAGGTCGCCGGTGTTGAGCCAGCGCTTGCCGTCGCCGAGATCGAGCCACAGGGCCTTGTTCTGGTCGGGACGCGTGTAGCCGGTGAAGACGTTCGGCCCGGAGATGACGAGCAGCCCCTCCTCGTTAGCTGCGCAGTCGCGCAGATACCGTCCCGCATCGTCCACGACGACTGCCTTCATCGCCTGGAAGGGGATGCGAAGCCCGATCGATCCCAGCCGACGCTCGCCGGTCGGCGGGTTGACGCTGCTCACGCACGTTCCTTCGGTCAGGCCGTAACCTTCGAGAATCCGGATGCCCGTTTTTTCCTGGAAGGCCCTGAAGACGCCGACCGGCATCGGCGCGGCACCGCACAGGCCGTATTCGAGCGAGTCGATCACATGATCGTCGACAGGAATGTCGAGCAGCGAAGCATAAAGCGTCGGGACGCCACTGAAGAAATTGATGTGATGATGTTCGACGATTTCCCAGAAACGTTTGACGACGCCGTCGCCTCGGTAACCCTGCGGTGTGCCGAGCACGACATGGGCGCCGCGCGAGAAAGGCAGGAGGCCGGTCACCATCGCGGCATTGACGTGAAAGAGCGGCAAGCCGCAAAAAGTCGCTTTGCCGGGGCCGATACTGTCGCCGAAGAACCGCCCGGCGCTCCATGCATTCGCCACTTCGTTGCCGTGGCTGCGCATCGCGATTTTCGGCAACCCGGTGGTTCCACCAGTACAGAAGAAGGAGGACATGTCGCCAGGTTGAATGCGGCGCGCATTGTCGAGCGCCGTACCGGATTCCCGCGCGATTGCCGTACCGAAGTCGTGAATCCGGATGTGCGCAGGCACCGCGCTGCGCAAACCGCCATCGCCGTACAGCCGCGCACACGCGTCGTGCTGGAGCGTGCGCGCCGCCGGCTGCGCCATGCCCCGCACGCGATCGGCCGGATTGACCAGCACGAGATGCCGCAGCGGCTCGACCTCATGAAGGATCTCCGCGACTTTTTGCCAGAGATCGGCCCCGGGAAATGGCGCGAGCGTCACGAGTACGCTGGCGCCGGCCGCTTTGAGCAGACTGCCTATCGCTTCCCCTTCGAGGAGCGGATTGATCGCGCATACGATGCCGGCCGCTTGCCCGCCCCAGATCACGAAATGTGTTTCGGGAAGATTGGGCAGCACATAAGCGATCACCGAATGCGAGCTCACGCCGAGGCGCGTGAACATGTTGGCCGTGCGCGTGATGTCACGAACCAGCTCGCGATAGGTCCAGCACTCGGCGTCGCGGTGCGCATCGGCGGTCATGAAAAAGGAGAGGGCGGGGGCGGACGGATCGATGGCCGCACCGGCGCAGATCATCTCGTATGTGCTGGCCGGGAGGTCGGGCGGAAGGCCCTGCGCTTCGATCGCCAGCACGTCGTTCCGGGTCGCGATGCCGTTCATGCTGCTTCGTCCACGATCTCGTTGCGTTGCACGCCCAGATCGATCGTTCCGTCGCGGCTCGCGATGCGGGCTTCGACGATATCGCCGGCCTTCAGATACTGCGCGCGTCCTGCCTGCACCTTCATGAACATCTTCCACTTGACGGATTCGGGAAAAAGCGCAACAGCTCGCTGCTTGAGCGGCGACGGGATGCTGAGTGCGCAGCCGGCCGGCGTGCCGGTCGCGAGCAGGTCGCCGGCGCGAAGGTCGTGCACGCCCGACAACTCGGTCAACGTTTCCGCCGGACCGTAGACGAGGTTCGATGTCGAGTCCTGCTGGCGCACCGCGCCGTTGACGGTCAACGTCAGGTCGAGCGCCTTCAGCTTCGGGAAGTCACGCCGCTCGAGCAGGCACAGATAGGGGCCGACCGGGCCAAACGTCCGGAAGCTCTTGCCCTTGTAGAACTGCATCTGCGGGATCTGGACATCGCGCGCGGAATAGTCGTTGACGATCACGGTGCCCGCGACATAGTCGTGCAGGTTCGCGTCCGTGATCTGCCGGTGAGACGTGATGTCGCGCTTGAGGATGAGGCCGAGCTCGATTTCGTAGTCGAGAAACCGGACGTGCCGCGGTTTCACGACCGGTGAGTCGGCGGCGACGATGCAACTCGTCGCCTTCGTGAAGATCATGTTGAACTTTTTCGCGTCCGGATCCATGCCCGATTCGATCATGTGGCGACGATAATTCGCGCCCTGGCAAACGAATTGCTGGTTGGCTGTGACCGGTGGCAGCCACTCCACGTCTGACTCCGGAATCGTCGATCCGTCGAGCGTGGCGAGTCGCTCAACCGGATTCGCCGCGAGAAAGCTCGCGGTTGTCTCGAAGTCGCCGGGAATCGGCGTGACGGCGCCGTTGGCGACCACCCCCCATTGGGCGCGGCCATGATGCCGGAAGTGCAGGACAAGCAGTGACATGAATAAGTCTCTCGTGAGTCGAACAGGCGGATGGGGATCAGGCGAACAGCTTCGCCAGGGTCAGCAGCTTGCCGACCGTCAGATCGGGACTGCGGCGCAGGTTGCGAAACAGCGCCGCGAGGCTCGACGGCGTGAGCCGGGGCTTCGTGAAGCTGCGCGGCATCGTCGGGCCCCACTGCGCCATCGCTTCGCGGCTGACCGCGTGCACGCCCGTCGGCTCGTCGGCGGTAAACAGGTCGCCGTCGCAATAGTGTTCGTGCTTGTCGCCCCACGGGTCCTGCCAATAGTCGAAGATCTGGCTGCCGAGAATGTGCCGGCCGATGCCCCACGCGTGCGCCCACCCGTTGTCGTGGAGCATGCGCTGGCCCATGCCGACGGCATCGGCGTCGACCAGTTCGTGCGCGCTATGGCTGTAAGTCGGCACGAACCCTTGGGCGAGCGCGAGCGTATGGTGGTCGGCCGGGCTGTCGCCGAGATCGAGCCGCATGAACGCAACGGCAGGGGAGCCGTCCGGCAGCACCTGGACATCGCTGGGGATGAACCCGAAATGCTGCGTGTACCACGCGCAGGTTTCCTGGTAGTCGGCCAGCTCGAGCACGACGTGTCCGAGCCGAATGACCTCGGGCGCGCTCGCCGGCGGCCGCTGCGTTTCGTTGATCCGCACGGGCGTGTCGACCGAGTTGAACGGGAGCGCAGCGCGATGCGGCAACGTGTCGGCCACTGTCTGGCCCGCAATCGCGTCGACCCGAAAACCCGACGGATCGATGAGCCGCACCCGAAGGCCGCCGCCGGGCCAATCCGATGCCTCGATCTCCGACGCGCCAGGGACTTTGGCGAGCGCCGCCAGATCGGCTCGGCTGTCGACCCGCAATCCGAAGCCGACGAAGCGGGCCTTCGGTGCGTGGCGAACGACATAACAGAAGTGTGCGGTGCCCGTTCCGCGCAGCAGCAATTGCGTGTCGTCCCGCAGCACCGTTCGGAGGCCGAAGTCGTTGAGAAAGCGCTCTGCCTCGTCGAGATCGGGACGATCGAAGATCAGATAGGCGAGCGCCGACGCCTTCGTTGTGGGGTGAGGGTGGCGAGCCGGTTGTGGGGTGGTCAGCTTCATGGCGGATGACAATCAGGCAGATCGAGTGGCAATCGCGAAGGCAGGCGCCGTCGCATCGAGGGGCTTGCCGCGCGACGGCAGGCATGCAATCTCACCGTCACGCGACATCACTGGCCGGACCATGAATGCCGCGAGGTCGATCGTCGATTTCGCATGGGAGCGGCGCGCCTCGTCGCCGGCGCCGCGACTGGCCGACAAATGGCCCGATGCGGCGCCGACCGGCCCGAATCCTGCGATCGGTGCGCCGAGCATCGAAGGCAGCCCGCGCTCCGGCGACGAAAGCGAGCTGTTGTGAATGGACGCGCTGGCGCCCGTATGCATGTGTGTCTCCACCGTATCTCCATTCGTCGTTCGATCAGTTCCTGAGGCCGTGTTCCGCTGCCTTTGATGACATTAAAGTCATTGCTGATGATTTTGTCAATGTAGACATTTGAATCTATACTTGGGCACGAACAAGGATCGGAAACGTCATGACGAATACACCGAGTCGCCGGACACCAAAGCGCTCCGCCCCGGAGGCAAGCAGTCCCGCGGTCGCCGAAGAGCGCGAGCCGCGTGGCGCGCGCCGCAAGCGCGAGACCCGTGCCCGCCTGCTGGACGCCGCGCTCAGACTGATGGCGGAGAAGGGCATGGAAGGCGTCGCCATCAACGAAATCACCGAGGCCGCCGACGTCGGCTTTGGCTCGTTCTACAACCACTTCGAGTCGAAGGAGGCGATCTACGCCACCCTCGTGGAATCGGTATTCGAAGAGTTCGCGGATTCGCTCGATCGCCCGGCGAGCGGCTTGTCCGACCCGGCGGAGATCATTTCCGTCTCGGTGCGGCATACGCTGATGCGCGCGCGGCGCGAGCCGGTGTGGGGGCACTTCCTGATACGCGAAGGGTTTTCGGCGCGCGTCCTGACGCATGGCCTGGGTCAGCGCCTGCTGCGGGATATCGAGCGCGGCATCGCCGAGAAGCGCTTCGTGGTCGCCGACCCATTCATAGGCTTTCTTTCGGTCGGCGGTACGGTGCTGACCGCAATTGCCGCCGAGCTCAACTTCGTCGCGCCGGGCGCGCCGGCGGCCGGCGTGCTCAAGGAACTCGGCTTTAGCGGAGAGCATTTTCCGGAACGCACGGCGGCGACGCTGCTACATACGCTGGGGCTCAAGCGCGGGGAAGCCGAGAAGATCGCAAGCCGGCCGCTGCCGGTCGTGGAAGCGGCCGAGACGGCACGGTGACGCAACGGGGCGACGCAGGCGCCGGCGAGGCCATCCCCAGCGCTTGCGCGGTACCCGTCAGCTGACTTGGTGCGCCGAGCCTGGCGTATGTCGTCCAGCCGGCCGCATGTCGAAGCGGGGCAGCGCACGGTCGATGCGGGCGTCATGTCGGACGCTGCCCGTCCGGACGTCGCACGACTGGCCGCCTTCGCGGCTACCCCGCGAATACCGGCGACGATCCCGGAAGCGATTTCTTCCAGTGCCCGGAGGGGGTGGCCATCGACGAGCGCATCGTCGCCGATGGGTTTCGGCTACGTCGAAGGCGTTACCCACGACTCTGTCGTCACGGCGCCACCGCGCTGTTTGCCGCACTGAACGTGCTCAACGGCGCCGTACTCGCCACCTGCAAACCGCGCCATCGACATCGGGGGTGCGGCGCGAGGATTCGGCTGGATTCAATCGAGCCCGCCTTGGCACAGGTACTTGATCGACAGGTAATCGTCGAGACCGTAGCGCGAGCCTTCGCGACCATAACCCGATTCCTTCACGCCGCCGAACGGTGCGGCCTCGCTCGCGAGCGCGCCTTCGTTGATGCCGACGATGCCCGTTTCGAGCCGCGCCGACACGCGCGCGATGCGCCGCACGTCCTGCGTGTAGAAATACGCGGCGAGCCCGAACGGCGTATCGTTCGCGGCGCCGACGGCCTCGTCCTCGGTATCGAAGCGAAACAACGCCGCGATCGGTCCGAAAGTTTCCTCGCAGTTCAGTTGCATGTCGGCAGTCGCGTCGGCGAGCACCGTCGGTGCGTAAAAGTTCGGGCCGAGTTCGGCCAGACGCTTGCCGCCGGCGAGCACGCGCGCGCCGCGCTCGATCGCGTCGCCGACGTGGCGCGCGATCTTGTCCACCGCGCGCGCGTTGATCATCGGGCCGATCTGCGCGGCCGGGTCGGTCGCCGGCGCGACCTTCAGCGCGGCGACGCGCGCGGCGAGCTTCGCGGCGAACGCATCGTAGACGCCGGCCTGCACGTACACGCGATTCGGCGACACGCAGGTCTGACCGCCATTGCGGAACTTGGCGGCCATCAGCCCGTCGACCGCGGCATCGAGTTCGGCATCGTCGAACACGATGAATGGCGCATTGCCGCCGAGCTCGAGCGACAGCTTCTTCAGCGTTGCCGCCGATTCGCGCGCGAGCAGCTTGCCGACCGGGGTGGATCCGGTGAACGTGATCTTGCGCACGCGGCCGTCGGCGAGCCAGTCGGCCACGGCATCGATGCCGCGTTCGCGCGACGCGGCAATCATGTTCAGCACGCCGGCCGGCACGCCGGCTTCCTGCGCGAGGAAGGCCAGCGCGAGCGCGGTGAGCGGCGTGTCTTCGGCCGGCTTCGCGACGACCGTGCAGCCCGCGGCCAGCGCGGGCGCGATCTTGCGCGCGATCATCGCGAGCGGGAAATTCCACGGCGTGATCGCGGCGACGATGCCGATCGGCTCCTTGACCGCACTGAGCCGTTTGCCGCGCTGCTGTTGCGGAATCAGGTCGCCGTAGGTGCGCGTCGCCTCCTCGGCGAACCACAGCACGTACGATGCGCCGTAGGCGACTTCACCGCGCGCTTCGGCGAGCGGCTTGCCCTGTTCGCGCGACATCAGCCTTGCGAGATCGTCGGTGTGCGCGACGATCGCCGCGTGCCACGCACGCAGGATCGCGGCCCGTTCGCGAGCGGGCGTTGCACGCCAGGCGGGCAGCGCGCGTGCCGCCGCGTCGGTCGCGGCGCGCGCGTCGGCGGCGCCGCTGTCGGGTGCGTGGGCAACGGTCTCGAGCGTGGCCGGATCGGTGACGTCGAAACGGCGGCCGTCGAGCGCGTCGTGCCAATTGCCGTCGATCAGGTTGGCGGTGCGAACGAGTTCGGTTCGGGACAGCGTAAGCGGCATGACAGATCCTTGGATGGAGCGATTCGGCGACGACGCCAGCGGCGCGGGCGCGCGACTATCCCGCGCGGACGGCGGACCGTCGCGCGCGTGGATGCCGCACGCTGTCCGTCAGTGACGTTCGCCGAACAGCGATTCGAGCGGGTAGTGCCGTTTGACGAACGGCGACTTGATGATCACGTAGCTGAAATAC
>Ga0157367_1000861_pt1 | contig 13865 bp, 12 predicted proteins | sample AttbisABBM2_FD_113142 | JGI IMG/M metagenome (GOLD analysis project Ga0157367, IMG submission 113142) | Fungus gardens microbial communities from leaf cutter ant in Botucatu, State of São Paulo, Brazil - Atta bisphaerica ABBM2 | ecosystem: Host-associated > Fungi > Mycelium > Unclassified ...
TAAGCTATTGGTATTCCCAATGTCAAGTGTATTGTTATTGTTACAGACTTCTTATATGGTGTCAAGAAAATCTTCAATTCATTGATGCACCCATATCAAATTCACTCTGCTGCTATTTCTCAAGAACTAAGAGATTTCTTTAGGAAAGATAGTAACAATCACATTGAATTCTGAGATTGTCCTAGCAAGCAGAAATGGCTGCCACACTTCTTAGTAAACAAAGACACTAGGAGGTTTGATTTTTCTCCCATTTTCCTAAGCAAATCATCCTGGAACTTTTGTAAAAAGTAAGAATGTGACTTTATTTCTGCAATATAGAGAATGACTTTCTAAGCATTGTATTTAAAAGGAGGAAATTTCCTTGAACTACTTGACAATGACTCAAATTTTCTCAAACTATCTACTATCAAGGGTAGACCATAGTTTTAGTATTTTGGCCACTTTAACTTTCTTTGCACTAGAGCTACCAAAGCTATAGTCAATCATGCTCCTATTGGGGAGTATCAGCTGAGATTTTTCCCTATGGAGGAATTTGCTTGTCCATATAGTGTATATCCCATTAAATTGAGACAACACATTCTACATGAGTATATATCAAAGTTGAAAGTAGTAGACTCTATTTATTTTTATTTGTATTTTTATTTTTATTTATTTTCTATTTTTCTATTTTTAGAACTTAGGGTTAGGGTTAGAGTGATGAGATCACACTGTCACACATCAGTCACATCAGATAATACAGTAACAGTAACAGTCATAAGTCATAAGATATATGAAAGAATGACATCATACAATGTGTACAACACATGTTGACCTTAAGGCAAACACATGGCTGTTTAGGGTAAGCTAGAAGTAGTTAGCATAGACCATGAGATTTTTGTATATAAGATAGACTATCTTGTACAGAGTTCTCTATCAAGTTCTCTTGTATTAACCCAATATAAGGTTCTTCCCATTGACCAATACTAAGATCTTTGAGTTGTAACAGTATAAGAGATTTAATAATTATTGGAATCCAAGAAGAGACTCTATTAGTCATTTCTCTTAATTTCTCATATTCAATAGCAAGACCTTCTTTTTCAAGAATAGTATTGTTTCATCAAATCACTAGTATATAGTGATATTTTTCTTTTTCTTCTTTTTATTTCTTCTTTTTTTCATAGTTTATGTGGTTTCCATCTTTATATATGTAGTCACAAAGTAGCTACCATAGACTACCTACATGCCTCATGTAATAAATTGGTTATATAACTTTTTATGATATAAATTAAATTATAAAATTTAATATTTGAGTTTTGAGAAATAACAATCAAATATTCAAAAACTAAAAAAATCTTATGTAAAGCTCTGAATATAAGTAAAACTTAATATTAGACTATATACTTTATATATCATGGTCTAAATTTTAAATAATAATTAAAAAACCAACATACTATAGTTATACTATGTAATGTATAATTGCAATTTGTATAACAAAATTCAAAAAAAATCAAATCATTAAATTTATTATAAATCAAATTAATTAACTAAAATAATGAATATTATCTTTAACTTGGCTATTCTAATGCTAAATAATAAGTATTTTGATATAAAACTTATTTAGTTAAAAAGATAGATTAAAACAGTGATAATTTACAAGTTATTGTTTTTTTTTTTTAAAATCAACAATTTATTACATGGCGCATGGTGGCAGACTGTGGTAGCTACTTTGTAACTACATACAGAAGATACAGATAACATATAGAAGAGGAAACTGAGAAGAAAAAGAAAAAGACAAGCTATTGTTTGTAAATTGTATAAAGTTATTTTTTTTAATTTAGTGTAATTTTTCATTTTTACTTCATTTTTTTTTTTTTTTGAGATCAACAATTTATTACACAGGGCACGATGGTAGACTGTGCCTACAGGAGAATTTATACATGGTAATACCCAAACTCTAACCCTTTTTATGTGGTTATCTATCACAAAGGGAATACTAAGGAATTGAATTCACAATCTTAAGTAGGTAGATAGTGTAACTTACATGAATAGAGAGCTTTATCCACTTATACCACCACACCCCTATCTTTCTACTTCTTTATTAGCCAATATTTCAATAATACTTATATTGATGAAAATATTTAGTTTAATTTTATAACTTAGTAGATTTTTAATTTAAATAAAAATATATTATATAAAATGATGGAAAAATATTTAGATTTGTAAAAGATAAGAGTTATTCTATTGTATATAAAAATAAAATCATTAATAAATATCTCTTTAAAAATCTGAATACAAACTAGATAACTAATTTAAGTTAATCTAGTTATACTTTAATATTATTAAAATGAAAAATATAAAACAAGTAAATATTATGAAATAAGTTATTTATATTAAATAGTAATAATAGATATAATTAAGTTAATATATTTTAAAATTTATAGTTTAAAAACTTTATTAAATTATAGTAATTGTTACTGTAAAATAGTAAATTAAACTTTTAAAATATTTTAATATACTTACTTGCTTATTTAAAATAAAATTTAAACTTAATTCAAGTAAAATAATATAATATCACAATATACTAGAAATATATAAGACAAAGTTATTTATATTAAAAACTTTAATAAGATAATATTGTAAAATTTATAAATAGTAAAATTTATATTTTATATTTTTTTAATGTTAAATATTACTGTTATAATTTTATAATATAATGAAATAATGTAAAAATTTGATAAAAAATATATAATAAGTTTTCTTATATTTTCTCAATATAAAGGTTTGTTTTTTGTCTTTTTAAATCATAATAAATATAAGTTTTTTTCTTTATTCTAATAATCATTTTATTTTACTTTTAAATAAGATAACTTTTTTTTTAAGTTATGTTTTTTCAACTAAGTATTTCAACTACTTTTTTAACAATTACTTATATAAAATTACAATTACATATAAAAATAGTATTAAATATAAGTTAAGATCAAGTTTATTATTTAAAATGTAGTTATAAGTTTGTAAATAAGCTTTCTAACTCAATTTATAATCTGGATAATTTATTTACTTTTTTAGATAACTATATCTAAAAAGAAATAAATATTTCAACCTTTCTTTATATAATTAACTATAAATATTTATAATTATATCTAATAATTGTTTTAGTATTAAAATTTAGTAAAATAAAATAATAAAAATATATTAATATAGTTTGCATATATTTTAATAAAATATAACTCTTATATTAAAAATATTATAACAAGTTGTTTTTATTTAGTATAATTTTTATCTTTTACTTCTTTATTATTTAATATTCAAATTATATTTATATGAATGAGTTTAATTTTATAACTTTGTATATTTTTAATATAACTAATTATCTCTTTTTTTTTTTTAAATCAACAATTTATAATGTGAGGTGTGAGGACAGACTATGGTAACTACTTAGTAGCTATAGTACATTGATAGGCAGACAACATGAAAATGAAAAAGAAGAGAAAAAGAAAAAAAGAAAAAAGAAAAAGAAACCTAGCTATATTAACAGGATTGCTACATTACTGTACTCTACTTTCAAAAGAGTTCCTGTTGTTTTCTACTGTGCTAATCTCTATTGAAACAGTTATGCCAATAAGGACAACTATAGCTGTCTGCTTGATAGTCTCCTTTGTAATTTACATACTTGAAGACATGAGGACATGGCTCACCAACCTTGGTAGCTGCACGATTTACTTTCTTGTTTTCCATACAACACCATGCTTTCTCTCTGTGATGTTTGGTATCATGAGCTCCATAGCACTTAGCACATCTAGAGATATAAGAGCGACAACTTAGTGTTGAATATCCCCACTTCCAACAGTTCTTACACTGAGGAACTTTTGGGTTCATGTTAGTCCCATGAATGGTCACAATAAATCACCCAATGTTAAATCGTCGATTGATAATGTTCTTTGCACAAGAACCACTCTAGGAATCCTAGGTGTTCACCCATACCACTGCTTTATTGGATTTGGGTAATGCTTTGATGATACAAGGTTTCAAAGCCAATATTGCATTCTTGAAGAGATGTGAATCTTTTAAAACACCTTCGATAATATCAGGAGTCATGACTCCTAATTTGTTCGAGTATGGAAGTCCAATGATTTTTATATATGACTTGGACTTAGGGAGGCAAGGACTCTTGATGGAATCTGGATTTATGTTTTGAACATTCTTCAAGTATTTCTCAATTGTTGATAAATCGAGATCGCTAGCAGGTTTATTTGTCGTGATAATGATTCCATTGACATTAAATCAAATGAAATCTGCAAAAGTGTCTGATTTGGAGTTTTTCAGACACTTATTGACATTAGAAATTGTGGATGTGGGCTGAGTTGACAATCAACTCAGCATTAGCTTTGGTCATAGGAATTATAACCTCTCTCCTTGACTGCCCTCTAGTCGTCATGTTGATCTTGGGTTTCTTCATACCTCTGCCACTGTTCTTTGCTTTCAACATCTTTCCAACTTCATCAGCTGATAAAGTGGGAAACACTTCCTTCACCCAAATAACATCTTCAATGCTCGATGGGATATTTGCTTTAGAAGCCTGTGCATAAGACTTCTTCATAATTGTAGGCTTCAGAGCCTTCTTCTTGTTTGGTCCAGTCATTTTGCTGGGAGGAGGAGCTACAGGAACGTTTGAATTCATAGCAGTGGTAGGCATAGAAGGCGATGGCTTCTTTGCCTCAGGTTGGTTCAACAAGTCATGTTTCACATAGCTGTTCAGAATTCTCTCGCCTACAAGATCGTGAAAGGTCTTACCATCTTCAAAGGTAGAAGATTCTACCTAGAGGAGTAAATGGCTGTGATGAGGCTCCAAAAGCCTTTTGTAACTTGTTTAAAATCCTTAATGGGTGACTTCTTGTCTGCCAGGCTACTCTTGATGTAATTGATAATTCTTGAAATTGACTGAGCTATATTGATGGCATCTATCTTGGACATTTCATCTGTTCCGAAGATAGATAATGCGTGATGAACTCCATCCCAGGAACTTGGTATCAAAGGCTGTTTTCCACCATAGTTTAATAATGAAGAGCCAGAATCAATCGGCTCTGCTCTTCTCTTCCCTCTCACATCCCTATTATGTAATGGAGCATGAGGTGACGACACATTCTCTCCTGCTAGAGACATGGGGTGTAGGTGAGGACTGAACTTTAGATATGTCTTCGCTCCAATCCATCAATGATTCATCCTCAGACTCTTGAAGCCTGGATTTCATGAAAAAACTTTCTATTTCCTTGACTTCTGCCGGCATTTTCGCACTGAGGGTATGTTTCAATTTCATGATTAACTTACTCAGAGTAGAGAAAGATGTTAAATTACTATTATTTCCTATGAGCGCTAACCACTCAAGATGGTAGTAGGAGGAAAGAAGCAATAATGGCTGATAACTAATTATTTCAAAATAGCATATTATTTAAAAATACCAGAAATATTTAAAAAATAAAATTTTTATAAAATTAGTTTTTATATATATTTTATTACAAACTAATATTTTATATATACTAATTAACTTATTTTAAAAAAACTAATATACTATTATAATATATAATTGTAATTTATTAATTGAAATATTAAATATTTTTTCAACTTAGTTATTTTAATATAAAACTTATTTTACATTATTATTAAGTTATTGCTTATAAAGTTGTTTTTATTTAGTCTAATTTTTGTTTTTACTTTTTTATTAGCTAATATTTACATTGATAAAAATATTTAGTTTATTAATCTATTTTTAATATAACTTACAATTTTAAAAGAACATATATTTATACATAATAAAATCAACTAAATAAAAATATTTAGATTTATATTATTAAAAATATAAAATAATTAAATAAAATTTTTAATTAATTTGTACTTTACTATATTAGCTTATTCTAAATAATTATATATTTGTCTTGAAATTAACATATCTTAAACATATTATTTTTTTTAAAATTTACTATTTTTTATTATAGTCTATAATTATATAACTAATATTTAATACCAAGTCATATTTATATGATAGTTTATAAGATATCACATTAAATCAATAAGAAAGAAAAAGTTTACTATTTTTTATTCTAATAATAAGTTAAAATTAAGTTTATTATCTAAGATTTAGATATAAGTTTACAAATAAGTTTTTTAACTTGATGTCAAAGCTGAAGATAGTGGACTCTAGTTATTTTCTATTTCCTCTTTTTATTTCTATTTCTCTTTTTGATTTTTCTTGATTTAGGACTTAGGGTTAGTGATGACATCACTCAGTTACACCTCAGTCACATTAGATGATACAGTGATAGTAACAGCTGCAAGTCACATAATACATGGAAGAACATAGAAGGTTCTGAGAGAATAATGTTATATAATGTGTGAAACATATGTTGATCTTAAGATAGACACATGGTCATCTAAGGTAGGCTAGAAATATGCTCGCATGGACCATTAGGTATCAGTATATAAAGTAGACAATCCTATACCAAGTTCTCTTATGTAAACCCTATATAAGATTCTTTCTTTTAACTAATACTAAGATCTTAAGTTCATAATACTTGATATATAACCTAGATAATTTATTTAATTTTTTAAAGAACTATATTTAAATATTGATAATTATACTTGGTAAATAATTAAAAACTAGATTTATTTCAGTATTAATAATAAGTTTTTTGAATAACTAGAAATAAAATATGAATATATTATTATATCTTAAGATTTAGAGTTAAAGTCAAAAGAAAAATCTTGAATTGGATTAATTACAAGAGAACTTGATAAATACATAAGTATCTACCTTATATACTAACAACTATTAGTCTATATTCTATTACTTTAGCTTATTTTAAATAACTATATATTATTCTTAAAGTTAATATATGTAAAACATGCTGTATATTATTATTATTCTAGAACTTTCTATATTTTTTATTATGACTACATGATCATGTGACATGTTATATGAATAGTTTGTAACAGTTATAATTGTCATGTCATACTAAACTCTAACTTTAGAATAATTAAAATTAAAATTAAAATAGGGTCTAACATTTATATGTAGCCCAAAATATAAATAGAATATAGTCTACAAAAGAAAGTTTAAAAGTATGAAAATATTAGGAAATTCTATTAGAGAATTGTTGTTTATATATAAACAATACTTTATAAAATATATATTATGCCTATTACACTCTATAGCTTCTAGCTATGATACTACAAGGGAATATTTTTCTTCCACTCTCTTAAAGAATTAAAGAAAATATAAGATAGAATTGTATTATGAATCACTAGTGTTTTTTGTACTTTACTATCATGAAAAGTTGAAGTCTTAGCAAGTTTAATTCTTATTCACCTTTATCTTGACAAAATCAGTAAAAAACATCATCTGAGAGTTGCATCTTTACCTTAGCAACATACTCTCAATTTTCTATTAGACAACCATTACTTGAAGAAGGCCAAACTTCATAGCTTATCAATGGCTCTTCTTACACAAAAACAATATTCAAAAATCAAAAGTTTAATAGTAGACTCTAACAATTGTTTAAATGAAGTTTTCTTTTTCTTTTATAAACTTTACAAAGAACTCTCTCTAGGCCTTTACTTAGTAAATACATTTCCTAATCATTTCCTTTTTTACATACAAGAATATAACTACTCTTACCAAAAGAAACTTAATAAAATCTTTGTCAACTCTATTTCAAACCCAAATACTATCATAGTTATATCTGATACCAATATCAAGAATAATATTACTACTTCAATTTTGTATATATTGCAAAAACAATTCATCATATAATGACTATCACATCCACTTAAGTAGAACTCTTTTCCATTAGATGTGGAATTAATCAAGCAGTTCAAGTTCTAAATATTAAGAAAATTATTATTATTATAGATGCTATTCCAGCTACAAGATATATTTTTGATTTGTCTACTTATTCTTATCAATTGCACTCTATTACTGTATCTCAAAACCTTAGAGCCTTTTTCAAAAGAAACTCTAATAAGCTTAATTTTGTTTTGGAATTGTTCTAGCAGCTATAAATGGCCTTCTCATTTTGTAGTCAACATAGAGACTAAACAACTCAAGATAAACTATATTCCTATGCAAATTGTTGTGGCAACCACTAGACATAAAGTCCAATAACAGCACAAGTAGTAAATCTCATAGGAGAGATATCTAGTGGGAACACAAGTTGTGTATTCACAAGAGAACTCGACAGGAAACCACAACAGTATTCTACCAACTATTTATATTAATTACCTATGGTCTATGCTATGACTGTACATCCTGCCCTAATGTCCATGCCATGTTCTCATGTTCATTGGTAATCCGCCTCATGTCCTATTACTCATCCACCATGCGTCTACCTCAAGACCAGCATGCCATATATACATACAAGTTATTTTCTGCCAATCTCCTAACTATCTCTTCCACCAGCTCATCATATTCTTCTTCTCCCTCTGTTCTAATAATTACATCATCAATAAAACTCACTACCTTCCCAGTGTTGATAATATTCCATAGAATCTCATACATTATGGTCTGGAATATCACCAGTGAATTCATTAATCTGAAAAACATCACAGTTGGTTCAAATGATCCTTCTAGAGTAGTGAATGCTGCCTTTCACTCATCTCCCTCCTTTATCCTTATATTATTGTATCCCCACCTCAGGTCCATTTTTGTAAACACTTTTTTGGTGCTTATGTTTTCTACTATGTCCAAAATTAAAGACAAAGGGTAGTTATTTTTGACTGTCCACTCATTAAAATACCTATAATTCTGCACCATCCTCTTTTTCCCATTCTTATTTCTTACAAAGAATACCAGTGTTGTTTGAGGTGACTTCAAGGGTCTGATATATTCCTTTCTCAATTGTTCAGATATGAACTCATGCACCTCTTCTCTTTCTTCTCTCAACAACAGATATATTTTTCCCTTCCTCAGCACAAACCCTTTCTTCATGTCTATGGCATGATCCCACAGCTTCCTGGTGGGTATTCTTTCACTAGCTTTCTTGCCAAAGATGTAAATCCACTTGTAGAGTTTTGCTGAAACCAGCTTATTTGCTTCTTCCTCCAACTTTACCACTTCTTCTTTTTTGTCCCAAATTTCCCATTCTTCTACTACTTTTCTTACTTTCATTTTTCATTTTTTGGTTTTTCTTTTCTTCCTTCTATCTTTCCTCTCTTTCTTCCCAGCTTCTTCTCTTTCTTCTTCTTCCTTCTGTTTTTGCCACCCTGACTTTCTCTGTTTCAGTCTCCATTGGCTTTCACATTCTTCCAGACATCTCATTATTTTTAATTCCCCTGTTCTCCAATCAATTTTAGGATTGTGGTGGGCTAGCCATGGCATTTCCAAGATTACATTCCATTTTTGTCCCCCAATGACATCTATCTCTGTTCTCTCTCTATGTCTCTAATAATAAATATTTACTTCCACTGTATTTTCAATTGGCCCCTCTTTATTGAATGTCCTGTTCACATTTCTTACATATATTGGGTTTTCAATTATTTCAAATTTAAACCCCTGCTTCCCTGCAAATTCTGAACTCATTACTAATCCCATAGCTCTACTGTCTAACAAGCATTCTACTATCACTCCTTCTTGTGTATCAATTCTTTCCAACCCAATTTTCACTGTCACTTCTCTTAACATATCCTGATTGTTCAGGTTGTATGTAGATGTATTTTCTACTACTCTAGAGAGCATTGCAAACCTATTATTATTGAGACCTAGTTGAAGACTACCAGATTTTCTTCCCTATTTAAATTACGTTGTCCATTATTTTGTTCTGTTGCTAGCCTCTGTTCGTATTCTAGTCTTCTTACCTCCCCAATTCTGTTCCCTGTTCCCCTATTCCTACAATTCCTCACCAGATTCCCAAATTTCCTGCAGTTGTAGCAGTTTCTATTTCTCTTGTCTATCTCCATGGTATATGGGTTTCATTGTGCAAACTCTACCCTCTGATTGGAACATACCATTACTGCATTCATTCATTCTACTCCTTCTATTAGGACAGGTCCTGCTTGAGCCCATTGTTAAGGGAGCTCTTGTCTCCTTGGTCAGACTTGAGGCCATGACTATGGTTGCTGTGGTATCTCTTTATGGTTCATTCTTAGAGCTGGTACTCTATTGTCTCTTTTCTCTCTCAGCCTCTCTTCTTCTCTTCTTATTTCCCTCCAATTCCTGTCCAGGGCAATTACCCTATTATACTATTGCTCAATTGAGCCTAGCTGCTATTCTGACTTCATGAGCCTCTGGTATATAGTGGCATTAATTCCCCTCTTAAATTCTTCCACCAATAATCTCCTCTCATACCTGCTTTCTCTTGCTGCCCTCCTAAACTTCTGTACAAACTTCTCTATTGTTTTTCCTCCCTGCTCCAATCTCCTCAACTCTGCTACTTTTACTGATTGCTTGTCCCCTCCTCCAAATTCTTTTCTAATATCCACCAAATATTCTTCTATGTTTTCATATTCCAGTAATTCTCCCTCTAAGTCCTCCAGCATGTTTTACTTCTAGACATCTGCTAATCCCCTCTACATATATGATAGTACCTACTGTATTTGTTCTTCTACTAGTGTTCTTCTCATCCTCATCTGTACATACAGCTTGCATGCTGTGATGAATTTGGCTACTTTTCTGGAACTCCCATTGAACTTCTATGGCCTTGCTACTTTGACCTGTGTATTGGGTTATATGAATGTTGCCACCCCCTCTGCTCCTCCCAGTCCTGCTTGTACAATTATTGCTTGTAGTACTGCCAGCTGCTTCTGCTGTTGTCAAACTATCTGTTTCAATAATGTCATGTTGACTTATGGTGTATAGTAGTAGTAGTGTCATTGGTGATGATAGTGATAGTGATAGTGATACAGGTGGTGGTGACTGGTTGTTAGAAAGTACTGATCCTATATTAGATTTGCTCCCTGACTTATATTCTGACTCTAATGTTTTCCTCTGTAAAAGCTAGTAACACTCTTTATATCCATCTTACTCTGTCTACTAACTACTTATCTACTGTCTTATTAGCTAATAGATTCCTGGCTAATATCCCTAAGAAGAGAATCTCTAAGCTAGATGCTTCCTTTACTAGACAATATTATTCCTCTGCATAGACAGGTCACAAAGAGACACTATAACATGAGGCTTCTACATAAAAAAACTAACTAGTATGTTCATACAAGATAATATATCTACCTGCACCAGTGGGCTTTGGTACAGACAAATGACCAGGTTTCCTCTACTTAATTGGCACTCCTCTTAAGCTTAGGGTCTGGTTATTTTTGTTGACTAAAGAGTGGTGTTGCCCTTCAGTTGAGGATGGTAAGAAAGTAAGAGTGAATAGAGAAAGTCCTGTACTAGGCAGTCTCAGGAAGAATATTGAGTTCTAATGTTACAACTTAAAGATCTTAGAGTTAGTCAATAAGCAGAACCTTGTATAGGATTATATAAGAGAACTTAATAGAGAAATTTTGTATAGAAATGTCTGCCTTATATACTAAACAATAATAGTTTATGCTACTACTTCTCTAGTTTATCCTAAAGACCATGTGTTCTTCTCAAGATCAACCTGTGTAAGACATATTGTCATGATATCTTTTTTTTTTTTTTTTTAAGTCAACAATTTATTACATGGGGCATGATGGCAGTCTGTGCCTATAGGAGGAATTATGTATGGAATATCAATATTCTAACCTTTTTTATGCAGTTACCCAATACAAAGGACTACTAAGGAATTGAACCTATAACCTCAAGTAGGTTTGAGGTAGGCATAATACACATGGATAGGGATTTCTTCCACTATGCCATCTTTCCCCCAATTATTATAATATCATCCTTCTAGAACCTTCTATGTTCTTGTGACTATTACTATGACCATGTCATCTGATGTGACTGATGTGTGACAGCATGATTTTGACATCACCACTAACCCTAACCCTAAGTTCAAAATGGAAAAATAAATCAAAATAAAGTAAAAAAGAAATATTAAATAAAGAAGCTAGTGTTCAGGCTTTGTAGGTTTGACAATAAGTGAGGAATATGCTTATATCCATAATTCATCACTGTTTGAGTTCTACTAGTTGATTAGGATAAATGAAATTGTTAGAAATTGACTGGAATTAGAGTCTTTCACTGATAACTTCTTTAATGAGTTTTCCCAAAGTATTTAAGAGGATAATAGGATGAAACACTTTTAAGAAATTATAAGTCACTTTATTAGGCTTGGTAATAGTAATGGACAATGATATTTTGAAGTGAGATGGCCAATGACCTATATTAATACATACATTGGCAATGTTGACAATATTAATAATGAATCTTTTATCTTTGGTAATAGCTTTGAAATGTTTCCAAGAAATACAATATAGGCCAGGTATAGATGAATAATTTCATTTGTTAATGGTACTCTTGACTTCTTTATTTGAAAAATATAGCCATTCTGAGGTTGGTTTTGATGGAATTTTATCTAAAATGCTGAGATTGACTTGATAATTTTGTGCTGAATTGAACATTTGATATAATGTCTGCCAAAGATTATTGATTTCAATACAGGGTTATCTATTAAATTGAAGTGCTTCAATTGCCAGTAACTTGTGCTTTCTGACCTGATTTATAAGGTCTCAGGGCCTATGGTTTTTTAAAGTGATTTCTTGAATTTTATCATCAAAAAATAATCTCTTAATCTTCTTGATAACTCCTTTAAAAGATTTCCAGTTTACAATTGACTTCAAGGACCTTTAATTCCTAAGTTTTGCTTGACATTCTTCATTCCACCAAGCTTTAGATCATTTAGTAATGTTGACCTATTATACAAATTTATACTGGATGGATTCCAAGATATTTGTATATTCTTGAACTATGAGTTTAAAAAAGACCTTGTCTAGGATAATCAAAGTTGAACCATTATTAGGAATAGTAAAGAAGAAGAAAACTTCATTTCTGAGCTTATCAAAGCATTAGAAAATATATTTATCTTGAATGAACTCTTCTACAATAAAAATGTTGACTGTTAAGAGAGTATGATCAGATAGATATTGGAGCTCAGAGATAATGATGTGATTGTCAAATTCAATGGAATTTGGATGAAGAAAAATAGGTCAATAACTGAGTTTGTATCATTAGTGTTATCAGAATAACACATAAGAACCTGTTAGATAGGATATGAAAGTTTAAGATTAAAAAAATCCTTGATATCAAATAAAACATTGCTATAAGTCAAATGGAAGGGATATGAAGAATCCCAGTCCTTATCTTTAATATTGGAGTCACTAGCCATAACTAGAACATTATAAAAATTAACTTTAGTATCCTTAAGATACTTTAAAGCTGATTGATGATTATTGGAGTAAATGTTGATCATATAAAAGATATTGCCATCATTAAAGAATTAATGTATGAGATAACTCTTGGATGATCATTATTCTTAGAAGAACTCAGAATAGTATAAATAAACAACTATGGGGGTTCTTGAATGAAAAGAATGTCAAAATACTTTTTGGTTTCCAAAACAATATCAGTAAAAGATTTGCTCTTTGAAACATTCTGCAAAAATAATCTGAGATTTTTTTAAATCATAAAGCCTTATTGTTTACAGTTGAGCAAATTAATTAACTTCAGTTATCACAAAGTTCCTGATACTTTATCATGTATTTTTCAAGATATGAAAGATTTATTTTGAAATTTGCTTTGTAGCATCAAGCAAAATGTTTGTGGTGTTCAATCTTGTAGTGTCTACTGCATTTGACATACCTTGATCTTTGAAAACAGCACACAAAGATAGTATATTCCCATTTCCAGCAGTTTTTGCATTGAGAGACTTTGGGGTTCATATTAGCTCCATATACAGTTGCTATGTAATTACTGACATTGA
>Ga0157367_1000862_pt1 | contig 13861 bp, 10 predicted proteins | sample AttbisABBM2_FD_113142 | JGI IMG/M metagenome (GOLD analysis project Ga0157367, IMG submission 113142) | Fungus gardens microbial communities from leaf cutter ant in Botucatu, State of São Paulo, Brazil - Atta bisphaerica ABBM2 | ecosystem: Host-associated > Fungi > Mycelium > Unclassified ...
CAGAAGGCCTTTGTGTCAGCGCCGATACAAAGCCGATATGAACCAGAAATGCCCGGGTTTTAACGTGGCTCCCAAGTCATATCGACGCAGGAGACACGCGGGACATGAACTACGCACAACCCAAGCCACCTGTCCGGCGCATTGGCGGCATCGCCTTCGTGGTCGGATTGCATGCGGTGATCGTCTACGCCTTGCTCACCGGTCTAGCGACGAAAGTCGTGGACGTGATTCGTCAGCCGATCGAGACGCGCATCATCGAAGAGATCAAGCCGCCGCCGCCCCCTCCACCACCACCGCCGAAGCAAATCGCACCGCCTCCGCCGAAGCACGTCGCGCCACCGCCGCCGTTCGTGCCGCCCCCGGAAGTGCGCGTCGCAGCACCGCCATCGCCGAACGCGATCGCTGCGCAGTCGACCACGCCTGCGCCGTCGGCACCCGTCGCGCCGCCCGCCCCGCCCGCCGCCGCGGCGCCGGTGTCGACGAGCGTCGGCGTGGTGTGTCCCAACTCGACCCAGGTCCGCGCCGCCATTCGCTATCCGCGTGAAGCGCTCAAGGACAACCTGACCGGCGACGTCGTCGTGACGTTCGTGGTCGGCACCGACGGCAACGTCAAGGACCTGAGCGTGACCCAGTCGGCCGCGCCCGTTCTCGACCGGGCCGCGGAAAACGCCGTGCGGCAGTTCCACTGCGTCGCACAGGGCGAGGAAGTCCGCGTGCAGGTGCCCTTCTCTTTCAAGCTCGATTGAGGCTGCCCTCGACAGCCGTTCCTTTTCCACTTGGCAACGCATTTCAGGAGACGTTCATGCTCAACCGTACCCGCAAGGCCGCCCTGGTGACGGCACTGTTCCTCGCGGCCAGCGCCGCCCACGCCGCCACCGACACGGTGACGAATCCCTACGGCCTCGATGCGCTCTGGAAAGGCGGGGATGTCATCGCGCGAGGCACGCTGCTCATCCTGGTCGTCATGTCCATGGGCAGCTGGTACATCATCGTCGCGAAACTGCTCGAGCAAACGCGTGTGCTGCGGCGCGCGAAGGCGGCGGAAACGGGTTTCTGGAAAGCAGGCAGTCTCAGCGAAGGCACGAAAAAACTGGACGCCGGCAGCCCGTTCCGCTTCATCGCCGAAACAGGTCTCGCGGCGTTCGATCATCACGAAGGCGCGCTGGTCGAACAGGTCGACCTCAACCAGTGGGTCGCGGCGGCCATCGAGCGGGCGACCACGTCGGTCTCGAGCCGCCTGCAGGACGGCCTCGCATTTCTCGGCACGGTCGGTTCGACCGCGCCGTTCATCGGCCTGTTCGGCACGGTGTGGGGCATCTATCACGCACTGACTGCGATCGGCATCGCGGGCCAGGCCTCGATCGACAAGGTCGCGGGGCCGGTCGGCGAGGCGCTGATCATGACCGCGATCGGCCTGGCCGTCGCCGTGCCCGCCGTGCTCGGCTACAACTGGCTCGTGCGCCGCAACAAGGCGGTGATGGAGCGCGTGCGCGGGTTTTCGACGGAGTTGCACATCGTCATCCTGACCGGCACGACCACGGCCGGGGCCGCCGCCGCGACGAAGGCCGCCGCCCTCACCCGCGTGGGGTAAGCCATGGCCATGACCGTAGGCCCCCGCGACGGCGCCGAGCACGACGAGACCATGTCGTCCATCAACACCACGCCGCTGGTCGACGTGATGCTGGTGCTGCTGATCATCTTCCTGATCACGATTCCGGTGGTATCGCACACCGTGCCGGTCACGCTGCCCAAGGAAGCCGTGCAGCCGCTGCAAACGACTCCGCGGAACGTGATTCTCGCCGTGACGAAAGAAGGCGACGTGTTCTGGGACGAACGGCGCGTACCCGATGCCGCAACGCTCGTCGAGAAACTCAAGGCGGTTGCCGTGCAATCGCCGCAACCCGAAGTCCACATCCGCGGCGACCTCGACGCGCGCTACGCCGCCATCGGCCGGGTCGTGTTTGCCTGCCAGCGGGCGGGCATCGTCAAGGTCGACTTCATCACCGAACCGCCGCCGCGCCAATGATCGCTTCACACCGACAAGGAGACCCTAAATGGCCATGACGATGCCCACCGGCAACGCCGACGAAGCCGACGTGATGATCGAGATCAACACCACCCCGCTCATCGACGTGATGCTGGTCCTGCTCATCATGCTGATCCTCACCATTCCGATCCAGACGAACGCAGTCAAACTGGACATGCCGACCGGCGCGCCGCCGTCGCAACCGCGGACGCCGCCGATGGTGCAGATCGATATCGCGGCCGACGGCGCCATCGCATGGAACGGCGAGACGCTGAATTCGCGCGAGCAACTGGAAACGCACTTGCACGACGTCGCCGTCGACCCCGCGCCGACCGAACTGCATTTGCGACCCGACAAGGCGGCGCCTTACCGCGCCGTCGCCATGGTCATGGCGTCCGCGCAGCGGCTGGGTGCGACCCGCATCGGGCTCGTGGGCAACGAGCAGTTCATGCAGTAACCGCCTTCTCATCACGGAGCCCTCATGTTCGACGCCAACCCCGACGTGCTCGCCCCCGTGGCGGCCCCAAGCCCGCCATCGGATTCACCCGCCGGCCCCCTCGCATGGTTCGGTCTCGCGATTCTCGTGATCGTGGCGTTCTTCGCGTTCGTCGACCGGCAGATGCTGATCCTGCTGACGGAGCCCATCCGCCACGACTTCGGGCTGACCGACACGCAAATCGGCCTGATGCAAGGCGCAGGCATCGCCCTGTTCGCCGGCGTGGCTTCGTTGCCGATCGGCTGGGTCGCCGACCGCGTGGATCGCCGTGTCGTGCTGGTCGCGTGTGTCCTCGTGTGGAGCGCCGCCACCGCGATCTGCGGCATGACCACCCACTTCTGGCAGTTGTTCATCGCCACCGTCGGGCTGGGGATCGGCGAAGCCGGACTGGTGCCGGTGATTTACGGCCTGATTCCCGATCTGTTCCCTGCGCGCCAGCGCGTGCTCGCCAATGCGATCTTCGCGCTCGCCAACCTGCTGGGCGCGGGTGCGGGAATGGCGCTCGGCGGCGCACTGATGCACGGCATCGCGGCGGTGCACGGCGCGTTGCCGGTGGGACTCGCCGATCTCGCGCCGTGGCGGCTCGCGTTCATTGCCGTTGCCCTGCCTGCCCCCGTGTTGGCCGTGCTGGTTCTGCTCATTCGACCTGGAAAGCACGGAGACACGACAGCATCCGCCGCGCGTCACCGGACTTCCGCGCCACTGCCGTCCGCACCGGTCTACTTCCGGCGCGAAGCTCTCATGATGCTCAAGTTCTTCGGCGCCATCGGGCTGGTCAACCTGTCGTTCGGCGGTGTGGCGACATGGATGCCAGTCGTGGCGGTGCGAACCTTCGGCGCGACGCCGGCTGAAGCGGGCGGCGGCATGGGCGTGGCGGCAATGGCCGGCGGCATCGCGGGTTGCGTGCTCAGCGGACTCGTTGCCGGCCGCATGAGAGCGCGCTTCGGCGTGCTCGCGCCATTGCGTGTGTGTGAATGTGGCGCGCTGGTCGCCGGCGGCCTATCCTTCCTCTATCTGGCGGTGGGCTCGCTCACGCCGGTCTATGCGCTGTTCGGCGCACAGCTCGCCTGCATGGTCGCTGGCATGGTGCTGTTTCCCACCCTCATGCAGAACATCTGCCCTGCCCACCTGCGCTCTCGCGTGGCGGCGATCGGCGCCCTGACGTCGATCGTCGTGCAATCCGGCAGCCCCGTGTTCATCGGGTTCATGTCGGATCGTCTGCACGCGTTCAGCCAGGGCTTGCTGTGGTCGATCGTCTGCGTGGCGGCGTTCGGCTTCTTTGCCGCCTGCCTGTTGATGCGCGCGGCGGGTCGTGGTGTCCGCGAGGCGATCGAACGCTATGCGTAATGCCCTTCTTCCTCCCACTCCCATGTCACCCCGCACGCTCTCACTCTCGCTGCGTATCGAACGTTGGCCGTTGGCCGCTCCGTTCCATATCACCGGCCACGTCATCGACGCCGCTCGCCTGGTGAGCGTCACCGTCGACGACGGGCACCACGCCGGCAACGGCGAAGCCTCCGGGGTCTTTTACCTGGGTGAAACGCCGGAATCCATCGCCGCCCAAATCGAGCGCGTCCGACCATCGATAGAAGCCGGCATCACGCGCGCGCAGTTGCTCGACGTATTGCCGCCCGGCGGCGCGCGCAATGCGGTCGACGCGGCATTGTGGGCACTCGAATCGCAACAGCAAGCCATGCCTGTCTGGCGCATCGCGGGCCTCTCTGAGCCGCGCCCGTTGCGGACCACGATGACGATCGGCGTGGATACGCCGAATGCGATGGCCGGAGCCGCGCAGAGATTGCTCCACGCGAAGGCACTGAAGGTCAAGCTGGACGGCAGCGCCGCCGACGCCGCGCGCCTCTTGGCAATCCGTGACGTGCGCCCGGAAATACCGCTCGCCGTCGACGCGAATCAGGGCTGGTCGCGCACGCACTTCGACACGATGATCCCCGTGCTGCAACAGCTTGATGTCGGCATGCTCGAACAGCCGTTCGCGATCGGTGCGGACGCCTGCCTCGAAGATATCGATTGTCCGATCCCGCTGGCGGCCGACGAATCGTTTCAGGATCTCGGCGACCTGTCCGCCGTCGCGCGCCGCTACGACATCGTCAACCTCAAGCTCGACAAATGCGGCGGCCTGACGCGTGCGTTTGACCTCGACGCGCGTGTACGCGAAGCAGGCTTGTCCGTGATGGTCGGTTGCATGGCGGGCACCTCGCTGGCGATCGCCCCCGCGTTTCTGCTCGGGCAACTGTGCGATCACGTCGATCTCGACGGACCGATCTTCCTCGCACGCGATCGCGAGCCGGGTGTCGCGTACATCGACGGCCTGCTGCACTGCCCGCCCCACCTCTGGGGCCACGCGGGCGTCACGACTTCCTCTCGCTGAGCTGACGACATGACATCGGATTCATCCGCCACGACGACGCAGCTCGACGCGCTGTTCGCGCGTTATCACCGCGCCGATGCACCCGGGTTGATCGCCGGCATCGTCCACCGCGGCCGGCTTTTGTATCGCCGCGGTTTCGGCATGGCCAGCCTCGAACACGGCATCGCCAACACACCGGCCACCCGCATGCGCATCGGCTCGGTCAGCAAGCATGTCACTTGCCTCGCCGTGCTGCTCGCGTGCGAGCGCGGCGCGCTCGACGCCGATGCCCCCATCGGCACGTATCTGCCGGAGCTGTCACCGGCCGCGGGCCGACCGACGCTGCGGCAGTTGATGTCGCATCGCGGCGGGCAGCGATGTGCACTGGACCTGGCGCTCCTGACGCAAGGTCTCGCCCTGTCGCCGCCTGGCGCGTTCCTGGCCGCGCAGCAACGTCAGCGCGACGACAATTTTCCGCCGGGGGAGCGCATGATGTATTCGAACGGCGGCTATCACCTGCTTTCGCTCGCCGTCGAACGTGCGAGCGGGATGCCGTTCGACGCATTCCTCTCGACGCATGTCTTCACCCCCCTGCTCATGCACGACACCGCGTGCGTACCCAACGACATGACGGTCGAGCGCGGCATCGCGACGATGCATGTTCGTGACGGCGACGGCGGATACCGGCGCGGTATCTTTCCGTCGTGGGAACTGCTGGGCGAAGGCTCGATCGTCTCGACCATCGACGACATGCTGCGATGGACCGCGCACCTGCGATGCAGCCACAAGATCGTCGGCAACGACGATACCTGGCGCCAGATGCTCGCGTTGCCCGTATTCTCCAGCGGTCAGCGCAGCCAATACTCGCTCGGTCTCACGCAGAGCACCTATCGAGGTGTCGAGCTGATACAGCATTCCGGTGGCGTCGTTGGCGGAACTTGCCAGATGCTGGTATCGGTGACGCACGGGCTCGACGTCGTATTGCTCAGCAACGGCGCGCTCGACGCACCGCTCGAACTGTCGAAGCGTGTCGTCGACATCGTGCTGGCGGATGAGCTGGATGGAGATGGCCCGCCTGTCGCGGCACGCGCCACCGATCATGTGGCGCGCCTCGGCAGCTATCGGTCGCCCAGCACCGGTGCCGTGTATGCATTGGAGGAACATGAAGGCGCGCTGGTGTTGACGGGGCCGCTTTGCCCCAGACCGCCGATGACGCTCTACGACAGCGCGGACGACCTGAACGACATCCAGGTCGAAGCGAGCGGCGACGGGCCGTTGGCGTTGCGGTGGGGATCGTCTTGCACACCGAACGATCCGTCCAGCCTGCGCATCGTGCATTGCGGCCATGTCGACACGTTCTCACGCCTCGGCGAAGCGCCCATGATGACGCCGCATCTCGCCGCCGCGATGTCCGGCACGTTCGCAAGCCACGACGCCGATGCCCACGCGACCATTCGACTCGACAACGAAGCCCTCGTTCTTCGCATGCACGGCGCGGTGGGCCATTGCGACTACCGCCTCACCTCGCTGGCTCAGGATGCTTTCCGGCTGGTGCCGATCGATCCGATGGGCATCACGACCGGAATCGTCACGTTGACCCGCGACGCTACGCACGACAACATCATCGGCTTTCGCGTCGATACCGCGCGCACCCGGCATCTGGCCTTCACCCGGGTGCATGCCGACGCCTGATACGTGCCGGCGCAAACGGATTCGACACGCGCGGCCAGTAGTCGAGGTCACGATGACGATAGTCCAGTTCGGCGAAGTTCATCGTGAGCGCACCTGGCGCGGCGACGTGAAAGATGGCTTTCGAACGCGGCGCGAAATCGGTCTGAAAATGCTGCGTCGATTTCACGACCACCAGCTTCTTGCCGGCAAAGTCGATGCCGAGGCCGGTGAATGCGTCCACGCCGAGCACCTGGGTGCGAACCGATATCAGCGCGATGTCGAGCCCGTTGTCCGCTTCTACCCACACCGCCCGGCCGAGCGGTTGCTCGAGACCCATGATGCTTTGCGTATGCCGCTCGACCACACTGCGCACGGTGACGCGCAGGTCCACCGGGTCCCCGGAGTACACGCTGCACTTGCCGCCGATGCGCAGATTCAGCGTGGCCCCGACACCCGCGTCCTTGCAGATCTGGATGGCGCCGAGATCCCAGAAACACCCGATCGCAACATTGGCCATCCGTCGCTCGACCACGCGGCGCAGAATGAACGTGCTGTCGCATGGCGCGCCACCACCGGGATTGTCCGCGACATCCGCCAGCACGACCGGGCCGCCCTCGACCGCGAGCGCGCGATCCAGTCCCGCATCGATATCGAGCCATGCCGGGCGGGTCGCATCGCGCAGTTCCCAGAACTCGCGCGCCAGTTGCGCCGCCAGCGCCTCGGCCTTGGCGAGATCGTCGTCGGTCACCACCCAGAGTTTCGCGCCGGCTTCCGGCACGTCGCCCCACGGGAACCCGTGGCCGAGCGACACCGACAGCACGCCGTCGCGCCCTTCGAACGACTGCATGCGCCGAACGAACCCCGCCATCGGTTCGCTGGTGGTGTGCCAGGCACCGACCATCCGGCAGTCGAACACGCCGATCGTCGGACGGATGCGTCCGGCAGCCATATCGAGCGCCAGCCGATAAGCCTCGCGCGCGCGATCGACGGCGTCGACATGCGGATATTCCTTGTACGCAATCAAGACATCGGCCGATGCCTTCATCAGTTGCGTGAAGTGACAGTGTGGATCGAGCGTGACCGAGATCGGCGTGTCGGGGCCGACAATGGCGCGCACGCCGGCGAGCAGATCGCCTTCACAATCGTCGTAACCCTCTGCCACCATCGCGCCGTGCAGCAGCAGAATCACGGCATCCAGTGGCAATGCGGCCGTTACGCCATCGAGAATTTCATCCCTCAGGGACTCGTAGACCGCGCGAATCGTGCAGCCGGACGGCTGGGCTTCGGCACACAGACCTTCAACGATCTCGTGACCGTCACCCTCCGCGAGGCGCCGCACTTCGGCGAGCAAGTGCCCCATGCCGTCGGGCTCGCGCACACTCGCGTCGCCGTGAAAGATCGTGCTCGCTTCGAAGCCGCCCCAACCGGTGGGGCACGGGGCGAATGTGTTGGTTTCAGTCGAAAGCTGAGCCGTATATATCTTCATGACGAGGTTTGCCGAATGGGAGTGAAGGACGTGAAACGACTATAAGCACGCGCTGTTTCCGCTTTGTGATCAGTCTGTATCAAGCGTGAAACAGAGCAGTACAAACGATCGCTCCGGGCCCCTCTCCCTATCGGCGCGGCAACGTGACCTGTGCGACCAGCCCGCCTTCCGGACCGTTGCGCAACACCAGCTCCCCACCGTGACGCTTCACGACATCGTTCGCGATGGCAAGGCCGAGCCCCGTCCCGCCGGTGTTCCTGTTGCGTGAGCTTTCCACCCGGTAGAACGGCTCCAGCGCGCGCTCCAGTTGCGACTCCGGGATGCCCGGGCCGTGATCGACGATCTGGATCCGCACGCACGACGGTGCATCGATCAAGCGGATGTGCGCTTCTTCACCGTATCGAATCGCGTTGGCGACCAGATTCGTCAGGCAGCGCTTGAGGCCCAGCGGTTGCGCCGAGATCGGCGGCACCTCGCCGCTGATCGTCACCTTTTGGCCGTGTTCGGCCGCATCTTCCGCGATGGCATCGACCAGCGCATTGATATCGACCGGACTGAATTCCTCGACCACCTCTTCATTGCGCAGAAACGACAGCGTGGCTTCCAGAAGCTGTGTCATCTCGTCGATATCGTCTCTGATCCGTTCGCTCAATTCGATATCCTGAGCGGATCGAAGGCGCAGCTTCATGCGCGTCAGGGGCGTGCGCAAATCGTGCGAGACAGCGGCGAGAAAGCGGTTGCGCTCGCTCATTTGCCGCCGCAGCGACGCCTGCATCGTGTTGAACACGCTGGCGGCCTGACGCGCCTCGACAGGACCGATTTCCCTGATGGGCGGCGCATCGATATTCCTCGACAGCTCAGCGGCCCCGATGGCCAGCGTGCGAAACGGGGCGGCCAGCATGCGCGCGCCGATCCAGGACGAGATCAGGGCCGGCATCACCTGGATCATCACCGCGGCGCCCCACTGCAACGATGCGCTCATCCCGGGCGGCGGTTTGAAGGGCGCGGTGCTGTAGAGCTTGAAGAGCAGCAGGCCCGCGCTGATCTGCATCACGAGGATGATCGAGATCATCACGAAGAACAGGCGATAGAAAGCCGAATCGAAGCGAGGTCTGTGCATGGTCATGGCCGACGGCGAGCAATGGCTTCGATTATCGCGCGCGAATGTAGGGGCCATGTGTGCCGTTTATTGCAAATCCGAAACATGTCTTCGTCCCGGGCCCACCTCGTCTGCCTGCCTGGCCGCCCTGCACCCTCCTCGATCGTTTGTATCAGCAACGATACAAACGCCACATGAACCAGAAATAACCGGCACTTACCGTTCACCCTGAGTTGCGCTACACGGCATCGCGTTCAGTCGATCGCACAATCAGGAGGAGACAATGGTGAAGTTGAAAAACCGGAAGAAGCACACGGCGGTTTCGGCAACGCGACCGCTGCGGCACGGCAGACGTTATGCCCCGCTCTTCGTCGGACCGGTATTCGGGTTGGCATCATTGGGCGTGCATGCGCAGGAACAGGCGCAAACGCCCATGCAGACCCGGCAGGTCGCCGCGCCCGATGCGGCGTCCGCTGCGGCGCCTGCCGCTGCGTCCGACACCGCGGTGCCGGGTGCCCCTCCGGCGGAGACGTCGAAAGCGCAAGGCAAGGATGGCGCAACGCTCAATACCGTGGTGGTGACCGCGACACGCCGACGTGAACCGGCGCGCGAAGTCCCCATGCAGGTCAATGTATTGTCGGCCGACGAACTGCAGAAGAGCGGTGCGAAAACGATGTCCGACTATCTGTCCGCGGAGCCGGGTGTCGACTTGAACGCCAGCGGCGGCAGCGGGTCGGGTCAGGTCAGTATCCGCGGCGTGACGACGGGTGTTCAGACAGGGCCGACGGTCGGCATGTATATCGACGACGTCGCGTTCGGCGGCAGCACCCTGTTCTCCCAAAGTGCAACGTTCGCACTCGACATGAGCCTGCTCGACCTGAACCACGTCGAGATCCTGCGAGGTCCGCAGGGGACGTTGTATGGCGCGGGGGCAATGGGCGGCTTGCTGAAATACGTGACCAACGAACCGGACCCGGGGCAGTTTTCCGGGCAGGTCTGCACCGGCGTGTCGGGAACGGCGCATGGCGGTGTGAGCGGTACGGCCAACGCGGCGTTGAATATCCCGCTGAAGACCGACGTTGCCGCGCTGCGCGTCTCGGTGTTCGGCCAGCACGATGGCGGCTATGTCGACGCAGTGGGCCCCAAGGCGGACGCCCACATCGATCGCGGCGACACCTACGGTGCCCGCGCGTCGTTGCTGCTGACGCCGACCCGGGATCTGACGGTCCGGTTGACCGCGCTCTCGCAAAACATCAATCGCAACGATCCGAACTACGTGGAATACGGCGCCAACGGGCAGCCGGTCTGGGGGGACCTGACAACGCGGCAGTTCGCCGAGCAGCCCTTTCATCAAAACATCCAGCTCTATTCGGCCGGGATCGAATACGAACTCGGCTGGGCTCGCCTGAACTCGATCACGTCGTATCAACGGATCAACTCGAGCGCGCCGCAAGACCTGACCGGTGTATATGGGCCGCTATTCGCGGCCCAGGGGCTGGACCTGGGTTCGGTGGTCGCGAAGAATGTCGCCACCACGAACAAGGTGACCCAGGAGTTTCGCCTGACGTCGCCGGGCAACCAGCGGCTCGAGTGGCTGGCCGGACTCTTCTACACGCACGAGCGCAGCAACCTGAGCGAGGGCTTCCTGACGACGTTGCCCGACGGCACGCCCGGCCCGAACCTGTCGGAGATCCAGGCGCCCAGCACGTACAACGAGTACGCGGCATACGGCGACCTGACTTATCACCTCACGCCGCGCCTTTCGCTGACCGGCGGTGTCCGGATCGCCCACAACACCCAGACCTACGATCAAACGACCTCCGGTACGCTCGCCGGCCCGACTCAGACCGTCTCGGCACCGTCGTCGGACACCAGCAAGACCTACATGTTCACCGCGCGCTATGCGCTGACCTCCAACAGCAATGCGTACGTCCGCATCGCCAGCGGATACCGGCCCGGCGGCCCGAATGCACTGCTGGTCGATCCACTCACCGGCATGCGCGCGCCGGGGAGCCCGACCTTCGCACCCGACACGCTGTGGAGCTATGAGGCCGGCTACAAGGCCGACCTGTTCGACAAGCGGCTCTCGCTGGAGACGTCGGTCTACGACATCGAGTGGAAGGACATCCAGCAGCTCGGCACGGTCGATGGCGTCAACCAGGTCATCAACGCCGGCAACGCGCGAATCAAGGGCCTCGAATTCTCCGGCACGTTCCGTCCGAACCCGCATTGGAACTTCAGCGCGAACCTGTCGCTCATCGACGCCAGCCTGACGTCCGGCAACGCGAGCGCGGGTACGACAGCGGGTGCGCCATTGCCGAACTCGGCCAAGGTCGCCGCGACGCTGTCGGGCACCTACTTGTTCAGCGCACACGGCTATCCGTCGTACGCGGGTATGACCCAGCGATTCGTCGGCCGACGTCATAGCGGTTTCGACGCCAGCTCGGGCCGGCCGGATTACCCGTTGCCGGGCTATGCGATCACGGATCTCCAAGCGGGCGTGGACTTCAGGAAGTTCAGCCTCGCGTTCTATGTTCGCAACCTGTTCGACCGTCGCGCGTTGATCGCGGCCGGCACTTCGCTGATACCGATGGGCGGCCCGGCGCTCGTCAGCGTGATTCAGCCCCGCACGATCGGCGCGGCGCTTACCGTTCCGTTCTAAATCATAGGGATACCTAAGATGACACGAGAATCGCACGACATCGTCGAGCAACTGGATGCCCTTTTCGAACGCTTCAACAAGAGCGATGAACCCGGCCTCGTCGTGGCCGTGGCGCATCGAGGCGAAGTGCTCTACCGGCGCGGCTTCGGCATGGCAAGCCTGGAACACGGCGTAGCCAATACGCCGGCCACGCGCTTGCGCATCGGCTCGACGAGCAAACACTTCACCTGTCTCGCCGCGCTCCTGCTCGCCGAAGACGGCAAGCTCGACATCGACGCCGGGATTCGCACGTACCTGCCTGAACTGCCGCTACTGGCAGGCGACCCCAGCTTGCGCCAGCTGATGACGCATACGGGCGGCTACCGCTGCTATCTCGACCTCACGCTGCTCGCGCAAGGCGTCGCGACGCTGCCGCGCGGCGGCGTGCTGGCGGCGCAAGTCCGGCAACGCGACGTCAATTTTCCGCCGGGCGAGCGGATGATCTACTGCAACGGCGGATATCACCTGCTGTCGCTCGCGATCGAGCGGGTCAGCGGCATCCCCTTCGAGGCCTTTCTGAAGGCACGCATCTTCGACGTGATGGGCATGGTCGACACTGAATCGGTCGCCGACGACATGCGCATCCGCCCGCGCATGGCGACCCAGCATGTGCCGGATGGAAAAGGCGGATTCATGCGCGGCCTCTTTCCGACGTGGGAAGTGCTCGGCGAAGGCGGGATCGTGTCGACGGTCGACGACATGCTGCGTTGGCTCGCGCATCTGCGCGGCACCAAGCGGGTCGGCAGCGAAGCAAGCTGGCGCCAGATGCTGACCCGACCGCTCTATTCGAGCGGCGCGGAAGGCGTCTACGCCCTCGGCCTGATGCGCACGCCCCATCGCGACGTGGAGGTGCTGCACCATGCCGGCGGGGTGTTCGGCGGCGCTTGTCAGATGTTGACCGTGGCCGAGCACGCACTGGACGTCATCATTCTCACGAACGGCGCGGCAGCCAATCCGGTTGAACTGGCGACGCAGATCGTCGATATCGTTCTGGGCGACGCCATTCTTGGCGCGAAGCCTGCCGCACCCTTGCGAACTGCCGGGTACGAAGCCTTGCTCGGCAAGTACCACTCGCGCGCGTCCGGGACGTATTGCGTGATCGACGATCACGACGGGCAACTCAACGCGAGCTTTCATCACGCCAGGCAGATGCCCCAGCCACTCATCGAGACGGAGGCCGGATTGCGGGTCGACGACGGGACAGGCAGAGCACTGCTGATCAAACCTTGCGCGTCGACGGCGGCGGCACGTGTGACGGCTATCGAGCTGGTGGACTGCGGTCACGCGGAGACGCTCGAGCGCTTGCCCGATCACGCCCCCTCGCTCTCCGATGTGTCGGCGGGTCTGGTGGGCACGTATCACGGTCACGATGCCGCTGCACGTGCGACGATCGCCGTGACGAACGGTGAACTCACGCTGACGATGAACGGCGTCGCAGGCAGTGTCAGCTACCGGCTGGAGCCGGTAGCCGACGACATTTTCACGTTCGACCCTGCCGGTCAGATGGCCGTCATGCACGGCGTCTTGACGGCGGAACGCTCGGGTCACGAAGCGACGCGCTTTCGCATCGACACGTCGCGCACGCGCAATCTGACCTTCATGCGCGAGGGGGGGTGATTAGTAGGGATCGCGTCGCTTCACGGTGCGACGTTGTCGTTGCGTGGTGGCGTTCGCGGCTGCGTCAGGAGGCGCGAGTTCCACCATGCGGCTGTGATGACTCGACGCGACGCCCACGGAAACCACCCAGCCCGTCCATTCGACGAGCCGCTGATGGCGGTGGCGTCGCCGTTCGGTCGTCGGTAAACACACCCGATGCCACGCCACAAAAACAAAAAACCCGCGAGCGCATGGCTTCTCGCGGGCTTTTGTCCCTTCGTCGAATCGCGATGAAGCGATCGTGGTGCCGGGGACCGGACTCGAACCGGCAAGCCAGTTAAGGCGGCGGATTTTCGTCACACTGCTTCTTTCAAAGCCGGCGTCGCGTGCGCGATGCCGTTCGTGCGCTGGACTATGC